>Ga0209200_1000073_pt1 | contig 113714 bp, 89 predicted proteins | sample AD_UKC033_MetaG_FD_184406 | JGI IMG/M metagenome (GOLD analysis project Ga0209200, IMG submission 184406) | Active sludge microbial communities of municipal wastewater-treating anaerobic digesters from USA - AD_UKC033_MetaG (SPAdes) (version 2) | ecosystem: Engineered > Bioreactor > Anaerobic >...
CGTCTGGGGACGGCCGCCGCGACCGCGGCGTTGGATGTCGCCGCCACGGCATGCGCATTTGAGCCTCGTCCTGCGTGAGTGATTCCCTCGACAACCCGGCCCCCGGCACTCTCCCCGGCCCCGTGCGCGCCGTGGGGGTAGGGGGCGGTCTGCCCGCAGCGCCGTCCCGCAGGCCTGCTTCCGCCCGTCAACCCCCGATCTCGTCCTTGAATGCCCCCGCCGTGGCGCGTTACGCTATCAGCACCGGGATGGTGAATAATCCCGGTTCATTGGACCAATCCACGAGGGCAGAGCCGAGATCCCGCGCGACGTCTCCGTGGCTGTCGAGAGGCAAGAGCATTTCCTACGCACGTTCCGCAGCGACAGTCCTGGGCCCTTCCAACGCCTCATCGCTTTCCGATCTGAGGGACCAACCGGTCTTCAGCCCCAGCACAAACCAACCGAGCGAGACGACTCCGACCGCGAAGATCGTATCGCCGACCACGCGCAGCCAGCGGAGTGTGTCCATAGGCGGCGCCTGCAGGAACTCCGCGGACCGAGCGTACCACATGCCGTGCTCGACACTCGCCCAGGTCTGGAGCAGCCCGACCGGCAGCACGCTGATCAGCACCATCAGCGCCAGACCGATGTTGATCGCCCAGAAGGCGAACGCGACGGCGCCCGTGCGCCACTTGCGGTGCACGGTCAAGCCTCGCAGGCAGAAGAGCATGAACCCGATGCCGAGCATGCCGTACACGCCGAATAGGGCTGTATGGCCATGGACGGGCGTGGTATTCAGGCCTTGCATGTAGTAGAGTGCAATCGGCGGGTTGATCAGGAATCCGAACAACCCGGCGCCCACCAGGTTCCAGAACGACACCGCAACGAAGAAGTAGATTGGCCACCTGTAAGCAGAGACCCATGGGCGGGCGCGGCTGAGCGTCAGGCTCTCGTAGGCCTCGAAGCCGATTAGCACCAGCGGCACGACCTCAAGTGCGCTGAACGTCGCGCCCAGCGCGAGAATCGCGGTCGGCGTGCCCGCGAAGTATAGGTGGTGAAACGTGCCGATGATGCCACCGGAGAGGAAGATTGAGGTACTGAAAAGCACTGCGGCGGTCGCCGTCGCCACCCGCAACAGCCCCATGCGGGTGAACAGGAACGCGATCGCCACCGTGGCGAATACCTCGAAAAAGCCCTCAACCCACAGATGCACGACCCACCAGCGCCAGTACTCGGCGATGGCTAGGTTTGTCTGCCGTCCCCACATCAAGCCCGCGGCATAGAATAGCGCGATCGCCGAACACGCCACGAAGAACAGCCCCAACAGGCCGCGATTCTCGCCGACCCTCCGCAGCGCCGGCCACATCGCCCGTCCCATCAGAAACAGCCAGATGAACAGCCCCGCCAGGAGGAAGATCTGCCAGAACCGGCCGAGGTCGACGTATTCGTAACCCTGATGGCCGAACCAGAAGTTCGCTTCGAGTCCAAGCCGCTGCTGCACGCCAAGCCATTGGCCGAACATCGAGCCAAGCACAATGATCAGCAGGCACACGAACAGGACATTCACGCCGAGCCGCTGAAACTTGGGCTCATAGCCGGAGACAGCGGGCGCGATGAACAGACCGGTCGCCAGCCACGCGGTGGCAATCCAGAAGATGCCAAGCTGCGTATGCCACGTGCGTGTGACCGAGTAGGGCAGCCACTTGGCCAACGGAATGCCGTAGAAGCCCTCGCCCTCAACGCCATAGTGTGCGGTGACGGCGCCAAGTCCGACCTGCGTGACGATCAGTGCGGCGACAACCCAGAAGTACTTGAGCGTCGCTTTCATCGACGGCGTTGGATCCAGCGCGAGTAGGGGATCGCGGCCGGGCACGGCGTGTTCAGGTTCCGATTTGTGCTTCTGCACAGCGAAGTACCAGGCCAATGCAGCGATTCCGGCCAGCAGCACAACGAAACTCACGACCGACCAGACGACAATCGAGCCGGTCGGACGGTTGCCGATCAGACTCTCGGCCGGCCAGTTGTTCGTGTAGGTAACGTCGCTGCCGGGGCGGTTGGTCGCACACGCCCAAGCCGACCAGAAGAAAAACGCATTGAGCTTCTCTTGGCGTTCAGGCGTTTTGATCGACTTGGCGGGAATCGCATAAGCGTTCCGGAGACTACCCAGTTCCGGGTCGTCACCAAACAGCGCGGCGTAGTGGTCGCCAACGGCCTCGATTGCCCGCGCGCGATCCGGAGAGACAACGATGTCTCCGGTGTCCTCGGCGTACGTGTTGTTCCGCAATTCATCTTTCAGACGAGCTTGCAGCGCAGCTTGCTGTTCGTCTGGCAGTTCGGCGAATGGAGTCCCGTGTTCCTTCTGGGACCAATTGTCGAGCAACCACTCGCATTCCCGGTGCAACCAGTCTGCGGACCAATCGGGCGCGACGTACGAGCCGTGGCCCCACACGCTGCCGACTTCCTGCCCACCCATTGATTGCCATACGTTCTGTCCGTCACGAATGTCCTGACCGGTGAACAGAACACCTCCATCGGCGGTGACGACGCGTTCCGGTACGGGGGGGGCTTGGCGGTAAATCTCCCTCCCGTAATAGCCCAGAACCGCGAATGAGCCGCCAATGACGACGATCAACGCAATCCACAAATTCCGATTGGCCATCGTTTCCTCCCGTCAGCCTTGATCGGCGGTTGTCGCTTGTGCCAAGGAAGCTTCCAACTCAGTGGCGCGGGGGAAGAGGATGTTATTCTCCTTGTGGATATGCTGATGGAGATCGGCTTCGAGTTCCGCCAGACCATCCAGCATCGCCCGGTAGGTGTTGCAACCATCTTCCGGCATCCGGAAGTCGTTCGTCAGCCTCCGCATCTGCGCGAGAGCCGCACCTGCCGAATCGTGCTCGTGTTCCATGACCCGGATCGGGTTCCGCACGGAGCCGCAGTGTGCAGCCTCCACCGTCTGCAGTGACTCCATCGCCTGAACCAAGGGGAACAGTATCTGTTCCTCCTTCAGCATGTGCGCTTCAAGCTCCGCCCGGAGACCATCGTAGGTCTGGCGTACCTCGACGAGTTCGGGGTGTCGCTCTCCATGCACGCTGTGGACCTTGGCGACGATCTCCGTTAGGCGAGGCAGTTCACGGCGCAGGTAGGCGTGGTGCTGGTCAAGGATGTTCGCGATCAGCTCCCTGAGCGTGGCATGCGTCCAATCGGTCTCATCCGGCGCGGCACGCTGCTGGTCGGCCTCATGCAGCGCGGCAGTGACTCGTTGTGTTTCAAGTCCCTGCGCGGCGCAGGCGTCACCTAGGGCTTGTTTGCCCCCGCAGCAGTAGTCGATGCCGAATCGCTCGAAAACACGGGCTCTGCTGGGGCGTTCGGCAACCAATTGTCCGACGGTCGTGCTATTGGTGATCTCGGCCATGACTGGGTTCCTTTCCGTTGTTCCAGGGCGAAGCGGGCGATCGGTGGCTGAGCGCATCGGGGGGAGAGTGACACGCCGTCTGGTCCATAACCACCGTACTGACAAAGACTAACGAGAGATCCGTAACCGCTCGGGGCATCCTGGGTTTCTCCTCGTATCCGGGAAGCGGATGAACCGCATAAAACTCAACCTAGAGGTCCAGGTTGACTTTTAGACTGTAGCGTGAATAATCTGGATGTCAAGGTTGAGGTTTAGAATGTCTTTGCGTCCGGGACGCCGGTCGAATCGACCGGGGATAGCACGATGCAGGAGAAGACGCTGTGACGATGTGCCAGAGTGCCGAGTACGCGTTAAGGGCGGCCGTGTGGCTGGCGGCCCATCCCGACGACAAGGTCAGTACGCCCGAGATTGCCAAACGCACCCAGGTGCCTCCCGGCTACATGTCCAAGGTACTGCAGGTCTTGGCGCGAGCTGGCCTCGTTGCGTCGAGTCCGGGGCGCGCCGGTGGTTTTCGGCTGACGCGAGCACCGGAGGGGATCTCAGTCCTGGATGTCGTAAATGCCGTGGACATGTTGGAGCGCATTCGGCAATGCCCACTCGGTCTGAAGTCGCATCGTCATCAGTTGTGTCCGCTCCATCGGCGTCTGGACCGCGTCGCCGCGATGGTGGAGCAAGCGTACGCCGAGACGACGATCGCGGAAATCGTCGCCGAGTCCTCGCCCTTGCGAGCGCTTTGCGAGGCAGGCTGATCCGCGTGGACTTCGGCCCGGCCATCCTCGAAAGGAGTTGTTGGGATGAAACTCGAACGCATATTGCTGCCGACCGATTTCTCTGAGTTGTCGGAGCGCGCGGCCGGTATCGCCCGTTCGCTGGCGCAGGCCAGCGCGGCGACGGTGCACGTCCTTCACGTGTGTGAACCGCTTGACGTGGAGATCGAGGCTCCGGAGGTCGGCTTTTTGCGCAGAAAGGTGCCGGCCGACGAGGCCGCTCAGAGACAGACGTTGGATGAGTTCACGCGGCGGTTCTTCACGGACTTCGGCGTGCCGACGGTGACGGCAACGGTCTCCGGTAAGCCCGCCCGGGAGATCGCACGCTATGCGCGCGACGCTTGCATCGACCGGATAGTCATCGGCACGCACGCCAAGGGCATCGTGCGGCGGATCTTCCATGGCTCGGTCAGTAAGTCGGTTCTGGAGCACGCCCACTGTGCTGTGGTCATGGTGCCATCGACAGCCGCCGCGATGCCGGGGGACCGAAGCGATACGCGCGAGCCATCGTGCGCGCTCGCGGCAGCAAGCTGTTCGACGGCGTGACCGACTCTGGCCGACGAACATCCCATCCGTGCCAGGGGAGGTGTGCACCGGTGAGGCGAGAGCGGGACCAGACACGCCGTATTTCGCCCAGCCAAAAGTCTTCTGAACCCCCGGACGTTTGTGAATGCTGATGCTGGCTATGGAACTCGACGTTGTTGAGCTCGCTCGCTTGCAGTTTGCTCTCACTATGGGCTTCCATTAGCTCTTCCCACCTCTGACGATTGGCCTAAGTGCGCTGATGATCATCAGCGAGGGGCTGTTCCTCGCCACGCGAAACCACGAATACGAGGGCATGGCGCGATTCTGGACCAGGCTATTTGCGCTGACGTTTGCCATGGGCGTAGCCACAGGCATTGTCATGGAGTTCCAGTTCGGTACGAATTGGGCGACCTACTCACGTTTTGTCGGAGACGTGTTCGGTGCAGCGCTGGCGGCCGAGGGTATCTTCGCGTTCTTCCTCGAGTCGGGTTTCCTCGCGGTCGTCGTGTTCGGCTGGAACAAAGTCTCGCCCCTGAAGCACTTCCTGGCCACGGTGATGGTCGGGCTAGGCGCGACCTTCTCAGCCGTCTGGATCATCGTCGCCAACTCCTGGCAACAGACTCCCACCGGTTATCACGTAGTCACGACGGAGGCGGGTCGCCGCGCTGAGCTTACCGATTTCTGGGCGGCGGTCCTCAATCCATCGACGCTGGATCGGCTCGTGCACACGTTGATCGGAGCCATGATCATGGGCGGATTCTTCGTCCTGAGCATCTCCGCCTTCTGCCTGCTGCGCGGCCGGCACGAGGATTTTGCCAAAAGGAGCTTCGCGATTGCGCTGCCGTTCACGGCGTTCTTCTCGCTCGCCGCGGCCATCTCGGGACACTCGAATGCCAAGATGGTCTCTCGCTACCAGCCGGGTAAGCTCGCGGCATTTGAAGGACAGTTCGATACCGCGCCCAGGGCCCCGCTGCACCTGTGGGGCTGGGCCGACGAAGAGGCCGAGCAGGTCCGCGGTGGCCTGGCCGTGCCCGGTTCACTCAGCTTCCTCGTTCACGGCGACACCGCCGCGCCGATCGCCGGGCTCAACGACCCGAACACCGTCCCCGGTGGGCTGCCGGCGGGCGAGGCCGTCCGCGACTACTGGCCGCCGGTGAACCTCTCGTTCCAACTCTATCATCTGATGGTGGGGCTGGGCGTGGCGTTCATCGTGCTTACCGTAACTGCCATGCTTCTCTTGTGGAGGGGCACGCTTTTTCGCAAACGCTGGCTCCTGCGGGCGTTCATGTTCGCCGTCATAGGGCCGGTAATCGCAAACCAGGCTGGCTGGGCGGCGGCGGAGGTGGGCCGCCAACCCTGGGTCGTCTGGGGCTTGCTGTAGACGAAGGACGCCGTGTCCCGGTCGGTCCCCGGCGAGCAGATCCTCGGATCGATGGTCATGTTCGGGTTGATCTATGCACTGTTGCTGGTGCTCTAGCTGCACCTGTTGGACATGAAGATCCGGCAGGGACCGGACAGTCCGCAGAAGCTGGCCACCGCGGCCCGTGCGCGGGGCGGTTGGCTGAGCGCGGCCGCAACGCACTCGGCGTCGTCCCCCAAGTCGCCGGGCGGCCGTGCACATCCTCGAACCGTACACGACCTACGTGTTGGACTACCGGGCTGGCACCGACGCGGTCAACTACTACCTGCTGGCCGCGTTGACCGACACCGGCGCCGACGCCTTCTCGAACGCCGGGCCGGCGCCCAGCGGGGTCTGGGCCGCGACGGGCAACTTCCAGGCTGCGGAGATTCCCGAGGAGTTCCGGCCGAGCCTGGAGGGCGGCGATGACCTGCCGCCGGACTTCTACCTGGCCCAGGTCCTCTCCGATGAGGTGACCGCGGGGTATGCGGGGCCGCGGGCGCCGCTGTGCACGTTCACCACCGGGCCGGCCGGGCGGGTGTACCTCGACCTGCGCATGTACCTCTGTGACCCGGACACCGGACAGTACGTCTGCCTGCGGGCCGGGCGGGGGTTCCTGGTGGCCGAGGAGATCGGCTTGCGCGGTGGCCGCCGTTCCCTTGTGGGCGAGGATTCCGCCTCGCGCGCCGCCCGCGGAGCCCTGACGCCCGAGGCCGTCGCGGCGTGTGTCGAAGGGGGCCCGGCCGGGCTCGGCTGGCTGGCGCGGCTGGCGGTATTGGCGGCCGCGGTCGGGCTTGATCCGCCGACCTGGCCCTCGGCCGACCTCGACGGCGACGGGGATGTCGATCTGGCGGACTTCGCCCTGCTGGCGAGCAGCTTCGGGGCGACGGGCGGGGCGACGTACACGTGGGACGCGGAGAATCGGCTCTTGGCCGTCACGCCCGCGTATCGGGTGATCGGCGGCGACCGGAAGGTCGAGTTTGGGTATGATTACCTGGGGCGGCGGGTGGTGAAACGGGTCTACGCGTGGAACGGCTCGGCCTGGGTCCCACCCGTGAACGAGTGTGCAGTGCGCAAGTTCGTTTACGACGGCTGGCGGGTGATCATGGAGCTCGATGGGTCCAACGGTGACGCGGTGCTCCGCCAGCACACCTGGGGCCTGGACCTCAGCGGCTCGCTGGAGGGGGCTGGCGGCATCGGCGGCCTGCTGGGCACGCTGGACACCGCCGGCACCGTCACGACAGCCGACGACCGCACGTTCATCCACTTCTACGACGCCAACGGCAACGTCGGCCAAGTGCTGGAGACGACGCCCGGCCCCAACTTCGGCACCATCGCCGCCAGCTACCTGTACACGCCCTACGGCTCCCGCCTCAACACGCCGCCTTCCGGGCACGACGCCTACGACCAGCCCTTCCGCTTCAGCACCAAGTGGTTCGACGCGGAGACCGCCCTCGGCTACTGGGGGCGCCGCTACTACCACGCGGAAATGGGGCGTTGGATCAGCGAAGACCCTGTTGGCGAACGCGGCGGCTGGAACCTGTACCGTTACGTCCGATCCCGCCCCAACCAGTGGATCGACGCGATCGGCCTCCAGGTGCAGGATCCCGATGCGCAGCCCGGCCCTCGGCCCGCTGACCCGGAGCCCAATGTCGATGCACCTTGTCGCCCGGGCTTGTGGAAAGGTAAGCCTGACCCCCACACAAACTCCAGCGTCCAACCGCTACCCAATCCGAACTACAAGCGGCCGACCAACTGCTGCGACCGCAAGAAGAATGGAGAGGATGTTGTCTCCAAGCCCGACAACTGCTTCTTGATCGCTGGTTCCGCACAGACCGCACCCGGTCATTGCTCCGCCGGCCTTGAGGGCTGCATCGAGGGGATCGCCATCACCCTGGTTGGGCATACTTTCGGGGCCCGCTACTGTTACGATGATTACCTGATTTCCGCCACAGACAAGGGGAAGGGCGCGATTTACGAGTGCTGCTGCCTGTCAGATGCCGAGAAGACGAAGCTCGAGACGCAGTTTGACGAGATCATCCGCACGGGCGGACGGACCGGCAAGCTTCCCGGGGTGTACCTGCCAACTGTCAACGACTGTAGCCATGCGGCCCTGGCGCTTGTCGGCGGCCTGGGTTGCCCCGCTCTTCCCACTAAACCGCCCGAGCCGACGCAGGAACAACTGGGAGAACACGGCGTGGCTTACCACGCTATGAAGGCTATGATGGCAAACAGCAAGTATTGCGGCGTGAAATACTGGATCGACGATCCGTACTACACATCCAGACCGATTCAAGCTCACGGGAAGTAGGATCTTGAATCGCGAGGGCAAACCCATGAAGCTGTCGCGCTTGGCTATAACAACCATCGCCGGTGCTGTCCTGCTACCCGGTGGTTGCCATGAATGCGCCCCGAATCGCTTTGACCACGCAACAAAGTGGTACGAGTACGATTTTAAACCCGGGCCAGGGATCGCGGGGTTCACATATTCATTTGCTGACAACACTGTGGTTGCTAGGATGTTTGTTGCTTCATTGCAGGATGGCGTGCTGCACGAGAGTGCTGAATACCAATATCAGATGACGATTCTGCAGAAGGTGGCCGACGGCTACTTGGTGGTTGCGCCCAGGGGTCGCGGCGTTGTGCGGTTTGATGGAGAGGACTTGCTTCTCGAATGGGATGGGCGTGGCGCGAATGAACCTGAAAGGAGGCTTACCTCCGCTCCCCCCAATATTCCCGAGCTGCGCAAGCAATGGGAAGCACAGGCCGGCATGTCGGTGGAGGAGTTCCTTAAGGACGAGTAGGGGGCACTTCGTACTCCGGTGCGGCGAATCTCGTGATGGGGCTGCTGGCTGCAGGGGCATTGGGCTGGAAAACAACGCGCGGGTGCAGAATACCTGGGGCGGCGGGTGTTGAAACGGGTGTACGTGTGGAACGGCTCAGCCTGGGCCGCACCCGAGGGCGACGGCGAGTACGCAGTGCGCAAGTTCGTCTACGACGGCTGGCGGGTGATCATGGAGCTGGACGGGTCCAACGGGGACGCGGTGCTGCGTGAGCACACCTGGGGCCTGGACCTCAGCGGCTCGCTCGAAGGGGCCGGCGGCATCGGCGGCCTGCTCGGCACGCACGACACCCTCGGGACCGCTGGTTCCGGCGACGACCGGACGTTCATCTACTTCTACGACGCCAACGGCAACGTCGGCCAAGTGCTGGAGACGACGGCCGGGGCGAACTGCGGCACCGTTGCGGCCCACTACGTCTACACCCCGTACGGCGCCCGCCTCAACGCGCCCGCCCAGAACGAGTACGCCCAGCCCTTCCGCTTCAGCACGAAGTGGTTCGACGAGGAGACCGGCCTGGGCTACTGGGGGTACCGGTACTACTCGCCCGAGCTGGGGCGGTGGATGAGCAGAGACCCAATCGAGGAACAAGGTGGGGTCAACCTGTATGAGTACGTTCAAAGCATGCCTCTGACGCTCAGTGATCCCACAGGGCTCAAGCCGCCGATCACATGCTGTTCTCACGAAGGTTGTAAGTGGTCCGGACAGGTGACTATTACGGGCTGGTCACTTCTGATCGGCGGGTTCTCAAGCGCTCGCATCGACGCGACGGCTATGGATACTACGGGCTGTATATACACTGTGTCCGGTGCCGGTACCAAACGTCTCTCTGGTGCTGTCTTTGGGGTTGGGTACTTCTCCACGTCAGGGACTTTCAGCGGAGTGGACGCACCCTGCCGCTGGCCAATCGCCCACGGGGATAGTGCCTCAGTCGCACTGCTCGGGTTTGGAGCTTCCGGTTCCGTCCCTATATCGATTAACACAGCTCATTTTACTGTTGGTAAAATCCAGTTCTTCGACTGGTGGGAGGTTGGTGGGGCCAATGTGTATTGCGCTGGTGGCGGTTTTACGGTTCCGTTGCAGACGGTGCAACGCGTGCAGAGCCCGTTGGACGATGACTGCAAGGAGTCAGTGGGATGATCTGGAATGGGCGGGCCCGAACATGAGTCCAGAAGGAATCTCGTGGTGTTGAGATGCGAGTGGTGTACGGCTGCACTTCGCCCACAACGAAGCGTAGGCGACTAACCGTCACTACCCTTTCGCTGTGTGGCTCTGCTGTGGTACTCGCCCTAGTCGGCTACATCGCCTTCGTCGGCTATCGGCACCGCGCCATTATCCGGGATGCTCGCGTTGCCTACGAAACGAGCCGACCGAATCCCGCATGGTCACCCGGGTCCCTCGATTTCCTCACATTCGGCCTCGGCGCAGGGCAAACGGAGACCGACGTGAATCGTGCGTTACCGGCTCCAACAGCGACAGTGATGCACGGAAGCCAAGTGGATCCGCCGTGGAAGGGGTTCGTCAACCGCTACGAGTATAGACGGGGTCCGATATTCAACGTACCGTGGCTGGGGATCCAGCGTTTCGAGAGCATAGAGATTCTGTACGTCTACTTCGATGAATCTGGCAGGGCGGTGCGTATGAGGGTACATCATCACGGGCTAGCCGCTCGCCCCAGTGATTCCGTCGAAGACGTTCTGCTGCCTGCTCCCTGAAAATACGGTTGACTCCCCTGCTGGCCAACAGCTTCGGGGCGACCGGCGGGGCGACGTACACGTGGGACGCGGAGAACCGGCTGGTGGGCGTCACGCCGGCGTATCGGGTGATCGGCGGCGACCGGAAGGTGGAATTCGGGTATGATTATCTTGGGCGGCGGGTGGTGAAACGGGTGTACGTGTGGAACGGCTCGGCCTGGGTCGCACCCCAGGGCGCGGGCGAGTTCGTGATGTGGTTCGCGGACCTCCTGAGCACGACCGGATTCCCCGGGGCCCTTCACATTCGCCGAGTTCAGGGCGGCCGTCGAGGACCTGACGGGCTTCTGCGCGGCCCACCTCAGCCCGGCCGACCGCGCGGGACTGATCTGCCTGCTGCAAGGCCCCCAGCGTGCCTACGCCAGCGAGCAGGTCGAGGCACTTATCCCCGACATTGTCGCGGCTTTGCAGGAGCGCCCCGGCCGGATAACCTATCAGCATGTTGAAGAACGCCTCGTGAGCGCCGGGATCCCCCGCGATCCGTGCGGCAGGGGCATCGCGTGTCGGCCGCAGGGGGCCGACGCTACTTGTTCAACAGACTGCTGTGCGAGCGTGGGCGGCGGGCGCTGAGACTCGTCCGCCGTCGGCGCGTTGCCGCCGGGATCGCCGGCAGCCGCGCTCGTCCGAGGGGTCGCAGACCGTTACCGGGGTCCGATCATGGCTCAGAGCAAGCTTATCGTCGTGGCATTGGGCGGCAACGCCATTTCCAAGCCCGACCAGCAGGGCAACGTGGCCGAGCAGTTCGCCAACTCCCGGGCGACGGCCCGGCAGCTTGCCGACCTCATCGAGCAGGGCTACCAACTGCTGGTCACCCACGGTAACGGACCCCAGATCGGCAACTTCCTGTTGCGTAACGAGGCGGGCGCGGGCTTGATCTACCCCCTGCCGATGGAGGTGGCCGTCGCCCATGTGCAGGGCGGCATGGGCTACATGATCGCCCAGACGCTCAGCAACGAGCTGCGGACCCGCAACCTCGACCGGATCGTCAGCACGATCATCACCACGGTCCTGCTGGACCGGGCGGACCCCGCCTTCGCCAATCCGACCAAGCCGGTGGGGCGGGTTTTCGATCGGGCCGACGCCGATAGGTTCGCCCGCGAGGGCTGGCACATCAAGGAAGTCGAGCCCGGCAAGTTTCGCCGCGTCGTGCCGTCACCGTTGCCACGACAGATCATGGAGATCGAACTCATCCGCGAGGCGGTGGCAGCCGGGCATACGTTGATCGCCTGTGGCGGCGGCGGCGTGCCCGTGGTTCGCCATGACGACGGTGACTTGACGGGCACGGCGGCCGTCATCGACAAGGACCTGGCCAGCGCCCTGCTGGCCGCCCAGCTTGGTGCCGCTGCCCTGCTGATTCTGACCGCCATTGAGGCCGTCTGCGTCAACTACAATCGTGCTGATGCCCGGCGTCTGGACCGCATGACGGTGTCCGAGGCGCGTCGCTGGCTGGCGGAGGGACAGTTCCCGCCCGGCTCGATGGGCCCCAAGATTCAGGGGGCAATCGACTTCCTCTCGGCAGAGACCCACCCTGACGCGTTCGTTGCCATCGGCCCGCTCGAACGCGCGCTCGACACGCTGGCGGGACGCGTCGGCACGCGCATCACACACGGCTGAACGGCGGACCACGACCGGCCAACCGCCGCAGCGCAGTGCGAAGCGGGTGTGTCGGCCCGCGCGGCGGGCACCGCGTCCCGCGTTAGGGTCGCGCAGGTGTCGCCGGCGGTGGAGCCTGGGAAGGCGACGCCGCCCCGGACGAGGTCGGAGTGGGACCGGCCTGAGAACCAGTACTCGGCGCCGGCACCCTCTGTATTCTAGGCTGCTGTCCCCGCTCCGGGAGCTTGCCGGCGAAGGTCACAGGAACGTGCAACGCGGGAAACCCGGGGTCATCGATGTCGATGACGACGTCGGCCCGGGGGCCGCCCTGACGCACGAAGTTTGCCGGAATGGACAACACAACGACCTGCCCGCCGGCCGGCAGGTCCTTCACCTCCACCGACAACTGCGCGTCGGTTACGCGCGCCCCCTTGATGGGTCGGGGTCGTTGGTCGTACCACGTTACCCGGATTTCCTCGGTCCGGGCGGTGGGCACCGTGGCGGGGACGGCAATCTGGGGCGGCTGTGCCTGAGCGTAGGGAGGCAGGTCATAGGTGAACGGGATCGTGGTTTCCGGTGCCTGCTCCACGCCCGTTCGGATGCGGACCCAACCGCGCCGGATTCCCTTGGGCCACGGCGCAGACAGCGTGATGTCCACCGCGTACCTCTCACCGGGAACCAGCTCCCGTGCCACGGCGCGGACCACGTCCGGCTCGCTCGTCCTGACAACCTCGATTCGCAGCGGGCCCCCGTCACCGCGCAGCAGAGACACTGTGGTGCTCCGTTCCGACTCCGTGCGCTCGATCCGCCCGAAGGCAACGTACGTCGGATCACTGCGGAAAGGCGCGAGGACCTTGGTCAGGCAGCGCAGGGTCTCACGCCGGTGGTCGGGGTCATTGGTGTTAACCGTAACACCCTTCGATAGTTCCCCCGACAAGTTGTTGGTGGAAATCGTTACCGTGAATCGCTCCGTGGCTCCGGGCGCCAGCACGCGGTCAGCCTGACCGCTGATCTTCATGCCTCACCCACCTTTGAGATTGACCTGCAAGTCGCCCGTGCCTTCGTTGCGGATTTCAAAAGGGAACTCGGCCTTGGCACCCTGCCAGACGGGATCCAATCGGACGTTGGGCCTGGCGCAAGCGAACCGCGGCTGCCCCGCGGCAGGCGGTGGCTCCGAAGCGTTGCTTGCCTGGGCCGCTTCTTCCTCCTTGCTGGGAGGCGAAACGTCGCCACAGCCGGCGTGGGGACCGGCCGCGGAGGGCTTGGCCGGCGCCGCTGCCGCTGTGGCGGGCTCGAGCACAGGAGGCTTGTCCTGGACGGCAACCCGGGCGTCGCCGGCCGTCGAACCTCCGGATGGCGCCGACGAATCGACGTTCACCGGGCGGGCACTCGTCACCGCGCCCGACGCATCGCCGCCGGCCACACCTCTCGTGACACGCATCCGCTCTCGGGGCGCCGTCGGCCCAGCCGCAGGAGCCGGTATTTCAGCGGGAGAGACAGGCGTCGCCGGTGGCGCGGCCGTGGAGGACGGCGGCGCGGTCGCTGCCGTAGACGGGCCGGCCGTCTGCCCAGTAGAGGTACAGCCGATAACCAGCAAGGTCAGCGTCACGCCCATAACCAGGGCCACCCGCCAACCAGCGCCGGCGTGCACAAACCGGGACGACTCACGCTCCGGTGCAGCGTACATCGCGGTCTCCTTGACGTTGGGCTACAAACACCCGGCCACATCAGGTCGGGATGAAAGGCGCGCGCCCCTCAGTCTCTTCGGCCATGCGGGCCGCGGGAATGAAGACGGCGGCGCCTGCCAAACCGGCCATTGTAGGCACAGGTGAACCGGCCGACCAGCACCGCAGACTGCCGTTGTTACGCGCGCGTGACAGACCTTCGGTGCGCCTCCGGCCCCGCGATGACGCAACCTCTCTCACACGCCCTTAGAAGAGCAACACGAACTCGGCCCAATCCTCGAGGTCCACGTCGCCGTCACGGTCCAGATCGGCCATCAGGAAGTCGTAGGCATCGCAGCCCGAAGGGGGCGTGGTGACGTCCGGGCCGGCGAGGCACTGCTGGAACGTCGGGTAGTCCGCAATGGTCACGTCGCCATCGTGACTCAGATCACCGGGCACCGGGTACTTCGGCACGTGCATGACGATGCAGTGCATCGCCCCGGCCGCGCCGATGATGCTGGCGCAGTTCACCTGAATCAGCGTGTAGCCGGGAAACGCGGTCTGAAACACCGCCAGGGCTTGCGCGTCCTGGGAGGTGTACGAGCCTCCGAATCGCGGGACGAGCACCAGGTCATTGATCACCACAGCGTTGGTGTACGTGTAGTGCGTACCCCCGGAATTCCAGCCCGGCGTGCGGTAGACCGTGTAGCCCCGCGCCGTCAGCGTCGTCACCGCGTTCTCGGTAATCGTGTACGGTGTGCCGGCCGACGACGGATACTGCCCGATGATCACCTTCTTGTTGGCCACCGGCAGCATCCACATGTCGATATGCCCGGTCGAGTCGTAGCTCGACGGAAACCGGTTGAAGATCGTCAGGTTGAGGTTCTGGTACTGGTGGTAGAGGTCGATGACGTTCTGGGCGGTGAGGCCGGGATTCTCGTCCAGAATCAGCGTCGTCATGAACGCATCGCGATCGGCGAACAGATGGAAGTTGCCACCGCCGTGCGTGAGCGGGATGTCGTACTGCGTCTCACCCCATTGTGCGCTGATGTAGTCGTTGAGCAGGTTGTCGTTGGGCCGCGGACGGTTGTAGGTGTGGTCGATGATCGCCCGTCGGCGGTTTTCGAAGATGAACCGCGGTCCGTAGTCGCGAATCCACACCGTGTCCGTCGTGCGGACGAGGAAGCGGACCTGCGTCATGTCGGCGCCCGCCGCGGTCAATGTACTGGTGACCGAAGTCTGCTCGGAGGCGGTGTCGACGACCATGTAGACGATCGCCGTGGGATCCAGCGTCGTAATGTTCACGGTCATCGTCGTCAGAATGTCGGTGTAAGCCTCCCAGGACATGAACAGGCCCTGCTGCGGGTCGTACTCGGACGGGCAGTACACCGCCCCGGTCGGAGGGGCCCGGTAGATGAAGTCCTCTCGGCTCGGCGTCTCGAACGGGATGAGCGCCTCTTCCGGCGTCAGGTACTTGGGCAGCCCGTCCGGGTAGTTCTCGGCCACCCAGTCCGGCGACTGCTCGGCGCCCACTTGGGCCCAACTCGGCGTCCCCAAGACTCCCCCCACCACCAGCAACACGACGAGCGCAAGCCGGCGACTCATATGGAATGCTCCTTCCGCCAAAGGTACCCCCCGAGAGGATTCCCCCCCCCGCTCCAGCCAGGCAGGTTCCGGACGCACGCCCACCCCCGCAGGCGGCTTTCCCGGACCGACGCGAAGTATCCATTCTAGCGGAAAGACCACCACGAGGCAACCCGCCACCGCGACGTCGGGCCCGTCCGGGGCACGAAGAGCGTTCCGCCGGGGTAGTCCAGGTCCGACCTCAGCGGCGTACCACCTCCACCCTTCAGATGCGCTGGCATCGAGTGCAGGGGCTATCGGCCCTCTCTCGGACCCTCCGACCGGCGCATCCACCCGCCGCTGGTTGCGGCGGCCGGTACGCCGCATCGCCCGAGGCTGCCGCGTGGTCCCTCCGCGCTCCCGGTCAACGCTCCACCGAGCGTCCTGCCTTGCCCGCCCGGGTGCCGGCAGTAGACTCCCCCAGGATCGCCGGCCGTGCACCACCCGGGCAAGGTGTGCAACCCGCCCACGGTCCGCGGGAGGATCCGCCGGTGTCGCAGCGCATCGGTCTCTACGGTGGCAGCTTCGATCCCATTCACCACGGGCACCTCATCATTGCGCGCAGTGTCGCGGAGCACCGCTCTCTCGACCGCGTCATCCTGCTACCGTCGCTGTTGCCGCCCCACAAGCAAACGACGCACCTGTCGCCCCCCCACCACCGGGCGGAAATGGTCCGGCTCGCCATCGCCGGCGAACCGCTGTTTGAGTTGAGTGACTACGACCTGACGCGGCCGGGGCCCAGCTACACGATCGACACCGTGGCCCACTTCCGCAGCGCACTGGGCGCGGCCACGGACTTGTTCTGGATCATCGGGGCGGATTCACTCGCCGAGTTGCCGACGTGGCACCAGGCGGTGGAACTCGTGGATGCGTGTCACATCATCACGGCGCGGCGCGCCGGCGACCTGGCCCCGGACTGGGACCACCTGCGCGCGGCACTGGGCGCGCCGGTGGTCGAGAGGCTCCGCGCCGGTTTGCTCGATACGCCGGTCATCGACATCAGCGCCACCGACGTCCGGCGGCGCGTGCGCGAGGGTCGCTCCATCCGCTATCTGGTGCCGGCACCCGTGGGCGACTACATCGCCCACCATGACCTGTACCGCTGACCGGGGCGACGCAGAAGCAGTGGGCGGGCGGGTGGCATGGCCAAGCGCAGCGCCGCCATGCCTTCAACGGGTGGCTGGTGCGTCAGCATGCGGGCCGGCAGGCAGGCGCCTTCGACTTGGCCATGCCACCCTCGCGGTTTCCTAATTGCGTGGTCCGATTTCGGTGTCCTTCATGGACGCGTTTCGGGCTCGGCGTCGCTCTCGGCCGCCGGGTCCCCCGCTTCGACAAGGCCTGCCCGCGCCATGATCCAGCGACGGACCGCCTTCGGGGCTCTGGCCAATCTCCACGCCCCGCGTTCCTGCACGGCCATCAGCACCACGTGACGCACCGCCAACGCTTCCGGCGGCAGACGCTCGGGATCCAGCCGCACCTCCACCGCGAACGCATACCCCACCGCTCCGTCGGCTTGATCCCGCAACCGCTCCAGCGCCAGCACGCGAATCTGCTGCACGGCGTGCCAGCCGTAGTCGAATTGCTCGCGGGTTACCGGCTCCTGAGCGACGCTCCAGCGCAGGCGCAGGCCCTCATAATCGCCGGCCACGCACGTCTCCAGCGTCTCCAGCATGAAGTTGTTGAGCGCCGGGTCGTCGGCCCGCAGCTCCTCGGGAAACACCACGACCTGCGCGGGCTCGGCGGGACCGCCGGCCGGTGCCCCGCCGCCACGTTCCCCGTCCCGCCGGCACGCCCCCATCACCAGCGCCGCAGTCGCCACCCCCAGCACCAGTACATCTGTCCATCGCGCCAGGCGAAGTCGCACCGCCCGGGCTGAACCAGAGAGCGCCCCCGCCGCCTGACGCGACCTAGTCACAACGGTTGGACCAGTCTTAGTCACGAGTTGCTCGCTCGCCCCTGCTCAAGGAGGCGACCCTTCACGGACGAATCATGCAGCGCCCGGCGTGGAGGAACATCGACGAACCGCCAACGCCTTTGCTACTCCGCGCGCACACCGCCGGCGTGCGGAGCCACCATCGTGCAGAGTATCCGCAGAACCCGGGGAGCCCGTCAATGGGCGGCCACCCGCTTCCGCCACAGCCTTTGCTCCGCGAGCCGCACGTACTCTTCCTTCAACTCGATGCCAACGAACTTCCGGCGCAGGCCCAGGCAAACCTGTCCCACCGTACCCGATCCGAAAAACGGGTCCAGCACGGTATCGCCGGAGTCCGACCCCGCCAACACGCACAACTCGACGAGGCCGGGCGGAAACGTGGCAAAGTGCGCCCCGTGGAACGCCTCGGTATTGATGCTCCAGACGGTCCGGCGGTTGCGGAGCCGGCCCCGGCCATTCGTCATCTCCCGGATGGCGTCATGGCGATACAGGTAGCCTTCGGCCTTCGACAACAGAAACAGGTACTCGTGCGCGCGCGTGGGACGATCCTTGACCGACTCCGGCTGACAGTTCGGCTTGTGCCAGATGATGTCGGAACGCAGGTACCACCCGTCGGCTTGCAGCGCCAGCGCCAGCCGCCACGGGATGCCAATAAGGTCCTTCGGCTTCAGGCCGCGCGGCGTGGGCGGACGATACGACATCGCCCGGGCGGGGTTCTTCTTATCCGAGTCGCGCCAGCGCCGGTTGCCGCTGGTGTAGGAGTCACCCAGGTTGATCCACAGCGTGCCGTCGCTGCGCAACACCCGACGAACCTCCCTGAAGACCGCCGTGAGGCGCTTCAGATACTGCTCGACATCCTCTTCCGCACCGATCTGCTCTGGGTGGCCGTAATCGCGCAGCCCCCAGTACGGTGGGCTCGTTACGCAGCAGCGAAAGGTTCCCGCGGCAAGACGCGGAAGGACTTCGGCCGCATCCCCGACGATGACCTCGCCACCCTCCGGGCACGGGTCGGACACTTGTAGTCCAAGCGATGCAACTGTGCGCGGTTTCACGCCCGGCTCCGTGTACTCACTGCGCCGGACCCGACCACACCCGGGACTCTCGTGCGAGCCCGCCCTCGGCGCGTTGCATACCGGGACACCGTGGATTCCCACGTCGGCCACGGGGGCCGACGCCACGGCCGGAGGGCCAAACGGCGCTGCCGACTCACAGGGCGAGCTTCTCCCGCAGGTACTCCAGGCACCGAGTCTTGTCGATGCGGACCTGGCTGGCGTCGTCGCGGTCGCGGACGGTGACCGTGCCGTCCTCTTTCGTCTGGCCGTCGATGGTGAAGCAGAAGGGCGTGCCGGCCTCGTCCATGCGGGCGTAGCGCTTGCCGATCGACTGCTTCGCGTCGTACTGGCAGGGGTAGTGCTTCCTGATGTCCCGCCAGATTGGCTCGGCGATCTCCGGCATGCCGTCCTTGGCCACCAGCGGGAAGACGGCCGCCTTGATCGGTGCCAGCCGCGGATGGAACTTCATGAACTCCGGGCTCGCGCGGGATTCGTCGAACGTGTACGCCTCGGTGATGAACGCCAGGACGCTGCGATCGACGCCGCCCGACGGCTCGATCACGTAGGGCACGAACCGCTCCTTGCGTTGATCGTCGAAGTAGCTGAGGTCCTTGCCGCTGTGCTCGATGTGGGCCTTGAGGTCGAAGTCGGTGCGGTTGGCGATGCCCTCCAGCTCGCTGAGGCCGAAGGGGAAGTCGTACTCGACGTCGGCACAGCCCTTGGCATAGTGGGCCAGCTCGCTCGGCTCGTGCTCGCGCAGCCGCAGCTTCTCGCTGCGCAGGCCGAGCTTGACGTACCACTGGTGGCGCACGCTCCGCCAGAACTGGTACCAGACGTCCGCCTCGCTCGGGTGGCAGAAGAACTCGATCTCGTACTGCTCGAACTCGCGCGAGCGGAAGGTGTAGTTGCGCGGGTTGATCTCGTTGCGGAAGCTCTTGCCGACCTGAGCGATACCGAAGGGCAGCTTCACGCGCGTGGAATCCAGCACGTTCTTGAAGTTGACGAAGATGCCCTGGGCAGTCTCCGGGCGGAGGTAGGCGACGGAGGACGAGTCCTCCATGGCCCCAATGTGTGTCTTCAGCATCAGGTTGAACTGACGCGGCTTGGTAAGCGCCCCCGCTTTCCCAGTGAAGGGCGATGGAATGCGGTCGGCGAATCCTTCGAGTAACTCGGCACCAACTTCACAAACCTCGATCCACCCCCTTAAGCCCTTGGGCCCGACCGCCTCGGCCAAGTAGGATTCCTCGCCTAGACTCGCGCGGAACTCCCCGGTGATCTTCCATGGCTTGATAGCCTTGGGATTCCGCTGGACCTCCGATGCCGCCTCACTTGGGGAGTTCGCGATGATCGTGGCAAAAGGCATCCAGACGTCGATGAGTTCCCCGCCCGGCTTGACCATATCTCGAACCGAGCGGAGGAGCGTGCCAAGGGGTGGCTCTCCCTCGTGCCCCCAGCAGCCGCAAAGCTGATCCGCCCGAAACCTCTGCTTTGTCTCTGTGTCGTCGATGAGCGGATCGCTGAACCCCCCGACGTGCCCGCTGGCCTCCCAGACCTTGGGGTTCATGATGATGGCGCAGTCGAGGCCGACCATCTGGTACTCGCGGCCGTCGGGGCCCGGCGGCGGGTTGCCGACCATGTCGTTCCACCAGACGTCCTTGAGGTTGCGCTTCAGCTCGACCCCGAGCGGGCCGTAGTCCCAGAAGCCGCCGATGCCCCCGTAGATTTCGCTGGATTGGAAGATGAACCCGCGCCGCTTGCACAGCGCCACAATCTTGTCCATCAGGTCGGGTGTTTGAGCCATAGTGATTGTCGATTGGCGATTGTCGAGTGTCGATTGTCAGAAGCCGTAGGGTGGGCACCGCCCACCACCGAATGCAGAATGTCGAAGTCAGAATTCAGAAAGGGGCAGGGCAGCTCTCTTTCTGAATTCTGACTTCTTCCTTCTGCATTCCGGCGGGCCAAGCCCGCCGGCTAAGGAAGCTGGGTTGCGCCGGCCGCCGCCTACGGCAGCATCGCGCCCAGAAGCGCCGAGGCCAGGTATTGCACGTAAGCCGTGCCCACTTCGGACAGCGTCTCCTGCAGTTGCGTCGAGCAGGTAGTGGCAACCAAAGTCGGACCGGCAACCCCGACCAGCAACGCCCACTTCATGAACCTCTTCATCTGCGCTCTCTCCTCAATGCAAAAGCCGGGCAAACACCCACCCTGGATGCGGCACCAAACCGCTAGAGTCCGTGTTCACTCGCAAGTAACGATTCCGCCCCCCTGACAGGGCAACAGGACACCCCCTGCCCGCCCATCTGCCCCACCGCGTCCCCTCCCACCGGGCGTTCTTGTGCCCGGCAGAGCAGGTGTGGTACACGACCACCTGAGTGGCTCCACCCGATGGCGAAACTCGGCGACCGGACCGGGTGGCATGGCCAAGCGCAGCGCCGCCCTGCTCTCGCCTGGGTGAGGGACAGGTTCCCGCCCCCGCATGCCGGCGCCTTCGGCTCGGGCATGCCACCCCCCCGGTTTCCCGTCTGCGGGGTCCAATTCAGACCAACCCCACGCCGAACGGCGCTGCGTCTTCCTGATCAGTGGACTCTGGCTGCGGCGGGGGCGCCGCCTCGGCGGCGGGTCCATTCGCGCGGGCCGTCCTGCTCGCGACGCCGGCAGCAGGCTGCGGCAGCCTGCTGCGGGTGCTCGGCGAACTCGGCATCGCCGGCGGCGACGCAGTCGGCGTCTCAATCAGCCCGGCCCCGAAGTCGCTGGGCGGCTGGCTTGACACGTCGGCGGCGCTGCCGCCGTGAGGGTCCTCGTAAGGCTCGGGCAACTCTTCGACGCCGACGTTGGTTTGCGCCGGGTGACCCGCCCGCTCTTCACGGCCCCTGCGCCGCGGACGCCGTCCGCGCCGCCCACCACCACCGCCGCCGCGGCTCTCGCCCGCCGGTTCGCCGACGGGTGCCTGACCTGGCCGCGGGCCACCGCCTTGTTGCGAGTGCCCGCCGCGCCGGCGTCCCCGACCCTCGCCGCTCGCGCGCGGGGGGCCCCCGGGGCGCTCGGCCGGACGGTCAGACCCTCGCTCCAGCGAACCCCGGCGCAGGTCGGCGATCAGACTGCTGTACTCGTCCCGGAAATCCCCGACCTCATTGCCGAAGGCGGCCTCTTCGCTCACGCCCTCGTCAGGCTCAGGCATGACCTCAGGCTCCGGCATCACCTCCTGCTCGTCGGACGCGGCAGGCTCCTCCTGAAGCCCGGCAAGGTACGCCTCGATCACCCGGCGCTGAATGACTTCTCGGAACGTAGCGTTGATCGGGTGGGCCATTTCGGTGTGCAGTCGCGCGCGGCCTTCCGCGTCCTTCGGGATGTTCATGGTCGGCAGCTTCGTGCCGCACTCGTTGCAGTAACGCGCCCGCAGGTGATTCTTGTGACGGCACGTCGGACACGCTTCCGTGAGCTTCCGCGACGGCATCGCCACGAACAAACCGCCCGTCCCTCCTACGATCTTCAGGTCGCGCACCACGAAGCTGTCGTCAAAAGTGATCGTGCAGAAGGCCTTGAGCGACTCACCTGCGTCGCGCACCGGCCTGATCCGAATGTCTGAAATCTCCATTCACCTCTACTCCTTACTGACGATAGGCGGTAGCGGCACAGGAGCGGGAACCACGAAGGTGCCCGCGCCGATGCCGGCCGCCTCTACCCGGCGCGCCGTGGCCTGTGCTGACTCCTGGTCGTCGAACAACGTGTACAGCACTGAACCAGCACCACTGACGCGCACCGGACCAATCCTCAGTCGCAACAGTTGCTCGTGTACTTCCGCCACACGCGGCTCCACCCGGAACACGGCCGGCTCCAGGTCGTTACGCAGCCACGGTGCGAGTTGGGCCGCCCTCTGGGCCGTACGCGCCGCCGCCTCCGCGTCCGCGCTCGAACCCTGCTGATCGGTCGGACGCCATGCCCGATACACCGCCGCCGTCGACACCGGCATTCCGGCCCACACCAGCAGCGCCCAACCGCGCCACCCCATCCCCACCGGCTCGACGCGCTCTCCCCGCCCCGTCATCACCGCCGCGGGCAACGCGAGAAACAGCGGCACGTCCGAGCCAACCGACGCGGCCACCGCCGACAACGCCTCGCGGGGCAGTTCCGGCCGCCATAGCCGTCGCAGCAGACGCAGAGCCGCGGCCGCGTCGCTGCTACCCCCTCCCAGTCCTCCGCCTACCGGAATTCGCTTGCTGAGCTCGAACCGTACCCCCGGTCGTCGTTCGCACCGCTCGGCCAGGCATTCCGCCGCCCGTGTCACCAGGTTCTCCGGACCCGCCAGCGACACATCGTCACACGCTAGTTTCAGACGCCCGTCTCCTCGTGGAACACATGCAAGCGCGTCACACAACCCGATGCCCACAACCAGAGACCGCAGGTCGTGATAGCCGTCCGCTCGCCGGCCCAGAACCTCCAGCGTCAGATTGAGCTTTGCGGGCGCCTGCGTTGTCAGCTCGATGCCTTCGGACATACGGCCAGCCCTGCCGAGCTGCTGGATCCGGGCCGGCCTCGCACAACCGGCATTAGCCGTCCACCCGGCACGGGAGCGTCCGGCGCCCCACCCGGCACCGCTTCGTTGTCCACCGCCCCGCGGAGCCGCCTGGGGCGTCCAAGGTCACGCAGACGGCACCTCCCCGCGCAGCCGCCGCCCTTCACACCCGCTAGCAACGGCGGCACACACGCGAAGCCCCGCAGGCTGGGCGTATGATAGGAGTGGCGCAGCAGGTGTCAATCTGGAGCATCAAACCGCGCTGTCCAGTAACGCCCCCCCCCTCAATCCGCAGACTCAGCGCCGCCAACCCAAGCCTGTCGAGTTGCACGGCGGCCGCGTACCCCCCTGGGAGGCGGCCAAAGGCATCTCGTCCGGCCACAGCGACCACCTCGGTGGCCGAAACTGACGCGGGCACCGCCCCTTACTCGGGGTCAACGATGTTCCTCCCCCATAATCGTGCCCGCGGGCCGATGTGCCCTGCCGGCCACACCGGGTGTGGCGTTGATACCACGGGCAGGCGCAGACCACCCAGGCGGGACAACCGGAAACTGATTGTAACTCATTGCCCGGAAGCATTTTATGAACATAGCCTCCTAACCTCGCGGCACCGGCGGTCAGTTTGCCGGCCTTGGGTTGTCGCGGACCGTCGGGGTTGGGACGCCGGACGGCGGCCGGGGTGCGCGTTGCGGCGTGCCGGCATCGGCCGCGGGGACGGACGTTCGGTGCCCGGCTGAAACCCGGGCGACCGCGCGAAGGAGGGGCTCAACATGATCGGTCCACTTTCAGGACTAGGCGGCTATGACACCGGCGGGCTCGGCGCCCTTCAGGGGCTTGAGTCGGGGAGCGGGTCGGGGGCCACGTCGGCGTCAGCGCCAGCGACCGCAGGTACGGGTTCGACCGCCGGCAGCATCGACTCGATCGTCCAGGCCGTCGGCCAGCTCTTGCAGCAGATCGGCGGTGGTCTGGAGCAGGACAACACGCTGCGCATGCTCGTGGCGCTGCTGATTCTGGCGGCCCTGTGGCAGCAAGAAGCCCAGCAGTGGGTAGAAGGCCTCTGGCAGAACCTGGCGGGGTCGCAGAGCGGCAGCGTCGCCTCCGGGTCGTCCACGGCCATGTTCTTCTCGTCCACAACCGTCAGCGTGACCCAGACGGTGGCCTACCTCGGCAACGTGACGGGGCCGACGGACGCCTCGGGTGGCCAAGTGGACCTCACCGCCTGAATGACCGCACGGCCGCACGACCTCGGCGGCCATCACGAACCACTCGTCCCGTTCGTGCGCCGGCCGGTTCCGTCGGGACGCGGCAGCCGTACACGTACCGCTGACAGCCCCCCTCAGGCCGTCCGAAACTCCCCGCCACTGTTCCTCTGGCTCCGGTACGCAACCGCATACCTGTGGCCATCAGGCTTCACGATGGGACCGCCGCAACACAGCCCAGTGGGTGAACCAGACCCACGTCCCTGCGGGGCACGCCCACGATCCGGTCTGTTTAAGCTATAGCCAGCCTGATTCGGGTCTGGTACGCTCCCGGCGGCGCGGGTGTCTTCCCCGGGCCTGCATGCCCCGGAGAAGACAGGGTTGTGAGTTTGGGCACGCCGGCTTCGTTTTGGCGCAGCGAAGGACGTGCCAGTGGGATAACCGGTTTATCGGAACAAGGATGAGGCTGTCGGCGCCGCCGGCGTGGACCGCAGGCGGGGTCCGACGCGCGCTACTCCAGCAGGAAGCGAGGTGCAAGAATGGTTTCGGCGTTGAGGTCTCTGATTGGTGTGTCGGTGCTGATTGCGACGTGCCTGCTGCTCACGGGGGTACCAGGCTGTGTCCTGCCGACGGTGGATGAGATTCTGGCGGAGGCGGCCACCCGGGCCCGGGCGCTCGACCGCGGCGCGATCATCGTGGCCGTCACGGGCGTGAACGGGGCGAGCCTGGACGGCACGGGCAGCGAAACCCTGGCGTGGGAGTTCATCGCCGTCGACCCGAACGCCGCGGACGCCTACCACGTCCTCAACTTCGACGGCACGAACTGGACGACGGAGACGATCAATGAGCTCCTTGTCGGAATCGCCTACTTCGATCTGACCGAAGTGGACATGACCGAGCTGGAGGCCCGCGCCCTGCTGGCCGCGGCGGGTCATGCGGATGACTTCCTCGGTTGGTCACTGAACCAGCCGCTGCATCCCGATTACCCCAACCCCCTGTACACGTTCACCTATGCCGACAAGGGCGTCATCATTGACACGGTAACCGAGGCGGTCACCGTCTCAACGCCACCCTTGGGCGGCGGGGGCGGTGCCGTTCCCGGGGCCGACGACATCAGTCTGGCGTTGATCGCGTTTGCGACTGAGCGGATTAACGACGAGGACCCGGCCGCCATGATCGTCTGGGCGGGCGGGCGTGACTTGGCCGGACAGCCTCTTGCCGCGGCCGCTGATACCACCACCTGGGACTTCGAGGCCGTGGCAGTCGCGGGGACCGATGTTCAGGCCTGGAGTCTCAACTACGTTGACACCCCTGTCTGGACCGTCACCGAGTTGGGCGTTCCACCCTTCGGCGTCCAGTTCGTCAATCTGACGAGCTTGACCATGGACGTGGTGGAGGCCTGGGACCTCGCCGTCGCGGCGGGTTACGCGGGGCCCTTCGACTGGTGGTGCGTCTTCCAGCCGCTGTACCCAGGCGTTGACAGCCCGATGTACGTGTTCCCGATCGCCACGGGTTACGTGCTGGTGGATTCGCTGACCGGCGAAGTCATCGAAGAGTAGCGGCGAGCCCCGCGGCGCCCGCATACGGTGCCGCAGGCAATCCGCGTTCGAGAAACGGTCTCGCTCGGACTTATCATCCGGGCGAGGCCGCTCTTGCGCTACCGAAGGCCCACCCGCCAGGCTGGTAGCCCCGTGGCAACGTCCGGGCCCGGGGTGCCGAACGCGATTCGGCGCGGGTGATCAGAACCGCCGCCGTCCGGCGGTGCGAAAGACGCGAACCGGCAGATGCATGCGGGGCACGCAGGAGGCGGAGGGCGCCCCGGGCGAGACTCGCGGCGCTCTCCCGGCGGCGCTGGCACGGGGTATCGTAACCGGGGCCGTAGATGGTTCGTCCCTGGCGGGCTCGTTGCCGACGCGCTGAGACGCGGCCACCCGCAACACTTGACGAGATCACGTCGCCGGCGACGATGACGCGACTGTCAACACACATTGGACCGCACCAGGAACGGATCATCAACCGCGCCGACAAGATCGAGTGCCTTCGCTCGGCAACCCCCGGGGTGTGGCCGGAACCAGCCAAGTAGGGACTGGACAAGACGGGGAAACGAAGAGTGAACAACACTCCTCGGCTCTATTCCGACTTGGCCTGGCTCTGGCCCTTGTGGGGCGACGCCACCGTCGATTACGCGCATTACTGCGGTCGGGTCACCCAACTGATCCGGCAATACGCTCGACGCCCGGTCGGCACGCTGTTGAACATCGGATGCGGAGGCGGCAAGAACGTCCTCAACCTGAAGAAGCACTTTCGAGTTACGGGGGTGGACTTGAGCCCCACCATGATCGACCAGGCCAAGACGCTGAATCCCGACTGCGAGTTCATCGTAGGAGACATGCGGTCCTTCGCACTGGGGAGGACCTTCGATGTCGTCTTGATGGACGATGCGATCTCCTTCATGATCGGCCACGACGATTTGTCGGCCGCGTTCCGCACCGCAGGTAATCACCTGAATCCTGGCGGCGTGCTGATCGCCACACCCGATGTGACGACTGAGGCATTCCGGCAGAACCAGACCACCGTCACCCCCGCCGCGGTGCGGTTGAAGCCCGCCAACCTGGACGTCATCTTTATCGAGAACTACTACGATCCTGATCCGTCGGACAACCACTACGAGGCAACGCTGCTGTTCTTGATCCGGGAAGACGGCGTCCTTCGCGTGGAGAGCGACCGGCACCAGCTTGGCCTTTTCTCTCTGGATGCGTGGAGAAGCATCCTCGCTGCAACAGGCTTCGTGACGCATGAAGAGGAATACGCGGACGGTCAGAACGAGTACACGGTCTTTGCATCCGTCAAGCCCGAATGAAGGCGCTGCGCGAAGTCCGGATCCGCTCATGGCCCCGGCGCGAACGAGTCTGTAAACCGAGCGCAGGCTGCCTCGAAGAAGACCCAGGTTCGGGCCGTTGCTCTCGGCAGAGCGGCCGACGCCCAACGCCGGTGACGCGCGTTCCCGGCCGCGCAGCGGGGTCGAAGGCCGCCCCCGCCGGTGCGTTGGACAGCTCCGACGTGGGCCGCAGGGGACCCACGCTGCATGGCCAGCGGGCCATCAGCGCTTGGGGTGTCCGAATCGGTCTACGTTCTTCTTCCAGGTCGGGATGCGGTCGTCGTAGATCCGGTACCCCAGCCAGACGATGCTCAGGATGCCGAGGATGCCCACGGCCGCCCCCATGAGCATCATCAGCCCCGGCAGCGTGAACACCGGCTGCACGCCGGTCGCCGGGTCGCCCGTACCCGTAAACCGCCGCTCGATCACGGTGGCCCCGATAAACAGCGCCGGCGCCACCACCACGCAGCCGACTACGGCGGCCACGATCTTCCAGATCGGCACTCGCCCTGACTTCCGAATCATCGCCTGAAACCGACCTCGCTACGCCTGACGGAGCCCCTCGTCCGCTACAGAGGCAAACGGCGCGGGTGGGACGCCCACCAGGCATTCCCCCACTCCACGCGCCCCCGCCCCGAAGAGGTCACGTGAGAGCACCTCGGGGCGCGAGCCCGCCTCGCCACCGGGTCCCCGCCGCGGCACACCCGTGTGGACCCCGCACCACGTAACGCATCACTAAGCCGTACCGCCGCGACGCGGTTATGCTGCGTCCGATGCCTCTGGACCTCTACGGCTGCGCCTCGCCCTTCGGCTTGGCCTCCTCCTTCTCGATCTGCGGCGGGGTACCTTCCTTCGCACCCTGGGCGTGGCCGCCCTCCGCAGGCTTACCCGACGCGTCCAGGAGACGTACCGACTTGATCAGCACCGTTTCCACGGGCGTCACGGGACCCATGCCGACCTTCGGATGCTGGGCCACCGGCACCTCACGGATCTTGTCCACGACGTCCATGCCCTCCACCACGCGCCCGAACACGGCGTAGGCCGCACCGTCCGGCTGCGGTGCGTCCAACCGGGGGTTGTCCACCACGTTGATGAAGAACTGCGACGTGGCGGAGTTCGGCGAATCCGGTCCGCCGCCACGCCGGGCCATGGCGATCGTCCCCCGCACGTTCTTCAGCCCGTTCTCCCACTCATTCTTGATCGGCGCCCGCAGGCCCTGGGTCTTCTGGTTCAGTTCAGCGTCGTACCCGCCGCCCTGGATCATGAACGTCTTCATGACGCGGTGAAAAACGGTTCCGTCGTAGAACCCGTCCCGGACATACGCCAGGAAGTTCTCCACCGATATCGGGGCCTTCGCGGCGTCCAGTTCCAAGGTGATGCTGCCCAGCGAGGTCTCCATCAGCACACGCGGGTTGGCCACTTCAACCTCCTTCTTCGGTTCCTGCGGCTGGTTCTCCTGCGCCCAGGCCAGGCTTACACCCAACAGTAGCACCAGCATGCACAACGAACGAGTCATTTCTGCTCCTCCAAGGTACTTCTCACGGCATCCGCCGGCCCGCCCTTGGACCCAAAGGACGTCATCCGCAGGCCCGACGCCGGAGGCAGAAGGATACCACCGGCGTACCGCCCCGGCAATCCCACCCCCCGACCGGACCCGCCGTTGCCCGGCGGCCGGTGTAGCGTATAATGCCACTCTCCCGGTCCCGGTGGACGCTCCCGACAGGAACCAGAGCATCCCCGCCGACCGCTCGGTGCGGAGGAACCCGAGTCCATCTTCCCTGCGGAGTACGTCGACCATGGCCTTGGAAGCAGATGCCCGCCTCTACCACGCCCAGCCGCGTCCTGGAAAGATCGAAGTCGTGCCGACCAAACCCTGCATCACCCAGCGTGATCTGTCGCTGGCGTACACGCCGGGTGTGGCCGTGCCCTGCCTCGACATCCAGAAAGACCCCTACAAGGCCTACGAGTACACCTCGCGGGGCAACCTGGTCGCGGTGATCTCGAACGGCACCGCGGTCCTGGGCTTGGGCAACATCGGCGCCCTCGCGGGCAAACCCGTCATGGAGGGCAAGGGCGTCCTGTTCAAGCGCTTCGCCGGTATCGACGTGTTCGACCTCGAGGTGGACACCCTGGACCCCGACGAGTTCATCAACATCGTCCAGAAGCTGGGCCCCACCTTCGGCGGCATCAACCTGGAGGACATCAAAGCGCCCGAGTGCTTCTACATCGAGCAGCGCCTCCAGGAGCTGATGGACATCCCCGTCTTCCACGACGATCAACACGGCACCGCCATCATCTCCGGCGCCGCGCTCATCAACGGCTGCATTGTTCAGAAGAAAGAGCTGGGCAAGATTCGAATGGTCATCAGCGGCGCCGGGGCGGCCGGCATCGCCTGCGCGAAGTTCTACGAGTCACTCGGCGTCAAGCACGATCACATCATGCTCGTCGATTCCAAGGGCGTCATCTACAAGGGGCGCTCCGAGGGCATGAACGAGTACAAGGAGCACTTCGCCGTCCAGACCAAGGCCCGTACCCTCGCCGACGCCCTTAAAGGTGCCGACGTGTTCTCCGGACTTTCCCAGCCCGGCATCGTCACGCAGGAGATGGTCAAGTCCATGGCCGACAAGCCGCTCATCTGCGCCATGGCGAACCCCGTGCCCGAGATCATGCCCGAGGAAGCCCGCGCCGCCCGGTCCGACGCCATCGTCGCCAGCGGCCGCAGCGACTACCCCAACCAGGTCAACAACGTGCTCGGCTTCCCGTTCATTTTCCGCGGGGCCCTCGACGTCCGCGCCCGCAAGATTAACGAAGAGATGAAGCTGGCCGCCTGTCACGCCCTCGCCGAACTCGCTCGCCAGGACGTGCCCGACAGCGTGCTGCGCGCCTACGGCCTGAAGCGCCTGCACTTCGGCCCCGACTACATCATCCCCAAGCCGTTCGACCCCCGGGTGCTGACCTGGGAGTCCTCGGCCGTGGCTGAGGCGGCCGTCAAGTCCGGCGTCGCCCAAGCGCCCATCCAGGACTTCCGCGCTTACCGCGATCGGCTGGAAGCATCCCTGTCCCGGTCACAGCAGTTCATGCGGGCCCTGCGCAACCGCGCCCGCGGCAGCGGCAAACGCATCATCTTCTCCGATGGTGACCATCCCACCATCCTCCGCGCCGTCAGCATCATCGAGGACGAGCAGCTCGCCCGCCCCGTGCTGGTCGGACGGCCGGAGCTCATCCAGCGCCAGGCCCGCGAGATGGGCATTCACCTGCGCGACGTGGAAATCGTCGATCCCTATACCCATCCCGAACGTGACTTGCTCATCCAGCACTTCTACGACAAGCGCAAACGCAAAGGCATCAACTGGACGGATGCCACCTTCGCCATTCGCCGACCCGACTGGTTCGCCGCCCTCATGCTCGACATGGGCAAGGTGGACGGCATGGTCGGCGGCATCGGACGCACCCACACCTGGGTCATGCGCTCGTTGCTGGAGGTCATCCCGCGCCGACCCGACGTCAAACGCGTCAGCGGCATGTTCATCGTGCTTACGAAGGCAGACGTGCTCTTCTTCGCCGACTGCACGGCCCAGATCGAGCCGAACGCCGAGCAACTTGCTGAGACGGCCCTGCTTACCGCGCGGGTCGCCCGCTACTTCGGCGTCACCCCCAAGGTGGCCATGCTCTCCTTCAGCAACTTCGGCAGCGTCCGCCACCCGGCGACCGAGAAGCTCCGCCAAGCCGTGGACATCGTGCGCCAGCGCGAGCCCGCCCTGTGTATCGACGGCGAAATGCAGGCCGACACCGCGCTGTCCAAGGAGCTTCAGGACAACCTCTTCCCGTTCTGCGAACTCAAGGGCCCGGCCAACGTCCTGATCTTCCCGAACCTGGCAGCCGGCCTCATTGCCTCCAAGCTGATGACGCGCCTGGGCAACGCCGAGATGATCGGCCCGCTGGCGCTCGGCGCCGCTAAGCCGATCAACGTCCTCCAGCTCGCCAGCGACGTGGAGAACGTGGTGAACGCGACGGCCATTACCGTCATCGAGTGCATCGACGGAACCCTGTAGATTGGCGACTGGAGATTGACGATTGTCGATTGTAGAGGGGGCATGGCCCACCACCGAAAGGGCGAATCCTCAAGAGCAAGCAGGGAATGCAGGAGCCAGCAGGGGTAGGGCGGGCTCAGCCCGCCGGACCGGGCAACCTCGAACAGCGGCGCCGGTATCCGGCATGCCCGGATCTCCGATGGCATGACCGAGGCCCCGGTGCCTTGGCGGGCTCCCAGGTGGCATCATCAGACGCGCGGTGAGCCTGCCACTGCCGTTCACGGCACGTGTCAGCCGGCAAGGGGCGACCGGCGACGTTTGCCCCTGCTGCCCTGACGCGACTCATTCACCGGGAGCCAGGCATGCGTGGATGGCGCAGGCTTGCCGGCCTCCTAATCGCTCTGGGGCTCGTCCTGACGACACGCGCGCCGAGCGTCGGCCCGGACGCCACCAAGCCGCCGAACCCCGTCGACGACGCCGCCGGCACGCCGACGCCGTTCCGGATCACAGTGGTGGATTCGAAGACCGGCCGCGGGGTACCGCTCGTCGAACTCTCCACCGTCAACGGCATCGTGACCATCACGGACAGCGCCGGCGTGATCGCCTTCACCGAGCCGGGCCTGATGAACCACGACGTGTTCTTCACCGTCAGAAGTCACGGCTACACATTCCCCAAGGATGGCTTCGGGTACGCGGGCACGCGGTTGCACGTCACGCCCGGCGGGTCGGCCAAGCTGTCTGTTGACCGCGTGAACATCGCCGAGCGCCTCTACCGCATCACCGGCGCGGGTGTCTACCGCGATAGTGTGGTCCTTGGCGACCGCGTGCCCACCCGCATGCCACTGCTCAATGCTCAGGTCCTGGGCCAGGACAGCGTGCAGACCGCCCTGTACCGCGGGAAGATCTACTGGTTCTGGGGCGACACCAACCGGGCGGCCTACCCCCTGGGCAACTTCGGCATGTCGGGAGCCGTCTCCGAGCTCCCGCGCGATGGGGATGGCGGCGGGCTTGACCCCGCCGTCGGGATCGACCTGACGTACTTCGTCGGCCCCGACGGGTTCTCGCGCCCCATGTGCCCGATCGAGGACCGGCCGGGACCGGTCTGGTGTGACGGGCTGGTGACCTGCACCGACGATACCGGCCGGGAGCGACTGCTGTGCCGCTTCGCCCACATGAAGTCGCTGGGCGAGATGTACGAGCAGGGGATTGCCCAATACAACGACGAGAAGGAAGGCTTCGAGCCGATGTCCCGCTTCCCGCTGGACGCTCCCCTGAGCATGCGCGGCCAGCCGCTGCGCGTCCGGGAGCGCGACGGCGAGTACTGGTACTTCGCGCTGCCGTTTCCGCTGAGCCGCTGCCGGGTGGACTGCAAGAGCCTGCTGGACGTGACGCAGTACGAAGCGTTCACCTGTCTGGAACCAGGGGCACGCTACGACGCGGAGAGGCCACGGCTGGAGCGCGACCCGGCCGGCCGGCTCGTCTACGGCTGGAAACGCGACACCGGTGTCATCCTCCAGAAGGAACAGAACGAGCTGATTCAGAAGGGCGTGATGAAGCCCGAGGAGGCGTTGATCCAGCTACGCGACGTGGAGACGGATAAGCCGGTGTTGGGGCACTCGGGGACGGTGGCCTGGAACGCCTATCGCGGGCGCTGGGTGCTGATCGTACAAGAGGCGTTCGGCACGTCCTTGTGCGGCGAAGTCTGGTACGCCGAGGCGCCCGCCCTGACGGGCCCCTGGGGCCGGGCGCGAAAGATCGTCACCCACGACGACTACTCGTTCTACAACGTGGCCCACCACCCGTTCTTCGATCAGGACGGCGGGCGGCTGATCTACTTCGAGGGGACCTACACCATGGCGTTCTCGGGCACCGAGGTCCCCACGCCGCGGTACGACTACAACCAGATCATGTACCGGCTCGACCTGAGTGACGAACGGTTGCGCTCTGTCCAGACCAGCGCTCAGCCCGAGCCCGCGCCGACGCAACCGCCCTATCCGTAGACAGGCATGGGGTCACGGGGGTCAACGCACGGGCGTCAACTTGACAATTGACACCTGGCGGCCTTCCGACGCACGTCGAGGCCGGACCGGCAGCGTATTCACGCCCAACTCGTGGCAATGGACAACAGCCACTCTACACGCCCGGCATGAAGCACACTGCCCACGCGCGCGGCGTGGTACGCCAGTGGACTGCCCAAACCCCGGCGCTTCGACACAACGCCTCACAATCGGCCACCAACGCCACACGCCCGCGCTTCGTCGCGCGGGCGTGCTTCGCGGTGGTCAACTCTCCCGTCTGATTGCGTCTACGTTGCCCGCGGCTTGGCGACGATCGGGACGTACTCGGGATACCACATCGCCACTTTCACCACCTCGTCAATCTGGTGCTCGGGGATCATGCGGCCCAGGTGGTTGTGGCTGGCGTAGCGGATGACCGCGGCCGCGATCCGCGCGCTTACCTTTCGCAGGTCCTCCTGCGGCGGATACAGCGCGCCTTGGTTCAGGCGGTCCTGGCTGACGCAGTCCGCCAGCGTGCGGGCGGCAATCGTGAACACCTCCCACGGAATCTCGCGCATTTCCGCGATCAGGGCCCCCAGCCCCACGCCCGGGAAAATGAACACGTTGTTCGACTGGCCGATCACAATCCGCCGACCCTCGAAGTCCACCGGCGGGAACGGACTGCCGGTGGCCACCAGCCCGCGTCCCTTCGTCCAGCGGATCGCCTCGCTCGGCGTGCATTCCGCCTTGCTGGTCGGGTTGCTCATCGGCATGATCACCGGCCGGTCCACGTGCTTGGCCATCTCCTCGATCATCGCCTGGCGGAACACGCCGGCCGTCGCCGTCGCCCCGACCAGCACCGTCGGCTTGAACAGGGAAATCACCTGCTCCGGCGTGGTGTGCTGCGGATGAATCTTGTAGTACTCCAGCACGTCCCGGGTGGCCACGAAGTCCCGGTTGTGCGCGCCGCGAATCTCGCGTTCATCGTAGAGCAGTCCGTCGATGTCGAACATCATCTGCGAGCGGCGGATGACCTCGCGCGACACGCCGTCCGATTCCATCGCCGAGGCGATCACGCTCGCAATGCCCGTGCAGGCCTCGCCCGCACCCATGTAGAGGATACGCTGCTCGGCAAGCGGCTGCCCGGTGATGCGCAGGGCCGCAAACACGCCGGCCGCCCCCACGCCCCCCGTCCCCTGAATGTCATCGTTGAAGCACGGCAGCCGCCGCCGGTACCCCTCCAGCAGCTCGAACGCCCGGTCCACGTGGAAGTCCTCCCACTGCAACAGCGCCCGCGGGAACACCTCCTTCACCCCCTGCACGAAGGCCTCCAGGAACTCCGCGTACTCCGCCCCGCGCAACCGCCGCTCACGATACCCCAGGTAGAACGGATCATTCAGCAGCGCCGCGTTGTCCGTGCCCACGTCCAAGTCCAGCGCCAGGCACTTCGACGGATGAATCCCCGCCCCGGCCACGTACAACGCCAGCTTCCCGATCGGGATGCCCATGCCGCCCGCCCCCTGGTCGCCCAGACCCAGGATGCGCTCGTTGTCCGTCACCACGATCAGCCGCACGTCGCTGCGCGGCGCGTTCCGCAACACCTGCGGGATGCGCTCCTTGTCATCCGGCGTCAGCCAGATGCCCCGCGCACTGCGGAAAATGTGACTGAACCGCTGGCACGCCTTGCCGACCGTCGGCGTGTACACGATCGGCATGTACTCCGCCATGTTCTCCACCAGCACGCGATAAAACAGGACCTCGTTGCGGTCCTGCAAGACGGCCATGCCGATGTACTTCTCGAGGTCGTCCGGCTTCGCCGACAGATGCTCCTTCTCGAGCTCCACCTGCTGGTCGATCGACAGCAGGCGCGGCGGGACCAGCCCGCTGAGCCCAAACGCCTCCCGCTCCTCCAGCGGGAAGGCCAATCCCTTGTTTACGGCCGGGTTCTTCAGCAGCCACACGCCGCGCTTGCTCGTGTGAATGCACTCCGGCGGACAGATTGAGCACAGTTCCGCTGCGCGTCGTCCATTCCTCACGGATACCACTCCTCAAATGCCGGTCAATCTTCACCGCTGAATTTATCGGCTGTTGGCGACCCCGGCTTGGCCATCCAGCGCACAGTGACGCTGTTGTGCAATTCCCATGCCGCAAATGCCCCAGTCCCCTCCGGTGCCAACCAACGCGGGCTTACGGTGGCCGACCCCTCTCCCCGCGGGAGAGGGGCTGGGGTGAGGGCCGCGGACCCAACGACCCACGGTCAGGCAAGACCCGCTCCCCCGCTGCACGGACGACGCCACCCACGTACCTCCACGCGTACCGGACTGGACATCCCCGACGCATGCCCCCATGATTCCCCCGGCGCCCACTATGACCCCCACCGAATTCGCCATGCTCGTCGGAATCGGCCTCGTCGCCGGCGTCGCCGGCGGGATGCTCGGCATCGGCGGCAGCATCGTCATGATTCCGGCCATGACGGTCCTGCTGGGCCCCGCCCAGCACCTCTACCAAGCCGCCGCGATGATTGTGAACTTCTTCGTCGTTGTGCCGGCCGTGTATCAGCACCGCCGGGCCCGGGCCATCCATTTCGCCACCGTCACGAGGCTGGTGCCACTCGCAGTTTTCAGTGTCATAGGCGGGGTAATCTTCAGCGAACTGCCCATATTCACCGACGACAACGAGGTGTACCTCCGCGGCCTGTTCGGTGTGTTCCTGTTCTGGGTGGCCGCCACCGACCTCTACCGCCTCCTGCGGCCATCCGGTTTGGTTTATGCGGCTGCATTACCAGGCGACATGCCTTGGTTGAAAGCCGCGGCCGTGGCCATCCCGACCGGCATCGTCGCGGGGCTGCTCGGGGTCGGCGGCGGTATCGTGGCCGTGCCGCTCCAGCGCCGCCTCCTCCGCATCCCCGTGCGGATCGCCATCGCCAACTCAGCCGCGACCATCATCGCCGTCAGTGTTGTCGGCGCGACCGTAAAGAACTACCGGCTCCTCACCAGTCACAACTACACGACCGAGCCGTTGGTGCTGGCGGCTGTGCTGATCCCCACCGCCATTGTCGGTGGTCTGCTCGGGGCCCGCCTCACCCACCGTCTTCCCGTGCCCGTTATCAAGGCCGCTTTCGCGGTCGTCCTGATGCTTGCCTCCATCCGCATCACGCTCGGCGCCTATCAGTCCCTGCCGGTCGCGACGCCCCAAACCAGCCAAGCACAACCCAGCGAGCCCGCTGAGCCGCTGCAACCCGCCCCGCCGCTGTCGGACGGGTAGCGCTCTCCTGAAGCACTACACCCGAACTCGCACGCCCAGCGTCTAACCTGCCGCCCTCCGCACCCGGCAACCTTCGCCTCAGCCCGACCGCCCCGCGCAACCTGCCGCAGACTCAACTTATCGGCCCCGGCGCACCGATAGCACCCAGGGGCTACCGTGTCCGGCCGCGCGCCCGCTACCGGCCTCCACCAGTGGTAACGCGGTCAGCCCAACCGCTCGAGTACACCCAGCAGGGACCCGACCTATGACTCACAGCAACGTCGAGCGTGCCCGGTCGTCGCGCCGAGGGCCTGTTCGTCCGACCTCTCGCCTCGTCGGCCTGACCTTCGCCATGGCCCTTCTGCTTCTGCCCGGCTGCACCGTCCTGACAGACGAGTTCCGAGCCACGGCCGTCCCCGCCCTGCACAGTGGGGTCCAATCGATCCTCTCAGGCATCGTGGACGGCTTCTTCGCGGTGGTGGAGCCTGGCACTTAGGCCGTGCAGGATTGATCCAATCTCATACAGCCACAGCGGCGGGACGTCACCTGCACTAACATGCGCCATGACGCGATGGTAGCACTGCGTCCTTGGTTACCGTACCTGGACTCAGCGATACCTCCAGACGTACGAGCCGCTGCTCCGGCCCCTGTGGCAGGAATCGGTGAAACTCCTCCCCCACCGCGTGCAGGCCTGCCCGAGCGTAGCAGCGGAGCGCTGTGGTGTTCCCCGGGAAGACGATGAGCACCACCCGCTCGGCCGAGGCGCGGTCCCGTGCCCAGGCCAGCACGGCACGAACCAGCCGGGTGCCGTAGCCATGGCCGCGCTCTTGCGGCCGCACGACGACGTGGCCGAGCCAGTAGTGGAACGCCGCCCCCCGCATGGGATTAAGCTCGGCGTAGCCGATGGGTCCCGCTCCGCTCTTCGGCCACCACAGCAGCGGAAACCCGTCGGGGCGTCGCCAAGCCCGGACCTTCTCGGCCGTCAGGGGGGGCAGGGTACTCGGGGCAAGCCAGTGCAGTTCTTCGTCCGTGGCCACCCACCCGGCCACGAGGCCAGCCTGCGCAGGCTCGAACGGTCTCAGTTCAGCGCAGTCGTCGGTAACCTGAGTGGTGTCGTTCATCTGTCCAACCCGAACGGCGCGGGCCGCCTGTAGGCGGCCAATCACGAGGCAGCGCGGTGAATGGCGCCGGCCGTCGCTAGCGGGAGTGTTCATCGACCCGGGCAACCGGGCGACTGCACGAAGGATGCCATACCCACGGCGCGACCCCGATTCGTCGCCCGTTACCCGGCATGCACACCGTCTCCGTCACGGTTCCTGGCGAGCGAACCGCCAAGGACCAAACGCCAGTGCTTGTGCCGCTGCAACGCAGTCACTGAATTCCGCAGGCGCTGTATAGTCTCCACCTCCGCCACACTTCCTCACCTTACCTCGCCCCTAGGTTGGTCGGTGCTCTTGGCATGCAGAACCGGGCGCCGTGCGTCCCGGAACGGCCCGCGCGGGGCGTCCACCGAAGGTTGGCGCACGCTGTTACGGTTGGCCCCTCAAGATCACGTGTGCAGAAGGAGGTCTACTGCCCGGGACAGGACTTGAACCTGCACGTTCGTTTAAATGAACACAAGCACCTCAAGCTTGCGCGTCTGCCAATTCCGCCACCCGGGCTGCCTGGTCCGTCACGGAAGGCTACCACGTAATCGGCGGGAATCAAGCGTGGCCCGGCGGGCAGTGGCGCGACGCTATCGTGGGCTGCGGCCAGGGACCGTCGGGGCGGTGTCACGCGGGCCCGGCCCCGGCAGAAACACGGGGCCCGGCGGGTTGCATCCCGGCGAACGGTTCACTATATTCGTACCGCTCGCGTGCGTGGGCTTGCATGCGGCGGTTTGCTGCGATATACGGGCGCCGGTGTCGGTGGGCGGCGCTGGGAGGGTGTAGCGTCCCAGGCGGCCGGGATGCGCCGGCGGTCGGCGCCGCGGCAGACGGATGCTGCCAGCCGCAGCCCCCAAGCCAGAACGTGGCCCAACTGCCGTGGTGAGGGCTGCCCTGCCAGGGCGTGCCCCCGCGAAGGCGGGCGGCTTCCGGACCTTGTGGTGCGACGTTGAGTCGCACAAAGGAGACCCCCCTTGAGCACCGTGACGAAAGTCTTCGTCGTCCTGCTGGTCGTGTTCAGCATCGCTTTCACGATGATGACCGTCGCCATCGCGGCGAGGACGCCCCGGTGGCGGGAGGTGGCCTCGGCCTACGAGGAGCACGCCAAGGTGGCGGATGCCAACCTGAGGCAGTTGATTGCGTCGAACGCGGCGGAGCTGGCCTCCGTGCGCGACACCATCAAGGCACAGATGGACCGGGTGGCCAAGCTCGAGAGCGAGGCCCAGAAGCTGCGGAACGACCTGGCCCAGGCGAACGCGAAGCTCGAGCAGGTTACGGCCGAGAAGAGCAGCGCCGAGGCCATCAGCCGCGGCCTGCTCGCCCAGCTCGAGGTCAGTGAGGCCCAGCGTGCCGAGTACCGCAAGCAGCGGACCGAGCTGGAGAACTCCAACGTCGAACTGACGCGGCGTAACATCGACCTGAACGAGCGCGTCAACGAGCAGACGGCGCAGTTGGCGGTCCTGCTGGCCGAGAAGCGCCAATTCGAGCAGCAGATCAACATTCTGCGCTCGGAGAATGAACGACTGGCGCAGGCGGCCCGCCAGGTCTCCGGCGGCATGGTGGCGGAGGACGTGTCGGGCGCGGCCATGGCGGGCGTCGAGGCGCTGACGCCGGTGGCAGCCACGCCGGTACGGGGCAAGGTCCTCGAGGTGGCCGGCAACCTGGTCACGATCAGCGTCGGCTCGGCCGACGGGGTGAAGAGCGACATGGTGTTCGTCATTCACCGAGACGGGCAGTACGTGGCCGACGTGAAGATCAGCGTGGTCGATCCGAACCAGGCGGCCGGACGCGTCGTGCAGAAGAGCAGTGATCCGCAGCCCGGCGACCAGGTGACGGACGCGCTTACCCTGGCGACACGGCGCGGGTAACGACGCCCGCTCGGCGGCGCGGAGCCGGGCCGGCGCGAGTGCAGCCTTCGGCGACCGGCGGCACAAGAGAACGGAGGTACGTGGCGTGAGTGAAGGTCCCGCGGGTGTACAACCCGAAAGTGATATCTACACCGTTCTGCTGATCATCGCCACGCTGATTGTCGTGGCGAGCACGGTGTATCTCGCGGTTTGCAGCCAGTCCCTGTTCGGCACGTGGAACCCCTTCAGCGCGGTCTAACCCCCGCGGGGCCGGTCGTTAGGCCGATCAGCACGCGGGGATGAAGTCCACGCCGGCGGGCGGCAGGGGTATGGCTCGTGATCCGGCCGGCGGCTGGCCCGTGCGTTTCGGCACGCCGGCGCCGCTTCGGTCGGACACCCATCCATCCGGCGTGGAGAGGAAGCTCCCATGATCTTCGACTCCTTCCTGGGCATGTTCAGCGTGGACATGGGCATCGACCTGGGAACCTGCAACACGCTGGTCTGCGTGAAGGGTGAGGGGATCGTCCTGAATGAGCCTTCGGTCGTGGCGGTCAAGCGCGGCACCAACCGCGTGCTCTACAACGGCAACGCCGTCGGTCTGGTGGCCAAGGAGATGCTGGGGCGCACGCCCGGTTCGATCAGCGCGATCCGCCCACTCAAGGACGGCGTCATCGCCGACTTCGACATCACCGAGGCCATGCTGGGTTACTTCATCCGCAAGGTGCACGGGCGCAGCCGGTTCGTGAAGCCGCGGGTGGTGATCGCGGTGCCGTCGGGCATCACCGCGGTGGAGAAGCGAGCGGTGTACAACTCGGCCGAGCGCGCCGGCGCCCGCCGCGTGTACCTCGTCGAGGAACCGATGGCGGCCGGCATTGGCGGCGGGCTGCCCATCTCCGAGGCCACCGCCTCCATGATCGTCGACATCGGCGGCGGGACGACGGAAGTGGCCATCATGTCGCTGGCCGACATCGCCGTTTGCCGCAGCATCCGCGTCGCCGGCGACGAGATGGACGAAGCCATCGTCACCCACATGCGCAAGAACTACAACCTGATGATCGGCCTGCAAACGGCCGAGGCCATCAAGATCGACATCGGTTCCGTCGCCCCGACGGATGGGGAGACCACGCGCGAGGTGCGCGGGCGGGACCTCATCGGCGGTCTGCCGCGCAAGTGCGTGGTGACCAGCGAGGAGATCCGCGAGGCCCTGCGCGAGCCGGTCGGTCAGATCGTCGGCTGCGTCATCGAGACGCTGGAAACGGCCGAGCCGGAACTGGCCGCCGACCTGGTCGAGAACGGCATTCACCTGGCGGGCGGCGGAGCCTTGCTGCGCGGCATTGCCACCGTCCTGGCCGAGGCGACCGGGCTGGACGTCCGTCTGGTCGACGATCCACTGACGTGCGTGGCGCGGGGCACGTCGGTGTACCTGGAGAACCTTGCCACCTGGAAGGACACGATGGAGTCGGACGCAGACGAATACTGAGCCGCGCTGGTGAACCCATGACCCGTCGTCGCCGTCCCAGGCCGTATCTGCGCACGATTCTCATCAGCCTGCTTGCCCTATCCCTCCTGGGTCTGCTGCTGCCCCGCTCGTGGACCGCGCCGCTGATGAGCCTCGTGCAGGTGCTGGCACCGTTCCAGGCGGCCACGCAGGCGGTGGCCGATGGGGCCCAGGCACGCACCGCGGGCGATACGCCGCCCCCCACCGCCGAAGAACACCAGCAGCTTCGACAGCAGGCCGAGGCCCTCCGTCATCAGGTCGCCGCCCTCAGCGCGCACGCGGTGGCGCTCGAGGAGGAGAACGCGCTGTTGACGGCCGTGCGGCTGCGCGGGGAGGGCGGCAGCGCCCTGGGCGCCCGTGGTCGGCTGATCCCGGCGCGCGTGATCGCCCAGGACGTGGTGGCGTGGCGCAGCTCGCGTCTGATCGACGCCGGGACGCTACGCGGCGTGCAGCCCGGGGCGATCGTGACCTCGCGGGCGTTTGACATCAACCAGGGCGAGGAGATCGGCTTGCGTCCCGGATTGGCGGTGCTGCTGGCCGAGACGCTCGTCGGCACCGTGGAGAAGACCGGCACGCACACGGCCCGCGTCCGGCTGCTCAGCGACATTACGAGCGCGCGTCGCGTGCGGATCGGGCGTTTCGTGGAGGACCGTTTCGCGCTGGTGGAGCCGGTTTTCTGGCTCATCGGCACCGGGCGCGGACGCATGGAACTCCGCGACGTGGACCGCCGGCTGGTGCAGGACGGCCTCGTGGCGATCGGCGACATTGTGCTGTCGGACCCGACCGACGAGATGCTCCCGGCCGCCCTGACGATCGGCAAGATCACCATGGTCGAACCGGACCGCGGGAACCCGTTGTTGCGGGTGCTGACCGTCGAGCCGGTGGTGCCGGAAACACAACTGCAACGAGTGTACGTGTACGATCCTTCGCCGGCCGGCAACGAATGAGCAGCGTGCCGCCCCATCCCACCACCTCCCTCCCACTCCGCGCCGGCGGACTGAGCCGGACGGGCTGGGTATTCGGCCTGCTCCTGGCAACGCTCGCGGGCGCCGGCCTGCGGTTCCTCGGCCTGGGCGGCCGCGACTTCTGGTTCGATGAGAGCTGCACGTTCATCTACGTGCATCAGCTTTTCTGCTGGCCGGAGGGTTCGAGCCTCCTGCGGGAAAGCACGAACCTGCCCTACTACTTGTTGCTTTCAGGCTGGACGTGGCTGTTGGGCGACTCGGAGGCGGCCTACCGTTCGCTTTCCGCGCTGGCGGCCACGCTCACGGTGCCGCTGCTCGGGGTCGTGGCGTGGCGTCTCGGCGGGCGCGCGGCCGGGCTCGTTGGCGCGGCGTTGGCGGCCTGCAACCCGCTGCATGTCTACTATGCGCATGAGGCCCGGGCCTATGCCCTGTGGGTCCTGTTGCTGGCCGTGATGCTGTGGCTGCTGGTGGAGGCCGCCCGGCGCGAGCGAAGCGCGGTCTGGTGGGTCACCTATGCGACCATGGCGCTGCTGGCGTTGCACGTCCATTACTACACTGTCTTCTTCCTGGCCGCAAGTGTCTCCGTCGTGGCACTCAGATGGCCGCGGAGAACCCCTACTGGAACGGATGAAACCCCTCTCTCACGTGGCGCAGATAAGATCCCTCTCCCCCGTAGGGCGGATAAGACCCCTCTCCCCCATGGGGGAGAGGGCAGGGTGAGGGGGGAGGGCCCGACGCGGCCGCCATCCCCGCTGGAACAGGAACAGACGCTGCCCCGGGATGCGACGCGTGTCCCACCCTCCCCCGACGCCTCCCTCGAAGGGAGGGGAGTTCCGCCAGCGGCTCCTGGGGAAGATTGGCGTCGCACCCTGCGCCGTTGGCTGGTAGTAACTGGCATCATCGCCGTCGCGTTCGTACCGTACTCCCTCCTCGCGGTGCTGCCCGCGGCGGGCGGCGGCGGCAACGTCTGGCTGGCCGAGCAGTGGCAGCCGCGCTCAGCGCTCGGGCACAGCCTGTGGGCGTTCTTGCCGGCAGGTGATTATCCGGCACACCTGCGGGGGTTGTCGCTCGCGTCGCCGGACACGCGACCCGTCGGCAGTCCGGGGCTCGTGGCCATCGCGCGGATCGCGCCGGCGCTGTTGCTGCTCGCGCTGCTCGCGTTGCTGGCACGGCAGGCAGCGGCACCGGCAACCCAACCCGACAGTGCCGCAGACGTGGATGCCGAAGCCGACACTCCCGTTGCTATCCGCGGGCGTCACTTCTTTCTCAGCGTGCTGACGCTGGGGCCGTTGGTGCTGGCGTGGTTGTATTCGGCGCTCATACGGCCGATCTACCTGCCCGGCCGGTATGATCTGGTCGCGTGGCCCGCGTTTGCGGTGTGGATGGCCGTGCTCGTCGCCCAATCGGCGCGGCTCTGCCGGCCGCCCCACCAGTGGCGCTGCCCATTGGTGCTGACGGTGGTGCTGGTCGCGTGTAGCGCGGTACCCCTGGCGCGGCTTCTGCTGTGGCGGCCACCCCCTTCGCCGGCACACTTGCGGGCGGAGAAGCTGACCCGTCTGGCAGGCAGCGGCGGCCTGGCCATCGCCTTCTCCTACGACCGAGACTACCTGCTGTACTACCTGCACCGCGCGGGCTTCGCCGGTCGGATCATCAGCTTCCCGACGTGGCTGGACGAACAGATCGGCTGGGTGGATACCGAGGCGGACCTGGCGCGGGCGGCCACCGGTGCTCTTGACCGAGAGGTCGAGCGCGTGCTGCGCGAAGTAGAGGGCTGCCGGGCGCAAGGCGACCGCGTGTTCCTGCTCGGCGACTCGCTGGACCCCCTGGGCACCGGCCCGCGCGAGGTCTTGCATCAGCGCTTGTTCAGGGCGCTGCGCGAAGGTAAGTACGACACTCTGGCCGCGGATTCCGAACACCACATCTGGGAATTGCGGTCGCCATAACGGCCCGTGGAAGAGCGGTCGAACCGTAGGGGATGGCCTGAGAACCCCAGGTTTGACGGTCCCCGTGTCGGCCGCGGAGGGCCGACGCGACTTCTCCAACAGGCCGCTGCGCGCACGCGCAACGGTGATTCAGCGTCTCCGGGGGCCCGTGAACCCAAGCCACAAGGAAGTGCGACGCGTGGCGTGCGCGAGGACCTCACCCACCGGTGGTGAAGCCCGGGGCCTCGTAGATGACGTACTCCGTCGGCTGCATGCCGAGGGAGCGATAGCAGGTCAGGGCACGCCGGTTCTCGCGGTGCGCATAGAGGCGAAGGGCAACGACCTGCGGGTCGCGTCGGGCGAGCGTGCGCACGTGCTCATACAACGTTTGAAAGACGCCCCGCTGCCGGAAGGCCGGCTCCACGTACACGCTCTGAATCCACCAGATCCAGCCGCAGCGCCAGTCGCTCCACTCCCGCGTGATCATCGTCTGGCCGACGAGCCGCCCGGCCGCCTCGGCATCCGTGAACTCCGCCACGTAGTATTGCCCGCGCAGCGGATCGGCAAGCACGTCGCGCACGCCCGCGGCCACAACCGCCGGATCGAGCGCGAGCCCCTCACTCTCGAGCGCCACGCCGCGATTGAAGGCGGCGATGGTCTCCACATCGTCGAGCCGCGCGCAGCGCACGTAGAGGCGCTTCGCTTCCGCCCTGTCGGAGGCCCGGTCCGGTCCCGTCCCCATGGGGTCTTCCTTCCGCAATGCGTCCACGTCGGGCCCACAGGCTTTCCGACCGCGGCGCGTCGCCACGGCCGTTCCGCATGATCATGCTGCCTTCGGCCGCGCGCCCCCAATCGTCTTACGCCTGCGGCACCGCAACCTCGGCCCGGGTGGCACAGGAGCCCACTGGGCAGCTTGTATCGAGAACCACAGCGCTTGACAACGGGCCTGTGGCATCTACAACCCGGCACTGGATGGGTATCGGATCGCCGGCGCCGAGCCGCGCCCGGTGGTTCAGGCTGGTGCTACCAGGAGATTACCGATGCAATTCGACCAGATTGTCCAGGGCCGGCGCTCGGTGAAGTCCTATGACCCCGAGCATCAGATCAGCGACCGGGAACTGGCGGCCATCTTCGCCAAGGTCTTGTTGACGCCGTCCTCGTTCAACTTGCAGCATTGGCGGTTTGTAGTGGTCCGCGACCAGGCGTTGAAGACCCGCCTGCGGGCGGCCGCGTTTAACCAGGAGCAGGTAGAGAAGGCCGCTGCGGTGGTGGTCGTGCTGGGGAAGCTCAACGCCCACGAGGACGGGCCCCGCATCTATGCCGATGCTCCGGATCCCCTCCGCCGGGCCCTGCTGCCGATGATCGAGCAAAGCTACGCCGACCAACCGGCCCGCCAGCGCGACGAGGCCATTCGCTCCGGCTCGCTGGCCGCGATGACCCTGATGTACGCCGCCTACGACCTGGGCTACGCATCGGGGCCGATGATCGGGTTCGACCCAGGGCAAGTCACCCGCCTGATCGGGGCGGATGAGCACCACATCCCCGTGATGCTGGTCGTCCTGGGCAAGCCAGCTGGCCAACCGCACCCGCGTCCCACCCGCCTGCCGCTGAGTGAGCTGGTCAAGCTGGAGGCGTGGGGCGGCCAGGGACTCGGCTGAAACCCTGTCAATTTGGCTTTCGCGGGGCGGCCGGCGGGGGGTCGGCTGCCAAGCTGGCAGCGGGCCGGCGGTGGGCGCGGCCACCAGCGGCACCGTAACCTTCGTCACCTCAATAGGTTGCATCCAGTACCGGTACGGGTTCGGCGTGGTCCGCAGCATGCTCTATAGGGGGGTACGCACCGGCTGGCTCGGTACCGGTACGAGTAGCAGTCTATCCGCAAGCAACGGATCGGATCGAATCCCACAAACCAACGCATTCGTGAGGAGGCACATATGGCGGTCAAACAGTTGGCCTACGAGCAGGACGCCCGGCAGGCGTTGTGGCGGGGCGTCGAGAAGCTCGCCAACGCGGTCAAGTGCACGCTGGGCCCCCGCGGCCGGAATGCCGTCATCGACAAGGGTTGGGGCGGACCCAACGTCACCAAGGACGGCGTCACCGTGGCCGAGGAGGTCGAACTCACCGACAAGTACGAGAATCTTGGTGCCCAGCTCGTGAAAGAGGCGGCCAGCAAGACCAGTGAGCTGGCCGGCGACGGCACCACCACGGCGACGGTCCTGGCCGAGGCCATCTTCCGGCTCGGGCTGAAGAACATCGTGGCCGGGACGGATGCCAACGCCATCAACCGGGGCATCGAGCAGGCGGTGCGGCAGGTCGTGGCGAAGCTTAAGGACCTGTCCCGCCCGGTGAAGGTCACGGCCCGGGAGGACCTGGTGAACGTGGCGTCCATCTCGGCCAACGCGGACCAGTCCGTGGGCAAGCTGATGGCCGACGCGTTCGAGAAGGTCGGCAAGGACGGGGTCATCACGGTCGATGAGGGCAAGAGTTCCGAGACGGTGATTGACCTGGTGGAAGGCATGCAGTTCGACCGCGGGTTCCTGTCACCGCACTTCGTGACGGACGCCGAGTCCATTCAGTGCGTGCTGTCCAAGCCGTTCGTGCTGGTGCACGAGGACAAGATCACCAACGTCCAGAAGCTCATCCCGCTGCTGGAGAAGGTGTCCAAGGCCAAGCGACCGCTGCTGTTGATTGCGGAGGACGTGGAAGGCGAGGCACTGGCGACGCTGGTGGTCAACAAGATCCGCGGCATCCTGGACATCTGCGCGGTCAAGGCGCCGGGCTACGGCGATCGGCGCAAGGCGATGCTCCAGGACATCGCGATTCTGACCGGCGGACAGGCGATCATGAAGGACCTGGGCATCGACGTGGAGAAGATCTCCATGTCCGACCTGGGCCAGGCCAAGAAGGTCATCGTCGACGCCAATAACACCACGATCATCGAGGGCGCCGGCTCGACCGACGCCATCAAGGCGCGGATTGCCCAACTCACCGCGGAGATCGAGGCGACGACGTCGGATTACGACCGCGAGAAGCTCGAGGAGCGGCGGGCGAAGCTGGCCGGCGGCGTCGCGCAGATCAAGGTCGGGGCGGCCACCGAGACCGAGCTGAAGGAGCGCAAGGCCCGGATCGAGGACGCTCTGCACGCGACACGGGCGGCGTTGGAAGAGGGCATCGTGCCGGGCGGCGGCGTGGCCCTGGTGCGGGCCCGGGCGGTCCTCGCCGATCTCAAGCTGACGGGCGATGCCCAGATCGGCGTGGACATCGTCCGCGAGGCACTGGCCGCCCCCCTGCGGCAGATCGCCCTGAACGCCGGCGTAGAGCCCGGCGTGGTGCTGCACAAGGTCGAGGGCAAGAGCGGGTCGTTCGGCTTCAACGCCGACACCATGCAGTACACCGACCTGGTCAAGGACGGCGTCATCGACCCGACCAAGGTGGTACGTACCGCCCTGGAGAACGCCAGCAGCGTGGCGCGCATCCTGCTCAGCACGGACGTGTGCATCACGGCCAAGCCGGAGAAGAAGAAAGAGGCCGAGGGCGGCATGGGCGGCCCCGGCATGGACGAAGACATGGACATGATGTAGTCCCGCGGTCGGCTGCGCACCGACGGGTGGCAGACGGCAAACGGACGGATTGCTAACCGGCCCGCAGGCCGCGACCGGCGGCCGGGCCCGCGAACGCAAGAGGGAGTGAACGGAACATGGCAACGGCGACCAAGAGCAAGGCGAAGATTAAGTTCCGCCCCATGGATGATCGGGTGCTGGTGGAGCCCAGTGAGGCGGATGAAGTGACCACGGGTGGCATCATTCTGCCCGACACCGCGCGGGAGAAGCCGCAGCGGGGGACGATCCTGGCCGTGGGGCCCGGCAAACTGCTGGACAGCGGCAAGCGCGGCGAGATGGGCGTGCGCATCGGCGACGAGGTCTTCTACGGCAAGTACTCGGGCACCGAGATCGAGTACGGCCCCAGCAAGTACGTCGTCATCCGGGAGAGCGACATCCTGGCGGTCGTGGACAACGGGTAAACGAGGTTGACGGGGCGGGCGGTCGGGCGGGTCGCGGACCCGACCCGGGCGGCCGGCCCCTCTTCAGGATAAGAGGAGTCGGTTATGGCCAAGCAGATGATGTTTGGCGGGGAAGCCCGCGGGCAGATGCTGGAGGGCGTGACCAAGCTGGCGCGGGCGGTGAAGGTCACCATGGGGCCCACCGGACGCAACGCCATCCTGCAGAAGTCCTACGGCTCGCCCCGCGTCACCAAGGACGGGGTGAGCGTCAGCAAGGAAGTGGAGCTGCCCCAGCCGTTCGAGAACATGGGGGCGAAGCTCATTAACCAGGTGGCGACGAAAGCCAGCGACCAGGTGGGCGACGGGACCACGACGGCCACCGTGCTCGCCGAGGCCATCTACACCGAGGGCCTGCGCAACGTCACCGCCGGTGCCAACCCAATGGCACTGAAGCGCGGGATCGACACGGCCGTGGCGGCCGCCGTCGAGGCGATCAAGGGCATCTCGATCAAGGTGCGTTCGACCGACGACCTGGCGAAGGTGGCCACCATCTCCGCCAACGGCGACGCCGAGGTCGGTAAGCTGCTGGCCAGCGCCCTGGAAGCCGTCGGCAAGGAGGGCGTGGTCGAGGTCGAGGAGGGCAAGAGCCTGCAGACGGAGAAGGAAGTCGTCGAGGGCATGCAATTCGACAAGGGCTTCCTCTCGCCCTACTTCATGACGGACCCCGGCGCGGGAGACTGCGTCCTGACGGAGGCGTACATCCTGCTGTACGAGAAGAAGATCAGCAACCTGCGCGAGTTCCTGCCGGTGCTCGAGGCGGTGGCCAGCGGGGGAAAGCCGCTGCTGGTCGTCGCCGAGGACGTGGAGGGCGAGGCACTCGCCGGGCTCGTGGTCAACCGCATCCGCGGGGTGCTGAACTGCTGTGCCGTCAAGGCGCCGGCGTTCGGCGACCGCCGCAAGGCGATCCTGGGCGACCTGGCCGCCCTGACCGGCGGGACGCTGCTCAGCGAAGACCTGGGCATCAAGCTCGAGAACGTCACGCTGAAGCAGTTGGGCACCGCCAAGAAGATCGTCGTCACCAAGGATGACACGACCATCATCGAAGGCGGCGGCAAGAAGGCGGACATCAAGGCCCGCATCGACCAGATTCGGGCCCAGATCGAGAAGACCACCAGCGATTATGACCGCGAGAAGCTCCAGGAGCGTCTGGCGCGTCTGACCGGCGGGGTGGCCGTCATCCGCGTCGGCGGGGCCACCGAGATCGAGGTCAAAGAGCGCAAGGACCTCGTGGAGGACGCGTTCCACGCCACCAAGGCGGCCGCCGAGGAAGGAATCGTGCCGGGCGGCGGCGTGGCCTTCCTGCGTGCCATCGACGCCGTGGCCGCGGCGCGCGACAAGACCCGCGGCGACGCCAAGATCGGCTGCGAGATCGTCATGGCCGCCCTGCGGGCGCCAACGCGCCAGATCGCCGCGAACGGCGGCTACGAGGGTGAGGTCATCGTCGAGCAGATTCTCGAGAAGAACGGGAACCTCGGCTTCGACGTGCGTAACGGCGAGTTCGTGGACATGGTCAAGGCCGGCATCATTGACCCGACCAAGGTCGCCCGCGTCGCGCTCGAAACGGCGGCCAGCGTCGCGGGGCTGATGCTGACCACCCAGGTGCTCGTCAGCGAACTCAAGGACGAGGAGAAGAAGATCGAGAAAGCAGTGCGTTGAAGGCAGAATGCAGAAGGAAGAAGTCAGAATGCAGAAAGGGGCGCGGTAGCCCTTTCTGCATTCTGACTTGTGATTGCATCCTTGCAGGCCTGGCGCAGGTGTGGTGGGGTTTGCGCATTGGGGGTGCTTTTGGACAAGCGTGACTATTACGAGGTGCTGGGCCTCTCGCGGGAGGCGACGCCCGAGGAGGTCAAGAAGGCGTTTCGTCGTCTCGCCCACAAGCACCACCCGGACCGCAACCCCGATGACCCCTCCGCGGAGGACAGGTTCAAGGAAGCGTCCGAGGCCTACGAGGTCCTCTCCGACCCCGAGAAGCGACAGCGTTACGACCGGTACGGGCACGCCGGCCTGTGCGGCACCGGCGTGCGCGACTACTCCCACATGGGGGTCGAGGACATCTTCTCGATGTTCAGCGACCTCTTTGGTCAGGACTTCTTTGGGGGCGGACGCCGCCGCGGACGCGGCGCCGACCTGCAAACGCAGGTGGAGTTGACGCTGCACGAGGTCGCCACCGGCGCCACGCGCTCGATTGAGTTCGAGCGCACTGATTTCTGTGATGGCTGCGGCGGGACGGGGGCCGCGCCGGGTTCCGAACGACGCGGCTGCGCGACGTGCGGCGGCTACGGGCAGGTCGAACACAGCGGCGGTTTCGCCGGCTTGTTCGGGCGTATGATCACCGCGTGCCCGACCTGCCGCGGCCGGGGCTGGATGCTCACGAAGGTTTGCGACCGCTGTCGGGGCAGCGGACGCGCGCTGAAACGGCGCGTGGTCCAGGTGCAGATCCCCGCGGGCATTCACGATGGTCAGGGCGTCCGCGTGAGGGGTGAGGGTGAACCCGCATCGGAGGGCACTGAATGCGGCGATCTGTACTGTTACGTTCGCATCCGAGCGCACCCGTTCTTCGAGCGCCACAAGCAGGATCTGCTCTGCCAGGTGCCCATCAGTTTCACGCAGGCGGCGTTGGGGGCGGTGGTGGAAGTGCCCACGCTGAGCGGCAAGGCAGAACTCAGAATCCCCGCCGGCACCCAGGCCGGGGCGGTCTTCCGCTTGCCGGGGCAGGGTTTGCCGGACGTGCGTTCCGGGCGGACGGGCGACGAGCTGGTGCAGGTAACCGTGGAAATCCCCAAGAAGCTCAACCGCGACCAGGAGAAGCTCCTCCGCACGTTCGCGGCCACTGAGGACAAAGCGGTGTTGCCTGAATCACGCGGGTTCTTCGAGAAGCTGAAGGATTACCTGGCGGGCAAGTTGGAGTAGGCACCCGGGGCAGGCGACCGCCCCGGTGGGCCCTGAGTGGTTTCGACCTGTAGAGGGTTACGACTCGGTCACCATGAGGAAGAAGACGCACATTCCGGCAGCCATGAATGAGCAGACCGCGACGCCCCACGCGGAGCCGACCGCTGGACCGCCGGCATCGGGCACGCCGCGCGCGACGGCGGACGACACCGCGCGCATAGCAGCCCAGGACGCGGGCACGAACACCGAGGCGCAGAGGCAGCCCGAAACCGTTGCGACGCAGGCGCCGGAGGCCGCCCAGGTTGCCGAGTCACTGCGGGCACGGATCGCCGCCCTGGAGGAGCAGGTGCTGCGAGCCCGGGCGGATTACCAGAACCTCCAACGTCGCGCGGCCGGCGAGCAGGCAGAGGCCATCGCCTACGCCAACGCCGACCTCGTGCGGGCGTTGTTGCCGATCCTGGATGACTTTGAGCGCTCATTGTCCGCCGGCACGAACGCGGATGGGGTGGAGACCGTTCTGGCCGGGCAGCGGCTCATCCACGCGAACCTGACCAAGGTGCTCGAACAGTTCGGCATCGAGCGGATTGCCGCGGTGGGACAGCCGTTTGATCCGCACGTGCACGAGGCACTGATGCAGATGCCATCAACAGCGCACCCGCCGTCAACCGTCGTGGAAGAGGTCACGAAGGGGTATCGTCTGCGGGAGCGCGTGCTGCGTCCGGCCCGGGTCGTCGTCTCCGGACCGCCGGGTGGAAGCAAGCCGGCCGGCGGCAACGAACCGGCGAGCGAGAGCAGGCCGGCTCATGCGAGCAGGCCGCCCGGTGGAAACGAGTCGGCTGGTGGAAGCGCGTCGGCCGGCGGGAGCGCGCCGGCGGCCGGGAGCGCGTCGGCCGGCGGGCGCGCGTCGCCGGCCCCTGCGGAGGGTGCCGTCTGAAATCTCAAATTTGCCATCTGAGATTGCAGACTTGCCATCTGAGATTCGAGATTCGCCATCTGAGATTTCAAATTTGCCATCTGAAATCGCTACTCTGCATCCCGCGTCACCGGATGCACCAGGGAGTAACCGGTCGATGCCAACCTACGAATACCAATGCAAGAAATGCGGCAAGGTGTTTGAGCTGTTCCAGGGCATCACCGCGCGGCCCAGGAAGTGGATCGAGACGGATTGCCGCCAGTGTGAGAACCGAGCGCCGGTGGTCCGCCTCATCGGTATCGGCGGCGGCGTTATCTTCAAAGGCAGCGGCTTCTATCAGACCGACTACCGTAGCGAGAAGTACAAGCAGGCGGCCAAGGCGGAACGGGAAGCATCATCGGCGCCGGTCGCCGGTGGCAACGGTGGCCAATCGCCGGGGAGCGCGAAGCCCGCGGGGGACGGCAAATCGACCGGTAGTGACAAGTCCAGCGCCCCGGACAAAGCGCCCTCCGCGGAAGTGAAGGCACGCAAGCCCCGCTCCGGCGCGGGCACCGGCAGGGCGAAGCGTGCCACGCGTGGCGACTGACAAGCCTGCAACCTGGGGGCATGAACGTGCCCACGTTTGAATGTCCAACCTGCGGTAAACTGTTCACAACGGAGCGCAACGAAGACGCACCGTACCGCCCCTTCTGCTCTCAACGCTGCCGCCTCATCGACTTGGGCCGCTGGCTGGACGGCGAATACTGCATCAGCGACCCGCTCGTGCCCCCGGCACCGCAGGAAACTGAGATAGACCTCGGGCCGCGCGACCAGCGACACGACAACAACGAAGCCCCCGACTGAACCAAACTGCGTAAAGCGGGAACCGCTGGAGTCGGCTGCCCAAGCCCAAGCGGGTGCCATGCCCAAGCCCGTGGGTGCCATGCCCAAGCCCGTGCGGGTGGCATGCCCAAGCCCGCCTGTAGCGGGCGCCGGCATGCTATACAGGCACACACCTGCTTGCGCAGCGAAAAGGCATGGCGGCGCTGCGCTTGGCCATGCCACCCCGTTCAGCGACACACTGGGGGCCACGCTCAAGCCGGGCTGAGTGCCATACCCAAACCCGCCTGGGTGCCCTACCCAAGCCCGCGCGGGCATGCCCAAGCTCGCCCGCGGCTTGACCACGCCACGGTCCGCATGGTACACATGGCGCCCGGTTGGCCGTGACTGCGCGCCGGCGACCCGACCCGCGGGTCGCAGGGCCGCCGCGGCCCGATGGATGGGTAACCCTGTCTATGTAGGAGCCTCTCATGCACCCCCTGCGACTGAACCGATCGGCGTGTCTGTTGCTGTGGGCAGTCCTGCCGTGCGGCGTCACGGCCCTGGCGGCCGAGCCGCGCGACCCCGCCACGTTCCTGCCGAAGGAGACACTTGCCTACGTGGGCTGGTACGGCTGCGACCAGACCAAGGACGCCTTGGCCGAGACCGCCTGGGGCATGACGCTGGCTGACCCCCAGGTCAAGCGATTCAAGGAGCAACTCTGGTACGTCGCCGACTTCTTCGCGAAGCGGGCGGCCGCGGGCGAGGAGGCCACCGCGCAGTACGAGGCGCTTCGGCGCATCCTGCAAACGCTGGTGCAGCGCCCCACCGCACTGGGGATCGTGGACTTCGGCCTCTCGGAGACGGGGCCGGGCGTCAAGGCAGCGATCGTGTGCCACATCGGCGAAGGTGGATCGGCATTCCTGACGGACGTGCAGGCGTTGCTGGCGGCCGCCCAGATGCCGCAGGGCGTGCCCTTCACCATCGAAGATAAGACGCTGTATCAGCTTCCGGTCCCGCTGCCGGGCGGGTTGTTCTACGGCCTCGTCGGTGAGCACTTCCTGGTGGCCGTCGGAGCCGAGACGGCCCAGGGCATCGTCAAGCAGATCGGCAGCCCGGGACCCTCGCTGGCGCAGAACGACCGCCTGCTCGCCTGCCGCAAGAAGATCGGCGGCAGCGACCGGACCCGCGCAATGACCATCTTTGTCGATCTCAGCGGCGCTCTGGAGCGCGTGCAGAAGACCCTCCCGATTGTGCTGGCTGACGATCCGCAGAAGCTGGACTGGGCCCGCAAGGTGATCTCGCTTGTCGGCGCCGACAGCCTCGACGCGCTGACGTGGGAGCTGCACTTCAAGGACGGCGGGTGCTATCACGCTTCGTATCTTCGTTACCAGGGGCAGGCGAGCGGCGTGTTCGCGCTGGCATCCACCACGCCGCTGACGGATGCCGACCTGGCCGTCGTGCCCAGGCAGCCAAGCTGGGCTTTGGCGTTCAACCTGGACTGCCGAAGGTTCTGGGGAGAGATCCGCGAACTCGTGACCAGACTGGACCCTGACGCAGGCGCGGAGATCAGCGAGAACATCGGCAAGGCCGAGGCGAAGCTCGGCCTGCGCTTCGATGAGGACCTCCTCAACCTGCTGGGCGACACGTTCGTCATCTTCGACGCCCCCGAGAACGGCGGTCTGTGGCTCACGGGCGTGACGCTCGCGCTGGACACCCACGACCCTGCCCGCTTCCAACAGACGCTGGACAAGCTCGTGCAGCTCCTGGCAAGAGAGATCGAGGACCGCAGCATCCGCATGCAGGTGTCCTCCACAGAGTATCGCGGTCATCTGGTGAAGTTCGTCAACCTCACCGGGGTGCCGATGCCGGTGGCGCCGGCCTGGACGGCCCACGAGAAGCGGCTGATCGTCGCCCTGTATCCGCAGATGGTCACGACGGCCCTGGACCGCCTGCTGGATGGCGACCCGCGGAAGGACTCGCTGCCGGCCAATGCCGACTTCCAGCGTGGGGTGAAGGTCATGGGCGGGCTGGGGTCTGCGGTGCAGTACATCGATACCCCGCGTGGAGCCGGGCAACTGTACACGCTCCTGCTGCCCGCAGTTCAGATGGGTGCTGCTATGGCCCAGGGCGAGGGCGCCACGGTGGACATAGCCGTGTTTCCGACCCGCACCGCCCTGACGCGACACCTGTTCGGACACGTGCAAACCACGCGTTGCGATGCCGAGGGTGTGCTCAGTTGCGCGTTCGGCCCCCTGCCGGTGCCGGTGCCGGCGCTGACGGAGGGCGGTGGGTTCACCGCGCCGATGCTGGTGTCCATTTTGCTGCCCTCGCTCTCCCGAGCGCGGGAGTTGGCCAAACGCGCGGTCAGCGCCAGTAATCTGAAGGGCATCGGCACGTGCTGCCAGATCTACGCCAACGACAACCAGGATCGGTTCCCGCCGGATTTGCAGACGCTGGTGGCGCAGGGGTACCTGCCTGAGGAGCAGTTGCGCTCACCCAAAGACGGACCGGGGCAAACGTCATACGTCTACATCGCCGGGCAGACCGCCAACGACGATCCGCGCAACCTCCTGGCCCACGAACGCGAGGACCTCAACTACGGAGAAGGCGTCAACGTGCTCTATGTCGACGGCCACGTAGCGTTCCAGAAGCTCCCCGTCTTCCAGGAGGAACTCCGCGCCACGCAGGAACGCCTGAGCAGAAAGAAGGCACGAACAGTGGGAAGCTGACCGGATTGTCGATTGCCGATGGCAGCGCGCCGATCGGCATCCTCCTATCGCCAATCGACAATCGTTGATCGTCAATCGCCAATCCCCCAGGATCCGATCCACGCGCGCAGCCGCGAGAGCAGCAGTGCAAACGCGACGAACCCCAGCACCCACGGGACGGTGCGCAGCAGCGCCAGGATGACCTGTGCCCTGTTGGGCCCGCCGAGGGCCGGCGCTTGGCGGGCGGGCTCCCCACCCTCGGCGTCGTCGAAGAGCGTGTGGAACGGCTGGTCGCCGCAAGCTTCCAGGTCCTCCAGCATCTCGGCGGCGGAGGGGTATCGTTTGCCCGCCTCCGCCGCACAGGCTCGCACCAGCACGTCGCTGACCTTCTCCAGGTCCCAGCGCAGGCTGCCGTAGCGCAGCTCCGGCGGCAGGGCCGGAAACACCGGCGCCTCCCGCCCGCAGATCATCTCATGCAGCATCTTGCCCAGCGCGTAGGTATCCGCCGATTTGTCCATGACGTGGTCCGGCGGCATGTAGCGCGGCGTGCCCACCACCTCGCGGCTCTCGCTGCGCGGAGTGATCATCCCGATATCCGCCAGCTTCGGGCGACGCTGCACGATGACCACGTTGGCCGGCTTGATGTCCCGATGCACCAGGTCCAGCTGGTGCAGCCGGATGAGGCCGCGCAGCAGCCGCCGCGTGATCTCCAGGGCCGTCTCCGGCCGAATCCGCCGGCGATGCATCACGGTCGCCAGCGTCAGCGGCTCATAACGCGCGGGGAATGCGTCGCTCACGGGGGCCTTGTTCAGGTCGTTGTCGGCCAGCTCCATCGTGTAGTACAGGGAGTTGCCCACCATGCCCACGTGGAAGATCTCGATGAGGTACGGGTGTCGCCCCACCTGCCGACAGTACGTCTCCAGGGCAGCGCTTTCGCGACATCCGGTCCGGGTCGCATCGAGCCGCCCCATATCGATGATCTTGAGTGCCCGATGCACGCCGACGCGATCACGTACCGCCCACACGGAGCCGTAGGCGCCCTCGCCGCAGAGCTGCACCCGTTCATAGTCGGGAATCAGCCAGTTCGTCGCCTCCGTGAGGGTGCCGAACGGACCGGCGGTCCCCACGGTATCGGCAAACAGCACGGGTCGCCCGGGCTGCTGCACCGCCTGCAACGCGGCAGGGTCCCCCACCCCGTGCGCTCCGCCGGCCGACGTGTCCGCCACTCCTGCCGCCCCGCGTTCCAGAGCCACGGGCACCTCGCCCGCCCGTTGCCATTCCCGCCAGGACTCCTCAAACGCGCGACGCAGGGCCTGCACCTCCGTGTCTCGAGCGCGAATGCCCTCCAGCACGTCACGACACAGCCCGCACTCCCGCAGGTGTTCGTCAATCGTTCCCGCCTGGGTGTCGCTCAAGGCACCGGCCTCGTAGGCCGCCAACGTCCCCCGCGCCGGATGACTTGACGACTTGCTCACCGCGAAGCCCCGTACAGCTTGTCGATCAACCGGCGATACGCCTCGCGCAGCCGGCGCATCACCCGACTCTTCGCTACGTAGATCTGGTTCGGTGTCATGCCCAGCAGACGCGCAATCTCCGCCACGGGCAGTCCTTGCAGCACATACAGCTCGAACGCCTGCAACGTATGAGGGGCAAAATCACTGCGCAAGGCGGCCAGGCAGTAGAACAGGTGAGTGCGGTCCCACTGCTGCTCCCAGATTTGTGCCGGCGACGGCTCCGTGGCCGGCGCCTCCTCCAGCCACTCCGGCCCCAGCGACAACGCCCGCCTCTGCCGCGCCAGATGCTGATTGACCTTGTGGTCCACGATCCGGTGCAGCCAGGCGCGGAAGCTCAGTCGCCGCTCGAAGCCCTGGATCTTGGCAACGAGAACCTCCAGGCACTCCTGGGCGATCTCCTCGGCGTCGGCCGGGCTCAAACCGCGCCGCCGAGCGTACAGCATCAGCAGCGGCCGGTAGAGCTTGTCGAACTGGGCCCAACCGCTCGCGTCGTCCAGGTCGCGCACACGCTCCAACAGGCTGAGCCGGGTCGTGTTCATCCCGGGCTCTCCCATGCCCCAGATCCGCACACCTAGTGATTCTAGCAGAACGGCAACGTGTCCGGCGAGCGAAAACACGGGCGGGCTGCACACAACCCCTCTCCCTCGGGGAGAAGGGCACGGAGTGACGGCAGCCGAGGACGAACAGAGCCCCTCGGGCAACCGGCACGCTTACCCCGGCCGCGCGCACGGCGGCGAAGCACGGCACGCCTTCGACAGGCCGTCTAGCGTTTGGAGAACTGGAACCGCCGGCGGGCACCGGCCTGGCCGTACTTCTTCCGCTCAACCCGACGCGGGTCGCGCGTCAACAGGCGTTGCTCTTTCAGCTTCGGCGCCAACTGCGGCTCCGCGACCGCCAGCGCCCTCGCCAGCCCGAGCATGATCGCTCCGGATTGACCGGTCGGCCCGCCTCCGTCCACGCGGACGAAGATGTCGTAGGTGCGCTCGGCCCCTGCCACCTTCAGCGGCGTCCGGACCGCTTGGCGGGCCGGCTCGACGCGGAAGTAGTCGTCGATCTCCCGCTCATTGATGAGGAACTTACCCTCCCCGGGACGGATGCGCACGCGTGCAACGGCCGACTTGCGTCGCCCCGTACCCCAGATGAAGGGATTGCTCGGGCCCTTCTTGGCCGTCGCCTCCGCCGGGTCCGGTCGAGCCGTCGCCGCAGCCGCGTCGGCGGAATCCTTCGGGGTTTCGGGCGTCGCTATCTCAGGCGTCGGTTTGGGTTGCTCGGTCACGACTAGGGCTCTCCGGGTCCCACAGGCAAGGGGCTAGAAGTTAAACGGTTCCGGCTGCTGGGCAGCGTGGGGGTGCGTATCCGAGGCGTACACCTTCAGCTTCTTGAGCAGGTGACGCGCCAGGGCATGCTTGGGCAGCATGCGCCGCACCGCCTCTTCAATGATCCGCTCCGGGTGCTCGGCCAGCATCCGGCGGAATGGAATCTCGCGGTACCCACCGGGGTGGTACGAATACCGTGGATACACCATGGTTTCGGTCTTGCGCCCCGTGACCCGTACCTTCCCGGCGTTGGTCACCACGACGAAGTCCCCCGTGTCCACGTGTGGCGTATAGGTGGGCCGGTGCTTGCCGACCAGCACGCGCGCGATCTTCACGGCGAGCCGTCCCAGCACCTGTCCCTGCGCGTCCACATGGTACCAGCGCTGCTCCACCTCGCCCGGACGGGCACAGTAGCTCTTGGGCTTCCCTTTCGACATGGGCTTATTGCATCCGCACAACATTCCTGAACGTTCGTAGTCGCGTCAGTTTAACCAGACCGCGCCCCCGGTCAAGCCCCCCGCGCAGGAATCTCGACCCGGCAACCCGGCGGCGGTACCGCCCGCTCCGACACCCACCGGCCGCCCCGCCCGGCCGCCTGCGGGAAAACCCGTAGTCCCCTGCGCGTCAGCCCCGCGACTCGAACAGGTTGGCCAAGCCTCCCAGCAGCGACCCTTCGTCCTTCCCGCCCTTCCCCGGCCGCAGGTTGGCGAGAATCCGCCCGGCCAGCCGGGTAAACGGGAGTGACTGAAGCCATACCGTCCCCGGGCCCCGCAGGGTCGCCAGGAACAGCCCCTCCCCGCCGAAGATCGCGTTCTTGATGCCTCGCTGGAGCTGGATATCGTAGTCCACGCCGGGTTGGAAGGCGACCAGACAGCCCGTATCCACGCGCAGCGTGCGCCCGGCGGGCAGGTCCAGGCGATGAATCGTCCCCCCGGCGTGCAGCAGCGCCAAGCCGTCTCCGGTCAGCCGCTGGAGAATGAACCCCTCGCCCCCAAACAGCCCGGTCAGGATCTTCTTCTGGAACGCGATACCCACCTGCACGCCCCGGGCCGCACAGAGGAACGCCTCCTTCTGGCAGATCAGCTCACCCCCCAACTCATCCAGGCGCAACGGGATGATCTTGCCGGGATACGGGGCAGCGAAGGACACCCGCTCACGTTCCTGGCCGCCCGCCGTGAACGTCGTCAGGAACAGTGACTCGCCCGTCAGCACCCGCTTCCCGGCGTCCACCAACTTCCCGAACAGACCCTGCTGCTTGCTCGGGTCACCAAAGACGGTCTGCATCTGGATGCCGTGCGTCATGTACATCATCGTGCCGGCCTCAGCGATGACGGTTTCGCCCGGGTCCAGCGTAACTTCCACGAACTGCATGTCGTCGCCGAACAGCTCGTAGTCGATCTCGTCGGCACGCCGCGGGCTCACCGTCCGGGGCGGAGGCGGCGCCCCCGCACCCGGGGATGCGCTCAGCGCCGGCACGTGTCGCGCCTCGGTCCATTCGGCCACGCCGGGGCCCCAAACGAGGGTATGCGGCCCTTGTGCAGCCGGCAGGGCGCGCGCCAGCTCCTCCTCACTCAGGGGTCCGACTGTCCGCCCGTCTCTTACGTAGTACCACCCGCCTGCGGCCATGGTCTTTTGGCCCCCACTCCGGTCGTCTAGCCGAAACCCAACGTCGTCCCGGCCGGGCCGGTGCCGCATGGTACCCACCGTGCACCCCCGTGCCAAGCCGTGCCCGCAGCGCAGCCAGCCCGTGGCGGAACAGACGGGTTGCCGAGCAAGGCAGGATGGGTCTGGGTGCAGCGCCCCCCCGCGGGCGACGTGGGGCACCGCCGCGTTGCGGCGCACGGCATCGGCCACCGGGGGCCGAGGCTACGTCTCTCGCCCGCCGGGCCCGCCCCTTGCGTCGCGCAGCCCGCCCGACCATCCGCCCAGCCCGTGTCCATCACCGCGCAGCCAGTCCAGCGCGCAAAAAAAGCCCCTCGCAGCCGCACGACTGCGAGGGGCACGAAAAAGAGGTTATGGTTTGCCGCTGCCGCGACGAGGGGCGTGCGGCCCCCGCGTCACGTGGGCTGACTCACTACGGGCAACCCACGCCGGTCGGCTTCGGCGTACCGAACCAGATGTCGTACTGGGTCGCACCGTTGAGCAGGTTGATCAACGCGGTCAAGTCCGCCACGGTGATCGAACCGCTCTGGTTGATGTCCGTCTCCCACAGCAGCACCGACCCGCCGCCCAGCGCGATGTTGAGCCGCTGGATGAGCTGGGTGATGTCCTGGGCATTCGTAAACGACGACCCATCGACGTTGCCCGGGTGCTTGTAGTACTTCACAAACGACCCGCCATTGTACTGGATCGTCGTGGCGTGCCCGACACCCACGGCCGGCGCCGGAGCGCCCACGTCATAGGCCGAGATACCATGCGCCAGGTTGATCGTGTACACGCCCGCCGGGCCTTCCACCACGCTGGTGATGGAGTTCGCCGCGCACGCCGGCGAGAACCCGGTCTCGCACAACGACCAGCACGAGAGGTCCGTAGCGCCGGAAACACCCAGGTTGATGGTGATCGGCACCCAGCCGCCCGGCTGACCAATACCCGCGCACGGCGTCAACGCCGAAATCGGGTGCGCCTGCGTGGCGTCCGTGATCCCGTCCGGCGGGTACGCAACGAACACCGCGTTGGGCGGGCAGACTTCGCACGTGCAGTCCGGCTTGCAGAGGCCGGTCGCGCAGTTGCCGGCGTCGGTCCCGTCGCACTCCTCAGTGCCCTCGCGGATCCCGTTGCCGCACTCCTGCGCCTGGCCACCGCAGGTCACCGTCGCCAGGTACCTGTCGTTCTCCCCGCAGGTGACGATGGTGTCCCAGTCACGCGGCCCGACCCACAGCCACAGCGGGCCCGCTTCGTTGATCGTGCCGGCGATCTCCACCTCGGCGCACGTCTGCGCCGAATCCGCAGACGCCAACTGCTCGTAGTCGACGCAGTCGCCACTGACCGGATCCATCACGAAGATCAGGACCGGGTACTCGGCTACGACCAGGAAGGAGAACTCACCCACGGGTACGTCAATCTCGAACCAGTCAGTGTCACGGTTCGTACCGTCGCACGTGCTCGAGCCGCAAACCGTCGTGTTGCAGAGGAACGTCTCGAACGGATAGGTCGGGTCGTCATTGCACCCGCCGTTCGTGTCAGCGCCGCACGCCTCGAGTTCCGCCACGCTGTCCGGCGGGCACTCGAAGGTGCACGGGCACGGGTTGATCGGCTCGCACATCAGACCCTCGGCCGCGTCATGCCACACACCTTGCAGGTTAATGCAGTCGACCTCGGCTTCCAGGTACACGCACTCGCGCTCGACGCCCGGCAGACAGCAGGTACCCCAGCCGCACGGCGGGACCATGTCGTCGCAGGTAACGCCCGCCTGGAACCGGTAACCCGGCTGGTTGCAGGTGCTCAGCGGAAGCGGGTCCACGCAGAAGGGCTCTGGGCCCGTCATGTTGCAGCAGGCGCCCAGCGGATCGATCGCGGTGCCCGTGATGCACAGGCTCAGGTCGAACGCCTCCGTCGTCCACGTCGTGCCGTCATAGAACAACGACTGGAGGTCCTGACCCGTGGAGCTCATCCACAGGAAGTAGCACCCGCCCGCGGGACTCACGGCCTGGATCGACACGTGACCCGCGTACAGCCCCGCCGGGATGATCGGGCTGAGGTTCGTCGAGAAGTAGTACAGCGGGTACGTCCCATACAGGTCGCCCGTCGCCACCGGGGTCAGCGTCACGGTGTAGGTGGAACCTACCTGCGCGCCCGGCTGCCCACTGGCATCCTGGTAGAACTTGATCTCGAAGGTCATCGGCGACTCGGTGCAGGCCTCCCAGCCCGTGGTGAAGGACAGCGTCAGGCCCCACCAGTGCAGATCCTCGATGTCGCCGTACAGGTCCCAGAACTTCTCGTACCGAATGTAGCCGACCTCCAGGTCCGAAGTCCCCGCGCTCCAGCTATCGTCCGTGCCCGCCACCGGCTGCCCGAACAGCGTGTTCGCCGGGCAGAACGCGTAGCAGGGGACGCAGTCCACCGTCACCACGTAGTCGATCTCGCCGTACGGGTTGCTGCACGGCCAGTCCTCCCAGGGCTTGCTCACGAAGAAGAAGTAAATCCCGCCCGGCATGCACGGGATATTCAGCGTCTTCTCCTCACAGGGACCCGCGGTCATGTACGGTTCGATGTAGCCGGTGGTCTCATTGCAGTTGCCCGAGCCCTCGAAGCCGGGATTGTACTCAATCAGGCCCACGATCGCGCCGAACTCGGCCGTGACCGTCATGTCGTACCTCGTGTCGCCCGTGGTCGTGATCTTGTACCAGTCGGTGTCACGCGTGGCCGTCGTCGAGTACGACGTTCCACACACCGGCTGACCGCACGTGATCACCTCCGCCTCGAGGCAGGAGCCGTTTACGCTTTCCCCGCATGCTTCGTTCTCCACGTGCGCGCCACCCGGGCAGGTGACTACGCAGGAGCAGGTGCAGTCGGACTTGCACGCCGTGCCGAGGCAGTTGGCGTTGTCCGTCCCGTCGCACTCCTCCGTGCCCTCGCGGATGCCGTTGCCGCACACGGCCGCCGTGTTCACCCAGATCCTGAACCAAGTGTTGTAGGCGAAAACCGGGTCGCTACCCCCAGCGTACTTGGCCCAGACGCCGGTCGATTCCGTCCGAACCCAGAACAGGTTCTCGGAGCTGCCCAACTCCACCGGCCCCGCGTAGGGCAGACCAATGTTGTCGTTGTTCGTGTCGAACGCGGCAAACACCAGATCCGGCAGGGTAACGCCGGAGAAGGTCTGCGTGAACGTCTGCACCGTCGAGGCGGTGGCCAACGTCACGGTTCTCGAGGTCCCACCGATCGCCGCAGTGGGCCCCCCGGCCGTGGTACCACTCCAGAGGCTGACAGTGCACGACTTGCCGCTACCCCCGCCGTAGTTCCACAGCACCAACTCGTACTGGAGCATGCTCCGGTCGGAGCCGGCCAGATAGCAGTCGTCCCCGAACGTATACGTCGCGTACGGGAGCAGGAACCAGTTCGTGGGGTTAATGGTATTCGCGTACGCCAAGCCCATTGCCTGGGTATCACGGTAACCCGCTTCGCCCTCCGCCTCACCATACACTTCGGTGCCCGCGGGAAGTTGGACCACCGACATGACCCTGCCCGCCGCGGTGTCCGTCGACGCCGCAGTGCTCCCGCTCACCGACGCCGCAGGTGTATCGGCCCAAACACCGGCCGTACACCACAAACCCACCGCCAGCATACACAACAGTCTCTTACCCATAAATCGTCTCCTCCTTAAACTCACAGGAACAGACCTCAATACCATCCCCCACTCCTACAGCCGGAGCGTGAGCCACAACAAGACAGGTCTACGCCCCCCGTCCGAGGGCGCTGGTGCGTCCTAAGAGCCTCCCCAAAAGAACGCGCGCACGCCGCCGGAAGTCTCTCCGCAGCGTGCCGCCGGCTTCCCGATGCCCCGCTTCCAACCTACTGACAAGAGCTCCGTTTCCTCTCTCAGCTTGCGACTGCCTCTTTCCCTGATCTCACGTCAATACGAAGCGGAGAACGACAGAGATGTTCGTCTCCCCACCTGCCGTCCGGACCAATGCCGGTAGGCCCCCCTGACTCACTGGCGGCGACCAAGGCTGCGGGCAGCCGGCGCTGCAACTCTCCGGGACCTGCCCCCCCACAACGGCCGTCCGCTCTTCTCAGCCTAGCGCACTTGACGGCCCCAGTCTAGCGGAAAAGCCCACGGCCGTCAACGTTTATTTGGCATCCCAGGGGCAGGGGCGGCACTTACCGGACAAACGGCAAACGAACCCCGCACCCTGGCACATCCACACCGCCGCTAACACCCGTTCCCGTCGTGCCCGCGGCCCCAGCCTCAGCCGCAAGAGACCATCGCTTGCCACGTCATGTCGGGGGAAGGACCCACACCTCCAAACCCCCGCGCCGCCATCCTCCCTGAAGAAGGCCGAACTCGACCTTTCACACTTCCACTGCCAGAAGCCAATCTGCGTTTCCTCTTCAACGCGAGTCCGGCCCAGTGACGCTGACACGGCACAGCAGACCGCCCACGCCGCAAGGTCGGCACAGGCGTTTCGGCCCCGTTGCTCGGTATGACCCGACCCAGGTCAGCCCTGGCGCCGCTTGATGCTACTGCACCCCGCCTGCTTGCCACCCAGCGTCCTGACCGGTCACGGAGCACCGCGATTCAGTCGCTCCCGGGCTCCGCGTTCGCGGCACCGAGCGGAGTGGGCTCGTCGGGCCCATCCTGCTTGGGGGGTGCCAGCGGCGGCAGACTAGCCACCGCGGCCAGCCGGGCCGGCTTCTCCCCCAGCGCGTCCGTTACGACAACTCGGCCGTTCCCCAGACCATCCGACCCGGCATCGACGATGAACCCACGTTTTCCCTTGCCCACCAGGGCCACGCGCCCGCAGTCGTCGTCGTCGGAGCAGATCAGGACGGTCGGCTTCTCGTAGGCATTGTTCATGGCGATCCGACCACTGCCCTTGGCATCCACCGAGAGGTGTACCACGGACGTCCCCAGCGGCGACATGATGCGCAGCGCCCGCGCGGTAACCACGTCGAACTCGGGGTTGTTTCCGGGAACGGCGGTCCGGCGTCCGTCGAACGGCTGGACCGCTCCGAGCACGCCCAGTCCGATTACCGCCAGCACCAGCAGGAATGTAGCCCGCCGCCAACACCGCAGCTCCCTCTCCAGGTGCGTCAGGCGCTCTTCGATGCTCAACATGTTCATGCGGTACCCCTCTGCGCGAAGCCAGGATTCGCCGCACTTGGTCTCTTATAGAGATCGTGCGGCCTGATCTCAAGTCCACAGCCGAGCGTTTGAATATGGTACACGAAAACGGCGCGGACGCGACCCCGGAGGTGCACTCAGCCCACGGGCACGGCCGCCGGAGTTCGATGGCGGGCGAGCACTGTGCACGTGAGTTCGCGCCGCGGACGGAGCCACTCGCGCAGCGCGGATTGCGAGATGGGATGGTTGCCAAGCCGGCCCGCCTCCAGAGCGGCGGCGGCGTTGCCAAGGTACGCGGCCTGCATGAGAGTCGCGCCCGCCGCCAGCGCCAGCGTGGACGTCGCGAGCAAGGCATCGCCGCAACCCAGACCGTCCACCGCGTACTCGGCAAACGAGGGAAGCTGCTCGCTCTTGAGTCGCCCGGACCAGCCCGGCGTGCCGGGTTGCTGGTTGCGGCGCTGGAAGACCACGAGCCCGCGCTTCTCCAGCGTGACGAGCAGATGGCGCGCCTGCGTGCGCGCCAGGGTCTGCCATGCCACCGCGGAAAGACCGCTGTCGTAGTCGTTGAGGACCGCGCGCACTTCGCGCTCGGTCGGACACAGCAAGTCAACCTTCTCGAAGTTCAGCAGCGTGGCGCGCCCGCCGCTGACATCGGCCGCCAGTACCCCAACGTTGTGCCGCAGCATGGGCAGGGTACGACTGAGCAGACCGCCGGTGATCATGCCATACCCGAAGTCGCAGAACACGGCCGCGTCGGCCCCGCGGGCGTGGGCCTCAAGCACGCGCGCCGCCCGCCGCTCGGCCGTCGAGTCCAGCGGCAGACGCTCCCCCATGTCCACCTTGAAAAGCTTGTTCTCGTCCGCAAGAAAGCGGGTCTTCTCCACCAGTCCCGGGCGCGAGGGCAGCAACTCCACCTCGACGCCTTCCTTGCGGAGCAGCTCCAGAGCCCGAGTGGATCCGGCGTCGCTCCCCCCACAACTGAGCAGAAACGGCCGGGCCCCCAGGGCGACCGCGTGGCGGGCGACGATGGCCGCGCCGCCGAGATACTCGCTTTCTTCCAGCCGCGCCAGTGACATCATCGGCGATTCATGGGCCACACCCAGCACGTCGCAGAAGACGTAGCGGTCCACCACAATGTCGCCGACCACCAGCAGCCGCAGGTTCCGAAAGCGCTGCAGCAGGTCATAAACCAAGCCGGTGCTGATGTCGTAGCGCTGGCACAACAGGCTGAGCCGTTCCGCCTCCAGCTCCGGCGCCGCCGGCATCCGCTCGATCAGCTTGGTCGAGCTGAAGACGATCTCGCCGCTGGAAAAGACGATGCGCCCACCGCATTGCTCGACCGTACGCTTCTCCGCCAGGAAGCCGGGATCGTCGGAGTTCTCGTACTCCCGTCCCTTGACGTAGAGGTCGGGCTTGACGAGCGCGAGGATGTGCTCGGCCGTGGGGTTCGGGTCGATGCAGACGTAGTCCACGAACAACAGCGCCGCAAGGTTCTCAGCCCGTAACTCCTCGGGGATGTAGGGCCCCTGGTCGCGTTTGGTGAACGCGGCGTCGCCGGTCAGTGTGACCACCAGCAGGTCACCCTGGCGTCGGGCGAACTCGAGGTAGCGGATGTGCCCGGGATGGACAATGTCGAAGCACCCGTGGCACTGGACGATGGTCCTGCCCTCGTGGCGTGCCGCCGCGACGGCTGCCAGAAGTGCATCCAAGCTGACAATTTTGCTGTGGTATGCCGTCTGCATTCGCACCCGCCCCGTCGGCGAGGGCAACTCCGGGGTATCAGTACAGTCAGGCTAATTATCGGCTGAGGGCGGGCGACAGTCGCATCCATTCCGACGGAGGGCGGGTGGGCGCCCCCGGTTTGCAACTGGGCGGCGGGCACGTACAGTCTGCGTCGGCCCCCAACGAGGGGGAACGTGGTTCCCGATGCGGTGTGGGCGTGGGCCGCCTCGGCAGGTGACCCGGGTCCCAGTTCCTTACCCGGCCCGAACCGGACGAGGAGGCCCCTGTTGAGCGGAGCGGGCTCATCCGCGCCTCCGGTCGCGGGACGGTACGGCCCCCGCGGGCATCAGGGAGGGTAACGTTCGTGCCCTGGACTCTTCAACGCTACATCCTGGCGGAGATGCTCAAGACGTTTCTGCTGGCGGCGCTGGCGTTGACGGCCGTGGTCGGTCTGGGCGTCGGCATCGTCAACGTGGTGAAGCTCGGGGAGGTGACGACCCGCCAACTGCTGCTGCTCATGGCGCTCATGCTGCCGCTGGCGGCTGCGCTCACGTTGCCCGTGGCGGCGCTGTTCAGTGCGGCCGCCACCTACGGGCGGCTCAGTGCCGACAACGAGTTCGTGGCCTGTCGCAGTGGTGGAATCAACCTCCACTACCTGTTGCTGCCGGCGGTGGTCGTCAGTGTGCTCTGCGCGGCCGTCACGTTCGGGCTGGCCAACTTCGTTATCCCCGCGATGGCGCAGAACCTGAACCGGTACCTCACCGGTGACTTCAGTACGGTGATTCTGCGTCGGCTGGAGCGTCCGCAGGGGTTCTCGCTGGGCGGCGCCTTTCGCGTGTTCTGCGACCGCGCCCCGGAAGTCGCCAGTGAGCCGGGGTTGATCGTGCTCCAGGGCGTCGCGTTCGTGGAGATGGACAAGGAGAAGAGCACGTGGGTGCGCTATGGCACCGCGCGGGAGGCGCGGGTGCAACTGGTTAGCGAAGGGGACAACCTGAGCATCGTGGCCGACCTGATCGGCATGTGCGGCTATGACCGCAAAGACGATCGTGCCCTGGAGGGCGACCAGCAACGGGTGGGCCCCGTGCCGCTTCCCGGCTTGGGGCAGCTCGAGGTGAAGTTCCTCAATCTCCAGGGCCTGCTGCACTACTATCACCAGCCTCAGGAGTGGCATAAGGTGCGCGCGGCCGTCGCGGGGCTGGCCGCCGAAGCCCGGCGCCAAGCGGTGTACGACAGCCTCGAACAGGAGTGGAGTGACGGGAAGGAGCTGTTGCTGGAGCACGGGGCGGTGGTCTACGTCCTGCGGTCCGAGAGCGCGGCCCGACAGCGGGATGGGAGTCTGGAGCTTCACCACGCCGTGGCCGTGGAGCAACGTCCCGGGCTGGAAGTGACGTACGTGGCCGACCGGGCGGTACTCGAACTGACACGTGGCGGGCCCGGCGAGGAGCCGGCCTTGCAGGTCGGGTTGCACGGCGCGCGTCTCGCGGAGAGTACGGGCGCGCGGGCGGGTACGGGGGAGAGGAAATCGTTCGGGCCGCTGGCGGTGCCTGCCACGCTGCTGGAGGCGGTCGACCAGGGCGTCACCGCCGGACTGCTGGACGGCTCGTTGGCGGAAGACGCACCCGAGCCGCTGGTCCGCAAACACGCGCAGGCGTTGCAGGCCCGGGCGGCCGCGCTGCGTGAGATCGTGGCCACGCTCCACGAGCGGGCAGCCTTCAGTTCGAGTGCCTTGCTGCTGGTCGTTTTGGGAGCGGCGTTGGGGATCATCTTTCGCGGGGCGCATCTGCTGACTGCATTTGCCATTAGTTTCGTGCCGTCGCTGGTGGTGTTCGTGGCAATCGCCAGCGGCAAGCAGATGGCGCACAACAGCGCCACGCCGCTGCTGGGGCTGATCGTGATGTGGGCCGGGCTGGGCGTGGTCGGCGTGCTGGATTACCTGACCCTGACGCGGTTCCTGCGGCGGTGAGTCGGGCCGCGTAAATAGGAAATCGGGTGGGTGGCATGCCCAGGCCGAAGGCGCCGGCATGCTGTAGCGGCAGCAGCCGGGCGCCGGGAAGGCAGGGCGGCGCTGCGCTTGGCCATGCCTCCCTGGCCGCGTCGTCGGCTTCCTTGCTGTGTGGAGCTGTTTAGAGGAACAGAGGCCCGTTCGGTGACGACCCTGGATCGATACCTCCTGCGTTCGCTGCTGCTCAACTACGTGTTGGGCCTGGGCATTATGCTCAGCCTGTACGTGGTCCTCGATCTGTCGATCAATCTGGACGAGTTCACGGAAAGCAGGCCGGACGCGCTCACCCTGCTGAGGAACATCGGCGCCTACTACGGGCCGAACCTGGCATTGTACTTCGCCCAGCTCTGCGGCGTCATTACGACGTTCGCCTGTCTGGCAACCGTGGCCCGGCTGCGCGTGCAGAACGAGATGACGGCCCTGCTGTCGTCCGGCGTGAGTCTGTACCGGGTGGCTGCCCCTATCATCGCGTTCGGCGTGGCGACGTCTCTGCTGCTGGTACTGGCGACGGAGGTATGGATCCCCGCCCTGGCGCCGAAGCTGGGCCGCCAGCATGACGAAGTGGGCACGCGGCGCGAGGCGGAGGTGTTCTTCATGCCGGATCGGGGAGGCACCCTGCTGTCGGCCGCCCGGTTCAACGCGGAGGCGGGCACCTTGCACGGGCTGCTGGTGCTGGTGCGCGATGAGTACGGCAGCGCCCGCAGCATTCTGGAGGCTGACCTGGCCGCCTGGGAACCGGCCGGCGCTACCGGGCAGCCCGGACGCTGGCGGTTGACCCGCGGACGCCTGGAGGAGACGGTCTTGCCGGAGTCGCCGGGCCTCGGTCCACGCATCCAGCGGGCACGCAGCTACCCGGAGTACTACGAGAGCAATCTCTCGCCGCGCGATATTCAGGTCCGCCAGGCCGAAGGCTGGGTCGGCTACCTCAGTCTGAGCCAGTTGCGGCAGCTCCAAAACGAGGGCGGCACCAACCTGGCGAGCATCGTACAGACGCGGCACCGGCGGGTGGCCACGCCGCTGGTGAGCATCGTGCTGCTGCTGCTGGGGCTGCCCTTCTTTCTGGATCGCTCGCCAGCCAATGTCTTGCGCGATGCCAGCCGAGCGCTCGTGGCGTGCGGGGCGTGTTACCTGGTGACCTTTGGCACCCAGAACCTGCGTCCCGAGTCGCTCTCGGCGTTGCCGAGTTGGATTCCGATCTTCATCTTCGCCACGCTGGCGGCCGTGCTGCTCGACCGGCTGCGAACGTGAGTAACCCCGAGCGACGCCACGCCGAAACGGTCAGGCGTGCGGTCCAGGCGCGTCTTGCGAACGCGAGACGCCGACCGGGGCAGACGACCGCCGCAGCAGGCCGCGCCGCAACAGGTGCCGCCGGTGGCGTGCACGGTACTTGACGACCGCCCAGCCGACCACGAAGTAAGCAACCGTGCCGAAGACCACGCCCGCCAGCGCACAGCCCACCCACAGGTCCGCACCGACCTGCACGGCCGCGTTGAACGCGTCCTTCCAGAAGGCCGGGTCCACGAAGCGTCCCCAGCCATGGTGCTGGGCCAGTTGCCCCAGAACCTGCTTCTCGACGTCGATGCCGCCGGCGGCCAGGTGGCCGCGAAGAACGAACCGGCCCAGAGCGTAGCAGGCCGAGTAGATGGGCACGGCCGTCGCGGGGTTGGTGATCCACACAGTGGGCACGCAAATGGCCTTGTTCGCCCGAACCAGGGCAGCCAGCGCGATCGACACGACCGTCTGCACGCCCATGAGTGGAAGGAAGGCCACGAAAGTGGCAATGGCGGCCCCCAGCGCAATGCGGCGCGGCGTGTCGTCGGCATGCAACACGGTGTGCGCGACGATGCGTCGGGCTCGCTGCCAGTAGGTTCCCATTGCCCATCATCCGCTCCACCGGCCCCACCGGGACGGTGCGCTCATCGACGGTCGCCCTCCCGGCGGCTCAGGCGCGTACCCGGCGCACCGCTTCTACGACCAAATCCACGCTCAGTTCGCGCAGGCAGCGGTGCCCGAAGCCACACTGGGAGAGACGACGATAGTAACACGGCGAACAGTCTAGCGGAAGTCGCACCACGGCCTCCGGGTGCCGGTACGGACCCGTCCGGGACGGGTTCGTGGGGCCGGTCAGGCAGATCAACGGCCGGTCCAGCGCTGCCGCGAGGTGGGCGGCCGCCGAGTCATGGCAAACCACGAGGTCCGCGCGTGCCAGCAGTGCCGCAAGCTGCGGCAGCGTCGTACGCCCGACGAGCTGCGCCGGCGCGGTGCGACAGCCGGCCACCACTTCCGCGCACAACGCCGCCTCCCCGGGGCCACCCAGCAGCACGCACTGGACGCGCTCGTCTTGTGCAAGCGCGTCGATGAGCCCGGCGAAGTGGGCGGTCGGCCAACGCTTCGTCTCCCACCGCGCGCCGGGGACCAGCACCACCAGCTTCCGAGCGGCGTTCACCCCGGCCGCGGCGAGCAAACGCCCCGCCTCGGCTTCGTCCGTCTCCGATAGGGCGAGAGGGAAGGCAATCGGCACGTCGGCAAAGCCCAGCAGCCCGGCCACGCGGTAGTTGCGGTCCACGGCGTGCGTGTCGGGCAAGTCAACGGGCAGATGGTGCGTGTAGAAGCAGGCAGCGCCCTCGCGCGCGTCCCGAAAGCCGATCCGCACCGGCGCCGCCGTCGCCCGGGCGAAGAAGCCGCTGCGAAACAGACCCTGCAAGTCGATCACCAGATCGTACTGCGCATGACGCAGGTCGCGGAGAAACCCGCAGAATTGACTGGCCGCTCGGGGGCTGCGCCACAGGCGGGCGTAGCGGTCCCGGTCGAACCGCACCAGACCGGTCAGCTCCGGGTGTCCCTCCAGCAGGGCCGCGTGGGCCGTGGCGATCAGCCAGTCGATGCGCGCGGCAGGATAGCGCGTCCGCAAGCCGTGCAGGACCGGCAGCGCGTGGATCACGTCGCCCAGCGAGCTGGGCTTGATCAACAGGATGCGCTCGAACGCGCGCTCGGCGAGGTTGTCCCCACGGGGCGAAGCTCCCGACACGGTGGTTCGTCACTCCAGGAAAGACACCCAACTGCGGTTGTCAACCAGCCGCTCGTTCGGCCTGAACCGCGCTTTGTAGGCCATCGCCTGGCAATCGGCAATATAGTAACCGAGATAGTAATACCCCAACTTCGCCTGCTGCGAGTACTCGATCTCCCACAGGATCGAGAAGGTGCCGGGGCTGAACTGCCCCGCTTCGGGCTCGAAGTACATGTAGACGGAGCTCAGACCACCGGGGCAGCCGTCGGCCAGGCTCACGCCGATCAGACGCTGCCCCTGGTAGTAGCAGAACTCCAGCATCGGCAGCGCGGATTGCAGCATCAACGGATCGTAGAGGAAATCGAGGAACGTCTCATACGAACGTGGCATCGTGTCGTCGTGCTGGGCTTGCAGGTAGCGACGGTACAACTCGAACTTCTCGTCGCTGACCTGCGGTTGACCCACTTCGACGCGTGTCTCCGCGTTGCGCCTCCAGACGCGGCGCAGGGAACGGGTGCGACGGAAGCGGGCGACGTCGACGCGAATCGGGATGCACGCGTCGCATGCCCGGCACCGTGGGCGGTACACAATCCGGCCACAACGTCGGAAGCCGTGCCCCAGGAGGCGTTCATACGCCTCCCCATCGAGGCGCACGGCCAGGTACGCCTCGACTCGGTCCTGCCTGTCGGGCAGGTACGGACACGGCGATTCGTCGGTGAAGAAAGGCAGTTCCTCCCGCGCCTGCCCGCGCAACTGGATCAAGCCATTGGCAGAAGCATGCTCTTGCATGACGGGGCCGCCTCTGCGTGTCCGCCTTGGAACGCCGCGTAGCGTTGTTCCCCCTCGCGGGCGGCGTGGGAAGCGAACGCGTGTAGGGCGGGTTTCACCCGCCGCGGTGCCGGCACACGTGAACGTCCCGGCGGGCGAAGCCCGCCCTACATTGGTCACCGCGGCCCGTCGCTACTTCTGTGTCGGCGCGCTGCCGATGGCCAGCAGGAGCGACTGCGTCGCCCGCAGGTCATTGACGGCCGAGCGCAGGGCCTCGAAGTCCTTAGCCGGTACCGGGTCAGCCGTGACTTCGACGGTCCGCCGCACGCGCACCGTGCGACCGTCCGCGTCCACGCTCTGCGCCACCGAACCCCAACCCGCCTCGACCTTGGGCAAACCGGCGGGCACCACGACGGGCGCTTGCCCCTCGGGCAGCTCAACCAGGATGTCCACCTGCTCGCGGAACGCCCCGGCCAAGTCCACGTCTGTCTGGCGGTACGACCGGGACAATGGCAACGGAAAATCGCCGAGAAACGCCGGCCCGTCTCCGAACCGCAGGACACGCTGCCCGCCGACTTCCGGCAGGGCCTCGCCACTGCTTACCGTCAGCTTTGCCTCCAGCACGTCGTCAGACAGAGTCGTAAGGGTGTGACCGGAGACCGTGAAACCTGAAAGTGCTCTCTGTACCAGTCCCTTAACGAGACTTGCTTGGGCACTCGCGGACTCCAGACCGGCGGGGTTATAGAAGCTGCCCGTCAGCCGCAGGCGCAGCTCGCCGCCGGCCTTGCCACTCTTGTCGATCGTGATCTTGCCGCCGAGCTGGAATTCGCTGGCGTAGCCTTCGCCGCAGGCGCGGATGCAAACGTCCGTCAGCCGGTCGCCGGTGACACTAAGCAGCCGGTGGCGACCCCAGCTTCCCGGGTTGCGGATGACACCCTGGCGAGGATGGACCCAGACGATCTGATCCGGCAGGGCCACGGCCGCCACCAGCCCAGCGAAAGCGCTGTCAGCCGGAACGTCCTTGTCCCAAATGGTGGAATCGACGGCCACGGTCAGCTCCGTCTCCATGCCCAGGCCACGCAGAGCAGCCGCCAGCAGGGCCGCCGATTCCAGCTCGTTGCCGTAGTTGCTGCGGAGCACTTCGCCCGCAGGACGGCAAGTGAGCGGCTGGCGCGTCTTCCAGGACGAGACGAAGTTGAACGAATCGCGGATGGCCTTGCTGACCGCCTGGATACGGTCGATCGGGTCAACTTTGCCCTCGACGGCCTTCGTGGCCAGCGCCGTGACGTTGTCGGCAGGCTGGGCCGCCCGCTCAGCCGGTTGCAGCAGAGCCGTCGCCCAGTCCAGGGCTGTCGGGCAGGTCGTGAAGCAGAGCCGCCCGTTGCGTTGCGGCCACGGCGGTGACTGCGGCTCGGCCGGCGAGCCGGGCAGGTCAGCAAACACCCAGCGGTAGGTAGTCACCCCCCCCGCATCCGACGAAGTTGTCGGTCCGCCGGTCAGACCGTCCAAGCGGTGCCGAACCTGGACGCCGGCCGGGACCGTCACGTTGATGATCCGCTGGATCGTCGGATAGTCGTCGTGCAGGCGCAGGTCAGCATTGATCCAGCCGATCACGCCCGGCTTGGTCGTGACTTCGTAATCCATCTCGATCACGGCGTTGGGCTCAATGCCGCTGAAGCACACGACCATCTGCCGCCACGGGGCGTACGCGGGCCAGCCGGCGACGTCGTCAGGACCGGCCAGGTTGAACGAGTACTTGGGCACCGGCAGCACCGTGCCATTGGACTGGTGCGTCCGGGCCGTATGGATAATCAGCTCATCCTGGGCGTCGTTGAAGTCGAGCCGCTGATCGCCGAAGCGGCCGATGGGCCGCACGTTGAACAACTTGAACCACTGGTGGTCACGGCGGTGGACCGTGCCGTCCTTGTCCAGCGTCCAGGACTGCTCCCAGCGCAGCATCACGCCGTCGGCGCCAGGGAAGCGATCCGCCCCCGGGCTCAGATCGGGAGAAGCAGCCTGGGCGCACACCCCCCGGCCGCCCGCCAGCACGGTCAGCCACGCCAACCCCGCGGCCGCGAGCCGCAGCCTTGCGTTACACTTGTTCATCCACGTCTCTTTCATCATGCGTTTCCTCAAAACGGCCCCGAGCGGGGCACGGTGAATGACCTCGAGATTCCCGCCTACGACGCCGTCCGACAGACAATCCACTCGTTCGCAATCTTGTTCATGGCCTCGATCGCCTCCTTGAAGCCCACGTAATCCGCGGCCGGGATGAGGTGGTTCTTCAAGGTGAACTCGAAGCGATAGGTCAGCTTGTTGCCGTCGCTCGACGGCTCGAACTTCAGGGCCGCGGAGCCGGAATCGAGCGTCTTCGCCTCCGGCAGGTGCTCGACGGTCCAGCCCGGCGGCAACTGCACGGTCTCCTCGTAGCTGATCAGCCGCGTGGCGCGCATCCGCATGCCGAACTTACGTTCCTTGGCACTGACGTCATAGGAGAAATCAGGCATCAGGAAACTTGCCAGCGGGTGCGACATGAGCGGGAGGCGGAACAGCCGCAGCTTGTCGGCCCCGGCGGCGTACCGATCGGCCGTCACCTGCATCTTCACTTCGGTATCGCGGGAGTAGTCATACGGGTCGGTGAAGCTGAGGGTCTGCAACGTGGCGTTGGGGGCGATGTTCAGCACGTGCTCGAAGCCGGCCTTCTGCTCCGGCTTGGTGAAACGCTCGGCGCTGCGTCGCAGGTAGGTGCAGGCGTAGCCCTTCAGGTCCATGCGAATGTCGGTCGTAAGCTTCCCGTCGGCGCTCAGCGTGGTTGCCGCCCGCGCCCCGATGCTGTTGTACTCCGGCGGGAAGTACGGCGACTGCGTGAGCCCCTGCCCCTCGGGTGTGCCATAGACCAGGTGCTGCAGAGCTTCACGGCTCGACCACAGCTCCCGGCTCAACGGCGACCAGGTGGGGTCCAGGATGCGGAAGGTCCCGTCCTGGTTACGCATGACGGTGACGGTGTGATTGAACTGATCGGCGGGAATCTCCTCCACCCGCGAGCCGGCCATCGTCAGCGCCGGGTACACCTCATGCCCCAGCACGCGGAGCATCGTGACCAGCATGCCCGCCTTGTCCTTGCACACGCCGCCCAGGTCGCGGAGCGTCTCGATGCCGGTGTGCAGGGTGAATCCCTCGCGCGGGCCGCGACTGGTGCCGTAATACCGCACGTTGTCGGCCACCCAGTGCAGGCAGGCGGCGATCTTCTCCTCGTCGGTCTTGAGCCCGGCGGTGACTTCCGCGACTTTCGCCTTGACCGCGTCGTCCGCGTCGAATTGCGGCTCGTTCACCTCGTAGAACCACCGCGACTTCGTCTCCCAGTCCGGCACGGTGGCCATCACGACCTTGGCCACGCAGTCATCCAACGCCACGCCGTGCGGTTCGCCCTTGTGGGCCGGGATGTTCTCATCCCAGAACGTATACACGTGGTAGTCGCCGCTGAACCACAGCGATGTATTCACTTTCGCGTTGTAGACTTGGTACTGGACCGGCTTGTCCTTGGGCATGTGGACCGCGTAACGCTTGTTGATGATCGGGTAACCGCCCTGGAACAACGTCGTCTCGTACCAGTGCCCGGGCATGGGGGGTTCAAGCGTCTCGCCGCCCGGCCCCGTCAGTGCCGGCGCCGCGGCCGCCAGGCCCGCCGCGCCTCCTTCTTCCGCCAGGTACGCGATGTTGAACCCGATCTTGCTGATGCGGATTTCCAGGGCATCGCCGACCTCGGCGCGCGGCAGGCCCAGCACATGCTGCTGATTGCCCCAGTAGATGGCTGACTGCGGCGCCGGTTGCGTGACGACCTTGGAGACGTCAACGTCCTCCACCTTCCCATCCTTGCGATGGATGCGCACCGCGCGGATGGTCACGCGGTTGGTGGCGGGGTCGAACTCCTGGCGGAGCACGGCCTGGCCGCGCGTGCCCGCGTCGGTGAGGACCTTGATGACCTGACAGCTCTCCGTGGTGGCCAGGCCGCTGGCCTGCACGTAGACGTCCGCCTCGTCCAGGACATAGACGAGAGCGGCGTTGTCATACGCGGCCGCATCGCCCGCGCTCGCCAGCATCTTCGTGATGTCCTCGTCGGTTGCCGGTCGCGGCGGCCCCGCCCAGGCGGAACCCGCCAACACCCCGATCACCAACAGCCCCAAGCAACTCCGCAGGAGAGACCACCCGGCACCCGGCCGTGGGTGGCATGGCCAAACGCAGCGCCGCCATGCCCTCCCGGAGGAGTGCCCGCACGCCGCACCGGCATGCCGGCGCTCGCCCGCAGCGAGCTTGGGCATGCCACCCTGGCGTCCCCTTGGTGTGGTTCCACGGAGCCCTCGTTGTGTCTGCTGCCTCGCTACCTCGATCATGCGCTAGCCCTCAAATACCTGGTTCCAACGCAGCGTCCCGCATCCGACTGCCGCGTGCGCCGTGACCCCATAGAGGCCGCCCGCCCCCTTCCCGCACGCGGCGGTAGACGGGTTAATGTAGCCTCCTTGTGTGGTTCTTACCAGACGGGAGCGACAAGTCCCTACGATGTTCAGACCCCTCTCCCTCCAAGGGAGAGGGGCAGGGGTGAGGGTCGAGGCGCCAGGGCCCCGCACGCGAGTCCGAAGTATGCGTGCCCGCGACCGCCGCCGCGCATGTGCTTCAGCCTCCTTGCTCTCGACGGAGTGTCCGCGCTTGGCAGCGCCGCACCGCTGAGCGTCACACCGGCTGCATCCCTGCCCAGCGTCCGACGGGCTTCGTCCGCCCGCCGGGACCAGAAGCGAAGGAAAGCTGGCTGCTTCCCAGGGACTTCAGTGCGTGTTTAGCGTGCTGTGCGCTGGGCGTTGCGGTCCGGACGGTGCGTGCGGCCTCCGGGAGAACGGGGAAATGAGCGGGGTAGTCCCACCCCCAGGGCCTGGAAGGCAACGGTCGTGCGCCCTCCGGACGAGCTTGCGAATGCCCCCTGGCTTGGAACTGACGTGCCGTGGGCGGGAAACCGACGTGCCGCGGGCGGGAAACCGACGTCCTCCTCCGCCCGGAGGGCGCGCGGTGGTTGCCAGGGACTTCGAGTCCCCGGGAAGCCGGCTTCCTTCTCTCTGTTCTTCTTATGTTCGTCCGCCCGGCAAACGAGCCTCGTCAGGACCGCACCATTCATCCCGCCGCACGCCATACACGTACACCGCCGCGGACCGGCAGCGCGACTGCGCTCACATCGCCGGCAGCAGCAGGCCGGGACGCAGCCACTCGCACAGCCAGATCACCACCGGCGGCAGGAAGATGCCCGGCAGCAGGTCTGCGACGGGGATGCGCTTGATCTCGAGGATCATCAGGGCGGTCGCCAGCAGAATCACGCCGCCCACGACGTTCATCATCGCCAGCGACACCTCGGGCAGGCGGTCGGCGCCGAAGCCGGCGAGCAGCGCCAGCCCGCCCTGGAAGACCAGCACCGTCACCACGCTGGCGAGCACGCCCCACCCCAGCGAGGAGGCCAAGGCGACCGCGCAGAATCCATCCAGCATGGCCTTGATGTACAGGTAGCTCGGATCACCCTGCGCTCCATTACGCAGACAGCCCAGCAGCGTGAGCGGTCCGACGCAGAAGATGACGCTGGCCGAGAGGAACCCTTCCGCGAACGCCCTGCCGCGGCCGGCCGTGGCAGCATCGGTGCCGCCCCCTTCCGCGTGGTTCCCGGGGGAACTCAGGTGCTCGTGGATCCAGCGCCCCGCACCCTCGATGCGGGCGTGAATTCGTAGCGCCGTCCCGATCAGCGCCCCCACCAGCAGCGACCCGATCATCACGAGCGCCAGACGGGCACCATACGTCTGCGGGGCGTCCACGCGCGGCGCGAACTTCGCCACCGTCTGCCCGAAGACGATCACCCCGGCATCCACGCCGAGGGTGATGGTGATGAGGCCGAGGCACGCCAGCACGATCGTGCGGTAGCGTTCCGGCAGCCGCCCGGCCGCCAGCACGCCGACCACGGCACCCACCGCAACCGTGATGACATTGACGATCGTGCCGTTGAACATGGACCACATCGACGAGGGCTCCCACGACAGACAAAGGTGCAGGCGAATGCCCGGCCTCCGCGTAGCGTCGGCCCCCCGTGGCCGACGTGAGGGGTCCGAGGCGTCATCGACTACCACGTCGCCCACGAGGGGGCGAGGCCACGTACCCCGCTGAATGCAGAATGATGAATGCAGAATCCAGAAATGCGTGCGCCGCCACGCATGTCCCTTTCTGCATTCTCACTTCTGCATTCTGCATTCGCCCTGCTGCCGCCTTCTTACTCCGTCCCGCAGCGTACCCAGGCGTTGCCGCAAGGTGTGCCGCTCGGTAACTAACCTCCGCGCCGCGTCGAGCCGGGCCTGCCGGCTCGCATCGGACGCGAGCAGACGACGCACCTGCCCCACGAGATCGCGTGCGTTGCGGTACAGGTGCAGGTGATCGGCCAGTTCCGCCGGCCCCGGATACAGCGAAGCAAGAGCCGCCTGCGGCGCCCGACACACCACCGGGACACCGGCATACACCGCGTCCAGCGCGGTCTCGACGGCCTCCTCGGACGCCCAGGGCAGCACCACCAGCCGCGCCCGATCGAACACGCGCTGCAGACCTGCGCCCGTCGGCACCGGCCCGCGCCAGGCCACCCGCGGCAAATCGAGCTTGTCCCAGTTGGTTCCCCAAAGCTCGACCACCACATCCAGACGAGCGAGCCCCTCGACGGCTTGCCGGGCACAGGCCGCCGGGAGGATGCGCTCACCCAGCAGACGCTCAAACTGCGCGCGCGTCTGAGCTTCAGGCACGGGGAAGCCGCTGGTCTTCTCCGCGCGGTGCAGAAGATCACCGATGTTCGCGTCGAAGCAGGCCTCCCCGGCCTCGGCCACCACCTGTTGCAGCGCCTGATAGAGCATGCGCTGGGTCGGCAGCGTCACGCCCGCGGCTTCCGGTCCCACCGACGGCAGGTCCGCAAGCACAACGACGCCCGCGGCCGCCTCCTCAGCGCCCGCGGGCACGCCCACCGGGCGAACTTCGGCACCGCCGCCCACGTCCCCTGCACCCTCGGCCGCTACGTCCAACAGTTCGATGCACTCCGCGGGCACGCCGGCGGCTGCCAGGAGGTCGCGCTGCCGGATCGACCCAGCCCACGCGGTATCCACCGCGCGCCATTCCTGCGGACCGCGTGCCACCGGATCCGCCCCCGCTCCATACCAGGTCGCCAGCGGCAAGTCCGGCGGGAGCAGTTCTCGCAAAGCACCTGGCATCGAGTTCACCAGCAGCACCAGATCGGCCTGCGCGTCCATAATCGCCTTCAACCGCGCCCACACGTGGGCGTGCTCGGGGCGGTCCGGCAGACACACCACCGCCGGCCAATGCACGGCCGCCAGCGCCCGCTCGATACGCCGCGCCTGGGCCGCCGAGCGTGAACGGGCATCGGTGCTCACGACGACCACCCGCGGCGCGTCAGGCAGCGGCCGGCGACGCGGCTGCCCGCGTAGAGCGGCCGCCAGGGTCTCCACGGCGTGGTGCTGATATCGCACCACCGCGGCCCCCGTAATCTCCAGTTGATGCTGAAGATGAGCCAACTCAGCGGTTGGGCGTTGCGGCACCGGCACCAGCTTCTCGGGGAATTCGTAGCCGGGATGGGCCTGAAAGAACGACACGAACGCCGCCTCGAGGTCCGCTCCGGTCAGCAGAACGATCCGCCCCGCTTCGATACCGTCGGCCAAGTCGTGCAGGTGCAGGGCCAGCTTGATGAGCAGGGGATCGGGCTCGGCGATGAAGAGCGCACAGGGTGGCGGCAGGTAGTGCAGGAGGATGGCCGCCTCCGCGCCGGTGAGCACGCCGGGTAGTGTTGCGCTGCCGGGTTCCAGGCGGAAGCGTCCGGCCAGGGCCTCCGCGCTCACCGTCGGCATGGAGGAACGGCCGAGCCAGACCGCCTTGCCGTCGCTTCCCGGTAGCCGTGCGGTGGGCGTCCCATCGCGGCCGGTCACCCATTCGACGCCCGCAGGCACCCGGGCCGCGGAAACCTGGGCCGCCACCTCGGGTTGCCGCCGGGCCAGGGCCGCCAAGTTTCGTTCGTAGCAACAAGACGAGACAGGTTCGTTCTTTCCGGGCGCTTGCACGTGCGTCACCGTCGGCATCGCCTGCCACCCACCGCCGAAAACGTACCTGGCCCGCACTCTCAGCCATGCAGAACCGGCGTGTGCACCCGGAAGTACGCCATCACCACCAGGAACCCGATCCAGCCGACCCAAAGTACCGCGGTTACCACCAGCGGCCAACGCGGCAGCGGCGGTGCATTCCCTGCGGGGACATCCGGGTCCGTCCAGTTGATTCGTGGTTGCTTGGGTGTCTCACTCATGGGGACCATCCTTCCACGACGCGTCGGGACCGCGCCAGCGATGCCTGCGACGCTCCTGGCGCGCTTGCCTTACCCACCCTCCGTTACTCCGGCACCACGATCGTCACCGGTACCTCGAGACGCTCCGCGTCCTTGATGTTCGTCTGCACGACGAGAGTCGCCTCATGCCTGCCAGCCGCGACCTTTCCCACCAGCCGCACGTTCAGGTAACGCAGGTGAGGCTGTGATTCCGGCGTCAGCGGCTCCTGTTCGACCTGGACGGCCGCATTGGCGCAAGTCGCGGAGGCAACCTCCAGCGCCTCGCGCGGATCGGCCAGCAGCTTGACGCGGCGCTGGGTGCCTGCGGGCGTACCATCCTGACGCAGGAGGACCAACTGCGGCTCCACGTCAACGAGCGGCATGATGATCCCGAAGACGGGGACCTGGATGAGGGGCTGGTCGATGCTGCTGGTACGCACCGTCATCAGCGTGCCGAACGGACCGGGCTTGGCATCCTGCCGGATGCGCGGCGTCACCAGGTACTCCACGCGCGGGAGGCGGTTCTGCGCCATCTCGACGGTCGTCTCCAGCAGCGGACCCGCCTCCACCCCGAGGATATCGAACGGGCTCTTGTCGGTCGAGGCGATGCGGACCGGCTCGAGGCTCTGACCGCGCAGCAGACGCTGGCGAGCGGCATACGGGTTAATGACCACGGGGTTGACGATCAGGTCACCGACGATCTCCCCACGCAACATCACCTTGTGTTGACGTTCCCAGGTTCGCGGGGCACCCGCAGGCTCACCCGCACCGTCCGACGGACCAGTCACCGTCAGGTGCAGGACGGCCACGCCCGACACATTGCCCAGAGGCGCATCGTCGGCCACCTGAAACCTGACCCGCTGCCCTGGAAGTTGCCCCTGGGGAGCCGGCTCGATCCGGTAGGCCAGGGGTACCGCGGACTCGAAGGTGATCTTCGCCACTTGCACCGTGTAACCCGCTTCCGGCGGGAAGACGTCCAGCGCCTGCGTTACCGCTTGTCCCCGACGCACTTGCTGGACCATCAGCGCACTGCGCGGGTTGACCTCGTAAAGTGCCTTGACCTCGGCGTTGAACGTCAGAACCAGCTTGGGTTCCTGCGGGTCATTGCTGTAGACCGTCACCGTCTTGCGCTCGGTGCCCCGGCGCCCGGTGGTGTCGAACTCCGCCTTCAGCTCCAGCGTACGGCCCGATGGCAGCGTCTTCTGTTCATCCGTCAACTGAACAAGGGTACAGCCGCAGCTCGCCTGGGTCTTCTCGATCACCAGATCGGCAGTGCCCTCGTTGCGGAGCACCCAGGTGGCCGTCTTCTTATCGCCGGCGTAGATCAGGCCCAGCTCCACGATGCGCTCCGCGACCACCAGCTTCGGCGCCTGCTCGACCGGTTGCTCGGGGGGCGGCGTCGGGGGCAGTTGCGCCAACCCCACGCCTACGCCGACCCACGTCACCCCCATCGCCACAGCCAGCAACCGCGCCTTCGCAATCCACCGCATGATGCGTAACACTGCGGAACACCTCCTTCTGCAGCTCACCGGCGGCAGTGCCTACCGCCCACACCGCCACTGCCCGCACAGTTTCCTGCGCCGGCCAAGAGTCCGCAACCCACCGCCGCCGACCCCGTCAGCGGGCCGTCAGCCAACGTTCTCCGAATCAACGGGGGCGCCAGGTCCTTTGGACCTGGGGGACGGGTGGCCCAGGTCCTGTGGACCTGGGGCCCTGCCGAACGCCGCGCCTTGTGTCACCGCGTAACCAGCACTGCACCGCCCCCTCACCTCCGCCCGGCTGACCACCTACTCCCGTGGCGAGCGACCCAAGTGCGGACGCACGCCCCGCGTGGTGGCCGGGTGGTGACATGGAGCTGGGTTCAGGGGACTTGCAGTTCCAGGTTGTGCATGCGCGGGCCGTCGGCGACCTCGCGGAGGACCAGCCGGACGCTGCGCCCGGCCAGTTCCGCCCCGCCCAGGAAGCGGTACTCGACGGTCTGTCTTTCCCCGGGGGGGAGATTCGTAAACGGGCGGTACTGCCGTTCCCGGCCGGGAACGCTCGCCGACCCGCGGAAACTCAACGGGCGACTCGAACGGTTGGTAACGATGTGACGCAGGATCAGGTTGTCACCCTCGATGATCGGCAACCCCGCGACCTCCACGTCCGCCAGACCCAGAGTCACCGGCAGCGGAACCTCCAGGTAGTATCCGCTGGGGGACAGCGTCATCTGCGCGACCACCTGCTTAACGCCGGCCCCTTCGCTGTGGGGCGGTCGCAGCCGCAACGGCAGCTCGTATAGGCGCTGACCTGAGAGCTGAAAGGTGAAGTTCGCCGGCTGCACCTCCCAGTCGCGCGGGACTGTCAGCCGCACGCTCCCCGAAACCCCCTGTCCCGCTGGCGACGCAAACGAGAACTTCTGTCCCTCCGGCTCCCGCCCATATTCAAGCGCGTCCGGCGTCAATGTCACCGACGCCTGGAAGTCAACCAGCCAGCGCTCCACCTGGTCCACGAACACGGGCACCAACGACAAACGCACGAGCTGCCGGCCGTCGTCGGTCTGTTCGAGAGGAGTGGAACGCCCCCACGCATCCACCTGCCGCGTCGCCCGGCCGAGCTGGATCGCATGCACGCGACCCTCCGGCGGGGCCTGCGTGTCCCACAACGCCAACACCGCCCGGTCCCCGTTGTAGAAGGCCATCGCCTCCACCCCATCGGTCACGCGTAGGCTCGGCCCGGGGGCCGCGTCCGCGAGCATCGTCGCCACCGTCTGGAAGAGCACGTACTCCTCCGTCGGCTCCACCACGTCGCCGCGCACGGAGGCCAGCACGTGCCAGGTTTGTGGCACATAAACCGTGTCCGCCCCCGCGTGACGGGCGGCGACGAGACGCTGCACCCATTGCGCCAGGCGCGGCAGCCGGGCGTAGCGTCCGGTGGCAAGCGGCTCCACGTATACCGACACCTGCTCGTAGCCCAGTCGCCTCCACGCCTCCACGCGGGGCCGCAGCCACGCCCAGCCCACCGCCGGCTGCAAGGTAAGTGTCACGTGCTGCGCCGGGAGCTTCTGCGCCTCCGGCTCTCGCAGGGCGCTGCCGGGCGCTACCAGCAGCGGCGCGGTCAGAAACTCCCGCATCGCCCCGCGCAGGGCGTCCAGGGCGGCCGCTACGCGTGCATCGCCGGCAAGCGTACCGCCCCCGTCAGGACCCAACTGCCACGCCCTGAACGTGCCCGCGTTAGGGGCCACGGCCGCCGCCAGATGGTCACGCCAGATCGCCCGGTCCTCCGTAAGCAATTCGAGCAACGAACGCGGATACGCGCCGTCGTGCTCGAGCATCTCCCGCGGCGGACCCGCAAACACTCCAACCAGCGCAAAGTTGTCCCGCACCAGTTCCTGCACGAGACGTTCGGCGGCCCGGTCGGCCGCCGGAGTCGGCGGCGGTTGCGCCAACCCGCTCCACACCGGCAGTTTCGCCGACCGCGCTCCCTGCTGCCGCAGCAGGCTCAACTCCACCGCGGGGTCGGTCCGCTGCCCCGCATCCACCACCACCCCGAACGGGCGTGCGATCGATCCTTGCCCCTCGGCGAGCGGCGCCACCACGGCCACCGTCAACTGCGTCTGCGCAATAACGACGGCCCCCTCGCGGACCTCGAGCCGGGCCGTGTAGATCCCCGGTCCGTACCCGGCCACCGGCACCCGCAGCGGCACGTCCTCATCCTGGGTCAGCACCGGCACCGCCAGTTGCGCCATCGTCTCCCCGGCCACCGACCGGACCGTGAGCACACCACTCAGCGTGCTGCCCTCCTGATCCGCCACCGTCACGATGAGTTCCGCCGGCCCGTCGCCCGTAAGCACGTTGCCGCGAGAACTGCTGGTCAGCTCCACCCGCGGCAGCGCGTGCACGGTGATGTCGTCGAACCAAGCGCCCCCCGCCACGTCACTTCGCGCGATGTGATGGCGCGCCGGCGGCGCGCCATTCCACGTAGACTCCTGGAGAACCCACGCCGCCACCCCGATCGTGTAAGCCCCCACCGGCGCCGGCGGCAAGTTCATCTCCACTTCGACCCAGTCGGCAGACGTGGGTGCCGCCCCGTCCGCAGGGACTCCTTCGGCAGGCACGGCCACCGCGGCCCCTCGCGTCCCGGCTCCAGAGCTCGCGTTCGCACCCCCGTCCAGGGGTCCCACGAACGCACTCCGCGCCGTGGTGCCGGGAATCGGGTTCCGCGCGGCATCCAGGTAGTGAGCACTGAGGCACGCCCGCGCGCTGTTCAGTCGGTCGGGAAGAATGTACCCCACGATCCGATACTGGCTATTGGAGCGCACGCGGGTGGCCGGGCCCGTGTAGTGGAACGCCACATTGCGCCCCGCACTCTCCAGGTGAAAGGAAGGAGGCGACGTCCGCCCCACCGATTCGTCAAACGCCCCCCCGGCAAACCGCGGAAAACTGCCCGCGCGCAACGGCTCCCAGTACATGGGTATGTCTTCGAGGTTGCCCGCCGCCCGCTCGTCGAAGTCAAACCGGTGCACAACCCGCCGCGCCGGTGACAGCAACGCCTCCAGTGCACCGCCGTCAGCCGTCGCCGTTAAGCCGCCGCCCGCGGCACTCCCCCCGAGACTGCGGGCCTCTTCCGGCGTTGACGACCCCAGCGCTGCGGCCGACACCCGGTCTGGCTGGTCCGGGCCGCCCGCACCCACTTCGCTGGAGACCACGCCCTCGGGCGCAGGCTGCGTTGACGCATCCGCACCAGCTTCGGTAGGCCGACTCTCTGTGCTGCCGCCCGCCGGTGCCTGCGCCTGGGCGGGCACCGTACCCACCCACCACGAGGCCGGGACTGCGGCGCCGATCGCCATGCACAACCGTAGCGTCCGCCGCGCACGCATTCCGTTAAACAGCAGTAACTTCAAGCACCACATGCTCTTACCGGATGGGTTGCGGCGTGCTCCCGGGGCACCGCACGCCTGCGTTCGACATCAAAGGCAGCCTGCAAATCACGGGGTCACAGCCCTGCGAGAGTGCACCCTTTCGATGGTATCGGAAGCCGGCATACACCGGGTTAGCGGGCCGACACCCCCGCAAACCCCAGAACGGCCTGGCCCGCAATCCCCATCTGCGGGCGGTTGCAGCCCCATCGGCCAGCGGCGCCCGCGTTTGCGGCTCGCAGGCCTCCGCGCTACCATAGCCCCGGGGGATGTCGCAGTGCGGCAGCCCGCAGCACGCAACCCGCGGGCCGCCACCCAACTTTGCAGTGCTAGGAGCCACAATGGCCGAGCTGTTTGACACCCGCCGCTACTTGACCGACTTCGACTCGGCCCGGACCAGCAACCTCCTGACGGACATCCTGGTCGTGGGGAGCGGTGTGGGTGGGACGCGGGCAGCCCTGGAGGCCGCACAATATGGCGAAGTCATTTTGCTAACAAAGCAGGACTTTGAACAATCCGCTACCAGTTACGCTCAAGGGGGCATCGCCGCTGCCCTCGGCCCGGAAGATTCGCCCCAGCGCCACCTGGACGACACCGTCCGCGTTGGTTGTGGGCTCAACCGCCGGCGGGCGGTGGAGATTCTGGTACGCGAGGGGCCCGAGCGGATTGGGGAGTTGCAGGCGTGGGGCGCCGACCTGGACCGCGTCAACGGCAGTCTCGATCTGGCCCGCGAAGGCGGTCACTCCCTCAAACGCGTCGTGCACATGCGCGGCGACCAGACCGGGCGCGGGGTAATGGCCGTGCTGAGGGAGCGCCTCGCCCGCCTGGCCAACGTGCGTGTGTTCGAGAACTGCTTCCTTATTGACTTTGTGACACGCAATGGCACTTGCGTGGGAGCGGTGACCTACCACCCGCGGCACGGACACCAGCTCATCTGGGCGCGGCAGACGATCCTGGCGAGCGGCGGTTGCGGGCGCATCTGGCGGGAGACGACCAACCCGCCGACGGCCACCGGGGACGGCGTGGCCGCCGCCTACCGCGCGGGCTGCACCCTGGCCGACATGGAGATGATGCAGTTCCATCCGACAACGCTGTACGTGGCCGGCTCCGCACGGGCGCTGATCTCCGAGGCGGTGCGCGGCGAGGGGGCCCACCTCCTGGATCGGGGCGGACGTCGGTTCATGCAGGACCACCACCCGGACATGGAACTGGCCCCGCGCGACATCGTCAGCCGGGCGATTCACCGCCACCTGGTGGCGACCCGGACCAGTCACGTCCTGCTCGACGTCCGGCATATCCCGAACTTCGCGGAGCGCTTCCCGCAGATCACGCGTCTGTGCGCCGATTTCCAGATCGACGTGCGCAAAGACCTCATCCCCGTCCGGCCCAGCGCCCACTACATGGTCGGTGGGGTGCGCGTGCAACTGGACGGCGGCACGGACGTGGCCGGTCTGTGGTGTTGCGGCGAAGCGGCCCGCACGGGCGTGCACGGCGCGAACCGGATGGCCAGCAACTCGCTGCTGGAGGGCCTGGTGTTCGGGCGGATCGCGGGTCAGGCGGCCGGCGAGCGGGCCCGGGCGGCCGCCCGCGAGACCCCCGTGGGGCGCGTCGTCAGTGCCAACCCGCCGTCACCGCGCACCGAGCTCGACGTGCAGGACGTCCGCAACTCCCTGCGCAGCCTGATGTGGCGCAACGTCGGCATCGAGCGCAGCGGGGACCGCCTGGTCGAGACCGGTGAGATTCTCAAGTTCTGGGGTCACTACACTCTGGACAAGACCTTTGACGACGTGGGCGGCTGGGAGTTGCAGAACGAGCTGACGGTTGCCCGCGCGATCACCATGAGCGCCCTGGAGCGTGATGACTCCGTCGGCGTGCACTACCGCGCCGACGGCCGTCCGGCGGAGCCCAGCACGGACCCCCACGCTCCGGAACAGTCCCGCTACACGGTCTGCGTCTGCCGCTACGACACGGGGACGCGCATCTGGCGCGAGGCCCTGCCGAAGGAGTGAGGCGTTCGACGAGAAGAGACGGTCTTGGGCCCAGCCGAGCCTATAGCGATCTCGGATTCCGTGCCGCAGCCCCGGGCAAGCGCGCCGCGCACGCGTCCCGCACGAATCCGCGTCGGCTGCAGCCCGCGGCGCGCTACGCGGAAACGGAGAACACCCCTGGCTGAGGCGGACGCGCAGTGGGTACCGAACGCACTTCCCACCGTGGAGGGATCTCATGAGTTGGTTACCCTGCCCTCACCTGAAGCGCGACGTGGAGCTGACGGCCGAACGCGAGCAACACATCACCCAGCGGCATCCTGATCTGCTCCCCGAGTACCGAAGGCAGGTCGCGGAGACCGTGGCCGCCCCGGACCAGGTGCGCCGGAGCGCAAGATTCGCGAATGCCAGGCTGCTCTCGCGCTGGTATACTGAAGTGAAGGCGGGCAAGCACGTGGTAGTGGTGGCGGCCAGCGAGCCCGACTCCCCGGGGCGACCGTGGATCATCACCGCTCACTTGACGAGCCATCTGCCGGGAGGACTACTCGAATGGAAGCGAAGCTGACGTTTACGTACGATCGGGAGGCTGATATCCTCCACATCGACGAGTGTCCCCCCTACGCTGAGCAGGAGTCCGAGGAGTTGCCCGACGAAATCGTCGCGCGACTTAACCCCAAGACCTCCGAGGTCGAGAGCGTGGAAGTCATGTTCTTCTCGACGCGGCTCCTGCGGAGAGACATGTTTGAGTTGCCGGTGAGCGCGAACCTGCGGCTGGCGCGCTAGTCCGGCGCTTGATCGGTGCGCCACGGCGGTGAAACGCCGTGCCGCTGCCCCCACGGCGCGACGCTCCCACTGGTGAACCGGCCGGGTAACCCGGTGCGATGCGCGGGCGCGGTATTCACTGAAGAGGCGGGTTCACCGTAGCTGAAAGGCAGCGCTATGGTCACCATCGGCATGAACTATGACGTCCTGGAGGGCAAGGAAGCCGCCTTTGAGCACGCCTTTCGACAGGTGCTGCACGCGATGCGGAACCAGTCGGGGCACTGCGAGTCGAGGCTCTATCGTGAGGTGGATGCCCCGCGGAGCTACCTCATCATCTCGCATTGGACGGACAGAGGCGCCTTCGACGCCTTCATTCATTCGGACGCCTTCCGCAAGGTCGCCGACTGGGGCAAGGAGCAGATCCTGGCCGGCCGCCCGCAACATCACATCTATGGAGCGTAGCCACGACCATAGGGGAGTGGTGGGGTGGCATGGCCAAGCGCAGCGCCGCCACGCCCCCGCACGGTGTGTGCCGGCGTCGCGGCAGCATGCCGGCGCTCGCCTGCGGCGAGCTTGGGCATGCCACCCTGGTTTCCGCTTTGTGCAGTTCCATTGGACCGCCGTGCGTGCATCGGCGCCGGCGGGCTCAGAACACCCGATGGGAATCGAGCAGGATGCACACGGGGCCGGCGTTCACCGACGCTACCGTCATGGCCGCCCGGAAGACGCCGCGCTCGACGCGCACGCCGTACTCAGCCAACTTCGCGCAGAAGTACTCGTACAGCTCATTCGCCTGCTCGGGGGGCGCCGCTTGGTCGAACGACGGCCGCCGGCCCTTGCGCGCGTCGGCCTGGAGCGTAAACGCGCTCACGACCAACACTGCCCCACCGATGTCCGCCACGTCGCGGTTGAGGTGCTTGTCGCCCTCGGGGAACATGCGCAAGTGCCGCACCTTGTCCGCGAGATACGCGGCGTCCTCGGCGGTATCACCCTGCTCGACGCCGACATACACGAGCAACCCCGCGTCGACCGCGCCGGTCACGCGGCCATCGGCAGTAACCGAGGCCGAATCCACACGTTGTACAACCGCTCGCAACGGCACCCTCCGCAAAATGAAGAATGAAGAAGGCAGAATTCAGAAGAAAGAGCCGCCCCATGCCTTTCTGCACTCTTACTTCTGTCTTCTGCATTCTTGACTTGACTTGTCTCCCCGGTCGTTATCCTGATTCCCATAGTACTCGGCCATCCGCGCGGCATGCTCGGCCATCCGGGCCCGCAGCTCCAGCGGCTCGAGCACCTGCGCCTGATCGCCGTAGCCCAGCACCCACCAGGCGATCTCGTCGATGCCGTCCACGTCCACCTCGAACAGCAGGCTGCCATCCCGTTCATACTGCGTCTGTTGCGTCTTGTGCCAGAGGACTTCCTGGACGTTGCCGGCCACCAGCGGGAGGAAGCGCACCTTCACATGGTAGGACCGCTCCCCGCGGACCATCAGCCAGGCGTTGCCGAAGTACTCATCCAGCGAGAAACCCGGGTCCGCGCGGTAGGTGTCCGAGAGCGGCTTCATGTCGATGATGCGCTCGACCTTGAACAGCAATGGCCGCCTGGCGCTCTTGCCGGCGCCGGGGAGCTTCGCGGCCGATCCGTCGGTGCGCTCCAGCCTGCCGATCACGTACCAGCCCCGGTGAATGTACGCCAGACGATAGGGGCTCAGCCTGCCCTCGATCTGCCGACGCTCTGCGTAGGAATCATAGCGAAGGTACAGTTTGCGCGTCCTGAGCAGCGCGCTCTGCAGGATCGCCAGCATGTCCGCAATGGACTCCGCGTCCGACGCGGGATCCGGACGCACGTCCATGTGCCGCAGCCGCGGCTGGCAGTAATCCTGCACCACCCGGGGCAGCATGCTCTCCAGCTTCAGGGCAGCCGAGGCCGCTACCTGGGCGTCCGCGGCCACCCCGCTGTACAGGTGCTGCCGCACCGCCAGCAACAAAGAAAGTGCCTCGCCCGGCGACAAGCTCACGGGGGGCAGCACGGCCGCTTGTTCCGTCCAGTAGCGGTGCGTCTTGCGGCAGTACCGATACGGCATGCCCGCACGCTGCAGGAGCCCCAAATCTCGAAATACGGTCCGGCGGGACACGGCCGCCAGGCGCGCCAGCTCCTCCACCCGGTACTCGCGTCCGGCCTGCATCGCCTGAATCAGCTTCAACAGCCGTTCAACCCGCCCCGTCCGCACCTGACCTTCCCCCGCTTGCCATCAAGACGACCAAGCCACCAGACGGTATCCCGGACCGGCGTCCCGAACCACGACCGTGAAGGAGCGGATGCCGGCTGGAGGGTATCACTACGTGCTCGCGCCCGCTCACTGTGCCGCTCCACCGGCGCCCATCCTACACGACCCCACGCGGGGGCCGGCGTGATATACCTGCGAAGCCCGGTTCGCGTCCACCGACACGGTAGATACGCGACGATGCACCCCAAGCACGCCCGGTCTTGGCATGTCCATGCCCCCAGAAGCGGCATGCAACTCCGGCTGCCCGGCCCCACCCCGCACGCGTGGCCGCGCTCCGCTCGGTCGTGCCACCCTGGTTCGCAAGTTTCAGCCCCGTGGAAGTACTCAGCCCTCTGCCACGGTGGAGGCACGGCGCGACCTGAACTTCGTGGGCTTCTTATCGCCTTTGTAAGCGGCCAGCACGGTCTGCCGGGCGTTGATCTGCTCGCGGAGGAACCCGGCCGCCGCCTGCAACTCGACTTCCGGCGCCGGCAAATCCGCCAACGGATACTCCGGGCGGTCGAGGATCAGATACCCCTCATAACCGATGCCCCTGAGCAGCTCAATCTGCCGCGCCAACTCGGCCTCACCCTGCCCCAGGGGACGGTAGCCTGCCCCGTTGCCTTCCGCCTCGAACGCCACGTCTCCTACGTGCACCAGCCCCAGCTTCTGCCCGATCCGCGGGATCGAAACCGTGGGGCGCTCATAGTCGCAAAGGGCGTGCAACTGGTTCCAGCAGCAGCGGACGGCCGGGTGGCTGGCCGCATCCGTCACGAACCAGACGTCCCTGCTCCCGCGGAAGTCCCCGCTGTTCTCCACCAACAGCGTCACGCCGGCGGCCGCCAGCTCGGGCACCAGGGAAGTGACCGCCGCCGCGATCCGACCCAACGCCAGCCGCCGATTGTCCAGCCGCTGCACCCTCCCCATCGGAATCCGCACGTAAGGACAACCCAGGCGACTTGCCAACCCCACGAACCCCGCAATCTCCGCCTTCGCCGCGGCCACGTCGGACTCCGACTTGCCGTCCAGCGTCACCGGCGCGCCCAGACCCAACAGCGTCACCTTGTTCCGCGCAAACAGCTCCCGCACGTCGTCGGAATGCTCGCTGAGGGCGGGAATCAAGGGCAGTCGGTCGTAGCCCTGCAACCCGCGCAGCTCAACCGCGTCGAAGCCGAACTGCGTTGCCCACGCAACGATGGTCTCCAGAGCCGCCTGAGGACACAGTGCTGAACTGAAGGCGATTTTCATCATGTCAACCGCACTCCCAAGAAACGTCGCCGCGCCATTCGCCGAAACCGGTCCCCGGCCGAACCGGCCGGTGCGGATGCCCCACGCCCCCGACAACGGCAAGGCGTACGGCACCTCGCAGGGGCCCTCCACTCTCGACACACCTGTCACGGGGAGCGAGGCCATCGCCGCCCCGCGCCGAGCGTGCCCGCTACACCCGGAGGGCCCGGAGCGTACCAGACCGGTCCCAACGGTCAACCGAAGTCGCGCCAGGTGGGAACTCAGAGGCATCTGCTGCGTCTAACTCCAGTGACGGCACGCCGCTTGGCCCATGACCGGCGCGCGGCGGAACCCCGTCAATCGTCGCCTCCGGGCTGCGGCACCCCTTGCCGGGGTCCGGACCGGAGCGGCGGCCCGCGCGAGTGCGCGTGCAGCGATCGTGTGTTTACGAGCCGTTGCAGCTTGACTTGGCGCGAGCGTGGGCGGATAATTACAATTGGATAGGTGCCAGGAGGCTCAGGCAGGCCGACTGCGATTGACGTGAGGAGCCCGCGGCCGATGCCTGCCAGATGTCCCGGTCACCCACCAGGATCCAGCGTTTCCGCCCATGCTCGCAAACGTGCACTGATTCTTCAAGCACGGCATGTGGAGGATGGTGCGATGAATCCGAACTGGCCTTGGAAATGGGTGGCGGGTAGCCTCGGGGTAGGGGTGGCGGTTGGCGGTTTGGGCGTGTTCGCGTTGGCTGGAAATCAGGGTGGAGCAGCCTCCAGCCAGTCTGCCGTCGTGGCCGTTCAATCGGGTTTGGAGACGACGCCCGCGCCGCCGGTGGTGGCGCCTCGGCCAAGACCGCTCGTCCGACCTCAACCGGTGGTGGCGGAGCCGCGCGTTCGGACGCCCGAAGATCGGCCCACCCCGCCGACGCCACGACCGCGTGGTGGGGCACCGACCGAATTAGAGACGAGGAAGAAGACGCCTGCATGCTGACCCCGTGAGCACGCCGAGAAGACCGGGCGTGACTTGGGCAGCCGGCTCAAGACTGAGAGGTGCGGACCATGGACGATAAGAAGAAGGCGATTCTGGCGTTTGGATTGATTGGGGCTGTCGTGCTGGGCTGGGGGTCCTACTTCCTCTTCCTGCGCGACTCGGGTGGCCCGGCCACGACGGACACGGCGGCAGCCGCAACGGGGCCGCGGGTGCGGCAGCAAACGGTGCAGGAGGAGCCGAAGAAGGCGGTGACGCGAAGAGCCGCCACGCGTGAGAAGCCCCAGGTGGAGCAACCCACGAGGCGTGAGCGCGCACCCCAGGAGGTAGAGACAAGCAAGCCGCGTGAGCGTAAGAGAACCGACACCGAAGAGAAGAAGAAAAAAATCACGCCGGCGGCTTGACCGGCGTCTCCCCGATGACAGGCAACGGGCCCGCGAGCGGCGCCGCACCGGCGACCGCGCGGGCCCGGTTTGTTCCCTGTGACGTCAGGTCGCAAAACCGGGCTCGCGCCGGCACCGAGGGGCCCATCTGCAAACGGCGCCGTGGCCGCTCGGTGTGCACGGGTCCGTGTCAGATTAGGCGGGATGGCTTCGGCCCCAGCGGGGCCAACGTTGATGGCTGTCCACGGGTTCCGTCCGGACGAAGCGCCCGGACGGAACCCGTGGCTACACACCCTTGCCCCCTTTCAGGGGTGTACCTGTTTAGCGTGGGTGCCATGCCCTCACCCGCCGCAGGCGGGGGTGGGCATGTGCCGCGTCCGCAGAGGCATGCTTACCCGCGACTGCGGTCGCGGGAAAGCGCGGCACCCACCACGCCGAAGACGCTAAACACGTGCTCAGGGGCAACAGGCGACGCCGCCTGATGTGTCATGGCCCCGGCGCGCACCACTGCGGCAGCGTGCGCTTGACGCCCGCGTGGTCGCCCTCCACAATCCGCCGCTGCCGGCTGGACACGGGGCTGCGAGGGCCTGACCGCGATGGATTTCCCGCTCTTTCATCTTGATCTGGTGGGCAACCGGATCATGTTCGCGGTGATCGCGATTCTCCACGTGCTGATCAACCACGCCCTGGCAGTCGGGGCCATCCCGTTGATCACGCTGATGGAGTGGTGGGGGCAACGGACCGGCCGATCCGAGTGGGACCGGCTGGCGTACCGCATCCTGGCCGTCTGCTTCATCGTCACCACGAGCGTCGGGGCGCTCACCGGGGTCGGCATCTGGTTCTCCGCGTCACTGGCGAACCCCAGCGCGATCGGCAGCCTGATTCGCGTGTTCTTCTGGGCGTGGTTCTTCGAGTGGCTGGTCTTCGTGACGGAAGTCAGCCTCATCATGGCGTACTTCCTGACCTGGAAGAGCTGGACCGGTGCGCGGAAGCCGGCGCACATCGGCCTGGGCGTCGCGTTGAGCATCATGTCGTGGCTCACCATGGCGGTAATCGTGGCCATCCTCGGCTTCATGATGGACACGGGGACCTGGCCGGAAGCCCCGACGTTCTGGCGCGGCGTGCTCAACCCGATCTACATACCGCAGCTTGTGTTCCGCACGCCGGGGGCGATGGTGGCGGCCGGGGCGTTCGCGCTGCTGCTGGCATTCTTCTTCACTCGGAAGGGGGACGGCTTCCGGGCGCAGGCGGTGCGGTTCACGTCCGCGTGGACGCTGGGGTGGGTGCCGTTGTGCGCGGCCGGGGCTTGGTGGTACTGGCGCGTCGTGCCGGAGGCGATGGGCGCGAACGTCGCGGTGGCACTGACCACGCAGGCGTTCGAGAGCTGGCACCGCACGGTGGGCTACCTGATTCTCGCGTCGGCGGGCGTGCTGGTGCTGGTGTCGCTGTGGGGAGTAACGGCGCCGCGCCGGCTGCCACGTCTGGCATTGGTCCTGCCGGTGTTGCTGGCGTTCGCGCTGCTTACCTACTTCGAGCGGGTGCGGGAGTTCGTGCGAAAGCCGTACGTGATCGGGCGGTACATGTATGCCAACGGCATTCGCCCGGCCGATTACCCACTGCTGGCGACGGACGGCGTGCTCGCCCACGCGACGTACACGCCGGTGCGGACCATCACGGACGCGAACCGGCTGGCGGCCGGCAGGGCCATGTTCAACATCGCCTGCACGCGCTGCCACACGACGACCGGCGTCAACGGCGTGGTGAAGAAGCTGACCGATCTGTACGGGACCGATCCCTGGGAACGGGAGGTCGTCGAGGGTTACCTGCGTACGATGCATAACACGCGTCCCTTCATGCCGCCGGTTCCCGGGACGGAGGCGGAATTGGCGGCCCTGACGGATTACCTGCTGGAGTTGCAGCGGAACCCGCAGCGGCTGCCGGGCGCGCAGAGTGTCGGTGTCGAGGTGCCTGACCAGGAGACGCCGGCCGCGTCGAGAGCCGATGCGTCCGGCGACCTCCACGCCGGCCGCGGGGGGCCGACGCTACTTGCCCGGCCGGTGACGCCGGGAAGTGACGGGGAAACGTCGCCCCAGGTGGGCACGCACGATCCACTCGCCAGTCCGCATTAGAGGTATACGCAGCGTATGGAGTTGACCGGCCCGATTCCCATCCCGCATGACATCCCGCTACCGCTGCCGGTGGACCAGGTTGTGGCGCAGGCGTTGATTGTGCTGCTGTTCCTGGCCCACATTCTGTTCGTGGGGTTCATGGTGGGCGGGTCGGTGCTGACCGTGGTTTGCGAGGCAATCGGCCTGCGGCGCCGGCCATTCGACGGGCTGGCCCGGACCATCGCGGCGACGGTGACGGTCAACAAGAGTCTGGCGGTGGTGCTGGGGGTGGGGCCGCTGCTGGCCATCAACATGCTCTACACCGTCTATTTCTACTCGGCGAATGCCTTGACGGGATACGCGTGGATCTCGATTGTGCCGCTGGTGACGCTGGCGTTTCTGCTCACGTATGCCCACAAGTACAGTTGGGAGAAGTGGGCGGCCGCCAAGAAGGCCCACATCGCATTGGGCACCTGCGGCGCACTGCTGTTCCTGTTCATCCCGCTGATCTTCCTGGGCAACATCAACCTGATGCTGTTTCCGGAGCGGTGGACGGAGGTGCGTGGGTTCTTCTCGACGCTGCTGCTGGCGAACGTACTGCCGCGCTACCTGCATTTCGTGGTGGCCTGCATGCTGGTCACGCCGCTGTTTCTGGTGGGGTGGCTCACCCGGTCTGGCTCCCCGTTGGAAACGCTGGTGCCGGGCTTCACGCGCCCGCAGCTTCGCCGGGGCCTGTACCTGGTGACGTTCTGGGGGGTTTGCGTCCAGGTGGGCGCGGGACTGCTGGTACTGCTGACGCTACCGGTGCACGGGCTGAGTCACCTCATGGTGGCCGTGATTCTGCTGGGGGCGGCCTGCGCGCTGGTGGCACTGGTGCTGCTGCGGCGGGAGGTTTGGGTAACGGCGCCGGACGTGGGGCGGTACTTCGTCCCCATCGTGGCGCTGCTTACGGTGACGGCCCTGTGCATGGGGTATGGGCGACACCTGTACCGCGAAGGTGCCATTGGCTGGCATCGTCAGCAAATGGCGGCAAAGACGGAGGAATTTGCCTGGGCCAGTGCGGCCGCCCAGTGGCGGTTCGCCACCGGCGCCGGAGCGGAGGATGAGAATCTGCCGCCGGGCGAGCGGGTGTTCAAGGCCGCCTGCGCCAGTTGCCACGCGGTGGAGCGCGTCCTGGTGGGTCCGTCGCTGACGGAGATCGCCGGTCTGTACAAGGACAACCCCGGCGGCATCGTTACCTGGGCGAAGAATCCGGGAAAGAAACGCCCGGAGATGCCCAAGATGCCCGCGTTTCGCCTGCCGGACGAGAAGCTGCTCGCAGCCGCTGAGCACATGCTCGCGCTCGGGTCGGGCCAGGAAGCACCGCCACCTGCCCCATCCGCGCCGGACGCCGATGCAGCCCCCGCAACCCAACCTCCACCGGACGACCCGGCCCAACCTGCTGAGCCGTAACCACGGAAACGGGGACGCAGCTAGTCTTCGCTGCCCCCTTGCCCCGGCCGCCTCACCGGGGGTCCCGTCGGCCTGCGGGTTTGCTTCAGCGGCAAGCCGCATCCCAGTATCAGAAACTTAGCTGCGTCCCCGTTTTCTGATGCTGTGCGTCAGAATATCCGCGATGCGGGGGGACGCGTATCCGTCGCCGTAGGGGCTGATGCGCCTGGCCATGCGGCGGTAAGCCTCAGCATCGGTCAACAGTTCGGTAACGGCGGCGACTATGGCATCCGGCTCGTCGCCGACGAGGCGGGCAACGCCCGCGGAGACGGCCTCGGGGCGCTCCGTCGTGCGGCGCAGCACCAGCACCGGTTTACCCAGGTGCGGCGCCTCTTCCTGCACGCCGCCTGAGTCCGTAAGCACCAGGTGGCTGCGCGCAAGCAGCCGGACGAAATCGGCGTAATCCACCGGCTCCAGCAGGTGGCAACGCGGCTGGTCCCCCAGCACCGGCGTGAACGCGGCGCGGACCGCCGGCGAGAAGTGCACCGGGAACACGATGCGGATGTCGCGGTGCAGTTCGAGCACGCGGGCAAACGCCTCGGCAATGCGGCGCATGAACGGCTGGTTCTCCCGCCGGTGCACCGTGACCGCCAGCAAACGTCCTGCCGGGCATGCAAGGACCGCGGCCAAGCGCGGGTCACCCGGATACCGGTCGAGGTTCGCGTGCATCAGGCGCAGGGCGTCAATGCCCGTGTTCCCCGTAACCCAGATGCGCTCGGCGGGAACGCCCTCGGCGAGCAAGGTCTGACGGGCGGTCTGCGTCGGGGTGAAGTGCCAGTCGGCCAGTGCGGAAGTCAGCCGCCGGTTCATCTCCTCGGGAAACGGATGGCGAACGTCGCCGCTGCGCAGGCCCGCCTCCAGATGACCCACGGGAATCTGAGCATAGAAAGCCGCCAGAGCACCCACGAATACCGTCGTCGTATCACCCTGCACAATGACGGCATCGGGCCGGAGCTGCGCGAGGGCCTCGCTGACCCGCTCCACCAGCGTGGCCGTCAGCCGCTCGAGCGATTGGGCCGGCTGCATCACGTCCAGATCGAGCGTCACCGGCAGCCCCAGCAGTCCCACCGCCTGACGCAGCAACTCGCGGTGCTGGCCACTGAGGACGACCTGCACGTCGAAATCGGCGCGACGCTTGAGCTCGACGACCAGCGACCAGACCTTGATGGCCTCGGGTCGCGTCCCGATGACGAAGCATACCTTGAATGGTCCCGTGGTCGGCAACGTCACACGCAACTCGTCTCAAGAACCCGGACGACAAAACGCATCCCGGCGGGGACGTTCACGGGCGGGACGCCCGTGCCACACTGCTCCGGGCGTGGACCCCTAGCCTGCGGCCGGCAGACCGAGATACGCCGGAACCCAATGCACCAGCGCGTGCATGAGGACGCAGGTATACAGGCCCGCGACCAGATCGTCACCGACGACCCCCCAACCACCAGGGAGGTGTTTCTCGATCAGGTTGCCCGGTGGGAACTTCACGATGTCGAGGCCGCGCTCCAGCACGAAGCTCGCCAGCGCGGTCTGCCAGGTAAATGGCACCAACGCCACAGCCACGAAGTAGCCGGCCAGCTCGTCCCACACCAGCCGCCGGCTGTCCTTAGTGCCCAGCAGGCGATCGCCCACGGAGTGCAGCCAGACGGACGCCGCGCTGAACACCACCACGGCCGGCACGTACACAAACCACGGCCAGCCGCGCGTCCAGGCGAACACCGGAATCCCCACGACGGCCACGGTAACCGTCCCGGACGCCGGCGCATACCCGAGCGGCCCGACCGAGCCGATCCAGAGCAAGGTCGTCTGCCAGGCGCGGCGCTGCCCGGTCTTGGCAGGCATGTCGCTCACCGATGCGCCCTCGTTGTGGTCGCCTGTCCGGGTCATGCAGGAACATCCCCGCCCGTCCACGGCTGCCGTCGATCTTCGTGGGATTCCGTGCGGCCGGCAACCGCTGCGGCGACCAGAAACCCCAGACCGCGGTTGTCGTACCGGCGGTACGCTTCCTCGTCCCTAGTCTACCGGGTTATCGGCCAGCGTAACCCGTTGTGCTTGAGCGTCATCCCGGACGGGCGTGAGGGCGTCCTGCCGCGTTCCGTGTCACCTGGCTGACCCGCGGACGCGCGGGGGCGCAGTCGCCAAGACAACCGCCCCCCACCCCGGCCGCACGGGCTGCCACCTCCCTCGCGCCGGCTGCGGTGTGCGGTGCTGCGGGTACCAGTAACGCCGCCGTAACAACACGCCGGCGCCCGTTGAGGCACGCCGATGAGAACGAGTATATAGAGAGCCGGGCCGATGGGTCCAGGCCGTGTTCGCGCTCCGCAGAGCCGTGCCGTCGGGGCACTGAGAAGGCTTTGCGGACCACGAAGGCGCGGAGGGAACGTGGGTCAAGCTTGCGAAAGGTTTGCTTGTCATGAACCGACAGGTTACGTCCAAGAGTATTGAGCGCGGGAACGTGACGTTGGCAGGGTGCTGCGGGGTAGCGGTGTTGATCCTGCTGCTGCCGGCTTTGCCCGGGACGCCGCGAGCAGGCGCCTGGGCAAACGGCGCGGTCGTGCAGACACCAACCCAGGAGTCTCCCCAGGGCCAGCAGCCGACCCAAAAGGAGCAAGCCGAGCCGAAGCCGTCGGCCGCAGCGGTGGCGGCGCAGCAACCCGGCAGCAAGGACAAACCCCAGGAAGATAAGCCAGCCGAGGACCCGCGGCGCGCCGTGCGGGGCGGCGGCACCGGGCCGGGGCAGAAGCTCGAGCCGAAGCGCATCCCGATCAACCCTCCCGGGACCGCCCCGGTGCCGGGGGCGAAGGAGCAGGCTTCGCCCGCGGTCGAATCCACTTCCGGCACGCCCAAGGCCGTGGCGGATCAGGCAGATCATGACTTCGGACCGCGGTGGACGGGCACGCCGCTGCAACACACCTTCAAGATCACGAACACGGGGGACGCCCCGTTGCAGATTCTGAAGGTACGTCCCGGCTGTGGCTGCACGAAAGCCGGGAAGACGCCCGAGGTCATCGAGGCCGGTCAGGTCGGCGAGTTCCCGTTCGAGCTGGACAGCACCAAGCTACCCAGCGGCGCGTATCGCAAGGTGATCACCATCATCACGAACGACCCCGCGAACACCGAGCTCAAGTTATCGCTGGCGGGAGTGAACAGGCGTTACGTGGAGGTCGTGCCGGCCAACGCCTCATTCGGCCGCATCACGACCGGGGAGCCCGTCTCCAAGACGCTGAAGCTGACGAACAACACGGACCAGAAGCTGGAACTGAAGCTGGCCCCGCCCGCCCCGGGCAGCGCCTTTGACTGCCGGCTCACCGAGACCCAGCCGGGCAAGGAGTTCGAGCTGCTGGTGATCTCCCGCATGCCGCGCCAGCCGGGCCAACTGAATGAGACGATTCGCCTCGCCACCAACTTGGAGGCGTACAAGGAGTTAGAGATTCGCGCCATGGGATCGGTCCCCCAGCGGCTGGACGTCAATCCGTCCCCCCTGCCGATCGTGAACCCGATCGGGATGGCCCCGGAGCAGTTCCTGCATCGCGCGCTGGAGTTCACGAACTTCGGCGATACGCCGGTTCATCTTCTGGAGGCCACCATCGACGATCCGGAGGTCAAGCTCACGGTCGAGGAGGTGAAGGCCGGGCGTCAGTACAAGATCGACGTGGCCATCCACGGCGGGTATGAGCTCCCGCAGACAGGCCACAGCATCACGCTCAAGACCGACGACCCCGAGCAGCCGATCATCACGGTGCCGGTACAGGGGCACTCGCTGGGGGCGTTGCCGGGCACGGCAGCCGGACAATCGTCGGCAAGGTCAGCATCTCCGAAGCAGGGCCCGGCTCCTCGGCGCCCCGCCGATGAGCTGCTGGGGAAGTCTGCCCCCGCGTTCAGCGCCAAGACGACCGCCGAGAAACCCCTGTCCAATGCGGAACTGAAGGATACCATCACGGTGCTCAACTTCTTCGCACCGAACTGCCCCTACTGCCAGAAGCAGTTGCCGCGGGTGGAGAGCGTACGCAAGGAATACGCCGAGAAGGGCATCCGCTTCGTCAACGTCTGCCAGACAATGCGCAAGAAGCTGGAGCCGGGCGACGTGCAGAAGACAGTGCAGGCGTGGGGCGCCCAGTCCGAACTCGTGCTCGACCCCGAGAACGTGCTCGGTCGGGACTTCAGGGCGGGTACGTACCCCACCCTCTTCGTCGTGGGCAAGAGCGGCGAAATCGAAACGGTGGCCATCGGCAACCTGCCGGACCTGGAGTCCCGCCTCCGCGCGGAGTTGGAGCGCGTCATCGCGGGCAGGCCGCGACCCGCCGCGCCCGAGCCCGCGACCGGCCAGCCGGCGATCACGGCGCCGCCCGGCGTCCGCTTCACGCCGGTCGGCGACCCTTCGGCGGGCCGTGTGCCCAGCGAGGGTTCCTCCGCCGGGGCCGCCACCAGCGCGGAGCCGAGCACCGGCACCCAGCGCCCAGCGGAGAAGCAACAGCCGTAAGTCGGCGACGTGAAGCGAGCGTTCGCTCGGTCACTCTCGCCGGCGTTGCGCTCGCTCCATCTCGCGCCGGTCCTCGCGGGCCTTGAGGTCCTGCCGCTTGTCAGCCCCGGATTTGCCCCGCGCCAGGCCGAGCGTGACTTTGGCCAGGCCACGGGGGCTGAAGTACACCCGGAGGGGGACCAGGGTGAGCCCGCGCTGCTCGACTTTGGGCCGCAGCTTCCGCAACTCCCGGGCGTGCAGGAGTAGCTTGCGTCGGCGGAGGGGATCGTGGGCCCCCGTCTGCCCGTGACGATAGGGGGCTATATGGAAGCCGATCAGCCACAACTCCTCGTCGAGGATGCGGGCGTAGGCTTCCTCAAGCGACGCCTGGCGCTCCCGCAGACTCTTCACCTCAGTACCCAGCAGGACGATTCCGCAGTCGAGTTGTTCGAGGACGTGAAACCGGTGGCTGGCTCGACGGTTGCGGCAGACGGTGGTGTCCGGGGCGGGTGCTTTCTTCATAAGCTACTTTGCGACATATGGTTACGGCTTAAACCGCCGGACTTTCAGTGTTGCTTCATGTTGCCCGACACGGATGCCGATTCTACAATGGCGTGTCCGCGCTGCAACATGCGCGTTGACAAGCGGTTATAATGCTATGAGCAAGGCAGGTGGGCCTATGCGCGATAGCGACCAGATCAGTCGTGAGCGAGCGGAAGAACAGCGTGTGGTTCAGCGGGCCCGCGCTGGGGATCGCGGCGCGCTTCGCCAGCTCGTGGAGGCGCACAAGGACCGGCTGTACAGCTTCGTGCGGCGTATGGTGCGCAACCACCACGATGCCGAGGAGATTTGCCAGGAGGCGTTTCTGAAGGCCTTCGGTGCCTTGGACGCCTATTGCAGTGCGTACCGCTTCAGCACCTGGCTGTTCACCATCGCGTACCGGGTCTGTCTCAACAGCCTGCGGAGGCGCCGGGCCTACACGGGCGAGGTGGAGTTTGCGACGCTAAGCTTACCGGGCGGGGAGGCCGGGGCCGCGGCGGCCGAGTCGGAAGAGGCGGCGCGCCTGCGGGAGATGGTCTGGGAGGCGGTGGACCGACTCAGCCCACCCCAGCGGGCAACGGTGCTGCTTTTCTACCGGCACGACCAGAGCTGCCACGAGATTGCCCGGGTGCTCCAGGTGCCCGTGGCCACCGTGAAGAGCCACCTGCATCGAGCACGGGCACGCTTGCGGCAGTTGCTGGTACCGGTGACGGAAGGACAGGTTCGCGCGTTCTGCAATCTTACCGGCTGAACCGGGTACAAGGGGGTGAGGCGCGACCCATGGGTGGGTGGCGCCGGGTTTTCTGGATCGTCCCCGAGTCATGGATTGTCATCAGGCCCGACAGCTTTTCGATGCCTACCTGGACGGCGAGCTCTCGCCCGCGCTGGCCACGGAGCTGGGCGCCCACCGGCTGCGTTGTCCGGCGTGCCGGCAGGCCCTGGCGCTGCTGGAGGTCACCAGCCACGTCATCGCGTCAGACCAGGAGGCAAGCCGGCTTGGCGGAGACTTCGAGGATAGGCTGCTGAACTGCCTCGACATGCCCGTGCGGAGGTGGCGGCAGTTGAGGCGGTGGATGTACGTGGCGGGTCCCCTCGCGGCGGCCGCGGTGATCGGCTTGGCATTCCTGGGCTTCTTCGACCATCGCCAGCGGGTGGCGGGGCACAAGGTAGAAGTGCCGATTGCGCCGCAGGTCGATCGGGCAACGGGGGGCGCCCGGGAGTCGTCGGAGCCGCTGCTGCTCAACGAGTTCGGCAACGCCGGAGAGAGCGGGGCGACGGCTATTGACCTGTGGGTCCGAGAACTCCAGCGCAGTCTGGAGGCCCGCCGCGATGGCAGGGAGCCAGTAAAGCCCGATGCGGACCAGTCCATTCTGCAGCTCATTGACCTGCTGCGCAGCGCCAGGGACGACAGCGCCGCGGCGGAGCACTTCCCCGGCTTTGATGACAGTCCCGCCTCTGGCGCGGAAGACGCGGGTGACTCACCAGACGTGGACATCGAAGATCTGTAAGCCACGCAAGGATGGCGATCGGCCTGGCAGGGTGCCGTTAGCCTGCGCGCACGAACGAGGCTCCGGGCGTTCCACGCCCAGCCCGCTCAGCCGGCTCGGGATGCCTGAAGGCGTGGTGAGCAACTCGCGATTCAGCGCGGATGCCTCGGAAAGCTCGGTGTCCGGCACCCCCCCCATCGGCCGCGCGGGGTCGACGCTACCTGTTCAGCGGCCCACCGGCGTCAGGCGGGCGCGATACGTGTCCGCGTGGCTGGCGGTGGTCGTCGCATTTGGGCCGGTCGGTTTGAGCCGGGCCGAAACCGAGGCGAACGACGCAGGTGCGGGGACCCCGGCGGTCGCCCAGTCGGAGTCGCTGCTCAGGTACGTTCCTGCCGGTGCCGGGTTCTTTGTGCACGTCCCGAGCATTCGTGCGCTTGATGAGGCGTGGCGGCGCGCACACCTGGAGCGTCTGGGGGCACTGGTCGATCCGCGGGCAGGCGAGGAGAAGACGGGGCCGTTCGGCTTGCGCGAGGCGTTGCGTCTGCTGCTGGGCGGGCACACGGAGATCGACGTCGAGGAGTTGCTGGGGACGGAGTTGGCCCTGGCGGCCGGCTCCTGGCAAAAGGCAGACAGCGGCATCCTGTTCGTTCGCCTGCCCGACGCGGAAGCGCTCGACCGCTGGTTCCCCGTGGAGGAGCGTCTGGCCCCCCACCAGAACGAGGCCGACGGGCTGCTCCTCTTCCGAACGGCGGGGCGGATGCTCGTTTGCGTGCGGCACGGCATCGCGGCCATTGCGCCGCGGACCCGCGAGGCTGCGCTGATTCGAGGTACGATGCGGCTGATGGCGGGTGACCAGGGGGAAGTGCTTGGGCAATCCCGCCATTACGAGGAGTTGAGGGCCCGGGTGAAGGGGACGCCGCTGGCGGTGGCTTACCTGAGCGAGCCGGGCGAGACCGCACCGGGTGACTCCCCCGTGCTCAACGTCTGGCCGCCGTTTCAGCGTGCCGTGCTGGCCATCCACGAACGTGCCGCAGGGTTGGAACTGGAGTGGCACAGTGTCGCGCCGGGGTCGGTGGCAGGCACGGACACGTCCTTGAGTCGGGCTTCGCTTGAGTGCGTGCGGCGCCTGCCACGCAGCACGGTGCTGGCATGGGCGACTGCGGTCAACATCCGCGAGGCATCCGCACTCACCGCGAGCAACGGGCCTGCCTCCGGCACCGCCCTGTTGTGGAGTCTGCTGCGCGCCCTGCAAGCGGGAGGCGACGGCGAGCAGCGCGCCGGGCGGGATGAACGGACGGAAGTCGTGGTGGCGTGGGACCAGGACCTGCGTCCCGGCGGTTCAAGCCTTCAGCTCGCAGTGCTCGTGCAATCCACGCAGGCGGCCGTGTTGCGGGACAGGATGGTGGAAGTGGCGCGCCGGGCGCTGCAGGTGGTACGTCATCTTGATCCGTCGGCTCCCGCCGAGCCGTTGCAGGTTAATCGCACGACGTATCTCGGCACGCCGATTGTGCACATCCCGCTGGCAGGGTTCAGCAGTTCATCACCCGCGCACTCGGTGCTGTCGTTGCTGGCGCAGTGGGAGCCGGCGTTTGCCGCGCAAGACCGCTGGGTGATCGCGGCCTTGAGCCCGGACCACGTGCGTCGCATCCTGGACAGCCGGCAGGGCCTGTTGCCCCGCCTGGAGGACCGCGCTGAAATTGACTGGCTGGGTGCGTTGGACGAACCGGCGATGCTGGCGGTCGCGCAGCCGGTGGCGGCCGCGGGAGTGCTCGAAGACTGGCTCAAGACGCTGGAGGGCGGCGGTTCCTCCGTGCTGGCGCCGGCGTTGTGGGAGAAGCCGCTGGGCTGGATGCGCAGCCGCCAGCAGCAACTGGGCATCGGCATGCGCACGACGCAGACGCCGGGCGTCGTGGTGGTGGCGCGGGTGTATCCGGGCACGCCGGCCGCGGGGAAGCTCCTCGTCGACGATTGGATCGTGGGCGTAGACGGTCGGCTGCTGGACATGAACGCCCCCAACGAGAGCCTGCGGCGGGAGTTGTTTGAGAGCACCGGGCGGGCGGGCCCCAAGCTCCGCGTCCTGCGTGCGGGGCGGATCATCGACGTGCAATTGACGCGTTCCCTGCGGCAGGGGGAGCCGCTTCCTTCCGCCGCTGACATCGCGCGGCAACTGACGCCCGGAGCCCGGACGATCCGCGCGCTGAGCTTCGGTTACGAGGCGACGGACCCGGGGCACTACAACGGGCGGCTGGTGCTGAACCTGGAGCCGTGATGCCGGTCATGCCCCCGGGGACGGACCCCTGAGCCCTGTCCCCTGCCCCCCTCCCTGGCAGCGCCAATCGACAATCGTCATTCGCCTCCGCGGCCCTCACCCCTGCCCCTCTCCCGGGGGGAGAGGGGTTTGCGACCGTGCGGTCAGCACATCTTGCCGAGTTCCTTTTCGACGACGTACAGCAGGCGCTGCGAGCGAATCAGGGCTAGTGACGTCTGGATGTCATCACCGAAAAGGCGGTCCTGCTCGGCATGGGCGATGCAGCGGCGGACCTCGCCGTGGGCCAGGCGCGGCCCGATGCCGGGCTGGAGCGGGACCCGGTAGTCGAGCGCCTGCGCGGCACACATCAACTCGATGGCAAGGACGGTCTCCGCGTTTTCGAGCACGCGCATGCACTTGACGGCCGAGCGCGCCCCCATGCTGACGTGGTCCTCCTGCCCCAGGGACGTGGGGATGGAGTCCACGCAGGCGGGCATACAGAGCCCCTTGTTCTCGCTGACCAGGGCGGCCGCGGTGTACTGAGGAAGCATGAAACCGCTGTTGAGCCCGGTGTTCTGCATCAACAGGGGCGGCAGTTCCTCGGCCCCGGCGAGCAGGAGGTAGATCCGCCGCTCGGAGATCGACGCCAGTTCGGCCAGCGCCATCGCCAGGTAATCCAGCACCAGGGCCAGCGGCTGCCCGTGAAACAGACCGCCGCTGATCACCTCCTCTGGTCCCAGGATGACAGGGTTGTCGGTTACCGAGTTGATCTCGGTTTCCATGACTTCGGCGGCGTGGTGCACGGCCTCGCGGGAAGCCCCGTGCACCTGCGGCACGCAACGCAGGGAGTACGGATCCTGTACGCGCTCGCATTGGGCATGGGAGGGCAGAATCTGGCTGTCGGTCATGAGCTTGCGGACGTTGGCGGCCGACTCGCGGGCCCCGCGGTGCGGGCGCAGTTCCTGCAAGCGCGCGTCAAACGGGCGCAGGCTGCCGCGCATGGCTTCCAGCGACATCGTGGCAATCAGGTCGGCGTGCTTCAGCAGACGCCGGGCACAGATCACCAGGACCGCCCCATACGCACTCATGAACTGGGTGCCGTTGATGAGGGCGAGCCCCTCCTTGGGCCCGAGCGTAATCGGATTGAGGTTGAACTGCGTCAGCGCATCCGCGGCCGGAAGCTGCTGGCCTTGCAGGGTGACGGTCCCGCGACCCAGGATGGGCAGCACCATGTGCGCCAGCGGCGCCAGGTCACCACTGGCGCCGACCGACCCCTGCGTGGGGACGACGGGGAGCATGTCGGCCTCGAGCAGCCGGCAAAGCGCTTCCAGCGTCTGGCGGGAAGCGCCACTCACCGCGTGACTGAGCGCAAGGATCTTGAACAGCAGCATCCAGCGCACGACTTCCGGCGGAGCCGGGTCCCCCACGCCGACCGCGTGCGAAACGATCAGGTTGCCCTGCAGGGTCTCGACCTGGTCGGGCGAGATGCGTTTGCGGCACAGCGGGCCGAAACCGGTGTTGATGCCGTAGGCGGGGGCAGGCCCGCGAGCGATCTGGCGCACCGCGGCACAGTTCGCCTCCAGGCGTTCCCACACGTGCTCGGCAATCTGCACGCAGGTGGGCCGGCCCAGGGCGGTGTCCAGGGAAGCCAAGGTTAGCGCCCCGCCGTTCAGCAGGAACCACGCCCGCCCCTCTTCATCGAGCTGCATGAAGACCGTCTGTGCCGCGGTGGCCGGTTCGGATGTCATCATGGGGGGATTGTACTGCGCCCTTGCATCGGCGTCGCGTCAGTTCCTGACGGGGCGAGTGCGGGGGACGGCAACACGCAACCACGGGTGCTCCCCGGCCGAGGGTGGCGGCCGGAGACGAGTGGCAGGCCCGGGCGCCGCAACGACTTCCCCCGGTACGGCAGAGCGCCTGCGGAGCACCGACCAGACCGGTCGGCCCCCGCGGTCCGGGCATGCCGGCCGGGTTCTTCTGGTTCAGCGTGCGACCCGAATCCTTCGGGTTCAGCATACCGCTCGATGCGTCTTCCCGAGGCGCGGTCGTGCGGCCGACCGCTGCGAGAATCGCCAAGTCGGCTTGCCCCTCTCCCCCGTTGAGGCGAGAGGGGCAAGCCCGGACGTCGCTACTCGTTGATGCCCAGCAGCTCCACCTCGAAGATCAGCGTGGAGTTGGCCGGAATGCCGGGGCGTTCCTGAGCGCCGTAGGCCAGGTCGGGCGGAATCTCCAGGCGACGCTTGCCGCCGACTTTCATGGAGCCGAGGCCCTCGGTCCAGCCCTTGATGACGCGGTCGAGGCGGAAGCGAACGGGCTCGCCGCGCTCGACGGAGCTGTCGAACACAGTCCCATCCGCGAGCCACCCGACGTAGTGGACCGACACGGTGTCCGTCGGCTGCGGTGACGCACCCTCGCCGACCTTGATGTCCCACTGCTTCAGCCCGGACGGGAACGTCACGACCTCGATTCCCTCAACGGGAGTCGGTTTGGGTACCGGCTTGGCTTCCAGCAACTCGGTCTCCAGGATGAACGTTGCGTTGGGCGGAACGCGCGGCGGGCGACCCTGCTCCCCGAACGCGAGCGCAGGCGGGACCTCCATGCGCCGCTTGCCGCCGACCTTCATGCCCTCCATCGCTTCATTCCAGCCCTTCAAGGGCAACTGTCCCAGACGCCACGTCACCGGCTCGCCCTGCTGCACCGAGCTGTGGAACAGCGTCCCGTCGCTCAGCCAGGCGCTGAAATGGAGGGTGACCATGGCATGTGGGTCAACCGCGGGACCTTCGCCGGCCTTCAGGTCCCAGTACTTCAAGCCGGATTCCTTGACCACCGGCTCGATACCTTCCACGGAGGCCTGCTTCGGCGGTTGCTCGACCTTCACGAGTTCCACCTCGTAGATCAACGTCGCATTCGGCGGAACGCGCTGGGGAATTCCCTCCTCCCCATAGCCCAGCGCCGGCGGTACATCGAGGCGCCGCTTCCCGCCCGGCTTCATCGTCTGCACGCCTTCCTTCCAGCCGGCAACGGGCAATTCGTCCACTGGGAAACGCAGTGCATCTCCACGCTCGGCCGAGCTGTCCAACAGGGTGCCGTCCTCCAACCACAGCGAGTAATGGAGCGTGACGATCGCCCCGTGCAGCGGCTCCTCGCCCTCACCTGCCTTGAGGTCGTAGTACTTCAGACCCGACGGTGTCACCACCGGCTCGATGCCTTCCACCTTGGGCGGCAGCGGCGGCTGCTCCACGCCGAGTAGCTCAACATCGAAAAGCAGGTCGGAATTGGCGGGTATGCCGGGCCGCCCGCGCTCACCATACGCCAGGGCCGCGGGGATGTGCAACTGCCGCTTGCCGCCGACCCGCATGGACAGGATGCCTTCGGTCCAGCCGGCGACCACCTGGTCCAGCCGGAACTTGCTGGGTTCGTCCCGCTCGCGCGAGTTGTCAAACACCTTGCCGCTGGTCAGCCAGCCCGTGTAGTGCACCGTAACGGTGGCACGCTTGTTGTACGGCTGCTCGCCGTCGCCCACCTTGATATCGTAGTACTTCAGACCCGATTCGGTCGTCACGGGAGTGAGCCCCTCAACAGACGAAGGCGTCGGCTGGGGCTTCTCCTCCGGTTGCGGCTGCTCCCCGGGTTTCGCCTCGGCCTTAGGCGCCGGAGTGGGAGGCGCCTGCGGAGGTGTCGGCGGCGTCTTGGGGGGCTCGGTCGCGGCGCCGGGCTGGGCCGGCTGCGCCGGCGGGGCTTGCCCCGCGGCCGTCATCGGCAGCAGCAGCACGACCGCCAACACCACGCAGGTAACGGTCACGCCCAGCACACCGCACATAGTCCGCACAGTACTCATGTAAGTTGCCTTTGTGAAAGAAACTCTACGTATCGCTGCAAGACCAAGTCGTCGCGCTCGCGACAACCGTGTCCCTCTCCCTGTCACCCTGGGAATGCTCGTTGCCCACGGCGCCGCTTCTGCGCGCCGATTCCCCTTACCCCCGGGTCGTGCTCGTCCTATCGCAGCCCCGATGCCTTCGACGGCGCGAACCACCGCCCCAAGTCGTTCACGACCCGCCACACCCGTCGTGGATCGCGCGTGGCTGCAAACCGCGCCGACATCTCCAGACGCCCACCCGCCGCTTCCGCGTCCCCTTCCGCCACGGCCGCCAAGACGGCCTGATCGACAACACCGTTCAGGGCCTTGCCCGAGCCGGCCTCGTCGAAGAACACCGAGCCCGCCCCCCGCCACCTGAACACTCCGTCAGCCGTGCGGACCTGGTAGAACACCTGCCCGTTGATCTGGGTCGCGTCCGCTACCGTGCGCCCCGGGCGCGGACGCCACACGCTCTGAACCCAGATCACCTGCTCAATGGCGTGCTCCGGCCCCGGCTGCCTCTCGTCCGTCTTCTGCAGAACGAGATGCAGGTTGCCATGATCGTCCAGGTCGTAGTACGCAACGGGGAACGTCTCCCGGTAGCGGACCGGCTCCGCCGGGTCGCGGCAGTCCAGCAGTTGCACGGTGTTGGTGGCCGCCGGCAGGCAACCCGTGCCGCACGCTGCCAGCACTGCCATCGCCCACCCCGTGTTCGATCGGGCGACCCCAGCCAGCAGCCCGACACCCTGGCCCCGGTCCCCCTTGCCCGGCAGGGCGTCCCTCTTCCACCGGGTAATCATTGCCTCACCATAACCACCGTCCCCCCCACCGTCAAACTCCGTCCGAGCCCGTGTGGAAACGAGGGGCGCCATCCGAGCCCGAGCGGGAGCGAGGGGCCATTGGAGATCGCCAGATCAAGCCCCTCACTTCCGTTCGGGCTCCGTCCCGGTGCCCCCAGCCCCGGAGTGCTTTGCGTGCCGCTCGGTTCCAGTCGCACTGATCTCGCCCGGGCGGGTCGCTTTTCCCGGTTTTGTGCTTGACGCCCCCCCCCCCCCGGACGCGGTACCTTGAATTTCGGACATGTCGGTCGGGGGTCAGGGTGCCGCGTCCACCCCGGTTGTGGGCGCGGGGCGGTAGGTCAAACGGGCCTTCGGCGCGAACCGCGTCGTTCTCGCCGTCGGTCCCATTACCACATCGGAGGATCCCCAATGACACGCAAACATTGGATCGTGGGAGTTCTCATCTTCGCCAGCGTAGGGGCTGTGTGCCTTGGCGCCCTGTACACCTGGACCGGCGGCGGACAGGATGACAACTGGGACACGTCCGCAAACTGGTCCACGTATGGACAACGCCCGTATCCGTCCACCACGAGCGACGACGCCGTGTTCCCCTATGACCAGAACGGTTGGGCCGTCAACCTGACCACGGAGCAGATTGACGACCTCAGCATCAGCGCCGACACCGAGTTTCAAGCCGGTGGCGGCGGCGGTGGTGGCTGGGTGACCCTGACGGCCGACACCGTCACCATCTCCGGCACTTCGCCCGCCGGTGGGCACGAAGTTGTCGTGACTCTGTTCGAGAATGCCCGCATCACGACGGTTCCCACGCCGTAGATGCCGGCCGGGCCCGGTGAACGTCAAGTTGGGGTGGGAACCGGTGCATGCAGTTCCCGCGCTCCGGAGGACGAGACTCGCAATACTCATCTGCAGCAGAGGATAAACATCGTGGCAAGACGAATCGGCGTCATCGTTACCGTCCCGATCTTTGTGCTTCTCGCGGCCGTGCCCGCCGGCGCGACCGACTACGTGTTCCGTCCACCCGACTACGCCCAGACCGGTGCGTGGCACATCAACGACAACTGGGTGCCCCCAGGGCACCCTGAGGCCGGCGATACGGCAACGATCGGCCCGCTGCTGGACGGAAATCAGAACGTCTACTACCCCCGCTGCTACGTGCGCTTCGAGGAGTCAATTCGCGACGTGGCGGTCTACGGCGCGGGCGGGGGTGGGTGACTGGGGTCCCGGATCCTGATTTGCCAGTCTGGCAAACTGACCGTCCACCACGCGGCCACCATCGACGATGGAGCGTCCATTGTCTTCTATTACTGCCCCATCCAGGGTGACCCCCGCACGGACTGCGGCTCGGGGGAGCTGAGCGTCGCCCATGACGCGACCATCAGCGGCAACGGGGGACAGATCTTGGGCGCCCCGAACTCCGGGCTCCCCGAGGTGTGCACCGAGGGGCTCAACCCCGGGATCATCAGCAGCGGGAACGATGGCGGGCTGCCGGCGGTCCTCACCCTTCAGAGTACCGGACAGAACCTCCTGCACGTGCACGGGCACATCGACCTCCGAGCGAAGACGGTCAACAACGCTCTCGTCGGCGTGAACAACGTGCTGGGGGCCAGCGTCGAGCATGCCATGAAGCTCTCCACCTGGCCCAAGTCGGGCAGCGGGGAGTGGTATGCCAACGACGGGCGGCTGGAGGTCCTGGTATCGGTGAGCGGGAGCGCCAAGTGGCGTATCAGTGGGGACAGCTCCGAGGCGCTGATCTGGATCAATGCCGAGTGCACGGACTTAAGCGGCAATGTCGAGTTGACGCAGGGGACGCTCGACGTGGACCAGAACTTCTGCACCTCGGGCAACCTGACCTTCGACGGACGGTCGACGGGAACACGCATCGCCGTGGCTTCCCTGCGCTCAGCCCAGTTCGGGGGGACGTGCCCATAGCGGGGAAACACGCAGCACGCCCCCGGACGACCGAGAAAACGCCTCCGGGCACTCGTTCGCAAGACGTCCGCGGCGGACAGGCGTGTTGCCGCCAACTTGTCGGGACACTCAGTGAGGTGGTAGAATGAAGGCGCAACCCAGCGGGAGGATCTGGTACATGTTCGTTTCCGCCTTGCTCCGCGCGCGCCAACGCGAGCGCGCCACCGTTGCTTGCACTCGATGGGCCGCATGGAGGCTCCTGCTCACCATGCTATCGGGCGCCTGGCTTACGCTGCCGAGCATGACACAGGGGGCGGTGCAAGTTCCACGGGGATTCGAGATTGTTCAACTCACCAGCGACAGCAACGAAGACCGATATGTGCAAATGAACAACTGCGGCGAGGTCGTGCACAGCCACTACCTTCTCCCCGCCGGCGCCGGGCGCGCCATCTTCTGCCACGACAACGGCAGGGTTATCCGCGTCACGCCTGATGCATCATACAACTACACATGTGATGTAAATGATGCGGGGGTAATCGTGTGGAGCGGTTGCCCTTCGCTCGGCGCCACGCGACACATCTACTTGTACGAGAATGGGTTGATCGCACAACTGACAGACGGCATGTTTGACGACCGAGAGCCGTGCATCAACGCCGTGGGACACGTAGGTTGGTACCGCTGGTTCCAGGATGGATGTGACTACAGCCGCGCGGAAGTCTTCTTCAGCGACGGACAGGCCGTGGAGCAGATCAGCAATAACGGGCTCTCCAATCAAAGCGTCTGCATCAACGACCTCGACGAGCTCGCTTGGACCCGCTACAACGATTGCGTCAACCCGTGGGTGTCCGACATTCTTCTGTATCGCGATGGGCTGATCTCTGTGCTCCCCGCACCAGAGCCCCCGGCGGAGCCCCAGATTCCCGGCATCAACAACCTCGGGCACGTGATCTGGGGCAGCTCTGCGGGGATCGAGCTGTGGGCGGATGAGTCCACGACGCTCATCACACCGTGGGGGCGCAACCCGGCCATCAACAACCACGGTGACATCCTGTTCATTCGCTGGCACGATGACACCAGCACGTGGCAGACGTGGGCGTATCTCAACGGCGTCTTCTATCAGCTTTCCGATGACCCCTTCTGGAGCACCGACGGCGACATCAACGACTACGGCGAGATGGCCTGGGAAATGGGGCCCTGGGAGCAGCGCGACGTCCGGATGCTGCGGCGGATTCGCAATGGCGATACGGACTTCGATCTCGACGTGGATGTGGACGATTACGCATCCTGGCCGGACTGTCTGACCGGGCCCGTCGAGACCGACAGGCTCTGCGACTGTCGCTTCCTGGACATGCAGCACGACCGCGATGTGGACTTAGCCGACTTCGCGCTGTTCCAGAACGCGATGGGCACCGTGGTGACCATTGACGATCACAACTGTTGCGAAGTCCACTACGATCCGGGCTGCACCCACCCGGACATCATGGCCTGCGTCTGCGCCGAGCTGCCGGAATGCTGCCAGACCACCTGGACCGCCGCCTGCGCGGCCGCCGTCAGCAGCCTCGGTTGCGGCGAGTGTCCGTAGGAAGCGGTCAGCTACAAGCTATAACCTGTCAGCTTCAAGCTCTCCGCTATAAGCTGTCAGCTATAAGCCGTCAGCTTTAAGCTGTCCGCCTTCA
>Ga0209200_1000074_pt1 | contig 113635 bp, 81 predicted proteins | sample AD_UKC033_MetaG_FD_184406 | JGI IMG/M metagenome (GOLD analysis project Ga0209200, IMG submission 184406) | Active sludge microbial communities of municipal wastewater-treating anaerobic digesters from USA - AD_UKC033_MetaG (SPAdes) (version 2) | ecosystem: Engineered > Bioreactor > Anaerobic >...
GTGGCGGACATTCCCGAGGCCGATGCCATCGTCGGCTGGGGTCTGGACCTGGACGTGGCTCTGCCTGGGGTTGCCGACTGGACGTTTGTGACGGTCGGTCCGGCCTGGACGGGCACGCCTGCTCCGGATGGTGACGATCTGGCGGGTCTGGCGTTCCCGACGCCGGTTTTCGGCACGGGTGTCGTGCTGGCCCGGGTGGAGTTCACGGGTTACAGCGTCGGCCTGACGGGCGTGCTGCCCGGGGTCACGCCGACGGACCTGAACGAGGGCTTCGTGAAGCTCGGCGGCGCGTTTGTGCCGGCGACCTTCGCGGGCGGAGAGGTGGAAGTGGTTCCGGAGCCGGCGACGCTGACGTTGCTGGCGCTGGTGGGCCTGGTGGTGCTGCGTCGCCGCTAGGCGTTCCAGCCCGGAACGCGTAGCCTGCTTCGGGGGCCGTTCTCCAGGTGAGAGCGGCCCCCTTTATTGCGCCAGCCCGGCGCGGGGTGTAGCGTCGGCTCCTGTGGCCGACGCAGTGGGGTTCGGGGCCTCGTGTCAACTTGCGTGCTCAGCGCCTGCGGGAAGGCGTGCTTGTGCTCCAGGGGGCGTCTTCGCTTCCGTTACCCTCACCCCTACCCCTCTCCCTGCGAGGGAGAGGGGTCATCGGCCGCACGCCGGTCCCCACCTGCCTGCGGAGAGGGGTCATCGGCCGCGCGCCGGTCGCCTTGTCCGGCGGGAGAAGGGTTCAGAGGCGGCTTCCGTGCGTCCGTGTTGGCCCGGCCCTCACCCCTGCCCCTCTCCCCGGGGGGAGAGGGGTTCAGAGGCGGTGTGCCGGCCGTAGCGGTTGAAGAACGTGCGGGCCTCGAAGGGCTTCTTGTCTTTTTGCGGCCAAGTTTCGGCGGGTGCCCCTACCGGTAGCAGGATGCGCACGGCCTTCGCGGGCGGCAGGCCCAGCAGGTTGCCGATGGTCTCGGCGTGGTTCTCCAGCCGCAACCAGCCGTCGATCCAGACGCTCGCGTAGCCGAGGGCGGTGATCGCCAGCAGCATGTTCTCCACGGCCGCGGCGCAGTCCTCCACCTGAAAGTGATGCCCTTCATAGACCGGCTGGGGCTGCCGGTCCACGCAGCAGGCGATGAACGCCTGGGCCTGCTGGACGGCGGTGTTGGTCGCATGAAGAGCGGCGATCCGGCGGACCAGCGGCGGATCGTCGACGATGACGAACGAGGTCGTCTGCATGTTGCGGCCGGAGGGGGCCTGCAAGCCGGCTTGAACGATGCGACGCAAGTCCTCACGCGGGACCGGCTGGGGCTTGTAGGGGCCGCGGTAGCTGTGTCGCTTGGCGATGGCTGCGAAAACGTCCATGATCGTGTCTCCCTGCGTTTCTCGGTGCGATCGGGCCGGCGGGCGTGCGTGTTTGGCCCAGCCCTCACCCCTGCCTCTCTCCCCTGGGGGAGAGGGGTTCAGATCGGGCATGCGAACGCCCGCATTCCTGACCCTGCCCGCGGTGCGTTGGGGTGTCCTGCGGGGAGGATACACGTGTGCGGCCTCGCTGGACAAGCGTCACCCGCATCCCGACAATCCGCCGCTTCCGGACGGGGCGCCTGCGTCCGCGCGGGTCGGTGAGCCGCGACGCCGGGTCGCCGCCTGAGACGATCAGTACGGGAAGAGACGGGATGATTGTTCTACTGGTCTTCGCGTTTGTCTACTTGGGCATGATCGTGGGTCGGGCGCCCGGCCTGGCGCTGGATCGGACCGGTGTGGCTCTGCTGGGCGCGATCATCCTGTTGGCCACGGAGCAGGTGGACGTGAAGGAGGCGTGGGAGGCGGTCGACGTCCCCACGATCGGGCTGCTGTTCGGGCTTATGGTGTTGTCCGCCCAGTTCCGCCTGGGGGGCATGTACACGGCCATCACGCGGCGCATCGTGGCCGCCCGCGTGACACCGCAGCGGCTGCTGGGGATTCTGATCGGTGTGGTGGGGTTGCTGTCGGCGCTGCTGGCCAACGACATCGTGTGCCTGGCCGTGGCACCGCTGCTGGTGGAAAGCTGTGCCCAGCGGAAGCTTAACCCCGTGCCGTTTCTGCTGGGGCTGGCGTGTGCGGCCAACATCGGCTCGGCGGCCACGCTGATCGGGAATCCGCAGAACATGCTGATCGGGCAGAAGCTGGGGTTGTCCTTCGCGGGCTACCTGCTCGACGGCGGCGTGCCGGCCACCGCGGGGTTGATCGCGCAGTGGTGGCTGCTGTGCCGGTTGTCGGCGGGACGCTGGGAGGCGGTGACCTCGGTGCCGGCGGTCAAGGCCCCGACGTTCAACCCGTGGCAGTCAGCCAAAGGCACCGTCATTCTCCTGGGGCTCGTGGTGTCGTTCCTGGTGGTGCCCTTGCCGCGTGAAGTGCTGGCGTTGGCGGCCGGGGGGTTGGTGCTGGCCAGCCGCCGGATGCACACGCGCCGCATGCTCGGGCTGGTGGACTGGCAGCTTCTCGTGCTGTTCGTGGCGCTGTTCGTGGTGAATCACGCCCTGGAAGCGACGGGGGTGGTGGCTGCGACGCTGACCCGGCTGGCGGAAGGCGGGCTGCACCTGGAGCGCCCGGGCTGGCTCTTCGCGGTGACGGCCGTGCTGTCGAACATGGTGTCGAACGTACCGGCGGTGATGCTGCTGCTGCCGGCGGCCACGCATCCGCTGGCGGGCGCGGTGCTGGCGTTGTCCAGCACGCTGGCGGGTAACCTGATTATCGTCGGCAGCATTGCCAACATCATCGTGGTGGACCAGGCGCAGCGGCTGGGCGTGCACATCTCGTGGCGCGAGCACGCGCGGGTGGGAGTCCCGGTGACGGTGGTGACGCTGCTGATTGCGGCGGCGTGGCTGGCGCTACGCGCCGTGGCGTGAAGATCGGTGCGTGCCGCGACACGCGAGGGGTGGCGACTACCACGCCGGTCACGCAGTTGCTTCCGAATGTGAGCCCCGTGCTCGGACGCGGGTGGCATGGCCAAGCGCAGCGCCGCCATGCCTTCGCGAGGAAGCGCGCGGGCGTCGCCGCGGCATGCCGGCGCCCGCTTATGGCGGGCTTGGGCATGCCACCCTGGGTTTTCCTTTGCGTGGTCCTGTGCAGGGCGGTGACGCTACCGGAGCGGTTGCGCGGCGCGTACGCCTGCTGCCCGGTGATGCGTACTCCTCAACCGACCGCGAAGGGTACGGGGCCGCCGGTTTCCAGGCTCGCGCGTTCGGCTTCCAGCAGGCGGGCGACGGCCAGCGCATCCTGGATGGAGGCGATGAGGCGCGGTCCGTCGGGCCGGAGGGCGGCGAGCAAGTGGCGGATTTCCACGTCGTAGCCAGTGCCCGGCGGCAACACGACGGGCTCGCCTTCCGGCACACTTGGTCGGTACAGCAGCAACGGCGGTTGACGGCTCAAGTCGAAATCCGCGGTGGCCTCGGCGAAGTTGACCACGTAGCGCATGCGGAAAGGGAAGCCGCCCGCCTGGTCCCAGCCACCCTCGGCCGCCACGTGCAGAGGGCCGTGCTCATAGTGGTAGGTGGTTGTGATGTGGTCGATCGAGCCGGCGCAGGACACGACGTCCGGATCGCCGAAGCCGAAACGCACGAAGTCGGCATCGTGGAGGTGCAGGTCCACGAGGGCCCCGCCGCTACGGGCAGGGTCGCGGTAGAACTCGCTCGCCCAATCGGGGCAGGTGCCCAGACGTTGGAATGACGCGCTGCGAACCGGGCCGAACGTGCGGCCGTCGATCTGCTCCTTCAACCAGCTCCAGCCTGGCCAGAACCGCATGCACAAGGCGGGCATGCAGAGTTGCCCGGGTGCCCGCGCGGCCGCCTCGACGACCCGGCGCACCTCTGCGGAACTGACGGCCACGGGCTTCTCGACCAGGACGTGCTTGCCCGCCTGCAAGGCCGCCACCGCGAGATCCGTGTGGGTGTCGGTGTAGGTGCAGATGCTGACGAGCTCGACGTCGGCATCGGCGAGCAGCGCGTGGGGGTCCGCGTAGGTATGCACGACGCTGGGGTCGAAGAGGGCACCCGGGGCGGTCACGGCCGAAGTGAGTTCCCGTTGGCCGGAGGCGGCCGTGCGCCCGCGGCGGCGTTCCGGGCGTGCGTCGCAGACGGCCACCAGTCGGCAGGGGAAGCCGGCGGCGCAGGCGGCCGCGTAGGCGGTCAAATGCGTTCGCCCCATGAAGCCCAAACCGATGATGCCCACCCCGATCGGTGCCGCGTCGCTCAATGCTCGCTCCCTTCCGGTTGCCCGATCCACGTCGCGACGCGGCGACGGGCGGCGTCGATGTCGCCGGACCGGGTGTCGCCGGCCTCACGCTCAATCATGAGATCGCCGCTGAACGCCGCTTGACGCAGGACGGTGAAGAAGCCCGGCCAATCGACGGCGCCCGTGCCGACGGGGACTTCGCGGCCCCAGGTTCCGGGGGTGGCCGCCGGCACGGCGTCCTTGACGTGGACCTGCACCACGTGCGCGCTCAGCGCGCGCAGCGCCGCCACCGGGTCGCCCCTGCCGTAGAGGATCATGTTGGCCGGGTCGAAGTTGACGCCCACCGCGGGATGCTGCAACTCCTCCAGGAAGCCCAGCAGGTGGTCCGCGGTCTCCTGCCCCGTTTCCAGGCCGACGCGCGCCCCGACGCCGGCCAACCGGTCCGCTACCGCGCGCACGCGCTCGCCCAGCACGGCACGCAGCGGGTCGCCTCGTTCATGCGGGATGAAGCCGGCATGGAAGGTGACGAGCTTCAGGCCAAGTTGTGCCACGATGGTGGCATTGGCCTCCACGGCCGCGAGGTTGTCCGACCAGTACTCGTCGGGCCGCAGGCCGCCGGTGCGGCGAATGGACTCCAGGGATGTGTAGTCCTCGCCGCGCATGGCCAGCATGCCGGAGCGGATTCCAATGCCGGCCGCGCCGAGCGTGGCCACGGTTTGCGCCGTCGGCCAGGCACCGGTGCGCAGCGGATCGAGGGCGAGCTGGATGGCGTCCAAGCCGACGGCCCGCACCTTCTGTGCCAGGTCCTCCGGCGAGGTCGGTCGCAACGACCAGGAACAGACTCCTATGCGCGACTGCATGCGGACCACTCCTGTCGGCGGCGTTGAGTTTCGGGGCACGGCCGGTCGGGCGCCCAGCCGCCGGGCCGCGCCGACGTGGCCCAGCGCGTCTCGAAGCCGCCGGGCGCGATCATACGGTACCTTGGCCGGTTCGCCCACCGGCCCGTTGCGCCGCTCGACCGAACAGGGGCCCTCGAAGCGCTCCCCTGCAGGCGTCGTTCCCCGTAGTGCCTGCCGCGGCCGCCGCGGGGCGGTGACCACGCGATCGGCCGGATTGACGGGTCGGCTGTACCGCAGGTAGCATGTGGTCTTACCATGCGTGATTCGACTCGACCGACTGCCTTTGGACCGCCGTCCCGTGGTTCTCCCTCCTCGCCCGGCCAAGCCCGGTCCCTGCCGCCGGCGGCGGGAGCGAAACCTGACGAGCGGCCCACCAGGACCATCCCCACCGCCCAGGAGCGCGAGCGGGCGGTGCTGGTGGGTATTCTGCTGCCCAGCACAACGGTGGACCTGCGTGATCCGCTGGCGGAACTTGCGGCGTTGGCCGAGTCCGCCCGCGTGGAGGTGGTCGGGTCGCTGTTGCAGAAGCGCATGAACCTCGACCCGGCCACGGCCATCGGTAAGGGGAAGGTTGAGGAGTTGGTGGGGCTGGTTCAGGCGACCGGTGCCAACGTGGTCATCTTCGACAACGACCTGTCGCCGCGGCACATCCGCGCGGTCGAGGAGCGGATCGGCCGCAAGGTCATCGACCGCAGCGAACTGATCCTGGATATCTTCGCCGCCCGGGCCCGCACGCGCGAGGCGCAGTTGCAGGTCGAGCTGGCTCAGCTTGAGTACACCGCGCCACGCTTGCGCGGCATGTGGACCCACCTGGAGCGCATCGCCGGCGCGGGCGGCGCGACGGGGGCCGGTGCGGTGGGCGGCGTCGGTACGCGCGGACCCGGTGAGCGCCAGATTGAGATCGACCGCCGCATCGTCAAGGACCGCATCACCCGCCTGCGGCGGGAGATCGCGGAGATTGACCAGCGCAAGCAGCGGGTCGTGCACTCCCGCGCCGATGAGTACACGATCTCGCTGGTGGGCTACACGAACTCCGGCAAGACGACGTTGCTCAATCGGCTGACGGGAGCAACCCAGTTCGCGGCGGACATGCTGTTTGCCACGCTCGACACGAAGACCACCCGGTGGGACCTCGGCGAGGGGCGGTCGGTCCTGCTGAGCGACACGGTGGGCTTCGTGCGTGACCTGCCGCACAACCTGATCGCCTCGTTCCGGGCGACGCTGGAGGAGGCCATCCATGCCGACCTGCTGCTGCACGTGGTGGACGTGTCGGCCCCGAGCGCTCTGCACCAGGTCGAAGTGGTCAACCGCGTCTTGCGGGACCTGGGTTGCGGTGACCGCCCGCGGGTGACCCTGCTGAACAAGATCGATATCGCCGCCGATGTCTCCTCCGCCGCCGTGCTGGAAATGCGGGAGCCGTGTGTCCTGCGCGTCTCGGCCCTGACGGGCGAGGGTCTGGACAAGCTGGCGGCCGACGTGGTCCGCCTGATGACCGGTGAGACCTTCGATGTGACCCTGCTGGTCCCCCACAGCGTGGGCAAGGCACTGGGCGACATCGACCGCTGGGCGGTGGTCCACCAGCGTGACTTCGGCCCCGAAGGTACCACGCTGCGTGTCAGCATCGGCCGGGGGTTCCTGAATCAACTGCGCAGCCGCTACCCGCAACTGCGTGTGGGTGGCGGGGACGAGCCCACATGACCCCGGCGGCAGGACAGCGCCAAGCGAGTTAGGTGTCCGCAGGCTGCAGCCCCCGATACCCCAATGTTCGCGGCAGCCACTGGAACTCCGACCACAGGACGCTTTTCGTGGGAGCCGGTTCCGTACCGGAGTTGACTGGCTCCACACAGTAGGGCAACGGGCACGGGGGGGCGGGGTGGCATGGCCAAGCGCAGCGCCGCCATGCGGCCTCGGGGAGTGAACGTGCGTTCTGCGCGCGGTATACCGGCGCCCGCCCGTAGCGGGCTTGGGCATGGCACCCGACGCGAGCTCGGGCATGTCACCCCGATGCGGGCCAGAGTGTACCACCTTGGTATCTCCGTTGCGTGGTCCTCTGCAGAGCGGTGCGGAAGTGAGGCGCGTCCACGGGTGCGCTTGAGATTCCAAAGAGCAGGGGCGTCCGCAGTCGGCCGCGGTGCCGCTTGGGAAGCGCCCGGCACGCGCCTACAGTCCACTTGGTGAGTTCGGACCCGCTGGTTTCCCTCGAGGATCGAGCCATGCTGTGTTCGGTATTGCGCGCGGCGGGTGCCTGGGCGGCGCTGCTGATGGTTGTTGTCGGAAGTGGGTGTACCGCGGCGCCGGTCGGCAACCAGGATGACGGCGGTGGGTCGGCGTGCCGGGAGCGCGGGCTGTCGTGCAGCGTGGCTGCCCCCTGCTGCGTCGGTTTCGCCTGCACGGATGAGGGCGTGTGCGAGGCCGTCGCCGTGTGCGCGGGGTTGGCCGCGGCCTGCGGCGACGACCAACCGTGCTGCGCGCCGCTCGCCTGTGTGAGCGGGGTGTGCGTCACCGAGGCCTCGGACGACGCCACTGATGACGCTGCGGAGGGCCAGTCGGACGCTGGTTCCGACGATGGTCAGGGCGAACCGCCCGTGAGTGGTCCGGTGGGACCCGTACCGGGTGCCGGTGACTTACCGGGTGACGATGAGTCGCCGCCTGCCGATGGAACGCCTCCCGCCGATGAGACGCCCGACGCCGGCGAGACCCCGGATGCCGGAGAATCGCCCGACGGCGACGCGGAGGAGGCTGACGGTGCTCCGCCCGCCGGTGAGGTGGTGCCGGGTTTCTCGCTGGTTGATGTCAACCCGGGCTCGCCGCGGTACGGCGAGGTCGTCTCGCCCCGCGACTACCTGGGCGCAGTCTCGGCGTGGTACTTCGGGCACGCGAACTGAGGGTACTGTCGAAGCCAGTTTGGCTTTCTCAACCAGATGCAGAGTGAGCTGGACGCCCGGCCGATCCCACGCGCGATCCACATCCTCGGGGTCAACGACGTGGGACTGGAAACCGGCAACGCGGCCATGACCGAAGGCCGGGCCCTGCCGTGGTTGCAGGCGGTGGAAGGCGAAGATGCTTGGGCGCTATGGCAGGCGGAATTCCGCGACGTGGTCATCCTGGGACCCCGGAACGAACGCATTGGGGTGTTCAATGTGACCCGGCATAACCTGTCCGAGCCGCAGAACTACGCGGCCCTGAAGGACCAGTTGCTCGCGGGCGCCGACGAGTAGGATGGGCGCAGGCGGCGCCTCATCGGACCTCGTCCCATGCTGCACAGGCGTCCGTTGAGCGCCGCGAGGGTCAATTCAACGGGCCGGTCAGCGCTGCGACGAACGGCGCCAGGTCGTGCAGACCGACGAGGCTGTCGCCGGCCATGTTCAAGGCCGCGCAGTAGCCAGAGGCCGTCTGGCCGAAGCACTCCTGGAACGCGGCGAAATCCACAAGGTCCACGTCGCCGTCGTCATCGTAGTCGCCGTCGCCGTACTGCGGGGCTGCCTCCTGCAGGCCGAGAATCTGAATGTCGTCGATGTTCCAGCCGCAATAGCGCCAGGCGCCGTCGGTGGTGCCCATGGTCCAGCGCAGGTAGACGGCGGGCTGGTTGTCGGCCACCGCCGAGATGTCATACTCCTGATAAGACCAGGCGGAATCGGCGGTTTCGCTATCGGGATTCTGCCAGATGGTGATCCAGTTGACGCCATCGTTGCTGACGCGCACGCAGGCGTGGTCATACGCGGAGCGTTCCACCCCCAGCCAGCGCCAGAAGCCCAGCCGCGCGCTCCACAAACCGGTGCAGTCGATGGCCGTGCTGGTCAGGTGACGCTCCGGCATGTTGTTGGGATAGTCACCACTGAGGTTGTACCCGTACACGAAGCTGCCCGTGTGGCCGTTGGTCGGGTCGGGGCCGCCGTACTGTCCGCCGCCGCCGGTGGGGTGACCGAAGGCCCACTGGTCCGCGGTCGACCAGCCGGGATTGCTGTCCAGGGGCCACGCGTACTGGGGGGTCGGCGCGCCGATGGCCAGAACAATGGACCGACCGGTGTCGCCGAAGTGGTCCGTCAGGTTCGTGAAGTAGAGCGTGGTTACGTGGGCGCCCTCGCTGAGCGACGACGCATGGGCATTGAGGGCGACGGTGAGGTGGGCAGTCTCCCCCACGCCCAGCGTGCCGCTGACGTCGCCCGACAGCGTGATCCAGTCAGCGGGAGGATCCACGGTTACTGCGTATTCGACGGGCACGTCACCGCGGTACTTGAACTCGTAGTCCGCCTGGGTCGGCGTGAAGGGGCCGCCGGCGGGTCCGGTAGCGAGGAAGCCGCCCGTCGGCGTGACCTGCAACCCGAGATCGACGGTCAGAGCCTTGATGCAGAAGTTCGCCGTGTGGTCCCAGGTGGAGTTGAGGAACGTGTAGTCGTAGAGATCCAGCCACGCGCCACCGCTGCGGTAGTAACTCTCGCCGGCAGCGGCCGACGATGGCACGATCGTCCGCCCGGAACTGCCCAGCAACACGGGCACATCCGAGGTGCGGTCGAACGCCTGCCCGCCGGCGGTGAGCTCCAGGTAGACATAGAAGTCGTCACCCGTGGCAAGCACCGCGGGTTCGTCCAGTTCGACGGTATGGAACCCGGTGTATTGGATCGTCCCGGATTTGCTGCTGAGCTCGTCGAGCAGGACACCGCCCTCGAACCGGTCGTAGACGGTCACCGTGTACGCGACATCATCCGCGGCGCTGAAGAAGCTCACGGCCTGCAGCCCCGCATCGGCCGTGGCAGTGAACGCGTTGAAGGCTTCGGTGAGGTCCCGCATGGTGTCGCGCCAGCCGTGGTAATCGTGGTAGTACACGTGATCGTAGGCGAGGAACTCCACGTCTTGGAAGGACACTGCGCCCATGAAGGGCTCCTGGCAGCACCACTTGTCGTAGTACGAGATCCAGAAGTAGCCCGCCAGGCCCCAGGAGGTGCCCCAACTGTTCTTCACGAGCCAGGCACCCGGGTGCGGCGCCTGCGTGGCCTTGTTGTCATCCCAGCCGACGATGGCCACGGCGTGGTTGGGCAGCAGGGTACTGCTGGGCGGTTGGTAGTGGATGTAGTTCGAGATGAAGGCGCTGTCATAGCACATGCAGGTGCCGAGGACGCCCTCCTGCATGATCTTCTGCTTGATGAGGTTGATGTTGCCCAGATCCGTCCCGGCGACGTACCACTCGATGTCGCGGGGGTAGAAGTGGTGATAGCTGGGGCTTTGCCGGGCGGGCGGCGTGTTGTAGGACTGCCCATCGATGTCGCGCACCGCGCCTTCGCCCCGGGTCAGATAGGCGGCCGTGACGAGATAGTCGCCGCCCTCGTGCACCGTTAAGCCACTGCCGGCGGACGGGTAGATGTCATCGTTGTTGTGCTGGTTGAAGCCGTTCCACCAGTCCAGGTGGTACTCGGCGAGGTCGGGTTCGCCGGTCTCGCCCGCCGCTGCCCAGTTACCGGTCATCAGCAGGTTGCCTTCCATGGCGGCCATCGCGCCGTGCGTCCAGCAGGTGCCACCCTGCTGGTTCTTGACCGAGGTGACGTAGTTGGTGCCGCCGACGTTCCGCAGGTCGAACGAGGTCGGAGGATCGGCCGCCGCCACCCCGAGAAACACCCCGCAAACCGCCATGGCCAGGATCATGGAAACGCTTCTCATCGTCTGTTCTCCTACCTGTGGTGGGCCGGAAGGCCAGTATACCAACCTGAGCCTTCCGCGGCAACAAAGAAGCACCGTCGGCTGCGCGGAGGCGCAGCCAAGCGCTGGTCCCGGCGGTAGGGCCCGTCAGGACTGCGGGTCGGTCCGCGGGGTCGTGCGGTGCCGCTTCGCTCGCGGCCGCTGGTTGCCCGGCCCCCACGCCGCGCGGGTGCGATGGGGCAGGGTTCGCAGAGTCTTTCGCCTGTACGCGTGTTCGTATAGACTGGGCCACGATGAGGCTGCTGACCAATGGGCGGTCTGAGGTGTCGTTGCATGTTTGCCAGCCGGGCATTTGCGTCCTGTTCCGTTTGTCGGAACTTGTCGATACGGCTCGCCTCCGTGCGTGACTCCGCTCTCTTGCCTATTGCCTTGTGCTTCTTGTCCGGCCGCCATGCGGATCGGGGTCATGAAGGTCGGCGGAGTCTGCGGCGCGCCGCGGTTCGCGTACTCGTGTTGTTGGCTGCGGCGGCCGGCAGCGCCCACGGGCAGACACCGACGATCGAGGTGGACCTGCAGCTCGGTTCCGGAGGGCGGCTGCAGGGGCTGGTCGTGGATCACAACGACGATGCGGTCGTGGTGGTCGCCGGTCAGACGCCCTATGTGTTCGGCTGGGATGAGGTGGAGGGACCGTCGGCGTACGTGGCCCGGCGCGACCTGCTCATCCTCGCCCGCGGCGGGGCGGAACATCTCAGCGCGGAGGACCACCTGGGGTTGGGGATTTTCGCGCTCCGGCGGCGCGTCGGAGAGGCGGCGCTGGAGGAGTTTGGCAAGGTCCGGGCGCTGGACCGGACGCTCGAACCGAAGATCAGCGCGGCCACCGATGCTGAGCGGGCCCGTCGACGGGAGGAGACGCCCGGAAGCCGCCCGTTCCACGAGGGTCGCGGTGCCGCGGAGCCCGGGGCGGAGGCATCAACGCCGCAGGCCGGCCTGACCGCACGGCTGGCCGAGTTGGATGCGCTCAAGGGCCGGTATGAGACCGAACAGACGCCGGCACCGGTGCGGGAGGCCGTGCGGGGCGTCTACGAAGCCTTCGGCGCGCAGGTATGCGAAGTCATGGGTCCGTCCGTCGTACGCCTGGAGTCGGACCACTTCCTCATCTGGACGGACTGTGACCCGCGCACTCGGGAGCAGCTTCGCAACTGGTGCGAGGCGACGTACCGGGAACTATGTACACAGTTCGGATTGTACTCGTCGGGTGATATCTTCCTGGCAAAGTGTCCGCTGTTCTGCTGGCGGAGCCGGGCGCGGTTCCTGAAGTTCGCGCGCGAGTTCGACGGCTACGACGGGCAGGAGGCCGTCGGCTACTCACGTTCCATCCCGGAGCGCGGACACGTGCACCTGGTGCTGCTGCTGCCGGGCCGGTCGCGGGAGGACCTGGATCGCTTCGCCGGCACGCTGGTGCACGAGGCCACCCATGCGTTCGTGCACCGGCTATTTGCCGCGCGCCTGATTCCGCACTGGGTTAACGAGGGGCTGGCGGAACTGATGAGCGAGCGCGTGCTCGGCCCGCGCTGTCCCGCCGGTGAGAAGGCGGAACTGCTGGCCCGGCAGTACGTCCGCTATGGCTGGTCCATCGGCGACCTGATCGAGTCGAGCGGGCCGCCGGCGGTGCATCAGTACGCGCTGGCCGGCAGCCTGGTTGCCTATCTGGAGCAACGTGACCGTCCGGCGTTTGTGGCGTTCATACGCGGGCTGAAGGAGGGCTCTTCGATCGACAAGGCGCTGGCCGAGTCCTACCCGGGTCTGACCGTTGCTCAGTTGGAGGCGGATTGGCGTGCCTGGGTGCGCGCCCGTGCGTAAGGTACCCCAGCGGCGCGACGCCGTGGGGGAAGCTGCGGGTGGCATGCCCAAGCCGAAGGCGCCGGCATGCGGTGGTAGCTACCCGCGCGCCAGGCGTGAGGCATGGCGGCGCTGCGCTTGGCCATGCCACCCCGTCCCACGCCTCGGTTTCCTCGTCGTGCGCGGTGACGCAGACGATGCTATGCCTCCGGCTTCGCGTCCAGTCGCTTGATCTTGATGTTGCGATACCAGATCGGTACGCCGTGATCCTGCAAGCCGACGTGACCGACCCTCGGCATGTCCTTGTACGCGGTGTTGAACTTATTGGGCGTGCCGTCGGGGTTCTTGTGCGCCTCGGTCCACAGGTTCAGGTTCATGTCGATGATCTGCTCGCCGTTGAGCACAACCTGGATGCGACTGCCCTTGCAGGTAATCGTATAGTGGTTCCACTCGCCGGCCGGCTTGACCATGTTCTTGCTGGGTTTGAGGCAGTCGTAAATCGCCCCGCAGTCATGCTTGTCCGGCTCGGCCTTGCCGAAGGAGTCGAGCACCTGGACCTCAATGCCCGTGTGCAGCCATTGCTCAATGCTGCCGGTACGCAGGAAGACACCGCTGTTCGTCTGCGCCGCGAGTTTGAACTCCAGGTCAAGAACGAAGTCGCCGAAGCGTTCCTGCGTCCAGATGTCGCCGCCGCCCACGCGGGTCAGCACGCCGTCCTCGGCGATCCAGGTGCCTTCCTTGGCGCTCCAGCCGGTGAGGTCCTTACCGTTGAACAGCATGTCCCACGCTGCCTCGTCGGGAGCCGGACCGGGCGGCAGCTCGCGAATCTTAATATTGCGGAAGAACAGCGGCGAATTGTGGGATTGGAGCTCGATCGGGCCGCTCGCATAGATGGTCTTGTCCCGCTCCCAGTAGTTCTCCATGACCACATTGTCCACAACGAGCACATCGTTGAGATGGACCGTCACCCGGTCGCCGACCATGCGAATGCGGAACGTGTTCCACTCACCGATCGGCTTGTCGGCTACCGCCAGCGGTTTGGCGGCGTTGCGCTGGTTGTTGTACAGGCCGCCGGAGCCGTCCGGCCACTTGGCGATATCCCAGATCTGCACCTGCGGTGAGCCGCGCAGGTAGATGCCGCTGTCACCGCCGGCCTCGATCTTCCAGTCGACCAGCAACTCGAAGTTGCCATAGTCCTTCACCGTGCACAGGTTCTCACCCTTGCCGCCGAAGACCAGCACGCCGTCCACGACCTGCCAGTGTTCGCGCATGCGGGCATCGGCTTCCTGTTGCGCCTTGGCGAGCTCATCGGGGGTCATCTTGGCTCGGGAAACCGGGTCGCCGACCAGTCCCTTCCACCCCGCCAGGTCCTCACCGTTGAAGAGGGTGACCCACTCGGTCTCGACCGGGGCCGCCGCCGCGGCGACGGGCGGCGGCGCCGCAGCCCGCGCCGGCAGCGGATCGGCGGGGGCCTTCAGATCACCCAGGGCAAACTGGATTCCGGCCAGGTAATGCTGCAGCACGGCCGGGTTCCAGAAGATATCGTGCCGATGCCCCAGCGAGCAGAAGAACACCCGGCCTTTGCCGTAGTTGCGCACCCAGCTCACCGCGAAGTCACCGTCCGTGCGCTTGATGCCCTGCTTGGTCATATCCGTCTTGCTCGTGTCGAGGCTGAGCAGCACGCGCAGGGCATCGCGGGAGTACGGCGGGCCAAACTGATAGATTTCATCCGCCACCGGAAACGCCTGCCCGCCGAACGCCGCCACCAGAGGATGCGTCGGCTCGTCGATTTTAACAGTTACTTTCTCGTTCCACGGATGGCCGTCAAAGTAGCCGCCGACCATTTCGCCGTAGGCGGACCACTTGTAGAAACAGTCCGTGGCGGCATGAATGCCGATGAACCCCTTACCGCTCCGCACGAAATCCAGCAGGCCCTGGCGCAGCACGGGATTGTCAAACAGCTCGCCGGTCGTGTTGTTGAAACACACGGCGTCGAAGTGGGCGAGCTTGTCCGGATGGAGCATGTCCACGTCACTGGTGAGGACGGCGTCGTACGCGCCGGTCTTCTTGCCGAGCATCTCCAGAGTCTGCGCCGCCAGCGGAATGGAGTCGTGTACAAAACCCCTGCACAGACTGAAGACCAGCAGCTTCCGCGGTTGGGTCGGCGCGACCACGGCCTTTCCGGGCAGGGCGGCCGCTACGTTGGCCAGCTCCTCTGCCGGAACCGGCGCGGGCGCTTGCGCGTCCGCCAGACTGATGACGTTCACCGCCAGCACGAGCACGGCAATGTGCAACATCGATTGATCCTCCTCACGGCTGAGAAGAGCGCCCGGCGGACGCGGCAGCCGCGTCCCCGGAAGGATTCACTTGCGCGTAGACGCCCTCGAGATGACCGCCGTCCACCGTGCGGAACCGGGCGCACGCATTCCACGCTCCACCATTGTTGGTCACCTTCAGCAGCAGCGTGTTCCAACCTTCTTGCAGAGACACACGTACCTTGTCTGCGCCGGGTTGCACGCCGCGCAGCGCATTGTTGGCGTGTACGACGGCACCGTTCAGCCAGACCTTGATCCCATCGTCGCTGCCGACCTCGAGCATCGCCTCCTGCGCCTTCGGCGAGAACACGTGCGTGCGCAGATAGGCCGCTTGATTGTCGCCGGGCAGATGAGCATGCAGGTCAACGCGCCAGGCGCGGTCCGCGCCACTGCACAGCGGCTGTGGTTTCCAGGTCACGCCGGCGGCGGCGCCGGTTTCCGGCGCGAAGATCGTATCAAAGACCTCCGTTCCGGCTTTGCCCGGTTCACTGTACGGGCCCGCCACTTCCCACGCGGTGATGTGGTCCTCATACGCGGCAACGCGGTCGAACACCGCCTGGGCACGTTCGCGCGTGGCCTTCGCCGGATTGGCGGCCAGCGCTTTCTCCAGCGGTACCCGCAGACCCTCCCAGGAGGTGGACACCAGGGCTTCCGCCACGGTGACGACCGCGGCCGCCGCTTCCGCCTTCAGGTCCGGGTCGCCAAGCAACGGCTCCAGCACCGCCAGCGTCTCCCGGTCTCTCAGTTGTCCCAGCGCGGCGAGGACCAGACGTTTCTCTTCCACCCGACGGGCAGCAGCCAAGCCCTCCATATACACCTTCAGGGTCGTGCCGATCGGGCGGTCCTTCGCCAGCCCCACGACGCGCACATAGCCTTGCAGCGCCCGCACGTGCTGCTTCAGATCGTCGCGTTGCCGGGCGAGCGTCAGCAGTGCCTCGGCCGCCCCGGCATCCGGCCAGTCGCACAGCGCTGCAAACGCGGTCTCCGCGACGGCAGCATCCTCCCGGTCCAGCGCCCACCGCACGGCGGCCAACGCCTCCGGCCCGCCCATTCGCCCCAACACCCGCAGCAGGGAGCACGTCCGCGTCGCGGACACGCCCTGCTGCATGAGGGCCTCGATGATGGGGTAGGAACGCTGCTCGCTGCCGCCGATTCGCCGGCACGCGGCCGCCAACGCCCGCTCGAGCGCCTCGGTCTCAGCGGCGTCGGTTGTGGCCCCCACGCCGCTGAGCAGCAGCGGGGTTGCTTCGGGCCCTGCGAGCGCCTCCAGTGCATTCAAGGCGGTGACGCGTACTGACACTTCCGAATCGCGGGCGGCCTTGAGGAACACGGCCGGCGGCGTCTGCCCCGGCCGACCCGCGAGTACGGTCAGCAACACCGAGCGTGCCCGCGGCGACGCCTGCGTCATAGCGCCCGCCATCACCCGGACCGCAAAATCGCCGGGAATCTGCGCCAGCGCCGCCTGGGCCGCGTCGCGCTCCGCCGGGGTGTTCGCATCCAGCGCCCGGACCAGCGACGGGACCGCCAGCTCCTGCGCCAACGCCGCGGCCGCCGGCATGGCCGCCTGACGCACTGCGGCATCAGTGTCCTTCAGCGCAGCGAGCACGGCCACCGCCCCCGAGCGGTCCCCGCGTCGCCCCAGAACGTTCAGCAGCACCACCCGCACCTGAGGCGTGCTCGCGCCCAGCCTCGCCACGAGTGCCTGTGTCGCGTCCTCGCCCGGCAGATCGATCAGCAGCCTGCCTGCCGTCGCGGCGAACACCGGGTTCTCATCCGCGGCCGCGGCGATCACCTCGTCAAGTGCCCCAAGCCCCAGCACCTCCACGAGCGCGCTCAGGGCCGCACAGCGCCCGTGCAGGCCGCCGGGTCCGTCTTCGCTTTTGAGCAACTCACGCAATAGAGTCGCGGCGGGCTCCTTGTCCCCACGGGCCGCGCGCCCGCGGGCATACTCGACCAGCAGGTCACACGCCCGGTCGCGCGCCTGTCCCGATTCCTTCGCCACGGCCTCGCGCAGGACCACCTCCGCCCGCGCGTTACCGGAATGGGCCAGGGCGAAGCAGGCGGTCTGCCGCAGTGTCAAGTCCTCGCTGCGGGCGTCCGGCAGCAGTGCCTCGACACTCTCGGTGTCGTGCAGGACGCCCAGCCCACGAATGACAGTGACGCGCTGTGCACCCCGCGCCGCGGGCAGGGCCGCCCGGAACGTCCGCAGGACGTCCGACCGGATCTGCGGTTGACCGCCGACCACTGCCAGCAGCGCCTGCGTGGCCGGCTCACAGAGCTCCGGGTTCGTCAGGTAACCCCCCAGCGCCCCGACCGCATCCGCGCCCACCGCAAGGTGAAGCTGCTCGAGCAGGAACTCGCGCACCTGCGGGACCGTTGCGCTCTGCAACTTGGAGAGCAAGGCCGTAACGAACAGGGTCCGCTCGGCGTCTCGCCCCGGCGCCCCCACGTAGAACGCTACGCCGTGCAAGGCCATGCGTGCCTTGGTGTCGTCCCCGGTCCCCGGTGCCACGAGCATGTCACCCAGCGCGCCAAGCGCCTCGGGACCGACGGCAACCAGTTGCCGGGCCCAGGTGGTTCCTGCCTCGGCGTCCGCAGCGGGGACACGTTCCAGCAATTCCGCAAGCTGAGGCGACGCCTCCTCGCCCAAGACCGCCGGTGGCACGCTCCACAACCACCCCACAATCGTCAGCGCCACCGCCAGCCGCGGGCTTCGCCTCTTCCACCAAGGGGCGCACGCATCTAAGTCTCGGTCATGCTTCGCCGTCATTCACACCTCTCCTACAGATGCCAGGGTGCCCGCAACGGCACGTCCACCAGGCGGTTTGCCTGCTCATCCCCAACTACCACCTGCTGCGCCGGGTCCCAGTGGATCGTCCGACCCGTGCGAATGGCGAAATTGGCGAGATTCACCAGCGAGCACGAACGATGCGCCACGTCGATGTTGCCGCCCGGCTGCTGCCGCGTGCGCACGGCCGTCTCGAAGTCCAGCAGCGGCGGCGGGTCCGGCACGTAACGAAGCTGATCGAACAGTCCCGCCGGCTCCGTCCGGTAGTTGTCGTACACCCGTCCGCGCGGTCCCTCGATGAAGCCGTGACCGGGCTCCTCCGGCGGACCACATTCGCCGCTCTTGAGGAGAATCGTGTCACCGTCAGCGTACTTCAGCGTCACCGTGTCCCACATGCCGACGGCATCGGGATGCGTCGGCCAAGGCGCCACGGCCGAGATTTCCACCGGGCCGGTGTCGTCCTTGCCGAGGATGTACTGGACCGGGTCCAGGTAGTGCTGACCCATGTCGGACAGGCCGCCGCCGTCGTAATCCCAGTAGCCGCGGAAACTCTGGTGCACGCGGTGTGGGTGGTACGGCCTCGTCGGCGCCGGTCCGAGCCACATGTCGTAGTCCAGCTCCGCCGGCACGGCCTCGGGAGTCAGGTTCGGCCGACCGCTCCACTCCTTCACCTTCCAGTTGAACCCCTGCCCGCGCGTCACCCGCACGGTCAACGGCGAGCCCAGCAGCCCGCTCGCCACCAGCTTCCGCAGCAGCTTGGCTGCCCCGAAGCGGTAGTACGTCCCGAAGCGGAAGTGCGTGTTCACCTGGAACACCCGCCCGTAGCGATGGATGGCCTCGATCAGCGCTCGCCCTTCGCGGATGGACCGCGAGACAGGTTTCTCGCCGAGGATGTCCTTGCCGGCCTGGGCGGCCGCGATGCCTATGAGCGCGTGCCAGTGCGGCGGGGTGGCGATATGCACCGTGTCGATATCGCCGCGCTCGAGTACGCGGCGGAAATCGCTAAAGCCGGTGCAGCCAGGACCGGCTTTTTCCAGCCCCGCTGCCAAGTGCTTCTGGTCCACGTCACATACCGCGAGAGTGATGGGCGGCTTGCCCTCGACGTTGGGCTCGACGTGGTTAAGCCCCATACCGCCGGTGCCAATGACCGCCCGCGTGAGCACCTCGCTGGGCGGCGTGTATCCCGGGCCACCCAGTACGTGGCGGGGGACGATGGTGAAGACGCCGGCCGCCTTGAGCGTCGTGCCCAGGAACTGCCGGCGCGATATTCGCTGTCGTGACATGGGTGAAGTACCTCTCCTTCTGAGCAACCGCGCTTACCTGCATTGGGATGCTAACCCTGCCCCTGCGGGCTTGCAACGTATGACCGGTTGAACCCTGGGCCCGGCGTTCGGGGCACTACCGGCATCCGAGCGCCAACGTGCGGCGCCTTCCGAGCTCGCGCGGAAGCGAGGGACGCTCCTCCCCTGGCCTTGACCTACACCGTGTCTCGTGTCCGCAGAATGCCCAGATTACGCAGACGGCATCGACGGGCACGCCCCCAGAACGCTTGCGCCAATCCGAGCCCGAGCGGGAACGAGCGGGCCCATCCGAGCCCGAGCGGCAGCGATGGGGCATTGGAGATCGCCGCGTGAGGCCCCTCGTTTCCACTCGGGCTCGGATGTGCGGCTCTGCGGCCCTGGAAGGGCCGACGTTCGTTGCCAGGGGTTTCCAACCCCTGGTGATGGGCGTCTTCTTCCTGATTTCCATAGGAGCCCCGGAGGGGCGACGGATGGTGACGTGCAATGCCGGGTGGTGCTCACGTCCGTCGCCCCTCCGGGGCTTACATAGATGAGGTAATGCTGCCGGTTCCCCAGGGCTTCCGCCCTGGGCTACCGATTTGCACCCCCTTCGGGGGTGCACGGCGTTGCCTGCCTGCTCGCTCCCGCTCGGGCTCGGATTGCCCGCTCGCTTCCGCTCGGGCTCGAAGAAGGGGCGTCCACCGCGTGGCAACGGACTACCGGGCACTGAGAACGGATGGCTCAACGCTGACAACCTGTGGCTGAAGGCGGACAGCTTAAAGCTGACGGCTTATAGCTGACAGCTTATAGCGGAGAGCTTGAAGCTGACAGGTTATAGCTTGTAGCTGACCGCTTCCTACGGACACTCGCCGCAACCGAGGCTGGTCACGGCGGCCGCACAGGCGGCGGTCCAGGTGGTTTCGCAGCATTCCGGCAGGGCGGCGCAGACGCAGGCCATGATGTCCGGGTGGGTGCAGCCGGGGTCGTAGTGGGCTGCGCAGCAGTTGTGATCGTCGATGGTCACGACGGTGCCCATCGCGTTCTGAAACAGCGCGAAGTCGGCCAGGTCCACGTCGCGGTCGTGGTCCATGTCCAGGAAACGACAGTGGCAGAGCCGGTCCGTCTCGACGGGCCCGGTCAAGCATCCCGCCCAGGGTGCGTAGTCGTCCATGTCCACGTCCAAGTCGAAGTCCGTGTCACCATTGCGAATCCGCCGGAGCATCCGGACGTCGCGCTGCTCCCAGGGCCCCATTTCCCAGGCCATCTCGCCGTAGTCGTTGATGTCGCCGTCGGTGCTCCAGAAGGGGTCGTCCGAAAGCTGGTAGAACATGCCGTTGAGGTGCGCCCAAACCTGCCACGTGTTGCTATCGTCATGCCAGCGGAGGAAGAAGATGTCGCCGTGGTTGTTGATCGCGGGGTTGCGTCCCCAGGGCGTGATGAGCGTGGTGGACTCATCCGCCCACAGCTCGATCCCCGCGGAGCTGCCCCAGACCACGTGTCCCAGGTTGTTGATGGCGGGAATCTGCGGCTCCGCCGGGGGCTCTGGTCCGGGGAGCACAGAGGTCATGCCATCGCCATACAGAAGAATATCTGACACCCACGGGTTGACGCAGTCGTTGTAGCGGGTCCAGACCACTTCGTCGTAATCGTTGATCGATCCGCTCTGATTGGAGAACCCGTTATCAGAGAGCTGGATGATACTGCCTCCATCGTAGAAGAAGACCTCGCAATGGCTCCCTTCGCACCCGTCCTGGAACCAACGGTACCATGTGAGGTGTCCGAGGTTGTTGACGGAGGGGCAGTAATCGTATCGCTGAGTGCTGGTGAGTTGGGTGGCTACACCGTTGTCGTAGAGGAAGATGTGTTCGACTCCCTGGAGAGTGGGTTTCCCACTCCAGACGATCATGCCCTCGTCGTTGATGTCAGGTGTGTAGTTGTATGATGCATCAGGCGTGACGCGGATAACCCTGCCGTTGTCGTGGCAGAAGATGGCGCGCCCGGCGCCGGAGGGGAGAAGGTAGTGACTGTGCACCACTTCACCGCAGTTGTTCATCCCGACATATCGGTCATCGTTGGCATCGTTGGTGAGTTGCACAATCTCGAAACCGGGTGGAACATACACGCCGGCGCCGGCGGGTGGAGTCACGACGAGCGAGACACCCAACAGAGCAATGCACGTGACGCCCGAACCGGGCCGCGGGCGCACCCAGCCGCGAAGGTGTCGCTGTCCGCGCATAGTGAGTATTGTCGATTGGAGCATGTGCCGTGTCCTTGTCGTGTACAGCGCCTTCATTGTACCACCTCCTCAGGTGTCCCGGCGAGTCGGCGGCAATGCGCCGGTTGGCCGCGGACGTTTCTGCGAGCGAGTGCCCAGAGGCGTCTTCTCGGTCGTCCGGGACCGTGCCGCGTGTTCGCTCCCCTTCTAGGGGCACGTCCCCCCGAACTGGGCCGAGCGCAGGGAAGCCACGGCGATGCGTGTTCCCGTCGACCGTCCGTCGAAGAGCAGGTTGCCCGACGTGCAGAAGTTCTGGTCCACGTCGAGCGTGCCCTGCGTTAACTCGACATCGCCGCCTAACTCCGTGCATTCGGCATTGATCCAGATCAGCGCCTCGGAGCTGTCCCCACTGATACGCCACTTGGCGCTCCCGCTCACCGGCACCAGGACCTCCAGGCGCCCGTCGTTGGAATACCACTCCCCGCTGCCCGACTAGGGCCAGGTGGAGAGCTTCATGGCATGCTCGACGCTGGCTCCCAGCACGTTGTTCACGCCGACGAGAGCGTTGTTGACCGTCTTTGCTCGGAGGTCGATGTGCCCGTGCACGTGCAGGAGGTTCTGTCCGGTACTCTGAAGGGTGAGGACCGGCGGCGAGAACGACGCGGTTCGCGCCGAAGGCCCGTTTGACCCACCGCCCCGCGTCCACAACCGGGCTGGACACGGCACCTTGACCCCCGACCGACATGTCCAGAATTCAAGGCACCGCGTCGGGGGGGTAAGCGAAGAACCCGGAAACGCGACCCGCGCGGGCGAGATCAGTGCGACTTGAACGGAACGGCACGCGAAGTCTAACGGAAGCGGGCGGGCACCGACACGGAGCCCGAACGGAAATGAGGGGCAAGGGGAGCATCGACGCGCGGATGGCAAATGATGGACGAACGACGAATTGCGCGTTGCCAAGGCTCGCCACGCGCTGCCATCGGCGCAATCTGCGCAATCTGTGGATCGACCCGCCCGCTACGGCACGATCTGCACGTCTTCGATGCCGTTGAGGTCGAAGTCCCGCGCGAGGTCCAGGCGCAGGCGGGTGCTGCGGGTGGCGTGCAGGTCCTGGAAGAGGTAATTCGCGCCGCCGCTGTGGCGGGCGGAGAAGCGGTTGCCGTTGTAGGCGCCGTCGGAGCCGGCGTAGTTGGCCTCTCCGGCGTCGATGTAGCTGCAATCGTCATCGCCGAGGCCGTCACCGCGCTCGGAGCGGTCGTTGGCGTCGCCCAGCAGCGGCAGCTTGGGACGGATGCGGTCGCGCCGGCCGCTGTAATCCGGGCTGGCGTGCGTGTCGAGCCCGTACTGCCCGTTGGCCAGGATGTCGTACGACCCGGCCGCCCAGGCCGGCAGATACACGCGATAGTGACCGCTGGTGACGCCCGTGTCGCCCACCGTCCGACAGAGGAAGTACTCCTCCCAGCGGTCACCCTCAATGTTCCGCAGGACGGGGTAGTCCTGCGCGACGCGCACCGGTTCCTGGTATACATAGCTGAACAGCAGCTCCGCCCAGCCGTACTCGATGCAGTCCGGGCAGGACGGGAACTCCTGACCCTCGTAGTCGGTCTGGCCGGTAACGCGCCAGCGTGCCGGCGGCAGGGCGTCTTGGTTCTGGTTCTCGTAGGCGGCCAGGGCGGTGCCGATGTCCTTCAGGCGGGCGAGACAGTGCGTGCACTTGGCCTGCTCCCGTGCCTGGCTCAGCGATGGCAACAGGATCGAGATCAGCAGCGAGATAATCGAGATGACCACGAGCAGCTCGACCAGCGTAAACGCGGACGCCGACCGACGCCTCTTGCTGACCTGCACACCCATGACGCGGACCCCGTGTTCTCGGTCGTTCAGGATGGCTCGCGGGGCAACACCGGCAGGCGGACCGTCGGGCACCCCGGCCCCGTGTCCGCCTGACCATACTACGCAGGCCCGCACCGGGAATCAAACCCGGCCGCACGGTGACCGTGACAGACGCACCATGTCACATGGGTGACTGCGTGCCTGCCGCCGCCGAGCGTGGGCACGCTGGGCCCGGTCTCGGGGCCGCAGGCCGGGCGCGAGGGTTGTACGCCCGGTACGGTCACGGCGCGCACCTTGGGCGTTGACACCTGGCGCCGGGTGCGTTATGCACCAGCCGTGCCGTGGAGGAGATGGCCTGCGAGAACCGCGTCGCGCACCGGTACCCCGCAACGGATGATTCAGGCATGCCGTGCCCTGCACCGCCACCGACAGCCCGTGACGAGGTGTACCTGGACCTGATTCGTCGGGCCGTGCGCGTGTGCCTCACTTACCGCCCGGCATTCGGACGCGGTAGGGGCGAGGGCATCACGCTCGAGCGATTCCAGCAATGTACCGGGAAGACGAGTTCTACTCATGGTTCGGCCTCGACTCGCCCCTGGTGTATGCCGCGCACAAGGCCGCCGGCGGGATGACTTCGGTATACCGGCAGATCGGGCTTGGCTGCCAGCACGTCTTTCAGCACGTGCTTCAAGACACGCTCGGGCTATCGCCCGCGGACGCCACTTGGTCGTACACCGTCAGGCCCAGGGGCGCGAAGCCCCGCACACTCGCGTTGGACGGTCGCATTCCGCTGGAGCAGGTCGCAGATGCCGCCATGCTTCGGCGCGTGAAGTCTTGGCTATGCGAAGCGAGCGAGAGCGTGGACCTCAAAGGCAGGAGCGCAGACACCCTGCAAGGTTGTGTCTTTGAGGTCCGCCAAGGCTACCAGAGCAACGATGCCAAACGTCAAAACGCGGACGTGGCCAATGCCGCCAACGCCTTTGCCCACCGGTACCCGCCGGTGATGCTCCTGTTGTCGATTCAGATTCCTGACAATCTCGCCGAGCGTTACGCCCGAGCCCATTGGCTGATCCTCCGCGGAGCCGTTGCCGGAACCACGGTGGACTCCACGTATGCCTTCTGTCGTGACGTGCTTGGCTACGACCTCGCGGGGTTCTTCCGCCGCAACGCCACGGCGATCAGGACCGAAACGCTGGCCGTGTTCGAGGAGTTGCTCCGATGAACATCGACCTGTTCGGTCATGTTCTCACCGGCTCCTGTCTGCCCGCCGGGCTGGGGCGGCGCGACCATCTTACCTTCCGCGGCAACGTGGCTGTCGGGCGGCACGGCTGGCTCCGCCTGACGCCGGCGTATTCGTTGCACCTGGTGAGGGAGCTGTTGCGGCGGTGCGGACCGGACGACCTGGTGCTCGATCCGTTTTCCGGGACTGGGACCACCCCGCTGGCCTGCGCGGCGATGGGCATCCGCTGCCACGCGGTTGACATCAACCCGTTCCTCGTCTGGCTGGGTAACCTCAAACTCAGCCGGTTTCCGCAGGGGACATCGCGGGCAGTGGGAACCGCAGCGGCCGACGTCACCGACGCCGCGCACAACGCGCGCAACGGCTCCTGGAGACCGGACCTGCACGCCATCGAGAAGTGGTGGGACGAGCCGACGCTCGACGCGCTGGCCGCCTTGTGGCACGCGCTTCGCCACCCGGCCCACCCGTGCGCGGAGAGCGTCTCGGACCTGCTTCGCGTGGCCTTCTGCCGGGTGATGATCCAAAGCGCCAACGTGTCTTTCGGGCATCAGTCCATGTCATTCAAAAAGACAGGCAAGGACGCGGTCCCGAGCCTGCTGACGGAGAAGCACGCGCTCTCCACCGCCCCCATCGCCCGGCTGTTCGGTGCCGCGGCCCGGGAGATAGGCGAGAGCCTCGCCGTCGAACCCCCGAGCGCCGACGGTCGGGTGTTTCTCGGAGACTCGCGTGACCTGCTTGCCGTCCTGCCCGAGCGCGGCTACACCACGGTTATCACCTCCCCACCCTACCCCAACCGGATGAGTTACATCCGCGAGTTGCGTCCGTACATGTACTGGCTGGGCTATCTCTCCGATGGCCGAGCCGCCGGCGAGCTGGACTGGAGGGCCATTGGTGGCACCTGGGGATGCGCGACGAGCATGCTGAACGCCTGGAGACCGACGACGCAAGGTGACATTCCATTCGCCCGCTTTGACGACATCGTTGAAGGCATCGGCAAGCGACACGCCCTGCTGGGGCGTTATGTCCACAAGTACTTCGTGGACATCCGGGAACACATCCTGGCCTTACGCGAGGTACTTGCCCCCGGTGCCCGTTGTCACTATATCGTGGGCAATTCCAAGTTCTATGAGACCATGCTGCCGGTTGAAGGGATCTACGCAGCGCTGTTTGAGGATGCCGGCTTCGTGGACGTGCGCGTTGATACCATCCGTAAGCGGACCTCAAAGAAAGAGCTGTTTGAGTTCATCGTCCACGCGCGCAGACCTTGATGTCGGCGTTTTCACAGCTTCTCCATCAGCCCGGCGCCCAGGATCAGCACGCTCAGCACCACCCCCAGCCCGAGGGCGGACACCAGGGTCCCGTAGAGGGCCATGTCGCGCGTGGTCACCGCCCGCGTGGCGAAGGCGATGGCATTGGGTGGCGTGCTTATGGGAAGGCTCATCGCCAGCGACGACGCCAGCGCCACCGCCACGGCGCTGAGCTTGGGTGATACGCCGCTCAGCGCGATCACGATCGGGATCACCAGGTTGCTCGCCGCCGTGTGGCTCATGAAATTGGAGAGGGTGATCGACACCAGGGCCACCGCGGCCAGCAGCACCGGCAATGGCAGGTGGGCAAACGGAATCCCCCGCACGATGATATCCGAGAGCCCCGACGCCTTCATGGCCACGCCCAGCGTCATCCCGCCGGCCACCAGGATCATCACGTCCCAGTCGAGGTCCTGAAGGTCCTCGCGATTGATGATGTTAAACGCAGTGAAGACTGCAATCGGCAACATGGCCACCACCGCGGTCGGCAGACCGTGCAGCGGCTCCGTCAACCACAGCAACACTGTCAGCGTGAACGTGCAGACCACGATCGCCAGCCCGGGCGTGACCTCGATCGTGTCGGGGAAGGTAATACTCAACGCCTCCTTGCCGGGTCGATATACCAGCAGCAGCACACCCCACAGCAGCAGCAGCAACACCACCGCGATGGGCACACCGAAGAGCATCCATCCCAGAAACGTGATCTCCTGGTCGGGCCCCAACTGCTGGAGAATCGAGGCGGCCACCGCGTTGGGCGGCGTCCCAATGATCGTGCCGATGCCGCCGATGTTGGCCGCGAACGGCACCGCGAGGACCAGCATCTTCTTGGCACGGTCGTGGGAGCCCAGTTGCGTGAGCATGGGCGCCACGATGGCGATCATCATGGCCGTGGTGGCCGTGTTCGACATGAACAACGAGAACAACGCCGTCGTCAGGATCACGCCCAGCAGCAGCAGGCTGGGACGATTGCCGAACGGGGTGATGAACGCCCGCGCCAGGCGCACGTCAAAGCCGTGCTTCGTCGCGCCTTTGGCGAGCACAAACCCGCCGAAGAACAGAATGAGCACCGGGCTGGCCACCGGATTGAGGAACATCTGCCAGCTTTGCTGCCCCGTGCCCTCCAGGTGCAGGGGCCCCCGCGGCAACCCCAGCAGGTACACGCAGGTAACGATCACCATGACGGAGGTCGCGTACGGCGGGATAAGCTCGGTAATCCACAGGGCGGCCGCCGCCACGAAGATGACGAAGCAGATGCGCGGGGCGGCCTGCTCCAGCCCCGGAATCGGCAAGTAGCCGGCCGCCACCGCCACCGCCAGGCACAGCAGCGTCTTGAAAGCCGTGGCAAAGCTCAGGTCGATAACCACCCGCTGCCGGGTGAACTTCACGCGTAAAGGTGTTGGCATATCCCGGCTCCAGGCAATCCGCGTGCCCGGCAGGCGTTCGGGGCCCGTTCGGCGCCACCGATCCGAACCACGACCGTCAGGGAGCGGCTTCCTGCCAACGCCCCCCGCGGTAAGTGTACCCACATTGGCACTGTGCCGTGTCCGGCGTGGGCGGGGGCTGCAGGCGGCTCACAGAGCAGGTTGGGGCGCGCACGGAAAGGGCGGCGTGACAACCGTGCCAGGGCAGCAAGGATGGCGGCGCCCGCTACGCTGGTTTCGACATTTCGGCACCGGCGGGCGCCGAGACCTCCTGCCGTCCGGTCGCCGCCGGTGGTGACAACTGAGGAAGATGCCGGCGGATCGTCTCGAACAGGCGCCGGCGGTCGATGGGCTTGCTGACGTAGTCGTCGCAACCCGCTTCGAGGCACTGCTCGCGGGCACCGGACATGGCGTGGGCCGTCAGGGCGATGATCAGGCCCGGGTAGCCCTTCTTGCGCAGCAGGCGGGTGGCTGCGTGGCCGTCCATCACCGGCATCTGGATGTCCATCAAGATCACATCAAATGGCCGTTGCGGATCACCACGGCGTCGCCCGTGCAAAGCCGCCAGGGCCATGTCCAGCGCTTGCCGCCCGTTCTGGGCGACGCTGACGCTGGCTCCCGCCCGCTGGAGCAGGAACGAGATCAGGCGCTGGTTGTCCGCGCCGTCCTCGGCCAGCAGTATGCGACAACCGGCCGGCAGCGTCTCCGCGTCGGCGGCGTGGGAGGATGTGCATGCTTCCGCGGGCAATGCCGCTTCCTCCGGCCTCTGCATCAGTGGTACACCGGTCAGGTCACCGGCGGCAATGGTGACGCGGAACGTGCTGCCCTTGCCCAGCCGGCTTTCCACGGTGATATCGCCGCCCAGAACACGGGCGAGTCGCCGGCTGATCGTAAGCCCCAGTCCGGTGCCCCCAAACCGCCTCGTCATCGAGGTGTCCGCCTGCGTAAACGGCTGGAACAGCCTCTCCATCTGCTGGGGTGTCATGCCGACGCCGGTGTCGATGACTTCAAACAGAAGCCAAGGTCCGCGCGTCTCCTCGCCGTCGGTCTGCGCGGGTACCAGACTGGTAACCAGGCGGACGCTACCGCGCTCCGTGAACTTCACCGCGTTGCCCACCAGGTTGATGAGAATCTGCCGCAGCCGGGTGGGATCGGTCTGGACGGTCGCCGGGATGCCCCCCAGGAACTCCGCGCTCAAGTCCACCTTCTTGAGGTCCGCGCGGGCACGCATGAGCGAGCAGATGTCGGCCACCAGTTGCACCGGCGAGCACGCGGTCGTCTCCACCTCCAGCCGGTCGGACTCGATCTTGGACAGGTCGAGGATGTCGTTAATGAGGCTCAGCAGGTGCTCGCCGTTGCGCTGGATGGTCTGGATGGCATCCAGCTTCTGCTCCGGCGACAGCGCCGAATCCAGCAGGTTCTCCGCGAAGCCGAGAATGGCCGTCATCGGCGTGCGGATCTCGTGGCTCATGTTAGCCAGGAAGTCGCTCTTGGCCCGGGTGGCCGCCTTCGCCTCCTTGGCCAGCTCGTACGCCTGTTCCACGGCGGTTTCGAGACGCCGGTTCGCTTCCTCCAACTCGCGGTTGGCAAGGTCGGCGGCCGCGATGGCCCGCTTCTGGGCCTCCTCCGCCTCCTTGCGGTCCGTGATGTCGATGGCCAGTTCGGAGCGTACCCAGCGCCCGTCCGGCCAGCGGATTGCCTTGTCGATGCACCGATAGTACCGGCCGGTGACCTTGTTCTGGCACTCCCAGATGTACGCCTTCCCGAGGTTGGTGCCGAACAGGCGGTCGTTCGTGCAGCAGGCACACGGGGCGTCTCCGCATTGCAGCACGCGGAAGCACTGGTCGTGCACGTTGCCGCCCCACCGTTGGCGGAACGCCTCGTTAACGTAGAGCAGTTCGTAGGTCTGCGGATCGGCCACGTAGAACGGCTCGTCCATGCTGTCGAAGATCGACAGCAACTGCTGGCGTTGCACTTCCAGCGCGTCCTCGGCCCGCTTGCGGTCCGTCACGTCCCGCACGCCGATGCGGGCGCCCAGCCACACTCCCACGGTGCTGTAAATGGGCTGCCACGACATGGCCAGCCACGCCAAGTGCCCGTCCTTGCGCAGCAGACGGAAGGCCACGTCCTGGCCTGAACTCTGTCCCCGCGTCGCTTCCTGCCACTGCTGCGCGAACCGCCGGCGGTCGTCCTCTGGAATGAGCCGCAACGGAAAGTCGCGCATCGCCAGACATTCGTCCCGGCTGTAACCGGTGATGCGCTCGACGGCCGGGTTGGTCCACAACAGCGTCCCGTCCGGCCCGAACCAGCTCTCCCAGTCGTACGTGTAGTCCGCGATCGCGCGGAAGCGCTCCTCGCCCTCGCGGAGCGCCTCCTCCGCCTGTTTCCGCTCGCTGATGTCCTCGACGACGCCGTCGTAGTAGTCGACGCGCCCGTCGGCATCCATGTGGCAGACGTTGGTGCTGCGCACCCAGCGGATCGTGCCGTTGCGATGGACGATGCGGTGTTCCACCGGGGGGACCTGCCTCCCCTGGAGCACCTCGGCCACGTGATGCAGAAGCACGTCGCGGTCCTGCATGGGGATCATGTTCAACCACAGGTACGGGTCGGCCCGGAAGTCGGCCGGCGTGTAGCCGGTGACGGCCACGCAGCCCTCGCCATGCTCCGTGCTCACCGCCCGCCGGTCGCGCACCTTGACCTGGTAGTAATACGAACTCACCGCCGCCAGCATCTTGCGGTACCGCTGCTCGTTCTCGGCCAGCGCCCGTTCGACGCGCTTCCGCTCGCTGATGTCGAACATGATGCCGCGAATGCCCACGGCCCTGCTGCCTTGCAAGATGGGCGCCGATTGGCAGAGGACGGGTAGAAGAGTGCCGTCGCAGCGCTGGATGGTGTATTCGTGCGCGCCGGTCCGCTCCCCTTGCAGGACGCGCAGCAGGTTGCGGCGGGCCCGCTCCCGGTCCTCCGGCACCAGCGCCGCCAGCACGCTGAAGCCCGCCCGGAGCTCCTCCTCAGGTTGGCCCGTCAACTCGGAAGCCTGGCGGTTGACGAACGTCAGGGTGCCCTGCTCATCCATCTCGTACACGACGCCGGGCAGCAGGTTAGCAAGCTGACGGTAGCGTTCTTCGCTCTGCCGCAGGGCGTCCACTGCCCGTTTGCGCTCGGTGACGTCGGAGACGATGGCCAGACAGTGCGGGTGACCCTGGTACTCGATCAGGACGCCGCGTACCTCCACGTTGAAGGGGAAGCCGTCCTTGCGTACATCCACGGACTCCGCGGCGAAGCATCCGTTGATACCCAACTCACGGCGAAACTCGTCGAACAGATGGTAGTAGTCGGGGTGGATGATGTCCTTGCCCGTCAGGTCCAGCAGTTCGTCGCGCCGGTAGCCGTACATGGCGCAGGCAGCCGCATTCGCCTCGACGATCCGACCATCGCCGTCAAAAATGAGGAACGACTCGACGGCGGCATCAAAGATCTGCCGGTACTGATCCTCGGGCGCAGCCCCTCCAGCAGGGAGTCCCGGAGGATCGGCACCCCGCGCCGTCGCATCGTCGGCACCGGCAGCCAAGCGAGTCGAGTCAGACGCTGTCACGCGGTCGTCCATGCCCTCTGCCATAATCCAATCAGGCCCCCGCCCTGGGTGGCGGTCTTTCCGCCTCCCCCTGCCTCACTTCGCCGCAAGCCCGGGTGACAGGTCCCGGCTCGAGCACCCGACACGCAGCATCGCCTCCCCCCCGGGCGACCCGACGGTCGTCGGCGCTACCCAGGCAGACCAAGACCCCCTCAATGCACACCCCACGCCCCCCGCGCTCGCTCGGTAACCCCCGGCCCTTCCGGGGCCCGCAAGGACCGCCGTACCGCGCGTTGTCGCCCCGGCATTCAACTCCTGGTGTCAATACTGCCGGACGACTTGCCCTCCTGCGCGCCCCGGAGACGCTCCATGCGTCCCGGCGGTGATGTTGATACATCGTCCGCAACGCGGCGCGAGTCGAGCCCGCTCACCCCAACTTCTGCCCCCCGCAAGCCCGAATACAGGCCCCATAACTCGCCCGAGAGTGGGTGCCGACTTGCGGCGCAGAACGGCCCTCGGCCAAGGCTCGCAACCCCAGCATGGCCCTGGGACCGGCGTCATCGAGCACCACGCACCAGCGAGCACCAACCCGGACCGCGCCGGTTTGGCCGTAATGATCAATTATCCTGACAAGGACGCATACATAGCCCATCTCCGCACCAGCGAGGAAGTATAGGACGTCACTGAGCCATCCAGCGTTGCACGCGCCGGGGGCCGGGGCGGGAACCCGCTGGGGAGCGTGGACGGGCCGGGCTTGGCGCGGTCCACTTGGTCTGGCTCGGCGCATCCCGTCCGAGCTGTCGCGGCCTGCAACCGCCGCCTCAGGCGCGGGCGCAAGGAACCGGAGGCTTGAAGGTTCGACCGACCGGCCGTCCGGGTAAGCACTAGTCCCGACACGTTGGGGGGCTTATAATGACCCAGGGGATGGGGGGTGCGTTGTGCGCCCGCCGGGGTACTCAGACATCCTGTGTCCAGGAAGGTGAAGGTGACGGCATGCAAACGAATCGGTATCGGATCGTCCGCGGGGGACCGGGGAATGCCCCCTGTAGCTGTAGCAAGGCGTTCACGCTGGTGGAGCTGCTTACGGTGGTCGCTATCATCGCCTTGCTCATCGGTATCCTCATGCCCGCTCTACAAGCAGCTCGCAACCAGGCGAAGAACGCCAAGACGGCCGCGACCTTGAAGTCGATCAGCGACGGACTGGAAATGTTTCGGATGGACAACGAGAAGGACTTCGCCGCCTCCAGCGGTTACCCGCCCTCGGCGCGGGCGGACGATCCTACCGAGGAGGGTCAAACACCCCTGTTTGGGGCGCACTGGCTGGTGCGCTACCTGATGGGGAAGGACCTGAACGGGTTCGTCCAGCGCCGGAGCGTACCGCTCACTCTGCAGGATCCCACCGATACGGACTTCGAGCAGGAGAGGTGGTACCTCGCGGATGCCCACAATGGCGAGCCGCTGCCGCGCGTCGGCCCTTATATTGCGGCTGACTCAGTGCAGGTGGTGAAGACCCGCGACTTGCCGGGTGACAGCGACAACCCGACGTGGAACACCATGGAGCAGCCCGTTCTCGCGGATGCGTTCGGTTACCCGATTCTCTACTATGTGGCGAACGCCCGGTTGGCCGAGCGTCCTGGGGCCCACATGGCGGCCTTCACCCGTTACGCGGCTTTGCCGCCGGCTTGGGTGCAACCCCCGGTACCCAGCGGCGAGAACGGAGTGTACTACTTTGACGATAACGTGATCTTCACGGGTATGTGCAGCGGAACCAAGGAGAGCGGAACCTGCAACGCACCTCCCTGGAAGTTCGGCGGGGGAGACCACCACGACATTGAGTACTTCGGGGATCAGCCGGGGGAACAGCCGACGCCCGATGAGATTCAGGACGACCCCAAGACCTTCCTCCACTATGTCATGAACAAGGAGGTGTTCACCTCCACGTATGACGGCACCGTTAGTCCGCCTCGGGCCACTATGAGCCCGTATCGCAAGGACTCGTTTCTCCTGGTCACCGCCGGGAAAGACGCTATCTACGGCTCGAACGACGACGTGAGCAACACGGGCGCAAGCCGGTAGCCGCCATCTGTCGCGGCACCGACGGCCAGGCAATCCCGGCCCCTCGGCCGCTCCAGGCGACCGAGGGGCTTCGTATTGGTACCGGTCACGCGCCTGCCTGCGTCTGGGCGTGCGGCCGCGCATCGGGCGCGAGCTCGGTGACACGGGACACTACGACCGGCGCGTACGTGCACCAGCGGCGTCCGCGCGCCCGCGGGCTCGCCTGAGCGTTTCACAGCACGGGACGTAAACGTGCGGACACTACGCGGCGGTTCCTCTCCTCCGCGTCGGCGGGCTTGCGCCCGCGGCTCTCACAGTGCCGGCGCGGCGATGGTGGGGAGGTCAATCGGTGCGCCCCACGGCCGCCAGGACGCGGAGGACCTCTACCGTCGGGCGAACATCGTGCACACGGAGGATCGCGACGCCGGCCAGCGCCGCCAGCACAGCGCAGGCGAGCGAACCCGCCAGCCGCTCCCGCGGTTCCGCGCTGCCCAGCACGTAGCCGAGGAAGCGCTTCCGTGAAGCGCCCAGAAGCAACGGGTATCCCAACTCCATCAGCCGGTCGAGGTGCCTGAGCAGGCTGAGGTTGTGCTCGACCCGTTTGCCGAAGCCCAGACCGGGATCGAGGATGATCCGGTCCGGTTCGATACCTTGCTCGACGGCGAAATCGACCCGTTCGCGCAGGAACCGGCACACGTCGGCCACCACGTCGTCATATTGCGGTCCGCCGTCGCGTTGCATGTCGGCCGGCGTGCCACGCATGTGCATGAGGACGACCGGCACCCGCCGCTTCGCCACCAAGTGGACAAGTGCCGGATCGTCCCGCAGCGCCGACACGTCGTTGACCAGATCGGCACCGGCATCCAGGGCGGCTGAGGCCACCGCGGCCAGGCGCGTGTCGATGGAGATGCCCACCCGCGCGTCGGCGGCACGAAGAGCCTCGATCACCGGCACCGCCCGGGCGATCTGCTCGTCGGCGGGAACCGGCTGGGCACCGGGACGGGTGGACTCCGGCCCCACGTCGATGAAGTCCGCGCCCTCGGCGATCATCTCCCGCGCCCGAGGAAGGGCGGCCGGCGCGTCGTGGTAGGCCCCTCCGTCACTGAAGGAGTCCGGGGTGACGTTGAGAATGCCCATCACCAGGGGGCGGTCCCCGGAGTCGAGGGTACGATCGGGAAAGACGAGCCGCATGGCAGCGAGCTGCAGAGCAGGTGTGCCGCGACAGGGCGCGGGTTATTTCCGGTACGTGATCCGCCCGCGGGTCAGGTCGTAGGGCGATACCTCGACGACGACGCTGTCGCCGGGCAGGATGCGGATGTAGTACTTACGCATCTTGCCGGAGATGTGAGCCAGAATCTCGTGCTTCTCCCCGCTGACCTCCACCTGGACGCGGAAGGTGGCGTTGGGCAGGGCCGCCACGACGGTGCCTTCCAGTTCGATTGCTCCGACTTTCGCCATAAACCTGATCCGCCTGTCGCCTCCCCGGCCACCCGCCTGCAACGGGTAGGGGGACCGGGAGACTGTAAACCGTGGCAGTATACGCGCCCGCCCGGAGTGCACAAGGCGGATTTCCGGAGGGTAGGGAGCCAGCCCGGCTTGCGTTTTCGGCCTGTGAGGGTACGAATCGGCAAACGGAGCGGGTTCCTTGAGTTGAGAAGGGCAGGGCGAGGGGCCCCGAACAGCGAACTCGGAGTGCGAACATGGACCGAAGAGAACCGACCGCACTGGGACACCCCAACAGCCTGTCAAGCAGCATGAGGTACGCAGCGAACCCTTCGACGAGCGGCACACTCGGGAGCCCCCGCGCCGGCCGCGGGGGAGCGACGCTGCCTCTGCAAACGGCTGCCAGGCGTCGGGGACGCGGCATCAGCGCACTGGCTCTGCTGGTCCTGGCCGGCGGTGGGTGCGCCAGTGTTCCCCGCCTACCCATGGAAGCCCGACAGTACCGGATCGAGGTGACCCTGGACCCGGCCACCCACCGGCTGGTGGGGCGGACGACGATGGACCTGGAATGCCCGTTGCTCGACCCGCTGCCGGCCAACCGTCCCTGCGCCGTTGTGCTCGAACTTCATCCGGAGCTTAAGGTTACGGACGTACGGGCGGCCGGAGCCACGATTGCGCGGCGTTACAGCCGCCCGGGCCCCCCGCCCCCTCGACCAGTCGGCGATGACGAGGAGACCGACGAACTGCCGGAGATTGTTGCGGTACGACATTTCATCGTCCTGGACCGTCCGGTGGCGGCCATGACCTTGGCCGTCGATTACGAGGGGGTGCTGTTCCAGGACGTGCAGGCGGGGGAGAAAGAGGGCGAGATTCACAACTTCGCCATGGAGGCACACATCGGCGAAGACGGCATCTACTTGGCCGGCGGCCCGTGGTACCCGACGCCGGTGCGTGAGGAGGACGAGCCACCCTCGACGGCCGAGTATCGCCTGCTCGTCGCGCCGGTGGAGGGCTTCGAGTTGCAGGCCGGGGCGGTGCGGGACCCGGCGGCCGCCGAGTTAACCGGCCGGCTCGCCTGGCGCTCGCCCTATCCCGTGGACGGAATGGTCCTCGTGGGCGGACGACACGAAGTCCACACCGGCACGCACCGGGGTCGCCACATTGCCGTACACCTGAAGCCGGAACAAGCGGCGCACGCCGAGGGCTTGCTCGCCACCGTGCAGCGGATTTGGGACCGGTATGAGCCGCTGCTGGGACCGTATCCGGCCCAGGAGTACGCGATCGTCGATAACTTCTTCAGCAGCGGGTTCGCGTTTCCGGCGTTCACGTTGCTCAGTTCCGACGCGATCAACATGGGCAAGCGGGCCCAGATGCGACACGGCATGATCGACCATGAGATGCTGCATTGCTGGTGGGGCAACGGCGTCTTCGTGGACCCGCGGGACGGCAACTGGTGCGAGGCGCTGACCAGCTACTGCACCAACTACTACGGCTACGTGCTCGATGGCGACGAGCAGAACGCCCGGCGGACGCGACGCAACTACTGCCACTTCCTCAGCCGGATGAAGGCGGAGAAGGACAAGCCGCTGGGCACGTTCGGGAAGCCGGGTGGTTGCGGGCGGGGCATCGCCTACAGCAAGGGAGCGATGGTGTTCCACATGCTGGCCCAGAAGATGGGCCAGGAGGACTTCTGGGCCGCTCTGCAACGCTTCCACGAGCAGTACCTCGGGCGGCACGCACGCTGGGACGACCTGCGGACGGTGTGCGAGGACGTCAGCCGGCAGGACTTGCAGGCGTTCTTCGAGCAGTGGGTGCGCCGGGGCGGGGCGCCGATGCTGCTGCTCAGCGCGGCCGAGTACGACCCGGCGACCCGCATGCTGACGGTGACGGTGGAGCAGGACGACGCCGAATTCGCGCTGGACGTGCCGCTGCGGGTGACGCATGCCGGCGGGACGCTCGAGCTGCTCATGCCGATGGAGCACGCCGTGCAGCAGGCCACGTTCGCGCTGGACGTGGTGCCGCAGGCCGTCGAGGTCGACCCGGACTACCACCTGTTCCGCAAGGTGCCACTACGTGACATTTTCCCCACGACGGCCGGGACGCGCTTCGGCAAGGCGTTCACAACGGTGTTGCCGGGCGGCGACTGTCCGGAGGCGTACCGCAAGATCGCCGAGTCATTTGCCTCCAGCTTCAAGGACGACGAGCGGATCGAACGGACCGCCGGGGCCGTGCGCAGCGAGGAACTCGTGCAGCGCTGCGCGGTGGTGCTGGGGGAGGCCGTGCGCGATCCGGTGGTCAGCGCGTTCCTGACCGGCATCGAGTTCCCCGTGCAGTGGACGGATGAGGGGTTCGTTTTTGAGGGTAACACCTACGCGGACGCCGCGGAGGCCGTCATGTGCACCGTGTCGCACCCGGCCGTCGAGGGCGGCGGGATCACCGTGGTCTATGCCAACTCGGACGAGGCGATACCCCGGGCGGCCCTGCTGCCGATGTACGACTCCAGCCTGGTGATCTTCAAGAACGGCATGGCCGTGCACCGCGCGGACTTCGAGCGCCGGCACGCGGTGCCGGTGAAAGGTGCGGGCGACGGCACGAAGCAGTGAAGCAGTCGAAAAGGTGTCAGGATGATTTTTTTGGAGAGCGTGTCGCGAGGATTCGACTTTCTCCCAGGGATCGACCTCGGGGGAAGGGCGTGCAGGACGTGGTCCTGGGGTGAGTGTCACGCAGGACAAAGCCGCGGATGGTGTATCATCTGCTGAACGCGCGGGTGATGCGCCTCACAGTGTTGAACAACGGCGTCAAGCACACGTCCCCACGTGAGAAATCAAGAGAATCATCCTGACAACTTTTGCTCACAGTGTTGAACAACGGCGCCAAGCGCACTCCCGCCGTGAGAAATCAAGAAAATCATCCTGACACCTTTTTCCGCATCGCGGGCGCGCCCGCCGCACTCGCGCTGCGCCGCGCGCGAACCGCTACTGTCTGGACGCGCCGGCTTGGTAGCCGTGTAGTCGGCCCTCGATGGCTGCGGCCAAGTCCGAGTGGCCCTGGTTGCGGGCAAGGTCGAGGGCCCGCTGGGCGGTCGACACGGCTTCCTGCCAACGGCCACAAGCAGCGTAAGCGGCGGCCAGCGTGTCCAGCGAAACGGCGTCGTTCTCCCCCGTCAGGTGGCACAGATGCAGGGCCAAGTCGAGAGCCACCGGGCCGTCCCGCAAATTCTCTTGAGGGCAGGTCGCCAGCAGCCAAGCGACGCGCTGCACAGTGGCCGCGTCCGGCTCGAACTGCCAGAGACCCGCACGATACTGTTCGAGGGCCCCTTCATACTCACCTTGTCGCGCCAGCGCGTCACCCAGATGGACCCGGAGTTGGCCGCTGGGCGGCAGCAGCTCCAGCGCGAAGCGGTAGTGCGGCACGGCCTCGGCCGGCCGGTCGGCGGTGAGCAGGGCTTCGGCCAATCCGGCGTGGGCTTCCGGGGAAAACGGGTCGCGCGTCAGCGCCTCACGGTACGCGGCAATTGCTTCGGGGAGATGGTCCTGCCGGCGGAGCAGATCACCGTAAAGGTAGCGGGCCTCGGCGGAATCGGGATCCAACGCCATCGCCTGCCGGAAGTGGTCGGCGGCCGGGTCGAAGCGGCCCTGCCGGGCGTAGACCTGAGCAAGCTGAGTACGGGCGGCCGCGTAGTCGGAATCCAGGGCAAGCGCCCGTTGCAGATGCCGCTCCGCTTCGGCGAAGCGCCCGGTCGTAGCGTACCTCGCCCCGACGGACATCTCCAGCTCCGCCCGGAAGTTCACGTGGTCCGTCGACGTGGTAATGGGCCAGTTGATGACGACCGCAGCCACGGCGAAGGCGATGCCCACGCGCACGGCAAGGCCCCCGTCGCTGCCCGCACCCGCCCCGTCGCTGCCCGCACCCACCCCGTCGCTGCCCGCAATCGCCTGAGGTCCAGGCACGCGCTCGTAAGCCCCTCTCCCCCTCTGGGGGAGAGGGCAGGGTGAGGGGGTTCTGAGCCGGCCGGCGAACCCTTGGGCGACCCATACAACCCCGACGGCGGCGAACAGAACCACGACCGGCATCAACGGCAGGCGATGCCGCGCGCTGACGAAGAACGCCACAACGGACAGCCCGTAGACGGCCGCGTACGCCAGCAATCCCCAGCGGAAGTTGACGCCGCTCGCGATCGCGACACGCCGGCTGACGACCACACCGATGACGGCCAGCGGGCCCACCACGCCCAGCGGGAAACCGAACGGTCCCGCTCGCCAGAGCAGCACACTGAGCAGGTGCGAGAAATCCCGGTAGACATAGGCGTCCACGTTCCGCGGGACCTCGCGGGCATTGACAAGTTGCAGCGTCTTGCGTGCCAGTCCCCGCAGGAAGCCGAGCGGGTCGTCACGCAGGTACGCAAGCGCCTGGCGCAGGAAGTAACGGTCCATCCCGCCGGCCGTCATGTTCCCCTCGACGAGGAACGAGCGGGTCAGGCGCTGCCAGTACTCGCCGGGGCGGATGGCCACGGTCCGGTCGGCGTCGGGGTTGTTGCCCACGTAGAAGTTGATGCCGCCGTTGGTGGAGATCAGCACGAACTGCCGGCTCACGGCGTAGTTGCGTACGGCGATCGGCGCGATGACCAGCGCCATTCCGAGGCAGAGGCACGGGACGCTTGGAGTCCCTGACCCAGCCCCCCTCCCTCTCAGGGAGGGGTCGGGGGAGGGTCGAGCCACGACGACATCCCCCCTCACCCTGCCCTCTCCCCCAAGGGGGAGAGGGGTCCCGTCAGGCGCTCCTTGCAGGCAGGGTTCGCGGCGCCGGCCGAGGACTGCGCGCCCGAACTCCCCCGCGACCGCCACGACCAACAGCAGCCCGGCGTTCGGCACGGTGGCCGCCCCCGCGCCGGCCACTGCACCCAGCGCCAACCAACGCCACCAGCGTGGGCACTCCAGGCAGCCCAGCCAAAGCACCAGGCCCAGCAGACCCCAGAAGGTGGCCAGTCCCGTCGGCAACAACTGCGTGCTGAGAAACACGAACGGCCCGTAGACGGCGAGGATCAGCCCGGCCACCAGACCGACACGCGGAGTGAACGTCCGCGCGCCCAGGTGAAGGAGCAGTACGCAGTTGGCTACGGCGATGCCGGCCAGCAGCAGCTTGGCGGCCACGATGCTGACACCGACCGTGCGATAGAGGATGCCCAACAGCAAGGGGAACAGCGGCGGCTGCCAGAACGGCCCATCGGCGAGCGACCCACCGGCGGCGAAGCGTACGGCCGCGTCGTGGTAGACACCGGCGTCGACGACGGGCACCAGGAAGCTGGGGTCGCTCGACTCGCGGGCGTAACCCGCCCCTGCGCCACCCCGCGCCGGTGCGGCACTGCAGTACCCCTCGGCGAGGTACACAAGCTGGACAACGAGGGCCACGCCGGCCACCACCAGCGCGGACCCGAGCCGGCGCGCGGCAGTCCGCGCCGGGCGTGCAGCACCGATGAGACCAGAAGGCATGTCCGAGGCGTCAGCCATGCGCAGCTTCCGGGTGGGGAACGCCCCGGAGCGAAGGGTACCACAACTGCGCGCGCGAGCCACGGGGCGGGCACAGGTGAATCGCGAAGAGCGAAGAGCGAATGAAGAAGGGGGGGCACGCTGCCCCGACCCGAGCCCGAGCGGAAGCGAGCGGGCAACCAGCGCTGTGCACCCCCGCAGGGGGTGCAAGTCGCTAGCCCAGGGCGAAAGCCCTGGGAAACCGGGAATGCTCCTTCTCTATGCAAGCCCCGGAGGGGGCGACGGAGGTGACCTCAACGCTACGCTGCATGGCACACTCCGTCGTCCTCCGGGGCTTACGGGGAGATTAGGAAGAAGGCGCCTGTACCAGGGTTTGGAAAACCCTGGCAACGAACGTCGGCCCTTCCAGGGCCGCAGAGCCAAACGCCATCCGAGCCCGAGCGGAAGCGAGGGGGCACAGGTGAATAGCGAAGAGCGAATGAGGAAGGGGGTCGCTGTCCCGAACCGGCCCCGAGCGGAAGCGAGCGGGCAATGACCGAGCCCGAACTCAAGCGAGCGGGCCCCGCCGGCGGGGTTTGGAAACCGCGCGCGGGGTCAATACAATCCACCGGTTGGTGCGATGAGCGGGTCGCGTCGGACCCGCTCGACTCAAGATTCACAAGGCCCGGCCGGCGTTTGGTCACGCGGGCGGGCCGGGAGAACGCAGCCATGAGGCGTACCAGCCGATTCGGAACGGGCGTGGGGACGGTGCTGGCGGCGCTGCCGGCCGTCGGGATGCTGGCGGGGTGCGATCCGATCTCGGTGGCCCCGACGTGTCCCGGCGAGTTGCGGGTCGGGGAAACGATCGGGCTGTTGGCCAACCCGACGAATCCCGGGGCGATCCCCAGCTACCAGTGGATGGTGCTGCCCAGCTCGGCCGGCATATTCGCCAATGCCCGGGCAGAGAACACGACTTTCCAGGCTCTGCGGGAAGGTCAGATCATCATCCGGCTGGCGGCCAGTGACGGACTGTACCAGGACGTCGAGTCGTGCGTGGTGACGGTCGCGGGGGTGGTGGGGCTGGCGGTGTCGCTGACGGCCGACCCGGCCGCCGCGCACGTCGGTGACCTCGTGACCCTGACGTGTACCAGCGTGGGCGAGGCGGAACTGACCGAGCTGTCGATCACCAAGCTCGAAGGACCCGAGGTGGTCCTGACGGAGGTCTCGGAGGGCGTGGCGACGTTCGCGGCCCCGACCCAGCTTGGGGACATCAGCTTCCGCTGTGTGGGTGCGGACGCCACCGGCGAACTCAGCGAGACCGCGCTGGTGACGGTCCGCGTGAGCCCGGTGCCCAGCGACAACGACAACGGCAACACGAACGGCAACGACAACGACAATGCGAATGCCAACGACAACGGCAACGCTAACGACAACGACAATGCCAACGGCAATGGCAACGCGAATAGCAACGACAACGGCAATTCGAATGCCAACGACAATACCAACGGCAATGCGAACGCCAATGCCAATGGCAATGCGAACGCGAACCTGAACGCTAACGTTAATCAGAACACCAACGACAATGCGTAGTTGAGCGAAGGTATGGACCGCCGGTCAGCGGTTGGGGGAACATGGGTTCTCCCGAAAGGAGTAAACATCATGGCACACGAACTGCCCGAACTGCCGTATGCGTACAACGCCCTGGAACCTTACATCGATGAGCAGACGATGCGCGTCCATCATGACAAGCATCACGCGACGTACCTGGCCAAGTTCAAGGATGCGATCGGCAACCACACGGAGCTGCACAACAAGTCGGTCGAGGAGATTCTGGCGAACCTGACCACGTTGCCGGACAGCATCCGCACGGCCGTCCGCAACCACGGCGGCGGGTACTACCATCACAACGTGTTCTGGACGAACTTAAGCCCCCAGGGCGGCGGCGAGCCGACGGGGGCGGTGGCCGAGGCGATCAAGAAGACCTTCGGCGGCTTCCCGGCGTTCAAGGAGAAGTTCACGGCGGCCGCCACCGGGGTCTTCGGCAGCGGCTGGGCGTGGCTCTGCGTCGACCGGAGCAGGAACCTCTCCATCGTGCAGACGCCGAACCAGGACTGCCCGCTCACGCAGGGCCTGACGCCGGTGCTGGCCCTCGACGTGTGGGAGCACGCGTATTACCTTAAGTACCAGAATCGTCGTCCGGACTACATCACCGCCTGGTGGAACGTGGTGAACTGGAAGGACGTCAACGACCGGTACACCAGGGCCAAGTAGCCGCCACCGGGCCAGACAGGCGAGCCGCACGCGGGACGACGGATCGGGCAGGGTGTCCGATCCGTCTCTTTGCGCGGAGCCGAGGCAGCACATGACCCTACCTCAGCCGCCCATCTGGGACGCCGAGCGTCTCGCGGACCCGCACACGGCACCGGACAAGGCGCAGCGGGTACGAGCGATGTTCAATGCCATCGCCGGGCGCTACGAGCTGGTCAATCTGCTGTTCAGCCTGGGGATCGACGCCGGGTGGCGCCGGCGGGCGGTGGGTGTGGCCGGGATCACGGCCGCGGATGAGGTTCTCGATGTCGCCTGTGGAACGGGTGACTTCGCGCGCTGCTTCGCCCGGGCCGGGGCGGCCCGCGTGGTGGGGTGCGACTTCGCGCACGGGATGCTCCTGCGTGCCCGGGGCCGTCCGCGTGCGAAACTGGACTGGTGCGAGGCCGATGCCCTGCGGCTGCCCTTCGCCGACGGGGCCTTCTCCGTCACGTCGTGCGCGTTCGGCGTGCGTAACTTCACGGACTTGGCAAGCGGTCTGCGGGAGATGGGGCGGGTGCTGCGTTCCGGCGGTCGGGCGGTCATTCTCGAGTTCACGCGCCCGCGGCACGTGCTGGTCCGGCGCGTCTATGAGCTCTACGCCACTCGCCTGATGCCGGCGGCCGCCGGGCTGGTCAGCGGCGACCGCACGGGGGCCTATCGCTACCTGCCCCGCTCAGTGGTATGTTTCCTTTCGGCAGAGCAGACGGTGGCCGCCCTGCGCGAGGCGGGTTTCGCCCAAGTACGCGCGGTGCCCCTGACGCTGGGTATCGTGACGGTGTACGTGGCGGTGCGTGAGTAATGGCCAACGCCCATCCGACAACCGAGACGTCGGCTCGAATCGCCGCAGGTGCGTCCGCCGGGACGGCCCCACCGGTCGGCGTCAACGCCGCGCCCGCCCCCCTGCGCTACGACGTGTGGTCCTGGCCGGGGCGCAAGTACCGAGTGCGGGCGGCCGTGCTGCTGGGCGTGAACGTTGTGCTGTTCGTCGGTCTGGGCAGCTTCGCGTTCTGGCTGCGCAGCGGGGTGGCGTTCGCGCCGGCGCTCGATAACTACTGGACGATCTGGGCGCAGTCCTTTCAGTTCCTGGGCGACAATCCGGTAACCCTGCAATCGATGCTGGTGGCGCCGATCAACGTGCGGGACGTGCCAATGCAGATTCCCATCGTGGGGCTGCTGATGGCCGCGATGATCTCGATTCCCATCCTGGTGGCCATTCTCTACCGCTTCTGGGCGAGCCTGCCGTTTCTGGCGGTGCTGGCGTTCGTGGCGATGATGCCGTGGCTGGCGATCACGATGCTGGTGTCCTGCGCGATGGTGTCGGCGCGGCCGTTGCGTTTCTCGTTCCGGTTCATGTCGGCGCTGCTGGCGCTGGTTCCCGCGGTGATCTACCTGACGCTGGCGTCACGCGGGAGGGTGGATATCGGTGGAGCGGCCTTCGACCCGGCGGACCAGATCAAGCTGGTGGCGCCGTGGGTGCTGGCGATCGTGGCGGCCGCCGCCGGCTTCGCGCTGGTGTTGACCCTTGCCCGCGCCGTCAACTATCGTCCCGGAGCGGTGACGCCTCTGCTGGTGATGCTGTTTGCGCTGCCCATGGCGCTGTTCGAGGTGCACGTCGGGCGTGATGAGTTGTACTACCGGCTCCTGGCGGCGCGCGATCGGCAGGACTTCGCCGACGTGGACGCCGACCAGCCGCTGCAAGCCTGGGCCGCCCGCGAGTACTTCCGCCGGCAGCAGCCGGACGTCACCTTCCAGCAGGTGCGGGACCACGCTGAGCAACTTTGGGCCTTCGCGCTGACGACGGATATCGCACCGTACGCCTCGGAACTCGCGCGCGTGCAGACGGATTTCGCGCTGCGGTGCGAGGCGTTTCTGCGGCAGTTTCCCACCAGTCGGTACGTGGCCAACGTGCTGTTCCTCAAGGCGCGGGCGCTGGACCGCCGGGTGGACCCGATCGCGTTCCGGACGACGAAGTGGATCCGCTTCTATGATGACTTCCCCGCGCGGGCGTCGCGGGAGACGTGGCGGACGCTGGCTGAACTGCAGCCGGCATCGCCGTTGACGGCCATCGCCTGGCTGCGCCTGGCCCAACTGGACGCCCGCGAGGGCGACGTGGACCGGGCGCTCGAGAAGCTGGAACGCTTGCGCCGGGAGTTCGCGGCGGCCGGCTGGGGCGAACTGAACGATACGGTCGCGGACGGCTCGCGCGGTCCGTTCGACCGGCGCAGCCCCGAAGCGGCCTTGCCCGTGCCCTTGGCGCGTGCCACGCTGGAAGCGGGACGGCTCTACGACCTGCTCAAGCAGAACCGCGATCCGATCTACGCTTACGATCCGATCGGGGTGCCGCGGCGCGCGACGGGCCCGCTCAAGTTCGGCCTGCTGCACCTGCACCCCCGCCACGAACGCTACCTCGAAAACCTGCAAGCCCTCAAGCAGGCGTACCCCAACTGCCAGATCGAGGACAACATCGACCTGGAGATCGCCAAGGTCACGCCGGACGCGCGCGGCCGGGCGGCCATGCTGACGAAGCTGCTGGAGCGTTTCCCCGAGCGGGACGCCGTGCCGGAAGCCCTGTACCAGTTGGGCTGTGCCTACCGCGAACTGGGCGACGGGTCGAAGGCGCAGGAGCAATTCGCCCGGCTTAAGCGCGATTACCCGCGTTCGATCTGGGCACAGCAGGCGTCACTCCAGCGCCAGCCGCCCGCCAGCGGTCTGCTGACGGATGCCAGACCGTGACACCACGCGAACGGCCAAACTACGATCCGAAGGACCTGCGGCGGATCGTCGTCGGCATCACCGGCGCGAGCGGCGCCGCCTACGCCCGGCGACTGCTCGAAGTCCTGGGTACCACGCCGATCGAAGTGCACCTGATCGTCACCCCCCACGGGGAGCGGCTCTGGCAGGAGGAACTGCCGGAGACGGACACTCCAGCGGTGGTGCTCACCGGTGCCCCGTCGGCACGCCTCGTTCGCCACACCTGCGACGACGTCGGGGCTCTGCCGGCCAGCGGTTCCTTTCAGACCGACGGCATGGTGGTCTGCCCGTGCAGTATGAACACGCTGGCGAAGGTGGCCGCGGGCATGTCCGGCAACCTGCTCGAGCGTGCGGCGGCCGTAACACTGAAAGAGCGCCGCCCGCTGATCCTCGTGCCGCGGGAGATGCCCTGGACGCGCCTCGATCTGCTCAACGCCCTGCGCTTGCAGGAGGCCGGCGCGGTGATCTGCCCCGCCTGCCCGGGCTTCTATCTGCACCCTCAATCGGTCGCGGACCTGGTGGACTTCGTCGTGGGCAAGGTGCTGGACCTGCTGGGTGTCCCCCACCCGCTCGCCACGCGCTGGAAGCCGGGCGGCACCGCGCGCCCCGCGCGAGAAGACGGCAAGAGTTGAGCATGAGCGGCTGGACGGCGTCAGTGCGGCTGTGGGGCGAGACGGTCAAGTTCTCGCACTCCGTGTTCGCGCTGCCGTTCGCGCTGCTGGCGACGTTCCTGGCCGGGCGGACGCTGCCGGGCCGGTCCTTGCCGCATGCCGGTCAGCTCGGGCTCATCGCCCTGTGCATGGTGGCCGCCCGCAGCGTCGCCATGACGTACAACCGCATCGTCGATGCCCAACTCGACGCCCGCAACCCGCGAACCGCCGACCGGCCGATACCCAGCGGACGCCTGAGCGCGGTCGCCGCCTGGAGCATGCTGGCGGTTTTCGTGGTCACCTTCGGCATCGGGTGCGCCGGCTTTTACCTGTTCTATGGCAACACCTGGCCCCTGCTGCTGGCGGGACCGGTGCTGCTCTACCTGGGCGGCTACTCGTTCACCAAGCGGTTCACGAAGTGGTCGCACTTCTATCTGGGCAGCGCCATCGCGATGTCGCCCGTGGCCGCCTGGCTGGCGATTCACCCCGGTACGCTCGGCTGGCCGGCGGTGCTCCTGATGCTGGCCGTGACGTGCTGGATCGCCGGTTTCGACATCATCTACGCCTGCCAGGACATCGAGGTGGACCGGCGCGACGGGCTCTATTCGCTGCCCGCGCGTCTGGGCCCGCGGCGGGCGCTGGGGATTGCCCGAGTCAGCCACGCCGTGTCCCTCAGTGCCCTGGCCGCGCTGGCACCGGCTGCGGACTTAGGCTGGGTCTACGGGATCGGCGTGGTCCTGGCCGCGGTGCTGCTGGTGGTCGAGAACAGCCTTGTCCGCCCCGGCGATTACCGCCACGTCAACGTGGCGTTCTTCACCTGCAACGGCCTGGTCAGCCTGGCTCTGGCCCTGGCGGGAATCCTCGATGTCGCGGTCTGGTAGATTGTCGATTGGCGATTGACGATTGTCGATTGCCCTGCAGGCCGTCTTGACGCTGCCGCCGGCGAGCCGGTATCCTGCGGCCCTGCGGAGTAACTCCGGGGCTGACCTGCCCTCTGCGTGGTCGCCGGTATGCCCGCCGGCGACGTGACCAACCGATTGCGGCTCCCGCCGCCACGGAGCACCCAGACGATGTCAACTTCGCGTCGCCGCCGCTACCTCGGGGTCGTGCCTCTGCTGGCCTGGCTTTGCCTGTCACCGGGTGCCTGCTCCCACACCTGGAAGGCGGAGGACACCAAACGGCGCGACCTGGGCGTGGACGCCAAGCCCTCGGGTCTGGAGGCGTCGGCCGCCTACCGCGACACGATCGGCTCGGTGGCGTATTACGACGGGCTGCGGACGCTGTCCGTGCGCGGCTTCGGGCTCGTGGTCGGGCTGGGCCGCGACGGCTCGGCCGATTGCCCCAAGCCCATCTACGACCAGCTCGTGCAGAAGCTGTACAAACGCCACGACTTCTCCACCACGGTCGTCGGCGAGCGCAACGTGACGCCGGAGCAGCTCATTCGGGATCGGGACACGGCCGTCGTGCTCGTCCGGGGCGAGATTCCCCCGGGCGCGACGGCCGGCACGGCGTTCGACGTCTGGGTGTCGGCCATCCCCGGCACGCAGACGCGGTCACTATACGGCGCGCGCCTGTATTCGACCGAGTTGGAGACGTTCCGCACGGTGGGTCCGCAGACCACGCTGTCCGGCAAAGTGATGGGGGAGGCGTCCGGTCTGGTGTTCCTGAACCCGTTCGCCGAAGGAGAGGCCACGACACAGACCACGGCCTTGGAGGGCGCGGTCCTTTCCGGCGGGAGGGTGTGGTACGACCGGGAAATCCGGCTGGTGTTGCTGCAACCGTCCTACGCCCTGGCGCGGCGGGTGCAGGACCGCATCAACGATCAGTTCGCCCATCTGGCTGACTACCGCCGCGTCGCCGACGCCATTTCGCCCTCGTACGTGCGGCTGCGGGTGCCTGAAGCCTATCGTGAGGACACGGCCCACTTCCTCGGGCTGGTCCGCTGCCTGTGCCTGAACCAGGATGCCACCTTTGCGGCCACCCGCGCCCGAGAGCTCGGACAGGAACTGGTCCGCCCGGATGCGCGGCACGCCGACCTCGCCTTGTGCCTGGAAGGACTGGGCCGGGCGGCCGTCCCCATGCTGGATGAACTGTACGCCCATCCGCAGGAGCACGTCAGCTTCCATGCTGCGGCCGCGGGCCTGCGCCTGGGAGAGAACCTGGCCGTCGAAACGATGGTCGCCCACGCCCAGAACCCGGCGAACACGTTTCGTTTCCAGGCGATCCGCGCGCTGGGCTTTACACCGCATCTGGCCGTGGCCAAGATCACGCTGCGGCGCCTGCTGGATGACCCTGACCCGCGCGTGCAGGCCGGTGCCTATGAAACCCTTTTGAAGACCAACGATGTGACCGTGCAGACGCGGATCATCGGCGTCGACAACTTTGCGCTGGACTTGGTACCCACGCGCCAGCGCCCGTTCATTTACGCCCGGCGATCGGAGGAGCGCCGCTTGGCGCTCTTCGGCGCGGGCGGTCTGGCGTGCGAGCCGCCTCTGTTCTACCGGGCACCCAACGGCGTCATCACGATGACCGCCGCGGCCGGCGACGACCACGTGAGTCTGCTCCGCATGGTCCCCGTGGACGGCACCATGTCACCTCCGATTCCCGGACCGCTGGACGTGGCCGCTCTGGTTACCCTGCTGGGCAGCGACCCGCTGGCCCAGCGGCAGGAAGTGCTGGGCGTGGGACTCGACTACGGTACCATCGTCCGCCTGCTCTACCATCTGTGTCAGGACCAGTCGATCCCGGCCGAGTTCATGCTGGAGCAGCCCAACGCGCTGGAGCTGTTCGGCCCGACGCTGCCGGCCGGTCGCCCCGAATCCGAACTGTAGATAGCACCACGCCAAGCGGAAACCAGGGTGGCATGCCCAGGCTTGCCACAGGCAAGCGCCGGCATGCTGCTGGGACGCTCGCACACGCTACCTCGAGGGCATGGCGGCGCTGCGCTTGGCCATGCCACCCTGCACCGTCGGTCGGTGCCTCTATCAGGTGGAGCTGTTCAGAAGGTGTGCACGGAGACGCCGCGCCGCAAGGCGGCGTCGACTTGACCTTGTTCGCGGAGGGCTTGCAGACGCAGGGCCCGGCGGTAGCGGTCGCTGCGCCAGGTGCCGGGCGACATGCCGGCGTTGGTCATGGCGTTGACGAGCTGACGAATGCCCAGCGGCAGGGTCCAACGCCACTTCAGGCGGGGAAACGTCCTTTCCAGCTTGCCGCCGTCCACGCGGAAACTGTGCGGATCGAAGCCGCCGTGCAGCACCTGGCGCTCGCACAGCGGCACCCAGTCCGTCACCGCGTCGGCCACGTCGATGATCCGGTAGTTCTCGCACGAGTGCACGACGTTGAAGATCTGCCCATGGACCAGCTCGTCCGGCGCCAGCAGCACGGTCGCGTACACCTGCGCCAGGTCGGCCACGTGCACCAGCGGCTGCCACGCCCGCCCGGCCGTGACCAGCGTTACCCGCCCCGTGGCGAGCCCCGCCGCCGTGAAGTCATTGACCAGCAGATCGGTGCGCAGCCGCGGCGACACGCCGTACGCAAACGCGTTCCGCAGAATGACCGGCGAGAACGTCGAGTCCGCGGCCGCCAGCAACGCCTGTTCGCATTGCAGCTTCAACGCCGCGTACCGGCTCTGCGGCCGCACCGGACCTTCCTCGTGCAGCAGTTCGTTGCCGCCGCAACCGTACACCGCGCAGCTTGAGGCGAACAACAGCCGCGGCACGCGGGCCAGCTTGCAGCACTCGATCAGGCGGACGGTGGCGGCCAGGTTGATGTCCTCGGCCAGTGCCGGGTCGAGCTCCACGCCGGCCTCGTCGGACAGACCGGCCAGGTGGATCACCGCGTCAAACGAACACAGGTCCGCGATGTCCACGTCCCGCACGTCGCAGTCGAAGTGCTCGACCGGCTCCGTCGTGGAGCCGAAGTCACAGCCGGCGAACAGGTCGGTGTCCAGCCCGACGACCTCGAAGCGCGCGTGCCGCAGCACACAGGTCAGCACCGACCCGAGATACCCTCGATGACCGGTGACCAGCACACGCATGAGCGGCTGCCTCGCTGCCCGTTCGTGAGCCGACCCGCACGACTCCGGGGTGACTTCGAAGCGCTGTCATCCACCCGGCGCGCAGTTCGTCTCCGCCGTTTCTGGATCGGCTGATTCGCCGACTCGGCATGATCGAGAAGTGACCGCCGCAGACCGCCCGCTCAGGCCCCTGCGGACCGAAGATCGAGCGACCCGTCCGGACCGATCTTGGTGCACCAGCGTCGTGCGTTCGGCGCATGCACCCGCGCAATGCTGCCAGGGGGGATGGGCGCGCGGCCGGGGTCGTGCGCGCCGCGATCAGACTGCGCCGTCGCCCGGGGGTTCGGCGGAGGGCCCGTCGCGGCGCGGCCGGCGGGCGGCGATCACCGAGGCCGCCACCCCCACCAGCAACGCGGCCGCAATCACGCTCAGGGAGAACGCGGTCGGAATCGGATGATGGTGCGAAAGCAGCATCTTCACCCCCACGAACGCCAGGATGAACACCAGGCTGGTCTTGAGGTAGCGGAACTTGTCGAGCAGGCTGGCCAGCGCAAAGTACAACGAACGCAGCCCGAGAATGGCGAAAACGTTCGAGGTAAACACCAGGAACGGGTCGCGCGTGATGGCGAAAATCGCCGGGATCGAGTCCACCGCAAAGAGCACGTCCGTGCTTTCCACCATCAGCAGCACCAGAAACAGCGGCGTGATCGCCCGCCGACCGTCCATACGCACGAAGAACTTCTGCCCCTGCAACTCCGGTGTCACCGGGTAGAAACGGCGGGCCAGGCGGATGAGCGGGTTGCGATCCGGCTCGATGTTCTCCCTTTGGGCCATGAGCATCTTGACGGCCGTCGCCAGCAGCAGCACGCCGAACACGTAAATGATCCACTCGAAGCGCCGGATGAGGGCCACGCCCGCCCCGATCATCACCCCGCGCAGCACCAGCGCCCCCAGCACGCCCCACATCAGCACGCGATGCTGATACATGCGGGGAATCTGGAAATAGGCGAAGATCAGGGCAATCACGAAGATGTTGTCGAGGCTGAGCGATTTCTCGATCACGTAGCCGGTAAAGAACTGCACGGCCGCCTCGCTCCCGCTCAGCTCGTGACCGATGTCCTTGCCGATGCCCAGCCAGTGGTGTGTGTACAGGTAGTAGACCAGGACGTTGAACAACAGGGCGCAGACGATCCACACCACGGTCCAGGCAAGGGCCTCGCGGGCGCTGATGACGTGGGCCTGGCGGTTGAAGATGCCCAGGTCAATGGCCAGCATCAACAGGACGAAGACGATGAAACCGATCCACAGCAGAATCGTCATAAGCAGCACCCAGGGGCCGCGACCTCACAGCCAGCGCTTGCGGCGAAAGTACGTCAGCAGGACCACGGCCACGACGAGCATCACCGCGAGCACGCCCCAGAAGCTGGCCGGATGCTCGCCCGGGGGCCAGACCGGCAGGTTCATGCCGTAGATCCCCGTGATCAACGAGAGCGGCAGCAGCACGCTGGCGAAGATCGTCAGCGTCTTGATGACCGCGTTGATGCGCTGGGTGAGGGCGGTGTGGTAGTTGTCGCGCACACCGTTGAGCCGCTCGCGCAGGCCGTCGATCTGCTCGACGACCTTCGTCAGATGGTCCAGAACGTGCGCGAAGCGCGGTTCCAGCGCGTCCGGGATGGAGTCGAACGGGTCGCGGGCAAGCTGGCCCACGACCTCGCGCTGGGAAACCGCCAGCTGCCGCAGTTCCAGCAGCTCCCGCCGCACCGGCAGCGTCGAGCTCAGTACCGTCTCGTCCACGTCGCTGCCCAGCGAACGCTCCTCGAGAGCCTCGATGCGGTCCTCGTACTGGTCCACCAAGTGCAGCAGGTTGTCGCCGATCGCGTCGATCAAGCCGTAAAGCAGGAAGGCGGCCCCCTGACCCAGCAGGCTGTCCCCCCGCAACGTGCAACGGTGATGCAGGTCCCGCACCACCCGCAGCGGGACCCCATGCACGGTGATCAGCCAATTCGTCCCCAGAAACGCGGTGAGCTTCCGCGGCCCCACCTCGTCCGTCTCCGCCGGTCCGAACAGACCGTAGTAGATCACGACGATATACTGCTCGAACTCGTCGATCCGCGGCCGCTGCTGCCCGCTCAGCGCGTCCTCCAGTGTGGTCGGCTCGAGGTGAAACGCCTCCCCCACGCGTTGCAGTTCACTGTCGGTCGGGTCCTCCACGTCAATCCAGGTCACGCCCTCCAGCTCCGCGGCCGACGCCACCGCCTCCTCCACGGAGCTCAGCTTCGCCACCGCACCATCCGCACGCCGGGCAAATCCCGTCATCATGCCCGGCATCCTACGCCGGAGACCTCCCCGACGCTAATCCACCGCCTTGTCCGAAACCACCCCCGGCTTCTCCGGGTGTCGTTCGGCAAAGTCAGTCCAAACCGCAACCGTAACGAAGCCAACCCTGGTCAGCACCGGCACCGCGCGATCGACGTGGTTGCCTGAAGCTTGCGCCAAACCGACGTGCGCGGGCGTCGCGCCCGTGAGAGCCCCACGTTCGGCCCCCCCCCCGCTCTGGAGACGAGTTCCCGGAATGGGGTTGGCCGGCGGGCTTGGAAGACGCAAACCACCGACGCCGCATGCCGGCGCCCGCTTGAGGCGGGCTTGGGCATGCCACCCGGCATCAGTCGTTAATCGTCTATCGTCAATCGACAATCGTCAATCGTCAATCGACAATGCCCTAGGGCCCAATGAACAGCACCTGGAACGCAGCGTAGTCTTCCAAGTCTACGTCGCCGTCGTCGTCGAAGTCGAACGCGGTGCGACACACCACTGACGCGGCCGGGCTCGCGTCCGGCCCGCCCAGGCACGTGACGAAATCCGCCGCGTCGTCCAGATCGAGGTCGCCGTCCATGTCGTAGTCGCCGGTCACCTCGAAACCAGCAAAGGGCGCTGGGTACTTGGCGGCCTGATACACCTCGGCCGGACCCGCCGACAGCGGCAGTTGCGCCCAGGCGATGATCCGCAGGTTGTTGTACGTCCACCCCGAGTTCAACGTGACGTTGCGCGTGTCCACGACGCACTCACCCGGCGTCAAGTTCACATCAACGGTGTCGGTGGCTATGCGGAAGGTGTTGCGCGAGTAGTTCGGCGTGCTCGGGTAGTAATCCTGGACCACCACGGCGTACAGTCGCAACGTCACCGCGGTCGCGTCCGGCTCCAGACACGCACGGGTCGTGATCTGGTACGTCAGGCCGGAGACCTGCTCGGCCGCGACGCGCAGAGTCACGGGCGTCGGCACCGGTTGGCGGGCTAGAAACGCCGCCTCGAACGTGTCGATTGGCCAGACCCTTCCCAAACCATCATAGGTCAACCACGGAATGCCGACGCCCCAGATGTTGTAGAAGAAGCCCCGGTCTTCGCCCCACGTTACGGAGTACGGATCCGACTGGTGGTACTCGACGACGGCCAGCGTGTCGGGATAGCTGTTGATGATGCCGTTAAGCGCGGTGCCGGCCGTCGGGCACCCTGTGCACCAGGTGGCGGTGAACAACTCGCCGAGCACCATTCTCTCGGCCGCCGCAGCCGGCGCCGGTGCCCAACCCCCCACGCTCCATATCGCCACCCCGATAAGCAGCCCCGCGCGCAGCGCGCTTACACTCCGACCCTCACGCAACACGGTGTACTCCTTTCGGAGGATGGAAACCCCCGGCAAGTCGTGGCGAGGTTCCCCGACCTCGTCCCCCCGATGCCTCGGCGGCTGGTCCGCCGACGTCGATTATACCCAAGCCGGCGCCCGTCATTCCATAGGCAAACCCGGTGCCCCTCCAGCTATATAGGACCACGCGGGTCCACAAAGGACCCCGCAGACCGCCGGTCTCCCCCGTTGCGGCCTCGGCCGAAGACGCCGCGGCACCGTGGTTCGGGGGTGTACGCGCTGGAACGAGTGTCGGGCCTGCACACGCCGAGGCCACTCCGTCAGGGAGCGGCGCGAGGGCCTCGCGCCCGCATCGTCCGGCCACTGCCAGACAAGTGCGCCCGCGTGGCGTCTACCTCTGTCGCCCGCGCCAACGCCCAGAGGCGACGATGTGCGGTACAGACCGGCAGACGCTGCAACTCCGCCGCGGTCACCCAGCGCCAGACGCCCGGTGATGCCGGATCATGGGCCGATGCCACCGGCATACGGTAGACGCGAAAGTCCAGCAGGCGGTGCGTGAGGCGGTGGGTCAGTTCGCCCACGCGGACCAGCGCGGATCGGCGCCGCAGACCCAGATTCCGCACCAATCCTCGCGCTGTTTCCCGCTCGTTCGCACCGGGCAGGCCATCCTGACCCGGAAACTCCCATAAGCCCGCCCAAAGGCCCCGCGGCGCTCGCCGACGCACCAGCACACGCTCGCCGCAAACCACGATACCCACGACCGTCAGGACGACGGGGACGGGTCGCCGCTGCCGACGCAGGGGCAGACTCCCCGCCTGCCCGGCCCGTAAGGCCACGCACTCACGCGACAGCGGACACTCGCCGCAGCGTGGACTTCTCGGCGTGCAGATCATGCTCCCCAGGTCCATCCACGCCTGATTGAAATCACCGCAGCGGCGGAGAGGCAGCAGTTGCGTTGCCAGGTTAGTCAGCCGCGCCCGCCCGAGCGCGGAAGTGGCGTCTTCGGTCACGCCGAACAGACGCGCGAGGACGCGCGCGACATTGCCGTCCACCGCGGCCACCCGCTCGCCGAAGGCGATCGACGCCACGGCCGCCGCCGTGTACGTGCCGATTCCGGGCAACTTCCGCAACTCGGCCGCTGTCGAGGGAATCGGCCGGCCGTCCTGCCGAAGTTGCCCGGCCGCCCGATGCAGGTTGATCGCCCGCCGGTAATAGCCCAGCCCCTCCCACGGCTTCAGCACGTCCTCCAGAGGGGCCCGCGCCAGGGCACCCAGCGTCGGGAACCGCCGCAGAAACGGTGCATAGTAAGTAAGCACCGTTTCCACCCGGGTCTGCTGGAGCATGACCTCGGCCACCCACTGGGCGTAGGCGTCCGTGCTCCGCCGGCGCCAGGGCAAGTCGCGCCGGTGCCGGTCGTACCAGGCCAGCAGCCGCCGCCGGATTCGCTCGCTCCGGCCAACGGAGAGCTTGAGGTCATTCTGTGGAAGACGCAAACGCCCCCCGCTGAAGAAGACCACACGAATGGGAAACCCAAAGGGTGGCATGCCCGAGCCGAAGTCGCCGGCATGCTGTTGCAGGAATCGGGTGCTCGCCCGCGACAAGGCATGGCGGCGCTGCGCTTGGCCATGCCACCCCGTCAACCGCTCGGTTTCTCCACTGAGGGCGGCTATTAAGCCTCAGCCCTCCCCACACACCCGACCAGGGAGGGCGAATGCCTCGAGGACTCTTACCGTTTCTCCAGGGCGGTACCGCATTGGGCGCAGAAACAGGCGTGTATCCGATTGACTTCCCTGCACTTGGGACAAACGCGGTGGGGCCGGCGGCAGAACACCGTCAGCAGAATGATGACGACGGCGAAGCCCACACAAATCAGCCCCCCGCTGTTGTTGGCGAAGGGCAAACGCGCCACCCAGGCGACGGCAGCCACGCTCCACACCTTCGAGCCTCCTGCAAAGCAGCAGAGAGCATGATCGGCCGGACTGCAGAACTCCGGGCCGCTGCTCTCTGCATCCCGTTCGGCACGGTTGACCACCGGCGGCGCGGCGGGTTTGCCAGAGCCCGCGCCGGCAGCAAGCTGCCCCGCCGGTGACTACCGGGACATGCCGCCCGCAACCGTTCTCCTTGCCCTCGACAAGGGCAGGCGTCCTCCCGGCCCGCACGCCTGCACCCGGAGTATAGGCCACGTTGTCTCCGTCGCCAAACAAGAAACGGGGACGCAGCTAGTTCCTGCACCCCCGTTTCTCCTCCAGGGAAGACTAGCCGCGTCCCTGTTCTCACGCGGCCGGGTGCAACCTCCGGCGCCGGACGATGACGATGCCCCCCGCCACCAGGACCAGCCCCAGCAAGGCGAAACCACCCAGCGACAACACCGGGACCTGCTGCGTGTCACACGCGTCGCCGATACCGTCGCCGTCGGTGTCCTCCTGGAACGGGTTGAAATCGTTGGGGCAGTTGTCGCAGAGGTCGCCGACCGAGTCGTTGTCGGTGTCCACCTGCAGCGGGTTGTAGAGGCCCGGGCAGTTGTCGGCCATTTCATGGATGCCGTCGCCGTCGCCGTCGGACCCCTCTTCCTCGGCCGGCAGGATGCCGTGGCTGGCCAGCAGTTCCTGCTCCGGCGTGAGGCGTTTACGCGGCTCGGGCGTGGGGCCCCCCGCACTGCCGTCGCACGGGAACCAGCAGACGCCCAGGAAGAACCCCGGCGCCGACGAGGAGGCTGCGAAGGGAATCGCTGCCGTGGCCGGGTCACAGTCGTGATCGGCGAGGCCACCGAGCGTTGTGAACAGCCCGAACCCCGGATCCGTGTGCGACCAGCAGCCGTCCGTCACGGTGAAGTCAAGCTGCGGCGCGGGGTCCAGCCGCGCAAAGGCAACGCCCGGCACGCCCGAGACTTTCGTAAAATCCAGCTTCGGGATCACCGGCGTGACCGAGTTGAACCGACCGCCGTTCGGGCAGAGATGATGAATGGTCATCGAACCCAGCGGCTGGGCGCTGACGAGGCCCGAGAGGCAGACGCGTACGTCGTACTGGGCCGACTCCGCACCGCCGTTGAACATCACGGTGATCGGCATTACGCTCACCAAGTCCAGCGCTTTCATCTGCGTGTCCACGGTGGCCTGGCTGCTGTATGGATCAGGCAGATTGGCGGTCGTGAGCCGCTCGACGATGGTGTCCGCCATCTCAAAACCCCAGGGCCCAGGCACCGGGAACGGGTAGCCCGTCAGGTAGATGATCCCGTCAAATGGGTCCGACCCGGGGCCGAAGAAGTCCGCCGGGATCGGGTTGCCGCTGAGGTCATCATACGTGGGGCCCGGCACCCCCCCCGGCGGCGCCGGCGAACTGAACAAGTCCGAGCCCGGCAAGATCGTACACTGCCCCCAACTCGGCGCGGCCGCCAGGGCGCACGCCAACAACGCTCCCAACGCCAATCCTAGGATCTGATTCATGACTCCTTCCTCCGCGCGGACCGCATTCGAGATGACTACCTTCCCTGGTGCCCTGACGCGGATCGGCATCGCGGCCCGGCGTGCTTGCCCGCGGGACGGCACCTGACCCCGCGTTCGCTTCCGCGAACCGGCCAAACTGAAGTGACACGATGTAGCATACCACCCGGCAGGGCAGTCCCGCAACCGTCATCACCCCCGATCCGCCGGAATTTGTCCCCCACCCCGGCCGGGCCAACGTTGCCCCCGTGCTTCCGCAACCTCATACACCAGGCCCACTTACGCACAACCGGGCGGGCGACCCGCCGCCGACGGCGCCGGCGTTGGATTCGTGTACCTGTTCCGCGTGGGTGCCATGCTCTCACCCGCCGCAGGCGGGGGTGGGCATGGGCCGCGGCTGTAAACCCAGGCTGCCCCACGACGTCCGTCGCGTCCCCGCCGTCCGCGGCGGCCCTGCCCGCCGATGGTCCGACCCAGACCGCTTGACATTTCTTTGCGTCTGGTACACATTTGCATCGGTGACGAAAATGACCGCAGCCAACGAAACAGCCGCGCGCGCCGCGGACTTTGAACGTCGCTGCCGACAGCAGGGGCTCACGCTGACCGTGCAGCGGCGCGCCGTCTTCGCCGCCCTGGCCCCGCGCCGGGACCATCCCACCGCGGACCAGGTGTATGAGGCCGTGCGGAGGCGCGTCGCGGGCATCTCCCGCACCACGGTCTACCGCGTGCTGGAGACGCTCGTCCGCGCGGGCATCATCACCAAGGCGTGCCATCCCGGCGCGGCCGCCCGCTACGATCCGCGCCGGCAGCGTCATGACCACCTGGTCTGCCTGCGCTGCGATAAGGTCGTCGATTTCGACGCGGGGCTTGGCGCGACCCTCAGCGCGCCGCGCAACCGACCGCGCGGCTTCGAAATCCACGAGGTGTGCGTTCACTACCGCGGGCTCTGCCCGGACTGCCGAACCCGCTCGTCAAGCCCAGTCCCGTCGACACGTGGGCGCGGGGCTGTTTCCAGATCCGTCGTACGCAAGGGCCGGAAAGCCCACGGGAAACCCCGAAGGAGAGCAATGCCATGACAACGCCATGCAACCCCAAACGTGTGTCCACCCGAACCGCCTTGGCGGCGCTGATCGGCGTGGCCGCCCTCGCGCTGGTCGCGTTCGCGCAGCCACAACCGAAGCCGTCCAGTTACGCGCCGGTCACCGGCATCGACGACTTCCAGACCGTCATGTCGCGCATGGAGGCCGCCAAGCCGGAGATCATGAAGAAGCACGCCGCCCTGCTGGCCGAGCGCTATGACCTCAGTGACCGCCCGGCCCAGGGCGTCACCATGTCGCGCGGCAAGCCCGTCCAGGAAGGCGTCCGCGTCAAGCTACCGGCGAGCATGACCTGGGAGAAGCTCACGGCCATGAAGCCCGACGAAGTACGGGAGAAGGGTGCCTGCCCCAAGGGCTTCCTGCCGCTGCCGCACCCTAATCACCCCGAAGGCGGCATGCTGTTCCCCAAGCACCACATCGACGAGATCAACAAGCAGGAAGCGCGGGACCTGACGCGGTTCGACCTCGACTACGACCTGCCGACGCACTTCCTGCCGGAGTATCCGCCTGCCATCTTCCTGACCACGCGCCCGGACCTGGGCGACGTGTCGCAGGGCAAGGTGGTAACGATGATGAACTACTTCGAGCTGTTCAACGGCATCCTGAATCCCAAGCAGCTCGAGGGCCTGCGCCTGCTGGTGACGCCGTTCCCGCAGCAGCAGTTCAACCAGACGGACGATCGGCGGTCAGCTCACCCGCACCGCGGCGTCACCTGCTTCGACTGCCACGTTAACGGGCACACGAACGCGGCGACGCACCTGGTGGGTGACATTCGGCCGCAGGAGTTTCGGCACCGTCTGGATACTCCGCCGCTGCGCGGGGTCAACATCCAGCGGCTCTTCGGCTCGCAGCGGGCACTGAAGTCGGTCGAGGACTTCACCGAGTTCGAGCAGCGGGCGGCCTACTTTGACGGGGACCCGGTGATTGCGACCAAGAAGGGTGCCAACGTCCTCGAACGGGGCAGCCAGGTGCACTTCATGGCCGAGTTCGAGGCCCTGCTGGACTTCCCGCCGGCGCCCAAGCTGAACGTGCTGGGCAAGCTGGACGAGAGCAAGGCGACGGAGTCGGAAGTGCGCGGGCAGACGGTGTTCTTCGACAAGGGCCAGTGCGCCGTTTGCCACCCGGCGCCGTACTACACCGACAATCTCATGCACAACCTGCGGGCGGAGCGGTTCTTCAAGCCGCAGATGATCAACGGTCGCCTGGCCTCGGCCGACGGACCGATCAAGACGTTCCCGCTGCGCGGCGTCAAGGACTCGCCGCCGTATCTGCATGACGGGCGTCTGTTGACTTTGGAAGATACGGTAGAGTTCTTCAACCTCATCCTGGAGACGAAGCTGACCGTCCAGGAGAAGGCGGATTTGGTCGCGTTCCTGCGGACTCTGTAGACGATCCCGCACCGGGCGACCGCGCCTGCGCTTGGCGAAGTCTCCGTGCGCGATCCGGCGCGGCCGCTGTGCACCGCGACTGTGAGGAAGCGGACGGACTGCAACGCCACCGTCGCGTGTCGGCGTCTGCTCAGACAGGCGGTACGCGTGGCTTCAGCGTTCCGGCGACGTTCGCTCGCCCTCCGGGCGAGACGAAGGAGAAGGAGTATATCGGTCCGCCCCCCAGGGCCTCGAAGCCCCTGGCAACGCTCGTCCGCCCTCCGGGCGGCAGAAGGCACCTGCCCTTCGGATTGAACGAGGCGGGCGCTTTTCGCCCGGAGACAGTGGGCGCTCTTCGCCCAGAGGGCACCCGGTGGTTGCCAGGGACTCTCAGTCCCTGGCAACCGCACCCTCTTCTTCTCCTGCCCCGCCCGGAGGGCGGGCGGAGATTACCGACATCGTGCGGGGGCGCGGTCACCGCGGCGCCGATGCACCTGCGACAGGAACTGCGAGTGATCGAGCTTGTGCCCATCAAGCGAATACGCAAGCGCAAGGAGATGGCGCAGGCAGAAGCCTGGCCAACGGTTCCTCATACCGGCTTGGGCAAATGGCTATGCTGTACCCGTAATCGTCCGCGAAACCAACAACTAGGCGCCCCTGGCGCCGCAGGAGAGACCAACATGCCCGAAACGCACAGCGACCTGAAGGAAGCCTTCGCCGGTGAGAGCCAGGCCAATCGCAAGTACCTGGCCTTCGCCCAGCAGGCCGAGAAGGACGGGTTCCCGAATATCGCCAGACTCTTTCGCACGACGGCCGAGGCGGAGACCATCCACGCCCTGGCGCATCTGGCCGCCCTGGACGGCGTTGGCACAACTGTTAAGAACCTCCAGGCCGCCCTCGACGGGGAAACCTATGAGTACACGAAGATGTACCCGCCCATGGTGCAGCGGGCGGATACCGGCAAGCACAAGGCCAAGCGGATGTTCGCCCTTGCCGTCAAGGCCGAGGAAGTGCATGCCGGGCTGTACGGCCTGGCCCTCGAGGCCGCCCGCCAGGGCAAGGACCTGACCGAGAGCAAGTTCTATCTCTGCCCGGTCTGCGGGCACATCGAGTTCGGCAAGCCGCCCGCCGCCTGCCCGATCTGCGGCGCGAAAGCGGAGAAGTACCTGCTCGTGGCATAGTCGAACTGGGTGGCATGGCCAAGCGCAGCGCCGCCATGCTGCCCCGCATGACGCATGCCCGCGCCCACCTCGAGGGCTCGTGCAGGCTGGTTTGACCGGGTCGCTGCGCGCCGGCGCTTGAGCATGCCCTTCCGTCACGTGGGAAGCAACGGCATGGCTACCGTCGCCGCATGCCGGCGCCTTCGGCTTGGGCATGCCACCCGGCCTGCTGTCACATCATGCCACCCGGGCTGCTGTCACACCCTGCCACCCAGGTTGCCGTTACAGCATATTGACCGGGGCTGCCTCATTCGGCGCCGCGCTACGATTCCTGTGCCAACTGGGCCCCGACCTCATCCGGGATGTGGGAGTTCGAGTAGACCGCCTGGACATCGTCGTGGTCCTCGAAGGCGTCGATGAGGCGCATCACTTTCCGTGCCGACTCCAGGTCGAGTGTGATCTCGTTGGCGGCACACATGGAAAGATCCGCGGAGGCCATCTCGATGCCCGCCTCCTCCAGGGCCTTCTTGAGCCGCTCGAAGTTCTGCGGATTGCACAGCACTTCATGAGCAACGTCGGAGGTGATGACGTCGTCCGCCCCGGCCTCCAGGGCGAGCTCCAGCAGCTTGTCCTCCCCCACCTTGGCGGCGTCAACGACGATCACGCCGCGCTGGCTGAACAAGAAGGCGACGCAGTTGGTCGCCCCCATGTTGCCGCCGTGCCGCTCGAAGACCTTCTTGATTTCCGGGGTGGTCCGGTTGCGGTTATCCGTGACGGCCTTGCACATGATGGCCACGCCCGCCGGCCCGTAACCTTCGTAGACCACCTCCTCGAACCGCTCGCCCTGCAACTCGCCGGTGCCCTTCTTGATCGCCTTCTCGATGGTGTCTTTGGGCATGTTCCCCGCCTTCGCCTTGTCGATCGCCAGGCGCAAGGAGGGATTGTCCTGCGGGTTGCCGCCGCGCTGGGCCGCCATGGTGACGGCGCGGGCGAGTTTGCTCCACGCCCGGCCGCGACGCGCGTCAATGACTGCTTTCTTGTGCTTAATCGAAGACCATTTCGAATGCCCGGACAACTTAGTCACTCCTGGTGGATATCAGCCGGTCCCTGCGCGCCCCCGGTCGAACAACATGAGGTCCCCGAACAGTATAGGCGTGCACCCCTCAGAGCCACGGGCGCAAGCCCGCGGACAACTCCGCCCCGCCGGCGAAGGCCCTGGCAACTCGACTTGCACACAGAAGCCCACATCTGCGCCAGAAGTCCTCGCTACGAACCCTTCGCCTCCCCTTGCCCACCGACCTCGGCCGCCGGGGCAACCTGCGGAGGCTCGCCTTGCCGCACCGCCTCGATCTTGGCGGCGGCCGTCGCCCGCACGCGCCCGACCTCCGGACTGCGCTCAGCAGTGGCCGAATCCTCGGCCGCCTTGACCGCCGCCGTCCAGTATTGTACCGCCTCCTGAGGCGATCCGATCCGGTAGCAGGCATCGCCCAGGTGGTCCAAGACCACCGCGTCCGGCTCCGCATCGAGCGCCACCGCCCGGGCGAGCCACTTCCTCGCCTCGGCCCACTTGCCCTGTTTATACCGAAGCCAACCCAGAGTGTCGAGATAGGCACTTCGCCGGGGATCCTGCGCCACGGCGTAGCAGATCATCCCCTCCGCCTCCTCGAGCCGCACCCCCTGGTCAATCCAGCCGTAGGCAACGTCGTTGTTCAGTCCCACGTCGTCGGGCAGCAGCCTCAGGGCTTCCGCCAGAACGGCCGTGGCGAGTTCCGCGCGACCCTGCTCCTGGTGGCACAGGGCCATCAGGCGGGCCCGCTCGACGTTGTCCGTCGGATCGGTGGGGTCGACGGGCCAGTCCTTCAACTTAGCCTCGGCCCGCCCGTACTGCCGCGCACGAACCAATTGCTCAATCAGCAGCGAGCGCAGGAAACCGATGTCCACCCGCGAATCCGCCCGGCCAAGCTGCTCGTCGATGATGCGTTGGATCAACGCGATGCAGCTCTCGTGCTCGCCCGCCGCGCTGAGCTCCTGCAACGCCAGCCCCTGGTAGGGCAGCGGGTTCCGGCTGACGAACTGCTGATTCTCAACCAGCTCCAGCGCGTCTCCGCGCCGTCCCCCGTTGAAGAGTGCCCCGATCAATTGCAGCAGGGCGGCCTCATTGGCGGGGTCGTCGTAGATGCGGTCCAGCACAACCTGCTGGGCCTGCTCCGCCCGGCCCACCGCGATCAGCGCTTCCACCAGCAGCGGCACCACACCCTCCGCCGGCGCGCCCTCGTGGGCCGCACACTCCAGCACGGCCAGCGCCTCCGCCGGTCGCTTCCAGCCGAGCAGTTCCCGCGCTAAACGCACCGTCCACTGCCCGGGCGTGTCCTCTCCGGCCGCCCACTCCCGCAGCCGGGCCTCCAGCTCCTCCTCCCGCCGGGCCAGCCGCAGCGTCTCGGCCGTCGCCAGCCGATACAGCTTCCGATGGGCCTCCTCCGGCGGTCGGTGCTCCTCCACCCACTGGATCAGCCCCAACGCCGCGTCCCACTCGTGCATGTTCAGGTTCAGGTTAATCAGCCGCAGCCGCCACGTATGCCGGTTCGGGTGCCGCGGCAGCAGCCCACGGAGCCGCGCCGCCGCCGACTCGTAATCGAGCAACTGCTCATCAGCCTCCACCAATCCCAGGGCGGCCTCTTCGTTGTCCGGCTCCAGCGCCAGCGCCTGCGCGTAGGCCGCCCGCTTCTGGGGCAGGCGGGCATAGGCCGCGCGGGCGTCCTCGGCCGCCGTACGCGCCAGACTGTCCGCCAGCGCCAGCCAAGTGGCCGCGTCCGGCTCGTGCTCCCTTAGCGCTGCCTCCAACGCCTGTCGATAGGCCGCCCCGTCGCCCGTGCGCAGCAGGTTGATCAGCGCCGCCGCTCGCACCGCCGCCAGCGGCGTCCGCGCCTGTGTGCGCAGTTCCTCCAATTGAGCGGCCGCCTCCGTAAGCTGCCGCTCACTGACGTACATCGCGGCCAGCATCTCGCGGGCACGATCCTGGGTCGGGTCCGTCTTCAGCAGGAGCTGCAGGTGCTGCCGGGCAAGGTTCACGTCGCCAAGCTGATGGTCCACGATCGCCAGCTTGAGCATCGCCTCCGTATCGCTGCGGTCCGCCTGCGACGCCGCCGCGAAGTGACGCCGCGCGGATCGCGGGTCATCGAGACCCAGGTACGCCTCCCCCAGGAGCCGCTCCAGCGCCGGATCCTCGGGCACATCCGTCTCGGCCCGTCCCGCCACCCGCAGTGCATCCTCCCACTCATATTGCCGCAGGTGAATCTCCGCCAGCGCCACGCGCGTCGGCACGAAAGCCGGCGCCGCAGCGTAACTCCGGCGAAGCCAGCGATGAGCATCCTCCAGCCGCCCGACCTTCTGCGCCAGACGACCCAGCAGGTACGCGGAAGCGTAGTCCTCCCCCGGACCTTCCGCACTCAGCAGCTTCGCCACCGCGGCCGGAGCGCTCGCCGCCGCCAGGAATCGCCCATCCCAGTCGCGCACCTCCGGTCGCTTCTCAATTGCCTCGCTGCAGGCGTCCAGCACCGCCGACCACGCCCCCTGCTCCCCCAGCAGTTGAAGTAGACGCGCCCGCACGGCATCAGCCTCCGGCTGGCGCGCCAGGTGGACTTCGAGCTCCCGCCGCGCTTGCTCCGCCTGCCCGGTAGCCACCAGGGCGTCCGCCAGACTCACCATCCAGCCCGGCTCCTCCGGCGCCGCCTGGGCCCGAGTCCGCAGTTCCTCCGCCAGGCGCTCCGGCCGCCCCTCGGCCGCGAAGATGTCGCGGAGCAGTGCCACCAACTCGTCACTGTAACTGGGCAGCGCCTGCACCGCGCCCAGTGCCGCACCGGGCCGGCCGGCCTGCACGCACAACCGCACATAGCGACTCAGCAGGTCGAAGTTCCCTGCTTCCTGCGCCACTAGCGAGGCCAACAATTCTGCCGCCTCACCCGGTCGCCGCAACTGTTCGAGCAGGGCGGCCCGCTCCAGGGTGGCCGTGCGCCGGTACCCCACCAGCGTACCGGTCGCCTCGGGGTCCATGTTTGCCGCCGCGGCCGCGTCCGCCTCACGCGCAAACGCCTCATACTGAGTCAGCCCGGCCGAGGCATACCCCTCCGCCCCCAGCACCTGGGCCAGATGAAAGTGACACAGCGCCGCCACGAAGGCGTCCTCCCCGAAGTTGCCGCACAGCAGCGCCGTCCGATACTCCCGCAGGGCCGCGCCCGTATCGCCGTGCTCGTGGGCCACACGCCCCAGCACGTAGTGCACCAGGGCATCGTCGGGGTCCACCCCCACGGCCTGCTCCGCATGCGTCCGGGCACCTTCCGGGTTGCCCGCCCGCAGGTGCAGCCACGCCAGGGCCCGGTGGAGCCGCGGGTGTTGCGGGTCATAGCGCAGCGCCCGCTCCAACTCAAGCTGCGCCTCGGTGAAGCGCCGCTCGCCCGCCAACGGCTCCGCCTGGGCGATCTGCCGCGCCGCACGCTCCGACAACGCGGGCACCGACGCCGGCGCAGCCGGCCGGGTCACCGCCGGCTCGATGCTCTCCAGCGGCAGGGCCGCACGCGCTGGGGCGGCCTCTGCCGGCTCGCCCGCGCGCACCGCCTGCTGCACCGGCGCCGCCACTCCGCCGGACGACGACATGCACCCCGGCAAGCTCACCGCCGCCAGCAGCAACAAGATGTCTCCACGCCTGCGCATTGGAATCCTCGTGGCAAAGCCGTGCTCGGCGAATAGCCCGGACAACCCACCGCGCACCGTGCGATACCTCGTGTCCGGGGGAATGAACCGGCTGTCCCGTGCTATGGCGGGGTTTCCTTCTCCTCAGTCACCGGCGGCGGACCGGGTTGGGCACGCGGGCGACGGCGGCGCGGCTTGGCCGGCGCGGGCTCCTTCCCTTCACTTCCTTTGCGGGCGGAGCGCTTGCCGGGCGAACCCGGCGCGCCCAGACGCGCCGCGGCCGCCTCCATGATCAGGCAGAACGCCTTCGCTTCCTCCGCCGGTACGTGTCGTTCGAGAAACGCCTGGACCTCCTCCACTCCGGCCTCCGGGTGCACCAGCCCGGTCGACCGCAACGCCTCGAACACCACCTGGTTCACCGGAATGGCATGCCCCCCCAGGCTCCACAGCATAACCGAGGCGATGGTGAATGCATCGATCCCGTCGAGCTTCTCCAGGTACTGCTTCGCCTCGCGCCGGGGCATCGTCCGCAGCTTATCCAGCGACAAGCGGTTCTCCCGCTCGAAAACCGCCTGCAAGACCCGCGTCAGCCGACGCGCCCGCTCCGGCGCATCCGGCAGCAGTCCCGCAAGCTGGCCGGCCAAGTGGCTTGGCAGCGACACCCGCACGTCGTTCCAGTCGACGGCCCGGGCAAGCAGTCGTTCCACCGCTTGCCGGGCTGCCAATTCCATGCACCCGCCGCCCAGAACCCCAAGCGCCAGTCGGTAGATCGGGTCGTCCCCGGGGGGAATCTCAGGAGCCGGTACCTCGGCGCGCAGACGGGCGTAAGCCCTCTTGAGTTGCTCGCCGTAGGCCGTCCCCTCCTTCATGCCTCGCGTCCCTCCGTCGGTTCGGCGTCTAACGACCCGCCCCCTTCGACGTCCTCCGACGCGGAGCCCTCAACCTCCAGCAGATTCTCCTCACCTTCCGCGTCCGGCCCCACCACCTCACCGCCGTCCGGCCCCTGCTCACCGGCCGGCGCCTCCGGCAGGAAGGCCTCCGGCTTGGCCAGCCGGTTCTGCTCCAGCAGTTCCAACGTGCGCCGCGTGCCCCGCACGCGCGGGTCAACCAGAAACCGCAACTGCGGACACTGCCGAATCTGAAGGTCGCGGGCCACCAGCCCCTGCACGTGCCCCGTCGCGTGCTCCAGGGCCGCCAGTGTCTTGCGCTCGTCCACCGCCTGGCCCGGCACGCTCAGGTACACCTTCGCCACCTGCAAGTCCCCGCTCACCTCGACGCGGGTCACGGTCGTCAGCGCCGCGATGCGCGGATCCTGCATGTGCCGGCTGAGCACTTCGCTCACCAGTTCGCGAATCAGGCTCCCGAGCCTTTCCCTGCGATACGGACGCATCGTGACTTCTCGTCCCCGCGGCACGGCCACGCCGACCCGTGTCAATGCAACTCCCGCTCGTATTGCAGCAGGCTCACCTGCGGCGTGCCGCGCACCACGTCCACCACCCGGTCCAACTGCGACTCCACCTCGCGGGCCTCGTTGGAAACCACCGCCACCCCCAACGTCGCCCGCTGCCAGACGTCCTGGTGCGCCACTTCCGCCACCGACACGTTGAAGCGGTTTCGCAGCCGTTGCTTAAGGCTCTGCAACACGCGGCGCTTGTCCTTCAGCGAGCGAGCCTCGTAAATCACCAGCTCAACGGTGAGCACGCCCACCACCATACATCCCCGGCCGACCTCAGTTGTTGCGGGAAATATCCCTGACCCCCAGCGACCCGTCCGCAACGTCGATCTTGAACAATTGCGTCCGGCCGTCCGGCGTGACATAGGGCATCAGCCCGGTCCGCGTCAGCGCATCCAACAGCGGACGCTGATCGGTGGCATGCACCCCGTAAAACAGCAACTCCCGCAGCACATGTTCCTGATCGAACGTGTACTGCGGCGCGGGCAGGTACGGCAGCACTGCCCCCACCGCAAAACGCTTGATCGTCTCCCCCTCCACCGCGACCCGCGGCAGATACAGCGCCCGCACGCTCGTCCAGCGCCCGTCCCGCACCACCACGCCCCGGTATTGACGCACCAGGTACTTCTGGTCCGGTGTCTCCTGCACGAACACGTCCGTGGCCTCGTCCGGCACGAAGTACTCTCGTACCAGACGCCTGCGCTCCGCATCATCGGGGGCGTTCAGAATGCCCGACCGCAACGCCAGATACTGCGGATAGCCGCTGAACGCCGCATCATTCCACACCACGCTGACTTCGAGCACGAACTCCCCGTTCGTCGCCCGCGGCACCACGCCGTTGGCCTCGGTGGTAATGCAACCCGGCAACTCGTCGATGCGCCCGCGTATCGTCTTGTCGCCGCCCTGCACCGGCAGGCAAAACACCTTCGCCGTCGGGGGCACGCAACTGACGTACAGCCCGCCGTTGCCGCTCAGGTCGGCCAGACCCGTCCGCGGGGCGGCCGGGCGACGCGGCTGCGCCGCCGGCGCCCCGCCCGACGCCACCACCGGCTGCACCTCCGGGCCCTTGCGATACTCGCGCACTGCCGGCAACACCGCCAGCCGCGCCACCACAACGACAATGATGATCAACGCCGCGAAGTAACACAGCCGGACCACCAGCCCGAACGGGTCGAAGCTCAGGCGGCGACCTGCGCCGCGCCTCCGCCACCACGGCGTTCGCCGCCGGGCCGCGGAGGGTTTCCCGGCGCCGGCCGGGGTGGACGGCTCCGCCAGCTCGCTCTCCCCGAACAGCACGTCCAACCCGTGGTCCACCTGGTCGGGTACCGTGGCGGCCCGACCACAGTAAGAGCACCGGACCGCCTTGCCGGCGTCCTCGTCCTTGGCACGGACCGTGTGACCACAATCCGCCTTGAACTCAATCATACCGCCCCGTCCGGTTGCAGGTTGCCCGCCTCGAGTGCCGGCGCCGCATCACCCGGTACCGCCGACTTGTCCCGTGCCCGCGCTGACGCCGGGCACTCTCGCCCCGGCACGCCGGCCCGTCGTTCCGGCCTCCTGTCCCGCCTACAGCGTCCGGGCGATCTTCACGACCTCGTACGTCTCCACCAGGTCGCCGACGTGCAGATCCTCGAAACCCTCGATACGCAGGCCGCACTCCAGCCCCGCCCGCACCTCCTTCACGTCATCCTTGAATCGACGCACCGACGCAAACTTGCATCCCTCGCGCACCACCACGCCGTCCCGGATGACCTTCGCCAGATGAGAACGTTCGACGACCCCGTCCAAAACGTAGCTGCCCGCCACCGCCCCCACCTTTGAAATGTGGAAGATATTCCGCACTTCCGCCTTCCCGCGGAACTCAATGCGCTCCTCCGGGGCCAGCAGGCCTTCCAGCGCCTTCTTAACCTCGTCCGCCACCTCGTAAATCACTCGGTACGCGCGAATCTCGACCCCATGCTCTTCCGCCAGCCGCCGCGCGCCCACCGCCGAGTCCACCCGGAACGCCACCACGATCCCCTCGCACGTAGCCGCCAGCAGCACATCGCTGTCGTTCACCGCCCCCACGCCGGTATGCCGGATCGTCAGACGCACCTCATCCGAGGGCAGCTCCGACAATGCCTGACGCAATGCCGCCAGACTGCCGTCCACGTCGGCCTTGATGATCAGGTTCAACTCCGGCGTCTCCTGCACATCCCGGCGCCGGAACATCTCCTCCAGCGTACGCACTTTCTGCGTCTGCAAGCGGGCACTGACCACCCGCTCATGCTGAATCTCGGTGGCCACGTCCTTGGCCGATTGCAGGTTGTCCACCCCGAACAACTGGTCGCCTGCCATCGGCACGTCGTCCAGACCCCAGACTTCCACCGGCGTCGCCGGACCCGCCTCCGCGATCCGCTCCCCGCGGTCGTTCAGCAGCGCCCGCACTTTGCCGAAGGCGCTGCCGCACACCACGATATCCCCCACGCGCAGCGTCCCCTCCTGCACCAGCAACCGCACCACCGGCCCCACGCCCTCCTTGGTCTCCGCTTCGATCACCGTCCCCGTAGCCGGCAGGCTCGGGTCCGCCCGCAGGTTCAGCAGTTCACCCAGCGCCACAATGTGTTGCAGCAGCTCCGCAATCCCCCGCCCGCTGACCACCGAGGTCGGGATCACATCGACCTCGCCCCCCCAGTCACCGCTGGGCGTCAAACCGTGCTCGGCAAGCTGCCCGTAAGTCTTCATCAGGTTCTGCTCGCCCAGGTCGATCTTCGTCAGCGCCACCACCACCGGCACGGCCGCCGCCTTCGCGTGGCTGATCGCCTCCACCGTCTGCGGCATCACTCCGTCGTCGGCCGCCACCGCCAGCACCACCACGTCCGTCATCTGCGCGCCCCGCGCGCGCATCGCCGAAAACGCATGATGCCCAGGCGTGTCCAGGAACGTCACCCGCCCCACCGGCGTATCCAGCGCCCACGCACCGATGTGCTGCGTAATCCCGCCGTCCTCCGCCGCCGCCACCCGCGTCTTGCGGATCGCGTCCAGCAGGCTCGTCTTCCCGTGGTCCACGTGCCCCAGGATCGTCACCACCGGCGGCCGAGGCTCCTCCCGCAACCGCGGCCGGGCGGCGAAGTCCTCCTTCAACTGGTCCAGCTTCGACATGGCGGGAATGATCTCCACCTCTATTCCGAATTGCAGAGCCAGAAGCTCCGCAACCTCCGTAGGCAGAACCATGTTGATGTTGGCGACGATGCCATGCTCGCGCTGCAGCACCTGGACAAGCTGAAGGAAGTTCAGCCCCGTGCCGGCGCAGAAGTCCTTCATGTGCACCGGCTCGTTGAGCACCACCCGGTCACGTCCGGGCGCTGCGGCCGCCACCGCCGTTCCCCCGCCGTGCTCCGACCTCCGGCGATGAATCCGCTTACCCGTGGCGGTTTTCAGGCGTTCACGCCGTTCCAGCAGATCCTGATCCCGCCACTCCAGCAGACGCTCCCCCGCCTCCGCCGCCCGCCCGGCGGCCCGGCGCGGGCTCATCCGCGGACGCCGCCCGCTGCGCTGGGCGGCGCGTTCCGCTTCCGTCCCCGGCGTCTCCGGAGAGGGTGGCGGAGCCTCCGCCGCCGGACGACGTGCAGGGGCCGGACCCGGACGCCGAATCGGGAGGTTTCGGTCCGGCGCCTCGTAGCGTACCACCCGTGGACCCCGTAGACGCGCCGGCTCCGGCACATGCTGCGGGCCTGCCGCGCGCACCGGTTCCCTCGGCTTCTCAGGTGCCGCCACGACCCCGACTGCCCCAGGCGCTCCATCGCCCTCCTGAGGGCCGGCACCCGCTGCCGCCGTCACCACTGCTGGTGGCACGGGCGCCGCCGGCGTCACCTCGCCAACCGCTTCCGCCGCGGTGCCCTCTGCCACCACACCCGCCTCTGCCACCGTAGCGGCGGCCGTACCAGGCAGCGCTACACCTTCTGCGACCACCACCGGTGGCGCCGGCAGAGCCGGCGCCGCTTCCGCAGCAACCGCTGCAGGTGCCTCTGCGGCTACAACCTGGGGCACCGCAACCAACTCCGGCGGAACCTCGCCCGGGCGGGGAACCTCAGCCACCGCTACCGCGGACCCCTCGGCCTCCAACTCCGGAATACCCAGTTCAGCCGCGGCCGCCTGCTCGCCGCCCAAGTCCTCTTCCGCCGCTTTCCGCTGCCGCCGCGGGCGGACCCGCACCTTGCCCAGATCGACGCGCTCGGCCGTCTCCAACACCGTGCCGTGCGCCCCCTCGCTGAACCACTCCCGAATCGTCGCGTCCAGCCCCGCGCTCAGCGTCGACATGTGGTTCTTCACCACGTCGCCCAACCCCTCCGCTCGACACTTGTCGAGAATCGCCTTGCTGGAGACGTTGAGCTCCTTCGCCAGGATGTGAACTCGCATCTTATCCGCCAACGCTCTCATCCTCGCTTGCCGTCGGTGCCGACTTTCACGACCAAGACCCCGCCAGGCCTACAGTCGGCTCCGTCCCGTTGTCCCCATCCCGGCCGAATGCCGCTTACCCTTGTTCTCGTCCGCCGTGAACCAACACCCGGAACGACCATCGCCTTTGCCCTGGTTGGCTCACACATGTATCCCATATTGACGCGCCGCCAGTGTCCAACTCTCGCCTCAGCCTGCCCGCAGACCTCGAGGCCACTACTCCGCTTTAGACTTCGCTTCCCCGTTTGCCTCCTCCGCCGCGGCCGGGTGCCCGAAACGACCCCGCACCGCCGCCGCCATCTCATCACTCATCCCCACGCCGCTCTCCACAGCCTCCGCGGTCGCTTCCGATAGCAGGGCCGCGCCCGCGCCACCTGGTCCCTGCCCCTCGCTTGGTTCGCCGCCGGCACCGGCAGCTCCGGCGCCCGCCACAGTTCCCGCCGGCTCGGCGCCGCCGACCTGGGCCGCCTCGCCTTCAGCGCCCGCGGTGGCAGCGGCGGCCGCGGCCGCTGCCGCCGCTGCCGCCGCTGCGGCCTTCGCCGCCTGCACCTCGGCCGCGATCCGCTCCGCCTCCCGTTCCGCCGTCTCGATGATCTTGCCCGCCAGCTCCACCGCCAGTTCCAGTTCCTCCACCAGCGGCTCCGTCCCCACGGCCGCCAGGTCCGCCAGCGACACGATCCCCAGCGCCAGCAGCTTGTCGAGCATCAGGTCTTCGACGCCCTCAATCTGCTTGAGCGCCTTCTCCATGTCGTCCATGTTCTTGTCGTATTCCGCCGGTGTGAGGATGTCGACGTCCCATCCCGTCAGCCGGGCCGCCAACCGCACGTTCTGCCCGCGCTTCCCGATCGCCAGCGAGAGCTGGTCCTCCGCGACCACTACCGTGGCCTTGCCCAACTCGAAGCACAGGAACGTCTCCTTCACCTCCGCCGGCTTCAACGCATTGCTGATGAGAATCTGCGACGACTCGTTCCAGCGAACGATGTCGATCTTCTCCCCGCCCAGCTCATCCACAATGTTGCGAATGCGGCTGCCCCGCACGCCCACGCACGCCCCCACCGGGTCCACCTTCGCGTCAATGCTGGAAACAGCGATCTTCGTACGGTACCCCGCCTCGCGGGCCAACGCGCGAATCTCGATCACCCGCTCGCCGACCTCCGGAACCTCCAGCTCAAACAGCTTGCGGATGTAGTCCGGATGCGTCTGGGTCAGCACGATCTTGATCTGGCTGGGCGACTCCCGCACGTCCAGGATCATCGCCCGTATCCGCTCACCCGCCTGATGCGTCTGCCCCGGTATCTGCTCGCTCCGCGGCAGAAACCCCTCGCCACGACCGAGGTTCACGACCAGCCCCCCGGCCTCGTACCGGGCCACCTGCCCGGTTACGATCGTCCCCACCCGGGCCGAGTATTCCTCAAACAGCGAGTTCCGCTCATCTTCGCGGATGCGCTGGATCATCACCTGCTTGGCCGTCTGCGCCGCGATGCGCCCCAGCGTCTTCAGATCGATGGGCTTGGCGTCGATGGTGGCCGTGATGTCGCCGGACACCCGCTCAATCTGGACGACGATGTCGCCCGTCTCGCCGAACGCGCGGCGCGCGGCCGACACCATCGCCGCCTCCAGATCGAGGAAGACGGCTTCCTTGTCGATGTTCTTATCCCGACTGATCGAGTCCACGAACCTGAGGAGGTCGGCGTTCATGATGGACCGATCACCTCCTTACGTTGCGGCCGAGCCGCCCCGCCCCACGGGCTCCCGGCCGGCGAACATCCATGCCTCACTCGACGCCGTGCCCCAACCCCACTGCTCCGCTCCCTCGCGGAACAAAAAAACCGTGGGCGCAAACTGCGGTCCCACGGGGGGTGCCCGGTCGCGGCGGGAACCTCAGGTTGGGCTGGTCAACGCATCGCGCTGCTCCGCAAGCGTAAGAGCCAACAAACAAACCTGACCCGCGCCGGCAGCCAATCGCCGCCGCCGCTCCCGCCGACATCCGCGCGCACCAACTCACCTCAGCCCGCGCGCTCACCCCCACGCGTTCCGTTACCGGACCGTGGGGTGCGGCCACAACGCGGATGGGCGTCCCCGCGGGAACGTCTCGTTCTCGCATCGCCGGCTGACGCCGGCCCGTACGGTCCCTTATCGGCGTTCCGGGCCGCCTCAACCAAGCGGGACGCGATTATAGAACCCCCACCTGCCCTGTCAATTCAAGCTTCCGACCTGCCACCAGCCACACGCGCCCCATCGGTGGACGATTACCGACAGCCTGAACACCCACCTGATCCTTCACTCAATTACATAAAGACTTAAATCAAGCCAGATTTACTGAAACACGTGTGACCCGACGACGGCGACACGATGACTGGCGCAACCACCCGAGGTAGCCGGATGCCGTTGCGACCCTCGCCCGCGGCTGCCACAACAAGCTCGCCCGTTACTGGAACCCGGCCGCGTCCGCCGGCCGGAGGAACCACCTGCGCCCGCGTTCCCGCTCGGGGTTACCATACCATGAGGCTATTGCCAGCCGGTGGAGGTCTCGATCGTGACAAGACACGGCGCTGCCATCCGTCACGGCGGCCAAGCGTTTCGGGTCTCGGGGACGCGCCGCACCGTGATGACCATGGCCATCCCGGTGATTCTGCTCAGCGGTATCTGCGTCGCGCAGGTGCCGTCGTCTCCGGCTGCCGGTGACGCGGGGAATGCCTCGGCCACCCTCACCGAGCGGTTGGAACGCTACTTCCAAACACCGCAAGCCAAGGACAGGCAACGGCTGCTCGCCGACATCGAGGCCGAAGCCGGGGGAGACGCCCAGGCCATCGCAGCGCTACTGCCGACGCTCCAGTTCTGGAAGGCGCTCCCGACGACCGACGGTCGGTGTCGGGCCGAGCCCGACGGTCTGCCAGGCTTCGAGGTCGTCTACCGCCTGCCGCCCGAATACAGCGAGCGCGAGCGGCACACGGTACTTGTCTGCGTGCCGGGCCCGGATTCCAGCCCTGACCGCACGTTCGATCTTGCCCGCCACTACTGTGGTGACACCTTGCGCAACTTCGTGCTCGCCGCGCCGACCATCCCCCTCGACCCGCGCTTCCATGCCGGCGAAACGACCGCCCGCCAGGTGGCCGCCCTGCTCTACGCCCTGCGCCGCACGGTCCACAGGGACGCCCAGGCCACGTTCCTGTTCGGTGCCCAGCAGGGCGCGGACGCCGGATGGATGGTGCTGCTCGGCCGGCCGCTTGACTTCGCCGGCGCCATGCTGGTCGACGGCGCCGCCCCGTTGCCGTACCCCCGGCAGGTCTACCCGCTGCTGCTCGACAACCTGCGGCAAGTGCCGGTGGTAGCGATCTGGAGGAACGCCCAGGAGAGCGAGCCGAGCAGCCGCGTGCGGACCGTGGACGCCCACCATCGGCTCATTGCGGCATGGGCCCGCCAGCACGGGTTGCCCATCACCGCGTTGCCCTACGAAGGCCGGTTGGACGCCGCCGCCGTGCAACCGGCACTGACGCAGCTCCTGGCGTCGCGCCGCGCGCCGAACCCAGTGCCGATTCAGCACCGCTTCCGCTTCCCCGCCCAGGGCCACGCCGATTGGCTGCACCAGGACCGGTTTCGTGACGACCCGTGGACGGACGACCAACTCTCCATCCTCGTGGCACCGGGAGTGGACGCCGACGAGTTCATCACCGGGGTGATCCGGCCCCGCCTGGCGTTGCTGGCCGGCAGGATCGAGGGTCAGCACATCACCGTCTCCTGTGCGCGCTGCAACGGCATCGAGATCGAACTCGGCCCCGGGGCGGTGGACTTCGCCCAGCCGGTGGAACTGGAATGCAACGGTCAGAAGCGTCACGAGCGGCTGGCCAAGCCGAGCTGCGCCACACTCCTGGAGACGGCGTACCAGCGGTGGGACTTCCAGAACCTCGTCCTGACGCGCCTGTCGGTCCCCGTGCGCAGCGACGCGCGAGGCGATTGAGCGGCTCCGCCGGAGCCGGGTAGCGCATGGCCAAGCGCAGCGCCGCCATGCCGAATGACTCGGCCAAACCCCGCCCCGTCGCATCCATGCCCTCGCGCACGCGTGCCCAAGTCCACCAGCGGCATGCGGGCGCCTTCGGCTTGGGCATGCCACCCTGACCCTCCGCCTGCCGGTGGTTGTGAATGGCACTCGCTTGCCAAGATCGGCAACCAGGGTATAACTCGCGCCTATGGCTCAACTGCGCTATGTAGATGATGCCGGCCGACTGCAAACCGCCAACCTCGCCGGTGAGGCGTTCGTCATCGGCCGGGCCGTGACCTGTCACCTGGTGTTCGACGATGAGCTCACCTCCCGTGAACACGCCCGCATCGAACGCGACGCCGACGGCCGCTTCCACCTGCGCGACTTGGGCAGCCGCAACAAGACCTACGTCAACGGGCAGTTGATCAACGAGACGCTGCTGACCGGCGGCGAGATGATCCGCGTCGGCGGCCACGTGGTGGAGTTCGTCAGCGACACGCCCGGCGGTACCCTCGCGACGCTGGATTTCCTCACCCCGGATCGCACCGAGCCGGCCCACGCCGAGTGGATCAAGGTCAAAGCCCCACTCTCGCTTACGGTGGGACAACTGGAGCAGTTGGCGCGCCTGTCCGGCGCCCCGGGCGTCACCTCTCGACCGGTGGACATCGCGGACCTCGCCCTGGCCCAACTGCTGCTGGACTTGCAGGCCGAGCGCGGCTTCGTCGCCTTGCGCGGCGAGGCCAAGATGGAACTGCACCCGCTGGCGCAGCGCGGCCTGCTGCGCGCACCGGGCGGCTCCCTGATGCCCGTCAGCCAAGCGTTCATCTTTGCGGCCGTGCTCCAGGGCGTGGCGGGTCGTTACCCCCAGACGACCGCTCAGCTTGATGCCAAGTCCGGCTATGCCGTCACCGCGCTGGTGGCAGCGATTACTTCCGCGGGCAACATCGTGGGCCTGGTTTACGTGGACCGCCCGGAGGCGCGGAAGCCGTTCAGTGCCGCGGCCATGCAGTACATGGCGGCCGCGGGGGCCCAGCTCGGCACCCTGCTGGCCGACGCCTCGCGCCGGCTGGCCCAGTCGGCCGGGCGCGAGGGCACTGCCTGGCTGGCGACGTTGCGGCAGGTCCAGCGCGCCTTCATGCCCGCCCTGAGTTCCAGTGATTCGTTCGAGGTAGCCAGTCGGTTCCGCCCCGGCGCGCTGCGCTGCGGCGACTTAGGCGACGTGGTGTACCTTGACGAGCGCCGTTGCATGGTCGTGATGATCGACGGCGGTGGCCAGGGGGTGGCCGGGCTGGCCCAGGGAGGTGCCATGCGGGCGGCCATTCGCGCTGCCCTGCTGGCCGACGAGGAGTCGCTCGACCCGGCGCACATCTTCACAGCCCTGAGCCGCTCGATTGCCGGCACGCCGGGTCGTCAGCTTGTCTGCTGTACCTGCGTGGGCATCGACCTGGGCGCCGGCAAGCTGGGCTACCTCAACGCCGGCGGCGCTCCGCCGCTTCTGATGACCGGTCCGGGCAGGCTGGTCACGCTCGATCAGCCGGCCCTGCTGCTGGGCGTCGACGCCGACTTCGCGTACAGCACGACCTGGGTTGACCTGCCCGAGTCGTTCCGGCTCATCTGCCACTCCGACGGGCTGCATGAGACCACCAACGCCGCCGGCGAGGCGCTCGGCGACCAGCGCGTGCACGAGGCCCTGCTCGACCCGGCCGCCTTCGCCACCGCTGACACCGTCGCCGAACGCCTGCTGCAACTGCTCGGCACGCACCTGGGGCAGGCTGAGCCGAACGATGATGTGCTGATCGTGGCCGTCGGCAGGGGATAGACCGAACCGCTCCGGCGGACAATGAATGCAGAATGCTGAAAGCGCCCGCTCGCACCGCTGGGTTTCTGCATTATGCCTTCATCATTCTGCCTTCGCGGGTGGCCCAAGCGGGTGGCCCAGGTCCTTTGGACCTGGGGAACTGATGAACGGTGGGCACGCGCTCAGCCCCATAAGCAGGCGTGCACGCGGCCGCGGTACCGGGGAAGGCTGCACAGGTAGGAGTGTTGACAGGCTCCGCTCGCCCTCCGGGCGACAGAGGGCCCACCGGGCGAAAGAGGACTCTCCGGGCGACAGATGGCGCTGGTTCGTCGCCCGGAGGGCGCGCGGCAGTTGCCAGGGACTCTGAGTCCCTGGATGGGGCCGGGATGCTTCCCCCTCTCTCACCGCCCGGAGGGCGGACGACCGTCGCCGGAGAATGCGCCGTGGAAGTCCGACTGGCAACCGCACGCGGCTTCTGCTTTGGAGTGGAGGCCGCCATCGAACAGGCCGAGCAGGCGGTGCGCGAGCACGGCGCGGGACACGTCGTAGCCTTAGGTCCCGTCATCCACAACGAACAGCTCGTGCGCAAGCTCCAGCAGGCCGGTCTGAACCAGAGCGGCGACCTCGATTCCATCGAGCCCGACCAGGTGCTGCTCATCCGCTCGCACGGTGCCGGGCCCGAGACGCTCGAACGCGCCCGCGCCCGCGGCCTGCGGGTCGTCGATGCCACTTGCGTGCTGGTCAAACGCGCTCAGACGGTCGTCCGCCAGCTCCACGAAGAAGGCTACCACGTCGTCATGATCGGCAACGCGGACCACCCCGAAGTCCGCGGCGTCATCGGCTACGCCCCCGGCGTGACCGTCATCGACCACACCACGGACCTGGAGACCGCGTTGCCCTACCGCGAGCGCCTGGGCATCGTCGCGCAAACGACGCATTCACCCGCCTACGTGGCCGAGGTGATTGCCAAGATTCTGCAACGCCCGTACCGGGAGTTGAAGATCGTCAATACCCTGTGCCTGGAGGTGACGCGCCGGCAGGAGGCGGCCATGGCGCTGGCACGCGAGGTCGACGTCATGTTCGTGCTGGGCGGACTGCACAGCGCCAACACCCGTGAAATGGCCCGGCTCTGCACGGCCGCCGGTTGTGAAACGCATCACATTGAAACCTGGGCCCAGTTCGAGCCACGCATGGCCGCCGGCAAGAAAGTCGCCGGCGTGACGGCCGGGGCGTCCACACCCGAATGGGTGATTGATGAGTTTGTACGGAACCTACAGGCAATCTAGCCGAACCCGCACGCTGTCGCACCCACCGCGCCCGGGTGGCAGGCCCAAGCCGAAGGCGCCGGCATGCTGGCACGCAACCCGACATGCGGCTACGGAGAGCGAGCCTGCGTCCGCCGCAGAGCATGGCGGCGCTGCGCTTGGCCATGCCACCCAAAGCTGACGCCCCGTCGACTATGCAAACGGATCATGCACGACCGGCTGCCCGCAGTACATGCAGCGCGGGAAGCGGGCCCCGATCGTCCGGTTGCACTTCGGACACGTCACCGCCGGCTTGCGCACCTTGCCGTCCAGCTTGCCGTCCGACAGGTCCAGGTCATGAATACGCCTGACGAGGTCAACATCGGACAAGCTGAACTTCTCCCGGCAGATGCTCCACATCGCCTCGCAAACCAGCAGGGCCCGCTCAAGGCGCGCTTCCAGTTCCTTAACGTCGGCGCTGCTGGCAGTCTCCGGCCGGGCACTGACCGGCTCAGCGCCGAGCGCACGAACACTGTAGAAGCCGGGACCGAAAATGCTCATGACTTGTTCTCCTCTGCTCTCAAGTCCGCGGGCGTGATCGCAGCCGTGGGCGCCAGCCCGCGTATACGGACAACGCCGGCGCACGCACGCGGTCGTCGTGGCGTGCCGCGTCACCCGGCTCGCGCCCGGTGCTCCGCGTCGCAGACGCAGGCCTGCGGACGCCACGGTGCGCCCCTCGGGTTGCGCACGAGGCGCGCCGCAGCGCGACTACTGCTCGCGCAAGAGAATCACGCGGGCGGCCAGCGGCTTGACCACCACCGTCACCTTTCCGTCGGCATCGACGATCTGCCGCGCCCGGCCATGCTGCAGCAACGGCACCTTCGTGCTCGCCGACAGCTTGGCCGGCTGCTCCAGCGAGGGGGCCGTGCGGCGCGGTTCGACAAGCTGCGGCGTGAGAATGAAGGCCACCTGCCCGGGCTTTCCCGCCGGAACGCTCACCCGCTGGCTGGCCGTCCCGTAGTTGAGCAGCAGCACAACCTCCTGACCGGGGATCGACCGCGAAAACGCCAGTACCTTGTGCTCCTCATCGAGCAGGACGGTGCGGAAGTCCCCACGCCGCAACGGCTCGTGCACCGCACGCACCTCATGCAGCAGGCGCAGCAGCCCGTAGAAGTCACCGCGATAGCCCGCCGCCTTACTCTCGGGCGCACTTAAGTCCGTCCACCACATCGGTCCGCGGCACGCGGCGTCCTGCTCACTGAACATGCCGACCTCGTCGCCATATTCCGCCAGCGGCGTGCCCACATAGAAGTGCAGGAACGTCAGCGCCAGCCGGGCTCGCGCCACGTCCAGTTCCGTCAGCACGCGTGCCGCCGGCTGCGCTTCGCCCGCCGTCTTCGGCGCCGCGGCCGCCGGAGGCATCACTTGCGCCAGCAAGCGCGGTCCGCCCGGCGTGGTCAGGCAGTTCAGCAGCGCCACGTTCGTCGCCGGCGTTTGCCGCCCACGCAGACGACCCAGATCGTCAAGGAGCTTCGCCAGATTGTACTGTGAATCGTGCCCGGCGAAGAACTTCACCACCGCCCAGCCAACTTCATAGTTGCAGGCTGCGTCGAACTCGTCACCTGTCAGCCACGCGGTCGGGTCGCCCTCGACGTCGACGATCAGCAGAGCGTCGGGGTTGATCTGCTTGACATGCGTACGCCACCGCTTCCAGAACGCGTGGGCGACCTGCTCGTGCCCGCGCACCCGCCAGCCGTCCACGCCGTCGCGCGGGTTGCCGTCGCCGTCGGGGTCCAGCCAGCGCCGCGAGACGTCCAACAGGTGGCGCTCGACCTCCGGCGCCAGTCCTTCCGGGGTGCACCGGAACTTGACGCGGCGTGCGGCCGGGGCGCCGCCTGCGGTCTGCGGAGGTGCGGTGTCAGCGGCACCCGCCTCGAACCACCCCGCATACGGCGACTTCGCACCCTGCTTCACCACGTCCTGCCACGCCCAGAATTGCTCGCCGACGTGATCGAACGCGACTTCGACGACGACGTGGAAGCCCTGCTCGTGCGCCTCCTTCAGAAGATCCAGAAACACGCGGTCGCCGGCGCTTACTACCCAAGTCTTAAGATCGAGCGTTTCCCCGGTCATCTGCGCGAGCGTCCCGGCCACGCCCAGCGCGTCCGCGACATGGCGATAGTCGATGGTTCCCTCGCCCTCCGGCGTACCGGCCGCGAAGATCGGCGTCAGGCACAGGGCATTGATGCCCAGGTCCTTCAGATAGGGCAGCTTCTGCCGCAACCCCTGCAAGTCGCCGCCAAAGACGCCGGCTGCAGCAGAAGTGGGGGCCGCCGGAGTCTGCGCGGCTGCGGGCGGCGCGACGTTAACGGCCCAGGGCTGCGCCCCCGGCGGGTTGTTGGCCGGGTCACCATCACGAAAGCGTGCGATCGGAACCTGGTACCACCGCGCCTCCGCCGCCCATGTCGGTACTCCCGCCGTGGACGCGGGTGTGACAGAAGCTGCCGCCGGCATCCCGGCAGGCGCCACCGCGGGCGCCTGCCCCATCGCCACCGACACACCCATACCCAAGATACCCACCGCCGCGATCACCCATCGTCGTCCGCCCATGCCGCTTCTCCCGACGTTTACGGCCGCAGCTTCCCGTGTCCCCAATCCCGCCTCTTCATTGTAACGCCTCACGCGCTCCCTACAAAGCCGCCTCGCCTGCAAGAGGGTACCACGCGCACCGAACCGCGACCGTAACAGCCTGTTGAAGAACGGTCGGAGCGCACTCGATGCCCGGAAAACCGGTGCATTTGAGGCCCTCTACGTCGGCCGCGGGGGGCCGACGCTACTTCTTCAACAGGCTGGTAAGGGAGCGGCCGGAAGCCGGTGCCTTGGTCGCCCGACTGCGTTCACGCCGCCGGTCCCCTGCACACCTGGCCGCTCGCCCTCCAGCCGGCACCTCACTTCCCGCCCGGTTCCGCCGGGTACGCCGGCTCATCAGGTCGCGGCAGGCGCGCCTCCACCGGCGGCAACGGCGGGCCGCCGCGCCGCGGGTGCGTCAGGTAGTAGTAGGCCGTCGAGCTGTAGTCGTTGCTCAGCTTGTTGGCGTGACCGTGCTCGATGGTCACGCGAATCGAGCGCCGGAAGCGGATGGGGTCTTCAATGTGATATCGATATACAGACTGCTTGCCCTTCCACTTCCATTGTTCCGTTCCGCTGTAGAGCAGCACGCCGTGGTAGGGGGCCTGGTACTCCTGCGTCGGACAGAAGGCGCAGTTGTACCAGTCCTCGGTGCCGGTGCCGTGCAGGGACGGCGGCCAGGGCTCGCCGTCGATGAAGATCATGTCATCGCCTTCGCCGAACCAGTCGTTCTTCTGCCGGGCGAACACGTCGACGTCGAGGTGGGCGCCGCAGTAGATACCGTCGCCCTCGGCCGCGAGGATTACATAGTTGTCCTTGCCGCTTATGTTCAGGCTGCGCGGATCGCCGCCGTGGAACATGGTCTCCCGCCATTGCTCGGGGTTGCTCCTGAGCAGGTGGGCATGCTCGTCGCCCCAACCCGTGGTGGGGTTCTCGCGCCGCCACTGCGCATGCAGATAACCCATGCCCTCCAGCGGCTGCGGCGAGTCGTACTGTTCATAGTCGAAGTAGAAGTACAAGGGGAACTTCTGCTGGCCGGGGTTCTCCACCTCCACGCGGGCTCCCGTGCGAAACGGCATCGGCCAATAGCAGTTGAACGCCCGCCCGTCCTGCGGGCTCATCTGCAGGACGGCCGTCACGAAGTTCTTGCGCCGCGCGTGCCCCAGGCCGAAGAAATCGCCGATCGGACACTCGATGCTGGGCTCCGCGCCGCCGTCCCAGAAGAAGCGCAGCACGACTTGGCGGTAGTAGCTTTCATCGGCGAACCACATCGTCATCCAGATGTGGCGGATGCAGCCGGGGCCGCGCAGCTCGGCGATGGTCCTCGTCTGTCCGCCGTCAATGTCCACCCAGTCGCGGTTCCCGCCCGTTGAATCAAAGCTGCTCACGCGCTTGCTCTGATACGCCCGCAGCCGCGGCAACCCCGCCAGACCATGCATGACCGACATCTACATACTCCTGCCACGCAACATGCCCATGGCCCCGCCCCCTGGGGAGGGCGATGGCTGCAGCGGGGTGGCATGGCCAAGCGCAGCGCCGCCATGCTCTTTCCGCGCAGGGGCCCTCTTCATTCGCTCTTCGCCATTCGCTCTTCACCGGCGGCTCTCTCATTCCAGCATGTTTCGGCACGGTCCGCCGCCGCCGCGCCGCTGTCACCCTTTCAACCCGCTGAGCACCACGCCCTTCACGAAGAAGCGTTGCATCACTAAGAAGAAAAGCAGCACCGGCGCCAGCACGATGACGGCCGCCGCCATCTGCAACGGCCAGCGCGTGCCGTGGTACGCGTCCTTGAACACGCTTAAGCCCACCTCCAACGTGCGCATGGTCGTCGAGCTGGTCGCCAGCATCGGCCAGTAAAAATCCGTCCACGTCCAGATGAACGCAAACGCCGCGAGCGTCGCCAGCGCCGGCTTGGCCGCCGGCAGGATCACGTGCCAGAAGATGCGCAGGTCCGAGCAGCCGTCCAGCCGGGCGGCATCGTCCAGGCTGGTGGGAATCCCGACGAAGAACTGCCGCAGCAGGAACGTCCCGAACGCGGTGCTCAGGTACGGATAGGGGACGATCAGCCCCCCATACGTGTCCAGCCAGCCCAAGTGCCGCACCAGGGCAAACAGCGGCACGATCAGCACCTGCGCCGGCACCATCATCGTCAGCAGAAACACGACAAACAGCGCGTCGCGTCCCCGGAACTGCAGCCGCGCAAAGCCGTAAGCCGCCAGCGAACACAGCGTCAGTTGCAGCAATACGACGCCGGCCGTCACCAGAACGCTGTTGACCGCAAAACGCCAGATCGGCAGCTCGGCAAACGTGAACACATAACTGTAGTTGTCCCAGTGCCACCCGTCCGGTGCGAACAACGTCCGCATCGTCGGAAGCTGAGCGTGCGGCGGATGGAGGGACGTGCATACCATCCACACGAGCGGCAGGGCGGTGCTCAGCGCGATCAGCAGCAGCAATGCGTACACAACCACCGTCCGCAGCGCGCGCAGCACGCGCGAAGCTGCAGGGGACGCGCGAGCTCGGGTTGGCATGTTGCCGGTCATCAGTTCATTGATACTCCCGTCCAGCCCCGGCGCAACAGCCGGAACTGCACCAGTGCCACCACGAGAATCATGGCAAACAGGACGTAGGACTGGGCACTCGCCATGCCCAGTTCCAGCTTCTGCCACGCCTCCTGGTATATGTGGTAGAGCAGCACGTCGGTGCTCCGGCGGGGTCCGCCGCGCGTCATCACGTACACCGGCGTGAACAACTGGAACGCCGCGATCGTCGTCGTCACCACGACGAACAGCATCGTCGGGGCGAGCAGCGGCAGCGTGATGTGCAGAAACCGGCGCCAGGCGTTGCAGCCGTCCAGAGCGGCCGCCTCAAACAGCGACCCCGGTATACTCTGTATACCGGCCAGGAAGATGATCATCCGCGGCCCCAACCCGATCCACAGACTCATCGCCACCAGCGCCAGCAACGCCCAGCCCGGTTCCCCGAGAAAGTTCGTTGTCCCCGCGCCACCGAGCCACTTGACGCAACCGTTCAGCAACCCCACCTCCGGCAGCAGGATCCAGATCCACACCATCGACAGCGCCACCTGCGAGCTGACCGCCGGAATGTAGAACAACGTGCGGAACAGGCCCATGCCGCGTAACGGCTGCGCCACCAGCACCGCCACCCCCAGCGCCGTCACCACGCCCAGCGGGACGCTCAATACTACATAGAGCAGCGTGTTGCTTACCGCCTGCCGGAAGAACGGATCGGTCCACAAGGCCGTAAAGTTCCCCCCCCCGACGAAAGGATGCTCCGGCTTGAGCAGGTGCCAGCGATGCAGCGCCAGATACCCCGCTACCCCCAGCGGCAGCAGCGCGAACACCGCCAGATACACGGTAGCCGGCGCGACAAACAGATATCCCCGCCAGGATGGCCTCTCCACGCTCTTCATGGCTCAGCCAGCGCCGCGTCCATCAGCCGCACTGTCCGCCGCAGCGCCTCGGCAACCGACAGCGTCCCCCGCGCGTGCAGCAGGTCCTCCATCATCTCCCGTCCCAGCTCCTCCAGAAACGGATAGCGCTCGACCCGCGCCCCCCACGGCGGCCGGGCATACGCCACCTCCGCCAAAAACGCATCCTCAATCGGCGTGCCCGCGAACTGCGCCGCGGCGAGCTTATTGCCGGAAATCGCCAGACCCGAGGCCACCCGCCGCACCTGCACGTCACGACTCGTCATAAACTTAACATACTCCCACGCCAACTGCGACTGCCGCGACGCCGCAGTGACCGCCAGACCGGCCGCATACACGACCGTCGCCCGCTCCCGCTCAGCCGCTTCCTCCCGCCCCCGCACCGGCAGCGGCACCACGCCCACGTCCAGCCCGTCCGCGCGGTAATCGAGCAACATCCAATGCCCCTTGAGGTCCATGGCCGCCCGCCCGCTGCGGAACAGGTCCGTGCCGGCAATCGCGCTGTCGCGCAGGTCCGGCGCCACTCGGTGTTTCGTCATCAGTTCCACGATGAACTCGACGGCCTCCACCGACTGCGGGCCGTCAAAGTACCCGCTCGCCCGCCGGCCGTCCGGGTCCAGCACGTCCGCCCCGTTGGTCCACAGCCACAGCACCCACAGCGGCATCCAGTTCTCGAAGTAGAAACCGTACTGCGTCGGCCGCGCCGCACCCGCCGGCCGGACCGTCAACGCCTTCGCCTTCTGAAGAAACTCGTCCCACGTCCACCCCGCCTGCGGATACGCAACGTGGGCCTCGTCAAACAGCCTCTTGTTGTAGAACATCATCATCGGCGTGAAGTCCAGCGGGATGGCATACAGAGATGAACCCCGCCGGGCCACTTCGACCACCGGCTCGAAGTACTGAGTAAGATCGAATTGCGGGTCGCTCTCGATGAGCGGCGTCAGGTCCCGCAGCACGCCGTTGTCGATGAACACCGCCGCCGCCGAGGCATCCAGGTGGATCACGTCGGGCATGCAGCCGGCCACGTGCATCATCAGCAGCTTCGGCGTGTATTGCCCGTAACCGGGAATCTGCTCCATCTGCAAGCGGACGCCGGGATGCGCCGCCTCGAACTCCTGCCGGAACTGGCGCTCGAGCCGCACCAGGCCCGGCTCGACGTCCGGCCCGGTCCAGTTGGCCACCCGCAACACCGTCGTGCTCGGCTCGTCCTCCCGCGCGCAGCCGCCTGCCGCGGCGGCAAACAGCACGACCGTTGCTGCCCAGATCGCCGCGAGACAGCTCCACCGACAGGGGAAACCGACCGACCGTGTGGGGTGGCATGGCCAAACGGAGCGCCGCCATGCTGTGTCACGTGCCCGACGGTCCCACCTGTAGCAGCATGCCGGCGCCTTCGGCTTGGGCATGCCACCCTCACAGTGTCCCACTCGTGGGGAGCTATTCAGCGACGCCATGGAGGGCGCGTGGAGGTACCATGCCTTCCGGGGACCCCTGTCGTGGGCAGGCATGCGCCGCCGGGGCAAGCATGTGGCTGCTCTCATGCCTGTGCAACGGCACGACGCCGAAGACCCGCGCTGCGTCAGTGGTCGTCCGTGTCCGCAGGCTTGCGCCTGCGGCGCTGACCGCCTCACGTACGGGTAAGCTTGAGGGTGCCGCATCGCCGGGCATACTCAGGCGTCGGTGCGGCGCGGTCAAGTACGGCCACCGCGCGGTTACGCCCCCGACTGCGTTCCCGGCGTCGTGCCGCCGGTGTTCCCCGTGCGTTCCGTTCCCGGCGTCGCCGGCCGGGCCGGCTGCTCCGCGGGCGCGTGCGGAATGCTCGCCAGGATCGGCACGTCCACGGGGCCCTCCACCAACCGGTCGCTCACCGCGCGAATGCCGATCGGCACCGCCACGGCCGGCACCTCTACCACCCGCCACAGCAGCGGCAGAATGAGCAGCCGCCCACCCGTCGATAGCAGAAACAGCAGCAGATACGCCGCCCGGTCCTCCCCGGCCAGATGCAGCAGCACCGCGCCGGCCGCCGACCCGGTAACCGTGGCCAACGCATGCCCGACGTTGTAGATCGTCAGCATGCTGGTGCGCTCTTCCTCGGCGATCGTCTCAAACAGCATCAGGAACGTCGCCAGTTCATACGCCGCCCACGCCACCCCGCCCAGCAACTGCACGCCCACCAGGTACGGCACCGCGCTCGACACCGCCCATAACCCCGCCATCGGGACGATCCCCCACCCCCCCAGCCACAACAGCCGCCGCGTCCCGAACCGCCGCGCCAGCCGCCCCAAAGCCGGCAGCATCATGATCTTGGCGACGTAAAACGCGGCCAGCAGCAGCGTGTAATGGACGTACGCCAGCCGCAACTCCCCCACCATGTATGACGTGAAATACGGCGCCGCCATCTGCGCCATCATCTGCACGGCCAGCATGTACACCAGCAACCGCACGCCGGCATGGCGCGGCTGTTCGAGCAACACCCGCGGCGAGACGCTCCGGGCGACCCCGGCCCCGGCCGCCGGCTCCGTATGCATGCTCAGGAACGTCACCGACACCAGTCGAAACACGGCCGCTGCCAGAAACACCAGCCCGAATCCGTGCAGTGCCTGCCCGCGCGCGTCCATCACGTTCAGCAGCCCGCCCGCGCCGAGCACTGCCGCCAGCATCGCGATCTGCGTCGTCCGCGTCCGCCGCGCGAAGAACCGCGCCCGCAGACGTTGCGGCACCAGCCGTCCGATCCAGGTGTTCCACGCCGGCGTCGTACCCATGCCGGCCGCCCAGTACACCGTCGCCAGCAGCAACACCCCCGGTCCCGAGATGCTTCCCCGCCACGCCGCCCACATCAGCGGCAGAAAGTTCACCGCCTGAATCGTTGCGCTCAGCACCACCCAGCGCTTGTGCGACCGCAGACGCCGCACCAGGAACGGCGAAGCCAATTGCAGCACCGCACCGGCCAGCAGCGGCAGCGTGCTCGCCAGCCCGGCCAGGATCTCCCCCAGCCCCACCGCCAGCACGAACGCCGGCAGGTACGTCTCGCCCGTCCCCATCATGACGCTGCACGCCGTGCCGTCGCCGACGCAGGCGCACAGGTTCCGCCGCAACTGGCTGGGTGATCGAGTAGGCGACATAGGGTGGCGTACCATAGACCCCGCCGGCAGCCTGTCAACGTCCCGCCCGCCCGGCCACGCCAATGGGATACCCGCTGGGTGCCATGACCGCCGGGTGGCATGCTCAAGCCGAAGGCGCCGGCATGCTGCCGTGGCAGTCGCTCGTCGGAGTAAGGGCATGGCGGCGCTGCGCTTGGCCATGCCACCCGGGCGTACCCATCGGTCTCCCGTTTGTGTGCAGCTACTCAGCCGACGGTATACTCCCGCCCATGTCGGATACCGCCGGACCCGCTGCCGCTGCCCCCCGCGCCACGCCCTGGGTTGAGCTGCGCTCCGCGGCCTTCCACACCTTCATCTACCAGAAGATGATGCAGGTCGCTTCGCCCGATGCCCAGCCGGGCGATTGCGTGACCGTATACGACAAGCACGGCCAACTGTTCGGCCATGGACTGTACAACCCGCGCTCCGCCCTGACGCTGCGCATGCTGAACTTCTCGCCCCAGCCGATTGACGCCGCCTTCTGGCGGGAGACGCTTGCCCGCGCGGTGGACCTGCGCACGCGGTTGCTGGGCCTGCCCGCGGTTACCGACGCGTATCGGCTGGTCCACGCGGAAGGCGACGACCTGAGCGGCCTCGTGGTCGATCGCTTTGCTGACGTGCTCTCGCTCGAGGTATTCAGCCTCGGCATGTGGCGCCGCCTCGACGAGCTGCTCCCCGTGTTGCACGAGCTGGTTGGGACGCAGCATCACCGCGTGCACGTCGATGACCGCGTGCAGGAACAGGAGGCGTTCCGCACGCCGGGCTCGCAGTCACCGCAGCTACCCGCGACCGTCAACATCACCGAGCACGGCGTGCGCTTCCGCGTGCAGTTCGACGTGGGACATAAGACGGGCTTTTTCTGCGACCAGCGGGACAACCGGCGGCGCTTCGCCGGTATGGTCAACGACGCGGAGGTCCTCGACCTGTGCAGCTACTCCGGCGGCTTCGGGCTGTACGCGAAGGTGCTGGGCAAGGCCCGCGCCGCCACCTGCGTGGACCTGGACGAAGAAGCCGTCGAACTCGCCCGGCGCAACGCGAACCTGAATCAGGTCCGCGTCGACACCGTGCAGGCCGATGCCTTCATCTACATGCGGCAAATGCAGATGAACCGCCGCCAGTTTGACGCGGTCGTGCTCGATCCGCCGAAGCTCATCTTCGGCCGCAACGACACCGGTGGGGGAGATCGCAAGTACGCCGATCTCAATCGGCTGGCGGCCGGCCTGGTGCGCCCGGGCGGGCTGCTGCTGACTTGCTCGTGCAGTGGCGCGCTGGCGCGCGAGGAATTCACGCGGCTGGTGCTGGCCGCCCTGCGCCAGGCCGACCGTGAGGCCCAGCTTCTTGATTCCGCCGGCGCTGCTGCCGACCACCCCGTCTCCCCGCGCTGTCCCGAATCGGCGTACTTGAAGGCTCTCTGGCTGCGCCTCCGGTGAGTCACCGTGTGCGCGTCGGCACCGCTACGACGGAGCCCAAGCGGAAGCGAGGGGCAAATGCGGTTGCACTTGATGACTCCACCCAAGCTGGGTCCAGCCGCGCGTGCCCCACCTTCGTTTGCTCATCGCCATTCCCCGCTCGGGCTCGGATGGGGCCGTCGTTTCCACTCGGGCCCGGAGGGCATGCTTACACTCGCGCAGGCCTGCATCGCGCGGCGGTACTCATCGACGAGACAGGGTGGAGCACTACCGCGAGCGTTATCGCCTGGTTCTCGGTTTCTTCGTGCGGGCGGTGGGCTTCCTGCGCGCGGTTGCGCGCGGTTGCGCTGCCCGGGACGTACCCTGTCGGTGCGGGCGCTTCCGGGCGTCGGGAAGGACGAGGTCCAACACTTCGTCGATGGTGCGGACGAAGACGAACTTCAGCTCGGCCGCCACTTCCTCGGGGACCTTCTGGAGATCAGGCTGGTTGCGGTACGGGAGAATCACGCGGCGCAGGCCGGCGCGGTGGGCGGCCAGCACTTTCTCACGCACGCCGCCGATGGGCAGCACCCGCCCACTGAGCGTAATCTCCCCCGTCATGCCCGTGGCGGGGTCGACGCCGTGCTGAGTCAGGATGGACATCATGGCCGTGAGCATGGCGAGTCCGGCCGAAGGTCCGTCTTTCGGAGTCGCACCGGCCGGCACGTGCACGTGCAGGTCCTGAAGCCGGAAGAAGTCGGCCGGCAGGTGCCACAGTTTCGACCGGCTGCGGATGAGCGAATGCGCGGCCAGGGCCGATTCCCGCATCACGTCGCCGAGTTGACCGGTGAGCTTGAGCTGCCCGGTGCCGGGCATGACGCTCGCCTCGATGAAGAGAATCTCCCCGCCGGTGGGCGTGAACGCCAGCCCCGTGACCACGCCGGGCACCGCTTGCCGAGCGGCGATCTCCGACTCGAACTTCGCCGGGCCCAACAGCGGGGGAAGCCGCTCGACGGTGATGGGCGCGAGCGCCTGATCGCCGCGCACGAGTTCCGTCGCGCGCAGGCGGCAGAGGGTGGCGAGCTGGCGTTCGAGGTTGCGGACGCCGGCCTCCCGGGTCCAGCCGGCGACGACGGCCTCGATCACGTCATCGGACAACTCAAGCTGTTCCGGCCGCAGACCGTTCTCACTCAGTTGCCGCGGCAACAGGTGCCGCCGGGCGATGTGCAGCTTCTCCCGCTGCGTGTAGCCGCTCAGTTCGATGACCTCCATGCGGTCGCGCAGGGCGGGCTCGATGGCGCCGAGGTAGTTGGCCGTGCCGATGAACAGCACGCTGGACAGGTCGAAAGCCACGTTGAGGTAATGATCGACAAAGGTGGAGTTCTGGGCGGGGTCAAGGACTTCGAGCAGGGCGGCCATGGGGTCGCCGCGCACGTCCTGCCCGATCTTGTCCACCTCGTCGAGCATGAAGAGCGGGTTGCGGCTGCCGGCCTTGCGCAGCTCGCGGATGATGTTGCCCGGCAGGGAGCCGATGTAGGTGCGGCGATGCCCGCGGATGGTCGCCTCGTCGCGGATGCCGCCCAGCGAGATACGCACGAACTTGCGCTCCAGGGCACGGGCGATGCTCTGCCCGAGGGACGTCTTGCCGACGCCGGGCGGACCCGCGAAACACAGGATGGGCCCGCGACTGTCGGGTTTCAACCGCCGCACCGCCAGAAACTGGATGATGCGGTCCTTGACCTCCTCCAGGCCGTAATGGTCGTCGTCCAGAATGCGCCGCGCCCGAACGAGGTCGAGGTTGTCCTCGGTGGTGGCGGACCACGGCAGATCGGCCATCCACTCCAGATAGTCCAGCGTCATGCTGTATTCGGGCGAGGCGGGCGGGATGTTCTCCAGGCGTTCGAGTTCGCGCCGGGCCTCGACGCGGGCGGGTTCGGGGAGCTTGGCGGCCTCCAGGCGCGTGCGCAGGCGGTCGACGGTCTCCGTGCGGGCGTCCTTGTCGCCCAGCTCCTTCTGGATGACCTTCATCTGCTCGCGCAGGTAGTACTCCCGCTGGCTGTCGTCGATCTGGTGGCGCACCTGGTCCTGAATCTTGTGGGAGAGTTCGAGCACCTCGAGGTGATTGGCCAGGGCGGCGTGCACCTGGCGCAGGCGGGTGGTGACGTCCAGCGTTTCGAGTAGTTCCTGCTTGCGGGCGGTATCGAGCGGGAGATTGGCGGCCAGGAAGTCCGCCAGCGCCCCGGGCGTCTCCACCCCGCGCAGCACCAGCCGGGCTTCGTCGGGAATCTGAGGGGACAGCTCGATCATCCGCTCGGCCGCGGTGCGCACGCTGTGCATCAGGGCCTCGATCTCCGTGGTCACCTCGCGCGAATCGAAAAGCGGCTGGACGGTCGCCTCCAGGTACTCGTCCTCCTTGACGAGTCCGACGATGCCCACCCGGCAAACCCCGTGGAGGATGAGCGCGTCGGTGCCTTCCGGCGTCTTGAACATCTTGACGATGACGCACGCGGTGCCCACCCGGAACAGGTCGCCGAGGCGCGGCTCCTCGACCTGCGCGGAGCGCTGCGTCACCACGCCGATCATGCGGGAGCCGGCCAGCGCCAGATCGAGCACACGCTTCGACCGCGTGCGTCCGACGCTGATGGGCAGCACGATACTGGGATACGCCACGGCGTCGCGGACGGGCAACAACGGCAGGCTGGCCGGTATGTCGGGAAGGTCACTTTCCGGTTCCGGCCGGCCTGCCCCGGTCGCCACCGCGATGGGCGTCTGCTCGCCCTCGCCTTCCGCAGTGGGAATCGGCAGAGATGGTTTGGGCTTCTCGTCCTGGTTCATGGCTCGGCAGCGCGCGGGCCGCTCGCCCGCGGCAACGTGATCCACAGATACCCTTGATGATACCGGGCCGTGATCCCGGTAAGGTCCACGTCCGCCGGCACTGACAACCGCCGGCGGAACCGCCCGGAGTCGATCTCCATCACGTGGACGCTGACCGACTTGTCTTCCTGGGGCGGCGTGGGGCGCGGGCGAACGCCGCGCACATGCAGCACCCCGTCGTCCACACGCACGTCGATGTCGCTGCACTGCACGCCGGCCAGCTCAACGCAGACCAGATAGCGATCCGCCATTTCGTACAGGTTCAGACGAGGCTGCCAGGCCTTGGGGGTATGGGCGTGGAAGAAGTGCTGCTGCGCCCATTCATTCATCATCGACCAGACGTCGTCGGCCAGATCGTCGAACCCGGGTTCACCGGCTGCCAGTGGGCAAGCGGGAGGGTTCGGTACCGGCACAAATCGGGCAGCCATCGCAGCACCTCCCGCGCAGGCGAAAACCCCGCGCGCCGCGCAACCAACCGGAGACATGCGACCGGCGGCACAGCGCGAGAAACCACTCTACCGGCGGCTCCCGCGGGGGTCAACCGCCGGTGCCCCGCCTCCGGTCGCGGGCCCACGTCTGGGCCACCGCTGCGGCGCATTGCCGCCGCCGGCATCCGACATTCGACAGTCGACAATCACCAATCGCCAATCCCGCGGCCCGTTTGCTCCCGTCGCTTGTCAAGGCTGGGCGCCGGACGTATGCTGCGCGCGATGGAAACCACCCGCGGCAAAGTCACCATCCGCACGCTTCAGGCGAAGAAACGCGAAGGTCAGAAGATCACCATGCTGACCTGCTACGACTACCTGACCGCGCAAATCATGGAGGAGGCGCGCGTGGACTCCCTGCTGGTGGGCGACACCTATGGTGAGGTGATCCTGGGGCATTCGAGCACGCTCCCGGTGACGCTGGACCACTTGGTGACGGTCGCCTCGGCCGTGCGGCGCGGGGCACCCTCGGCCTACCTGGTTGGCGACATGCCCTACCTGAGCTATCAGGTTTCGCCGGAGACGGCCATTCGCAGCGCCGGGCGATTCATGGCTGAGGCAGGGTGCGATTGCGTCAAGGTGGAGGTGGACCGCAGGCTTGCTCGCACGGTCGAGGCCATGTCGGCCGCGACCATTCCCGTCATGGCCCACCTTGGATTGAAGCCACAGTCGATTCAGACCGTGGGGGGGTACAGAGTCCAGGGTCGCTCCGCCGAGGATGCCCTCCGCATCATCGAGGACGCCAAGATCATGGAGTCGGCGGGGGCGGTAGCCCTACTGCTTGAGGCTGTCCCGACGGAGGTAGCGGGAATCGTCGCTTCGTCGACGGAGTTGCCCGTCATCGGCTGTGTGGCGGGACCGGCCTGCGACGGGCACGTGGTGGTCCTGCACGACATGTTGGGCTACGGCGGGGGGCACCCGCCGCGGTCCGTCAAGCAGTACGCCCACCTGCATGACGTGTTGCTGGATGCGTTCCGCATCTACGCCCAGGACGTTCAGGACGGGGACTTCCCCACCGGCGAGCACAGCACGAGCATGGAGGCCGACGAACTGCGGAAGTTGCGGAGCATGCTCGGCGCTGCCGGCTGACCGAGGGGACTCACGCAGGAGCGTGTTGACGAAGGGGGACGGTGTCGGGGGGCACCGGTTCGTCTATAATGTCCGGATGCGGCGCGGATCGGTGCGCCGTCGGCAGGGGAAAGGAAGGTAGAGCGGCGCGCGCCGGAGCGGTCGGCGCGTGCCCGGCGAGATACTGGTATGTTGGTGCCCATGCAGTTGGCGCGGATCGTCATCGTCGATGCGCCCGAAGAGAAGGCGTCGATGATCATCCTGCACGAGGTTGATGGAGACCGGGCGTTTCCCATCCTGATCGGGCTGAGCGAGGCCTACGCGATCGATCGGCGGACAAAGAGCGTGCCCGTGCCGCGGCCCATGACGCACGACCTGATGATGAGCGTCATCGAGCACCTGGACGGGAAACTGGAGCAGATTATCATCAACGAGTTGCGGGACCAGACCTTCTTCGCCCGTCTGCTCATCCGGCGCAATGGGGAGTTGATCGAGGTGGACGCGCGGCCGTCCGACGCCATCGCCCTCAGTGCCGGTACCAAGACGCCGATTCTCGTTGACGAATCCGTGTTGAAGGAAGTGTGCTGACCCCCGCGGGACAGGGCAGGCGAATGGCGGCGAACCAGGACACCATGGCGATGCGGGGGGCCACGCTGGAAACGGCGGCGCCGGCGTGTGCGCCCACGGTGTCCTCCGCGCGCGGCGCGACGGCGCCGGGCGAGACGGCCGTCGGAGTGGTGGCTGAGACGCTGGCTCGGCTCCCGCGTCAACGCGCGGCCGCGGTGGCGTGTGCCCCCGGCCGACTGGAGATTCTGGGCGGCAGCGCCGAGTACACCGGCGGGTTGGTCCTGACCATGCCGGCCGGCGGGTGCGTCTGCGTCGCGACTGAGCGCCGCGACGACGGGCAACTGCGCCTGGTAGGTGCCCCTGCCGGAGGCGGCGCTGCGCGCGCGACGCACTGCTGGCCGCTCAGCGCCTTGTATCAGGCGGAGGGGGTGCCGCTCGAGGCCGAGCGCGCGGGTACGCTCCTGCCTGCCGACGGCGGGAACACGGTGTGCTGTGTGCTGGGCACGCTCATCGAGCTGGTGCGGGCGCGGGTTACTGAACATCTGGATCGCGGGCTGACGCTTGCGGTCGGTTCCGAGTTGGAGGGTCTGAGCGACGTCGGGGCACCGGGGGCGATGGCGGCGGCCGTGACGACCGCAGTCGCCGGCGCCTTTGGGCGCCGACCCGACCCCATGACGGCCGCCGCGGTGGCCGAACGCGTGGAGCGCGCATGGCTGCGGCGCGTCGGCGGGCCCGCGGAAGCGTTCACGGCGCTTGTCGGAGAGCCGGCGACGCTCATGCAGTTTCGCTGTCGGCCTCCGCAGGTCGCGGGCACCACGCACCTGCCCGATGACGTGCTGCTGGTCGGCCTGGATACGGGGAGCGCGGCGGCGGACGTCGAGTTGAAACAGCGCCGCGTGCGGACGGCTGCCTGCATGGGCGCTCACCTCATCGGACGCATCCTCGCTCACGGCGGCGGGCGCAGGCCCGCCAGCGACCATTGTCTCGCCCGGGTGTCCATCAACGACTATATCGAACACTACCGCAACCGCCTGCCGACGAAGCTGCCGGGCCGGGAGTTCCTTGAGCGCTTCGGCGAAACGGACGACGGCCTGACGCGGGTGGAACCCGATGTCATCTACAAGGTGCGCTCACGCACGGAACACCACATCTATGAGAACGCCCGGGCCCACCAGTTTGTCGAGTGTCTGCGGCGGGCGATTCGACTGGACGACCCGGCCGCGCTGGCCCAGGCCGGCGAAGTCTTGTACGGCTCGCACTGGAGCTACGGGCAGCGCTGTGGGCTGGGGTCGGTGACGACCGACCGGCTCGTAACACTCCTGCGCCAGTATGGCGAGAATGCCGACATCTACGGGGCCCGCATTTCCGGCCACGGCTGCGGAGGCGTGGTGGTCGTACTGCTGCGGACGACCGAGCGTGCCCAGGCGGCCCTGCGTGCCGCGCTGACCGCCTTTGAGCGGAAGACCGGCCGCGCCCCGCGCGTGATTGGCGGCGCAACGACGGGCGGAGCGTTGCTGTCCGGCGTGACCGTGGTCGAACCGCCGGGACGAGGTTGACGGGGCTCGCCCTCCAGGCGGAACGACCATGCAGGACAGGCCACGCGGCGCGATCTTCGACTTGGACGGCACGCTCTGCGACACGCTCGCGGACATCGCGGCGTCGGTGAACTTCGCACTGGCCCAGGCGGGTCGGCCGCCCGTGACGCCGGAGCAGGTCCGGCTGGCGGTCGGCGGCGGGATTACCGAGTCACTACGCCAGGTCAGCGACCCCGCTGTGGCTCCCGCCGAACGCGACCGCCTGGTATTGGCCTTGCTCGCGGGTTTCCGCGGTCACTACCATGCGCACTGTCTTGACCATACGACTCTGTATTCCGGGTTGGAGCCGGTGCTCGACGAACTGACGCGGCGGGGGGTGCCGCTGGCCGTGCTGTCGAACAAGCCGGACGAGTTCACGCAGAGCATCTGTGCCGCCTTGTTGAAGCGTTGGCGCTTTATACATATCGAAGGTGAGCGCGCCGACCGCCCGCTGAAGCCCGACCCGGCGCGGGCCCTGGTCATTGCCCAGATGATGAAACGCCCCCCGCACGAAGTGTACTTCGTGGGCGACTCCGACACCGACATCGAGACCGGCCGGCGTGCGGGGATGATCCCGGTCGCCTGCACCTGGGGCCTGCGCGAAGAGTCGGTCCTGCGTGCGGCCCACCCCGATCATCTCGTGTACACGCCGGGCGAGCTGCTGCGCCTATGGCAGCAAGGCGGCACGTGACGACGCAGCGTTCACGGTGTCTTGATGTGGGTACGCTCGGCAATGGTGCGTGCCACGGTGAGGAAGTCACTGTACGCACTCTTCACGGCGTTGCCGTGCGCCCCAAGAGCGCCGTCAGCCGGTTTGAGAAAGAACATCGGCTTGCGTGCCTCCTGCGCCAGGGGCATCAGGCTGCGGTAGTCTTTGAGTCTCGTGATGCAGTTCGGATCGGTTTCTACCGATGAAGCCGCCTCACCCGGATGGTCGAGTACGCACTCCTGATACACCTCAGGTATGCGAGCAATCCAGCGGTTAAACGCTGCCACTGGTCGATCCAGGCGGATGGAATGCCGCAGGACCAGGTACCCGACGGGTTGGATGGAGCCGGGGGGAAGTGAGAGATCCGCGGCCGGGTTCTTCTGCATGCGTTCCTGCCACTCCCCGCGCCAGGTGCGCAAGGCGGGGCCAAGATTGCGCAGACCCTGCAAGGAGAACAGATCAGGGCCGAGCGGAATCACGACGAAGTTGCAAGCGATCAAGGCGGCGCGATTAATCGCGCCGAGATTGGGGCCCAGGTCGATCAACACCATGTCCGCCTGGTGGTCTTGGGCACCATCTTGCAGAATGCGCCAGAATGCCGACGTGACGCGGAAAGCGCGTTCATCGCGGTCCATGCACTTCGGCCAAGCCTCCGAGAGCTGGTCTTCGAAGGTGGAGAGGGCCATGTCGCCTACGATGAGTGCCAGCCGGTCGTTGATCTGCTCCAGTTTCGGAAGAGCTACGTCGCCGATGCCCCTCTTGAGCGGTTGCAGACAGCCGAAGATCGTCTCCGGACGCCGCTCCCGCGTGAAGAGAGTGTCCAGGCGGTCGTCATCGAGAAACGCAGACGTGAGATTGCCCTGTGGGTCGAGATCGGCGGTCAGCACGCGCAGCCCCCGGTCCGCATACATCCACGAAAGATGGTACACCAGCGAGGTCTTCCCCACGCTACCTTTGTTGTTGAAGAACGCAATGACCGGGGTGCTCATCGGCGTCTCCTCAGTATCACGCTGACGTAGGCGTCCTCAACGATGAACTCCGGCGGGGGATTGTCGTTCTTCTCCATCTCGCGGCGGGCGTAGGCGATACCGACACCGAAGCGCTGCACGTACCCCAGGTTCCGCAGGGCTTCGGCCAAGTGCGGATTGCGATAGTCGGTTATACCCGGCGCACCGAAGTTTGCGCGGGTGACTTGTCCGAAGGGACCGCCCGGGTTGTGCACCTCGACCCGATCACTGAACCAGGTGATGCGTACCGGGGCGTTACTCGTTTCGTAGCTGCGATGCATGACGGCATTGCGCACCATCTGCTGAAGGGAGACGATCGGGTAGTCAGGCGTGCGGACCTCCACCGACTTCGAGGCGATGTCGGTTGCCGCAGAGATGTTTGCCTTCAGCAGCCCATCCGTGCGGGTAAGCAACTCGGCAAGAGGACCGTGAATGGAGGTCTGCGACTTGATCGGATCCGTCAGCTCGGTGCCGTCCAGGCGCAGAAACTGGATGTACGCGCCGGGAATGAAGTCGCTCGGCGACTTCCCGACGACCAGCAGGCCCAGCACTGTCGGACAGGGTGGAGCATCGGTCGTAGTGAACCGCGTGGCCAGCAGTTGATGCTCAAGCGAGCGATCGTTTTGTGCCAGCACCGCAGGCGCTAGCGTGGCCGGCAGGTACTCTCGCTGGAAAACGTTGGTGTCGAGATCGTCCAGGGTCGCCGAGTGCACCGGGTGCAGGTCGAGAAGGAGATCTCTTGCTCGGCGCTTCTCGGCCAGGCGACGTTCCTCGTCCGCGGAGGCAATCGCACGCCGCGGGCCGACGCGAATCCACGTGGTGCCCTTGAAACGCACGGGCGGCGCGTCCGACGGTTGCACGATGATTACCGCCAGTTCGCACCCGCGGATCGTTCGCTTCTGTACGAGCATCGTCGGGATCGGCACGATGTTCCCGTCCGAACGCATGTCGGCGAGAGTGCGCAACAAGCGATCCGTGATAGACAGGTTGACGCACGCACCACGATCGTCGGCGCCGATGAAGATGATCCCTGGTTGTCGGTGGTCGGGCAGGTCATTCGCAAAGGCGCACACCGCCTGGCGGATCTTCTCGCCATCGGTTGCGGACTCCTTGCGCTCCGTCCTGTCCGACTCGAGATCGGCAAGCAAGCGTTCGAGTTCGGCGTCGTCCATGAGCTGCGTGTTCTCCGTCGCGCCGCCCTGAGGGTTGTCCCGCCGTCGGTCGAGCTTGAATGCTCCATTGCCGCGGCGGCGTCTTCGCCGATCTTCGACCACAGGGGGGCCTGCGGCAAGCCTCCCAGCGGTCGTGGTCCCCGTCGTCAACCGAGCCCATCCAGGTGCCGTTGCAGGTCGTCCGCGGCATGGTGGTTGTTGACGCTGCGGGCGGCCGCGATGCCTGCCGACAGCGCGGCGCGGGCTTCGTCCTTGCGCCGGAGCTTCAGCAATGCCTGGCTCTTGAGTTGGTAAGCAGCAATGTACTTCTCGTCCAACTCCAGAACCCGGGCCAAGCTGGCAAGAGCGTCATCCAACGCCCCTTCCTTCATCAACTCCACGGCCAGCGCGTAGTGCAGGAACGGATCCTGAGGCTGTTGCTGAAGCATCTGCTCCAGGCGAGCCCGCCGCGACATGGGTGCGATCTCCTCGGGCTTCCGGTTCCGCGGATCAGCCGCCGCCGGCGCCGCTCGGCCGGGCTCGAAACTGCTCACCGCCGAGGACGCCGCACGTTCGTCCGCACGCGTTGCCAGTGTAGGCAGGGCAGACCCCGGTGGTCAATCAGCAGGACGCGTCAGCAGGAACGGTCATCGGTTTGTAACCCACGGACCGATATCGAGGAGGGTATAATCAACCGGGAGCCCACTCCCACGGCTGCGGGGTAGTCAGGGCAACCCGGCGCGGCGCTAGCAGGTATTCTTTCCCTGATTCCGGGGTGACGGTGATGGGCCAGCAGCGGCTGTGGTCGAGGATCGGGCGCTGGTTTTCCGGCGAAAGCAAGGGGGGCAACGGGCACCACCCCGGCGAGGTGGACGCGGCCACCGGGCTGATAGGCTGCGCGGCGCAAGAAGCGCGCGACTTCGGGACAGTCGAGGCGGCAACGCCGGCTGCACTCTGCCCAACCCACCGGGTGCCCAACCGCGAGCGGCTTCTTGAGCGGCTCGAGGAGGGGTACGAGCGCGTGAGTCGGCTGGTGGAGTCGATCCAGACCCACGTCCAGACTCAGGATCAGCGGAGTGCGGAGGCTCTACGGACCCTTGCATCGCTAGGGCAGAGCCTGGAGCACCTGCCGACGGCAACTGCGGCCCAGAATGACTCGCTGGCACAAATCACGCAGCTCTTGGAGACGCAAGCGGCACGGTCCAAGCGCCTGGATGAGCATCTGGCCCAGTGGCCCCGGCTGGCGGACGCTCAGCGCGAAACGATGGCCTCGGTGGGGCGGCAGCTTGACTTGAACCGCCAAGCCGGCGAGCAGGTGGCGGCTTCGCTGGACCGCCTCGGCGAGGCCATGAGGACGTTGGGGGGGACGACTGCCCGTGCGGCGGAGACGATTCGGGAGCTGGAGTCGCACGCGGCCGAGCGCGAGCAACGGCTCGCCCTGGCACTTCGGGAACGCACGAGCCGACTGGCCTGGTTCGTAGGCGGCGTGACGGCTCTGGCACTGGCGGGGCTGATTACGGCGTTGGTAGCACTTCTGGGGTGAGGACGGGGTATCCACCGCCCCTGGGATTGTCGATTGTCGATTGACGGCTGTCGATTGACGACTGTCGATTGGTGGCGGCGCTGAGCCGTCCGGCGGCTGGCCAACTCCCCGATGGGCGCGGTACAATGGTCGTCGGTCATCGGGGCGTGGCCCCGCCGGACGGTGCCTGCGCCCCGATCGGCTGGTGAACGGGCCAAAACCCACCTGCACGAGGACGATCACCGTGAGCGAACAACCCAAGTTGCAGCCGCCCAAGGAGGCGATGGAGAGGCTCCTGAATGCGATGAGCCACATGAAGGCGTCGGACCTGCACCTGAAGGTGGGGTATCCGCCGTACTATCGCATCGCGGGGCACCTGCGCAAGGTGGACATGCCGCCCCTGCCCAACAGCGCGTACGTGGAGGCGATGATCGAGGACCTGGTGCCCCCCGCGCGGCGGCATGAGTACGAGGAGCGGGGTGACCTGGACTTCAGTGCCCGCGGCCCCTCCGCCGACCGTTTCCGCATCAACATCTTCCGCTCCATGTGCGAGATGCACTCGGCCATCCGTCGCGTGCAGAGCGAAATCCCCACCTTCGAGGAACTGACGCTGCCGGAAGTCTACCGCAAGACCATCATGCAGAGCCTCGAGGGGCTCATTCTGGTCAGCGGGGTAACCGGCAGCGGCAAGAGCAGCACGCTGGCGGCCATGTTGGAGTACGTCAATCAGAATCGGTCCCTGCACATCATCACGATTGAGGACCCCGTCGAGTACGTGTACCGGCCGAAGAAGTCGATCATCTCGCAGCGCGAGATCGGCATTGACATTCCCACGTATGGGGAGGCGTTGCGCTACGTGGTGCGGCAGGACCCGGACTGCATCTTCATCGGCGAGATGCGTGACCGCGACACAATGCTGGCGGCCCTGCAATCGGCGGAGACCGGGCACCTGGTGCTGGGGTCGATCCACTGCAGCGACGCCCAGCAGACGTTCTCGCGCATTCTGGAGTTCTTCCCGCGGCAGGACCATGCGTTCATCCGGTCCTCCCTGGCCAACAGCCTCAGTGCCATCATGTGTCAGAAGCTGCTACCGGGGATTGCGGAGGGAACGCGGTTTCCGGCCACGGAGGTGCTGCTCAACAACTCGATCGTGAAAGACAAGATCATCCACGAAGAAGACGAGGACATGCCCGCGATCATCAACCAGTGTCATGAGGAGGGGATGCGGTCCTTCACGCATTCGCTGTGCGAGCTGGTGCAAACGGAGAAGATCCACTACGACACGGCCATGGATTACGCCCCGAGCCGCGAGGCGCTGGCCTCTTCGGTAAAGGGGATCAAGACGGCCGCCCAGACGCTGGTGGGGCGGGTGCGCGCGCCGCGGTCGTCCTCCTGACGAGCCACCCCAGAAGAGCGGCGGGCCGGGTGAGGCGATGCGGACGCCCTGCGCCGCCCGGTTGCCCGGCTGAGTTCTGTGCCGCGAGTGGGTGGCGCTGGCATCGTGCCCGGAGTGGGTGTCCCAGCGGCCTGCGCCGCGGCCGCGGGGAGAGCCGTTCCCCACCCGTCAAACGGTCTGGCGGAGAGCACGCCAAACAAGAACCCCTCCCGGGGCGGGAGGGGTTCGGGGAAGATCAGGTTTTTAACGTTGCTTCTGCGCCTGGGTTTCTGTCGTCCCGGGCAGGACGGCCGGGGCCTTGAGCATTAACCACCCAGCAGGGCCAGGACGTTCTGCGGTTTCGTGTTGGCGATCTGGAGGACCGCCGTCGAGGAGTTCACCAGGATCTGCGCCCGCGTCAGGTTCGAGGTTTCGGAGGCGAAGTCGGCGTCGCGGATGGCGCTTTCGGCGGCCGTGACGTTCTCGCGGGCCACGCTGAGCGAGTTGATCGTCGTGGACAGGGTATTCTTCTGGAACGCGCCGACGCGACCGCGAAGGCTGGCCACCTGGCTGATGGCCTCGCGGACAATGCGCTGGGCCGTCGTGTAGTTTCTGCTCGCCAGGCTGTTGGTCAGACCGGAGCCCAGGGAGGAGATGTATCCGACGCCGCTGTGTCCCAGTTGCCCGGTGGAGACTTCCTGGATGCCGATGGTCTCCATGCCCGCCAGGCCGACGTCGGGCGAGATGGAGAACAGGGCGCCGCCACCCGTAATCTCAAAGCTGGTGGAGCCGCCGTTGGTGCTGCCGAACGACGCGTCGAGTACCAGGTCGACCGAGAGCGAGTTCGAACGTACCGAGACGTCAAGCCCGCTGACGGTGGCGTTGGTACCGTTGACCGTGATGGTACCGTCCGTGCCGTAGTCGATTACGTCGGTGCCCCCGGGCATGGAGAAGGCGGCAGCGTTCTCCAGGATCGCCACGGAGACGAAGGCGTTGGAGCCATACTCCGTGCTGGACATAATCAGGTTGGACGGCGAGGCCGCCGTGCCCGCGCCGGAGACCACCGCGGAGACGCCCGTCAGGTCCTTGGAGGCATTGATGGCCGTGGCGATCTCGGCGTGCGAGGTGCCGGAGGCGAACGACAGGATTTCCGAACCGTGCTTGCCGCGGACCTGAATCGTCAGGGTGTTGCTGATCGTGCCGTCGGCGACGCCGGTTCCGTCGGTGCCGGTGCCCGCCGCACTGATGAAGGCGAAATCCGACCCGGTAACCACGTTAACGGTGACCTGACGATAGGCGCCGCTGGTGGTGGGGATCTTGGCGGCGTTGATCTTGACCTTCTCCAGGTGGCTGACGCTGGCGCCAGTGGGCTCGTTGATGTTGATCCCGGAGGTGTTGAAGTCCAGCGTGCCGTTGAGCAGCTTCTTGTCACCGAAGGCGGTGGCGTTGGCCAGGCGGTCGATGGACTGGAGAATGGCGTCAATCTGGAGTTGATTGGCGGCAATCTCGTCCTCGGTGAGGCCGGCCTCGTTCGCGGTGCGATCGATGAGGCCTTCGATCTCCAGCAGCAGCGAGCTGATTTCCTGCAAGCCGCCCTCGGCGATGTTCACGACGGTGTCCGCCCGGGTGGCGTTGTCGATCGCCTGGGTGATGGCGGTCATGCGCGAGCGCAGCGTCTCCGAGGCGATCAGGCCGGCCGGGTCGTCCTTGCCGGTGTTGATGCGCAGGCCGGTGCTGAGCCGCTGGAGCGCCGTGTCCATCGCGGAGTAGTTGGCGTTCAGGTTGCGGCGGGCAATCAGGGACTCAACGTTGGTGTTGATGCGAGTCATAACACTCCGTGCCTCCGAGGGCATGAACCGGGTCGCGGGGGTTTCACAACGGGAAATCCGTCTGTCGGCGACCCGCGGGGGCGATCCCCGTTACGAAACGGTCTGGCGAAGGGCACACTCCCATTCGACCAGCCTGTCTGCGGACGCGAGCGTTTCAGCCCCTGGTACGCTCGAGTCCCAACGTCCACCAACCGACCTGCCCCGGTGATCCGGGACCGCCGGACACCAGCCCCCTTCGCCTGCGGGCAGGCCCGCCATTGCGGGGACCACCGCGCCTGGCGACGGTTCATTCCGAGCATCGTCGCGCCGATAAGGCGCCTTTAGCACATTCGGACCCCACATACAGACCTGGCAGAAGCGCCAGGAAGGGGTGGAAACAGGGACTCTCCCCTGATTCTCCGGCCTCTCCGGGGGTGTGCGTGTCGTTCTTACCGGACGCCGGCCGGCGGCCCGGGTGGGTGGGCGTCCTGCCCCAGCCGCAAGCGCGAAAAAAAAGTGCTGAAGGTCTTGGAAAACCGTGCCGGCAGGGGCGCCGCCCTCCTCCACCGGCGGCGGGGAAGAGCGGGGACGCTGCGGCCGACGCCGGGAACGCCCAGACGGTCCCCCCGCTACCGTGTGAGGTTCCACGACCTCGATCCGAGCCGTGAGTCTCATGGGCGGGGTGAGCGCCGACGCTCGCGTCGCATGTTAACACCCGGTCAGCCCCCGGTTCTGCGCAGTGGCGGTGGTAGCGTGGCGTGCCTTGCAGTCGGTGGTGCGGGGGGGGCAGGCCTGGGGACGCTGCGCTTGGCCAGGTCACGCGCTGGCGATCGTTGCCTTCCGCCGGGCGTCGGACCGGGCAGAAGCCAGTCGCCGAACCGTCGGTCCCGAGCGGACATCTCGAGCCCCGGTGTCCGGTTGGCCGTCCACCTCAACAGCCGGAGTCGACACGACGTAGGCAACAAGCCATCAGGCCACGGGGACGGGGGTCGCCAAGTGGTCCTGGACGGCCTTGGCGATCAGGGTGTAGACGTTGCTGGAGACCACGTCGATGCGCAACGCGCCGGCCAGCTCCTCGATGTCGCTCTCGACGGTCGTCAACAGGCGGTTGAGGACGTTGAGCTCGACCCCAATGAACGTCGTGGCTTCGCGGCACGCGCGCACGGCGGCATCCATATCGGGGATTTCGCAGAGCAGGCGGGCGATGCGATCGGAGGCGTTCAGAATGCGGGCGATGGTGGGCACCTCACCCTGACCGGGGCTATCCGATTGATGCAGGTTGACGGCTTGGTAGACGGCGTCGGGAAGCGACCAGTGAGCCAGCACCATGGCCGACACTTCGGCATGGGTGACTTCCAGCGCGGTCTGCTCCTCCGCCGGCGTGAAGGTGCCGCCGTTGGGTGTGTAGCGGGTGAGCAGCGGGCGGTACTGCTCCGGCAGTGCCTCAGCCAGGATGGGGATGCCGATGTCGGCCAGCAACGCGGCGATGAAGACCTCATCGCGCGAGCGCGGCTGCACGACGTCGGCCAGGCGGGAACCGATGACGGACGACGTCAGCGAGCGCCGCCAGAAGTAACTCATGTCCAGCCCGCCGACGGACTTGCCGCCCAGGGCGTCCACGAGGTAGCGACCCAGCAGCAACGAGCGCGTCCGCTTGGGGCCGAGCAGGGTCAACGCCTGGCGCAACGACGCCACCTTCTGGCGCACGCCGAACAGGGCGGAGTTCACCAGGCGCAGGATCTCGCCCACGGTCCCCGCGTCGGCGGACAGCACCTTGACGACGTCCGCGTAGTCGAAATTGGGGTCCTGCATGATCTCCAGGAAGCGGGAGACGACCTGGGGCATGGACGGAACGGCGGCAGACCTCTTAATCGCTTCCAGGACCTTGGCGTTCATGATCCAACTGCTCCTGTACGGGCGAGACCACTGCGAGGCGCAGCGGCCCCGAATCCGGTGGCGTTTCCGATAACTACGGCGGGCGCCCCGGCGCGCGTGCGCACGGACGCTCCGGAGGGTAACATCGGCGGGCCGTGCGGCCCGGCTTAGGACTTCCCCGCAGGATGGACCGTCCACCGCTGTGGCCCGAAGCTCGCCGCGCGCAGCCCCCGAGCCCGAGCGGAAGCGAGCGGGCGGGTCGTAGCCGTCACGAAGCTACGCGTGATGGGCGTGGTAGCCTGCGGGGTACCGTGGCCGCACCGACAATGGCAGCCAGACCCTGCGAGTTGACCCCGCTCGATACCGGCCGTACAACGTAGTGCGTCGCTAGGTGTGCCCGCGCCGTTGCGGGCTGAGATTACAACCTCGGAACCTGATCAGGGCTGGTGGCCCTCCCGGCGAGGGCACCAGGCAGAACCTGCGTAGGGAAGCGACCCCTCGTGTGCCGCTTCGCGTCGCCCGGCGTCGCCGGGACGAACCAGCACTCCGCAGCGTTTTGAAGCCCGACTGATAAGGGGAGGAGCCGTCATGGACCGCTCATCCGATGGCGTGGCGCGCGCGCGACCCAACGCAGACCAGTCCAAGAGCCTGCCTGTCGCCGGTGGGCATGCCGGTGAGAGGAAACCGCCGGGCGGCAACTTCGCGGACCGCGACCGGACCGTCGGGGAGGTTGCGCCAGCCTTGGCGCAGAAGGCATATGTGCGTGGCACGTTGCACCCGCAGATTCGCGTGCCCATGCGGGCGATTCACCTCACCCCGACGCCCGGCGGGGGACCGCGGGACCGCGCCGGTGCGGCCGCTGCGAACCCACCGGTCTATGTCTACGACACCTCGGGCCCTTATACGGACCCGGAGGCCCGCCTCGATCCGACCCGGGGTCTGCCGCCGCTGCGCGAGGATTGGATCGTCGCCCGCGGCGACGTCGAACACTACCCCGGTCGCGTCGTGCGCCCTGAGGATGATGGCGAGCCCGGGTTGGTCGCGGGGGGCTCGCGGCAACGCGTGGCGACGGCCCCCGGTCGCCGCCCCTGGCGGCCGAAGGCCGGCCGCAACGTCACCCAGATGCATTATGCCCGCCGCGGGATCATCACGCCGGAGATGGAGTACGTTGCCATCCGCGAAAGCCAGCGCAACGACGCCTACGCCGATCTGTTGCGCCGGCAGCATCCCGGCCGCAGCTTCGGGGCGGCGCTGCCGCGCGAGATCACGCCGGAGTTCGTCCGGGACGAGGTGGCACGCGGGCGGGCGATCATCCCGGCCAACGTCAATCACCCTGAGCTGGAGCCGATGATCATCGGCCGCAACTTCCTCGTGAAGATCAACGCCAACATCGGCAACAGCGCGATGGCCTCGTCCATCCAGGAAGAGGTGGACAAGATGACCTGGGCGATCCAGTGGGGCGCCGATACGGTGATGGACCTCTCGACGGGCAAGGATATCCACGCCACGCGCGAGTGGATCATCCGCAACAGCCCGGTGCCCATCGGCACGGTGCCCATCTATCAGGCGCTGGAGAAAGTCGGCGGCGTGCCGGAGGAGCTGACCTGGGACCTCTTCCGCGATACGCTTATCGAACAGGCGGAGCAGGGCGTAGACTACTTCACCATTCATGCGGGCGTCCGCCTGCGCCACGTCCCGCTGACCGCGCGGCGTTTGGCCGGCATCGTCTCGCGCGGCGGCTCGATATTGGCGAAGTGGTGCCTGGCCCATCATCAGGAGAACTTCCTCTACACGCACTTCGAGGAAATCTGCGAGATCATGAAGGCGTATGACATCGCCTTCTCGCTGGGCGACGGGCTGCGGCCCGGGTCGATCGCGGATGCCAATGACGAGGCCCAGTTCGCTGAGCTGGACACGCTCGGCGAGCTGACGCAGATTGCCTGGCGGCACGACGTGCAGACGATGATCGAGGGGCCGGGGCACATCCCGCTGCATCTGATCGAGGAGAACATGACGCGGCAGCTTGAGGCGTGTCAGGAGGCGCCGTTCTACACGCTGGGGCCGCTGGTGACCGATCTGGCCGCCGGTTATGACCACCTGGCCAGTGCCATCGGCGCGGCACTGATCGGCTGGTACGGCTGCGCGCTGCTGTGCTACGTGACGCCGAAGGAGCACCTGGGTTTGCCGGACCGCGAGGACGTGCGGGCCGGGGTGCTCGCGTATCGCATTGCCGCCCACGCGGCCGACCTGGCCAAGGGGCACCCCGGGGCACAGTTGCGTGACGACGTGCTGTCGAAGGCCCGCTACGAGTTCCGCTGGGAGGACCAGTTCAACCTGTCGCTGGACCCCGAGACCGCCCGGCGCTACCACGACGCGACGCTGCCGCAGGGCTCTGCCAAGCTGGCCCACTTCTGCTCGATGTGCGGCCCCAAGTTCTGCGCCATGCAGATCACCCAGGATGTGCGGGACTACGCGGCCGCCCACGGTTTGAGCGAGACGGAAGCCCTGGAGGCGGGGTTACAGGAGAAGGCACGGGAGTTCCGGGCCTGCGGGGGAGATACCGGTCGGGAGGCGTGACCGGCGTGGGCGGCCCCGGCGGGCCTGTCGCCGCGTGACCGGGCGGTTACTGGCAGGACCCGCTTGCTGATGTTATCTTCTGGAGGGGTTGGCCCGCTTCGGGCGATGGAGCCCGTGGCCACCCACAGGTGGGACTATGGCAAAGCAAGCGCCCCAGCCCGACGGCGGGCAGACCTCGGAGCGGCTTCCGAGCTTCAAGCATCCACCCGTGATTGAGACAGTCCTGGGCGTGCAGTTTGACAGACTGCCCGGTCTGACGAACGCCCACCTGGGGGCGTTCTGGAGGTGGCTGCAAACCTTGCAGGGAGCCGAATGGAAGGGCTTGAGCGCCCAGCAGTGGACGGACGTCACGGACGTGCCCGCTATCGACCCCGTTGCGGAAGAATTCGGTGACGAACAGAGTTGGGGCCCCCTGGTGGGTAAGCTCAAGCTTACCCAGGACCCGTCCTCTCGCCTGCAAATCCGAAATCACGCTAAGGACCGCATGATCCAGGTGCAGAATGGACGAGTCCACTACAACTGGGTCAAGAAGGACGACGCCCCGTACCCAAGGTACACGTCAATCCGCCCTGATTTCGACGAGGTGATGAATGCTCTGACGGTGTTCCTTGCCGAAGCGAAGCTTGGTGAGGCTCACGTGAACCAGTGGGAGGTTACCTACGTTAACATCTTCCGGCGTGGCACCGTTTGGGAGAGGCTTGCCGACTTGAGGGGGCTTCTTCGCCTCCCGCCGGTGCTTGGAGCGGCAGTCGACCCGCTGAAGCTGGAGACCTTTCGCGGAAGCTGGCACTACCAGATCCCGCCGCAGCGAGGAAGACTTCATATTGAACTTCAGCATGGCCGGACGGCGCTGGGCGGGGGAGAAGAAGAAGTACTCAAGATGATTCTCACCGCGCGGGGCCCCGTGGGCGACGTGAGTGGAGACGACACGGGTTGGGGTAGGGGGCTCGACCTGGGTCGTGCCGCCATCGTCAGGACGTTTCTGCTGCTGACCTCGCCAGAGGCACACGCGTACTGGGGGCTTGAGCATGACTCTGCTTAACTCGCACATGACGATGTCGGAGGAGGTTCGCGCGCCGACTCCAACGGGCGGGGTTGGAAACGACGAACCCTCGAACGCCAGCCTGATGTCCGAGTGCGAGGAGCATCGCGACGCCTGGCAGCAGATCATAGACCGTTATCTAGTGGAATGGGGGCGCAATCCGAACCAGCTCGAGGAAGAAGGACTCATCACGCCGTCTCCTCGCATCCTCAGACTGGCGGCGACGATTGCCATGCAGTTGCGCGACGGGGGTTACGCGGCGCCATTGCGGGTGGTCCCCGATGGTGAAGGCGGGATCGCGTTCGAGCGGCGCGCAGGGGCAGCTTTTGAGTCACTCGTGGTGCAAGCTGACGGTGTGACCCAGTTTGACAAGTTCGTCGATTGCCGGCTGGTGATGAGCGTGCGCTTGCCGCAGGGGGCACTCGGCTAAGGAGGGGTGCCCGGAATGGCCGAGGCGATTCAGCCGATCGCAGATGATGAGCTGCTCCTGCGACGCATCCCGGCGAACCCTGAGTACTTCAATCCCGACGTAGATCCGCATCCCTCTCCCTTCGCTTTCCGTCCGCGCGCGGACGACAACACGGGTCTATCCCTCGTCCGAATGAAGTTCGCCAGCGTGCGCGAGGTGGCTGCGAACCCCCGCGGGAAACACTATTATGTGGCGGTGCTCCGGGCCGCGGATCTGCGCGATCATGGACTGAGCGTTGTACCGCGGCCGCTCCCGGACAACCCGGGACACAGTGAGATTCCGGAATTGACGTACGCAAACCGCAGTACATCTGAGGCGAAGGAGATGCAGCTCCTTCTGGCGGAACGCTTGTGCGTACGGATCGAAGGCCCGTTTCCGTAGCGCACGTACCGTGCTCCCTGCCGACTGCGCGGCAGATCGGGTGCTACCGCCCCCGTTCAGTCCGGCGTACCGAGACGCATTGCACAGCGGCGGACGATCGCGTGCGCTTGCCGTAAGCTCGTCTTGTGACACGGCCCGAGGACAGGTGGGAAAAAGGGGTGGTGATGGGCTCCAGTGTTGAGGAGGACAATCAGTGCTGATGCAAGCAATGCTGATCGTGGCGATGTTCGGGGCTGAACCCGATCCGCGGACGATTCCGGCGGGGGAGCGGATCGCGTACGTCAACCGGCTGGCGGACCGGCACAAGGGCCGCGACGCGGCGAAGTATCACCAGCAGGCGGCCGAGCGGTTCGTACCCCTCCATCAACTCTACTGGCCCTATGTGGAAGCGGGTGACCTCACCAAGGTTGAGCTGTACCAACACGTCGAGCGCAACTTGCATGCCCTGTGGCTGGCCGCCCGCTGGCGCCCCGATGAACAGCGGATCCTGGAGGAGTGGGTCAAAGCCAACAGCGAGACACTCCAAGCGCTCGCGCAAGCGTATCGTCGGAAACGCTGCTATCAGCCTGTGGACGAGGGAACCAGAAGCTTCGTGGACATCGAGTTCTTCCTCGAAGGTATGTACTACGCCCAACTGCAGTTGATTGTAGCGGCCACGGCGGCGCTGCACGGCGAGTGGGAGGCTGCGTACACCGGCAACCTGTGTGTCCACCGGCTGGCGACCCACGCCTACCAGCAGCCGCTGGATGTCCACCAACTGATGGCCATGACCATCGAGCGTCTGGCCCAGGAGCAACTACGCTGGTTCCTGCGTTGCCACCCGCCCGCGGACTGGGTGACCCTGAAGGAGCAGCTCGCCTCCGGCGACGACATGCGCTGCCCGCCCGAGCTGTTGGGGGTGGTGGGACGCCTGTACCTGTACGACACGATCGAGGCTTGGCACGAGTGGGCCACAAACGCTGCAAAACACCCTTATCTAAGCGACATGGCCGACGCTCAGTATGGGGCCGCATCGGCGCAGGTGGACGCTGGACTGCCCCCGGACGTATCCCTGCCCAAGTCGAGATACCAGAGCGTGGAGGAATTGCGGGCTGCTCTGCAGCAGTCGTCGGTTGAGCACGACTGGGCTGTTGCCTTGGAAGCCCAGAAGATTCACGACCGGTGGGATGCATTGCCGTTCCACGAAGCCTGGCGTACCCGCGACGACATGGCCAAGGAGTACTGCGAGAAGGCCCGCAGCGCACCGGCACTCGAAGCCCTGGGTTGCAGCACGTGGGCGCTGACCAATAGCCGTGGACTAGCAGTCTCCACAGAGCTGGAGCGCACTGCGACCTTCACGATCATTGCTTTGCTACAGCACCGCCAAGAGGAGGGCCGTTTCCCGGCCGCGCTGAGCGACCTAGTACCCAAGTACCTGCGCGAAGTCCCCATCGACTCGTTCAGCGGCCAGCCCCTGCCGTACCGACTCACCAAGGGCGACCAGGATTTCATCCTGTATAGCATCGGGCAGGATCAGAAGGACGACCAAGGCGTCGCCAAGGACCCGATGGGCCGCGAGGGCGACGTGGTCTACTGGCCACCCGCGGAGGTCAAGGTTGAACGGGATTGACGTGCTGTGAACACCGCAAACGAGCTGCGTCCGCAAGCACAAGAGTTCCTAACACAACCTCCCTCCCTTCCAGGGAAGGGTAGGGGGAGGGTCGGTTTGCCGCAGCGTTCCCCCCTCACCCTACCCTCTCCCCCAAGGGGGAGAGGGGTTCTGTTAGGTGCTCCAAGGAGAACGCTATGAGAATCATGGCCGCGCTACTCTGCATGTCGCTGACAGGCTGTGTGCTGAAGAGTTCGAATGTGCAAACGACCGCGGAAACGCAGGCCGCCAGCCTTGCGGAGCCCGCGCCCACATCGTGGCCGGCGTGGGCGCCGGCCCCCGCCTGGTACGACCCGGATGCCCCACCCCTGAGTGCAGATGAACTGCGTGCGCGCCCGGTGGTGCTGATTGAGACGAAGGTCCTACACTGCCCGGCCGAGGTGCTGATCCCCTGGGGACTCGCTCCCGGCGGGCACGTCGTGCTCAACGAGGCAGCGGCTCAGGAGCTGCTCGAAGCGGCGACGGCATTACCCACCACGACCTTGCTCACGTCGCCACGTGTGCTGGCGGCGGAAGGCCAGCAGGCCAGGGTCGGCGTCACGACCGACGAAGCGGGGGTGGTCCTGTTCGTCGAGCCGATGACCGTCTCGGACTCCGCGTGCCGGTTTCGCCAGGCCGTGCGGGCGCGGCAGCCCGGGGAACCGTCCCCCGTTGCGCACGCGCTACGCACGTGGTCCGTCGACAATGAGATGAAGCTGGCGGCCGGCAACTGGTGTGTGTGTCTGCCGGACACCAAGCCGCGGGCCACGGCCATTGTCGTGATGACGTGCGCCCACCGCGTCCACCAGCCGGACATCGTGCCGTAGGGTGGTTTCACTGGGCCACGCCTGTGTTTGGCTCTTTGCTCGGATGCCAGTACCATACCGGTGTTGCTCGCGTTCCGGGGAGCGAAGTCAGTCCTGGCGGCGGTGGACTAAGTAGGACCACCCAACAGGGAAACGATTAGGGTGGCATGCCCAAGCCGCAGGCGCCGGCATGCTGCTGCACCCGCCAGCCGCTCGCCCGGGGGAAAGCATGGTCCCGGCGCGCCGGGACTTGGCCATGCCACCCCCTTCCGACTTTCGGTTTCCCTGTTGCCTGGAGCCATTCAGCGGAAGGGCGGCGGGAAGCTCGGGGCCGGAGCACAGCAATAGGAGTGACGTTGTGCGGTCGATGCTGGCATTGTTGGAAGAGCGGATGCGGGCAGCGCTGCAGCGGCTGGGCGTTGAGGCCGATCCGCTCGTGCGCGTAGCGCAGGACGAGCAGTTCGGCGACTACCAGTCCAACTGCGCGATGGGGCTCGCCCGCACGCTCAAGAAGAAGCCGCGCGACGTGGCGGAAGCGATCATCGAGAGTCTCGACGTGGCGGACTGCTGCGCACCGCCGGAACCGGCCGGGCCGGGTTTCATCAACTTCCGCCTGCGCCCCGAGTTCCTGGCAACGGAGTTGGCCCGCGTGCCGGTCGCGCCACGGGGCGGCAACGTGCCCAGCGACGCGCGAGCAGACGGTGGGGCGGCTCCTCCCTCTTGCCTCTTGCCTCTTACCTCTTGCCTCCCGCAACCCGGTGACTCCGCGGATCGGCTGGGCCTGCCCGAAGCGGCCGACCCCCAGGTCGTCGTCGTCGATCTCTCCAGCCCGAACCTGGCCAAGGAGATGCACGTCGGGCACCTGCGCAGCACGGTGATCGGCGACTGCATCTGCCGCATCCTGGAGTTCGTCGGGCATCACGTACATCGGGAGAACCACGTCGGCGACTGGGGCACGCAGTTCGGCATGCTGGTCGCCCATCTGCGGCACGTGCGGCCGGACGTGATCGAGCATCCCGAGCAGCTCGTCATCAAGAACCTGGAGACGTTCTACGTCGAGGCCAAGGCACACTTTGACGCCGACCCGGCCTTCGCCGAGCAGGCGCGGGCGACCGTGGTCGAGTTGCAGCAGGGCGACCCGGCCACCCGCCGCATCTGGAAGGCGTTCTGCGACGAATCACTGCGGCACTGCCACGAACTGTACCGGCGGCTGGACGTTTGCCTCGAAGACCGCGGCGAAAGCTGCTATGCCGACGGCATGGTCGAGGTCATTCGGCGGCTCGAGGAGCAGCGCGCGCAGCACGCGGACGGCCCGGTGCAGGAGAGCCAAGGCGCGCTGTGTGTGTTCCTGGAAGGCTTCCAGACGCGCGAAGGGACGCCGCTGCCCATGATCGTCCGCAAGCGCGACGGCGGCTTCAATTACGCCACGTCGGACCTGGCCACCCTCATTCATCGCATCGAGCAGCTTAAGGCGCAGCGGATCATCTATGTAGTCGGAGTGGCCCAGCGGCAGCACTTCGAGATGCTGTTTGCGGCCGCGCGGAGGCTGGGCTGGGCGCCGCCGCAGGTTCGGCTGGAACACTTGGGATTCGGCAATCTGCTGGCGTCCACCGGCCGGCCGTTCAAGACGCGCGAGGGCGGCACGGTCAAGCTGAAGGACCTGCTGGATGAGGCCGTCGCCCGCGCCCGCCGGGTGGTGGCCGCCCCGGCCGACGAAGAAAGCGGCACGCCGCGAGCCCTCACCCCAGAGGAGATGGACCGCATCGCGGAGACGGTAGGTCTGGCCGCGGTCAAGTACTTCGATCTGTCGCACGCGTTGACGACGGATTACCGTTTCGAGCCGGACATCATGCTGTCGCTGGAGGGCAACACCGCGCCGTACATGCTGTACGCGTACGCGCGGGTGCGGGCGATCGGGCGCAAAGGCGGCGTGGACTTCACGCAATTGCCGGCCAATGCCCCCCTGCTGCTGGATCACCCGGCCGAGCAGAGGCTCGCGCTGGCGCTCGCCCGCTTCCCCGAAACGCTGGAGACTGTGGTGCGCGACCTGACGCCGAACACGCTAACGGACTATCTGTACGTGCTCGCCCGGGCGTTCAGTCGGTTTTATGACAAGAAGCTCGGCGTACCGGTGCTGGCGGCCACGCCGGAGGCGGTGCGCATCTCGCGTTTGCGGCTCTGCGACCTGACCGCCCGGACACTGCGTGTGGGCCTGCACCTCCTGGGTATCCGCACGCTCGAATACATGTAGCCCAGCCCCTCGGCGCGGGTCAGGCGGAGGGAAGGGCGCACTGTGGGAACAGCGAAGTGCGAATAGCGAGTAGCGAATAAGGGGGGGCACCGGCCCCGAGCGAGAGCGAGCAGCCCCTCCGCGCCCGGGCGAAGGCGAGCGGATGCCCTCCGAGCCCGAGCGGAAGCGGGCGGGCATGCAACGCCGTGCACCCCCGGAGGGGGTGCAGGTCGGTAGCCCAGGGCTTCCCAACTTTTCGCGCCAGGCTGCACAGGCTTGACTGTAAAGCATTGTGGCCCCCATGCTTACACCTCCGAGAGTGTGTCCAGAAACATGGAGGTGCAGCATGGATGGCCACGTTTGGCGCGAAGTGTAC
>Ga0209200_1000077_pt1 | contig 112525 bp, 91 predicted proteins | sample AD_UKC033_MetaG_FD_184406 | JGI IMG/M metagenome (GOLD analysis project Ga0209200, IMG submission 184406) | Active sludge microbial communities of municipal wastewater-treating anaerobic digesters from USA - AD_UKC033_MetaG (SPAdes) (version 2) | ecosystem: Engineered > Bioreactor > Anaerobic >...
CATGACGTCCGTGGTAAGACCACGAAAGTGGGTACGTGACGCGATTCCGCGTAGGCGTAGACCTTGAGAGGTATGCGCGCACGTCGCCGGGTTCCCACTTTTGGTTGCGGCCGAAGGCCGCTCCAAGTCAAGCAGGAATCCAGGAACCGCCGGACTAGGCACGTACCCTGATGTGGATTCCCGCTTCCGCGGGAATGACAACCCACGGCCCGAAGGGACCGCCACCGTGTCCTCGCTCATGCGGTCTTCGACACGGCGGCCAGCCAGGTCTGGGCCATCAAGGCGGCCCCGGCCATCGTGGGATGGACGCCGTCGCCGGCCCAATGGGCAGGCGGAGCCTTCTTGACCGCCTCGTCGAATGCCGACTGGAACGGGACGAAGACGGCCCCGAGACTCGTCGCCACCTTCTTGGCGGCGGCTCGGAAGCCGTCAAATTCCGGGAACCACTTCTCGTTTACCGCTCCACAGCGAAGGACGAAGGGCTCGCACACCACCAGCTTCACGGCGGGCAACTCCCGTTTTGTCCGTTCCAGGAGGGCTCGATAGTCTCTTTCGTAGACTTCGACCGTGCCGTCGTACTGGCCGTTGAGCTTGTGCCAGATATCGTTGACGCCGATGAGGATGCTCAGGACGTTGGGTTTCAAGGCGATGCAGTCCTTGTCCCACCGCTCGGCGAGTTGGAAGACCTTGTGGCCGCTGATGCCGCGGTTGTAGATCTTCAGATTGGCGTCGGCCCGCTCCGCCAGCAGACGCGACGCGATAAGATAGGCGTAGCCGCCGCCGAGGGCCCGGCCGTCGTTGGCATTGCCCTCGCGTCCGCGGTCTCGCCCGGCATCGGTGATCGAATCGCCCTGGAGCAGAACGACATCGCCGTTGCCGATGAGCCTGGCGGTTGCCCCGGCTGAGGACCGTTTCGTCACGTGCGAGCAACCGGAAGAGGACAGCGCCGAAACGGTGGCCAGGCTTGCGGTTGCTGCCGTCATCGTGGCGCCCAGGAACCGTCGCCGGCTGACCGATTCATCCGTGGGGTGGGAACCTTGCATTCTTATTCTCCTTGTCAGAACATGATGGTACTCGGCTGGTCGGGACCACAGGTGCCGCAGCCGGGGAACCATGATATCCCTTGTGACGCAGGGTCGCCAGTCATCCCGTGCAAAAAACGCTGCAAACGACGACCGACAGGGCGCCCGCCCAAAGGCCTGTCGGTCCGAGGCGAGGTCCCTTCCATATTCCTGTTGCGCTTACCATGTGAATTCGCCGGGTCTCCTCGCCACGCCACCTGCCGATGCAAGTGGTGGCGTTTGACCGCGAGATGTGTACAATGGAGCAGAAACAAGAAATCCGATCCCCTGGAGTGGCCCTCGCGTCGGGGACGCAGTGGATCGAGGTCACGATGAATTGAACGAAGGACAGCCACAACGGCGGCTATGAGCATCATAAGCGTTCGGAATGTCAACAAGAGCTTCGGCAAGGTCTGTGCTGTCTGCGATCTGAGCTTCGAGGTCGAGGAGGGCACGTGCTTCGGCCTGCTGGGCCCCAACGGGGCCGGCAAGACCACGATGATGAAGATGATCTACGGTCGGAGCAGCAGGGGGGCCGGCGACGGCGGGATGATCCGCGTCTTCGACTACGATCCCGCGCGGGACGAGCTGGCCATCAAGTACCTGTCCGGGGTCGTGCCGCAGGAGAACAACCTCGACGATGAGCTCAACGTCATCCAGAACCTGATGATCTACTCGAAGTTCTATGGACTGCCCGGGAGCGTGGCCCGGGAGCGGATCAAGGGTTTGCTGGATTTCCTCGAACTGTCGGAGAAAGCCCGCGCGAGGATTCGGGAGTTGTCCGGCGGCATGCAGCGTCGCCTGGTGATCGCCCGGGCGCTCCTGAACAACCCCCGTTTGCTGATTCTCGATGAGCCCACCACAGGCCTGGACCCCCAGGTCCGCCACCTGATCTGGGACAAGCTTCGCCGGCTCAAGGCCCAGGGCACCACGATCCTGCTGACCACGCACTATATGGACGAGGCCTTCCAGATCTGCGACACCGTTCTGATCATGGACAAAGGGCGGCGGCTCCTCCAGGACGATCCTCGCAGTCTGCTGCGGGAGAACATCGAGGCGTATGTGCTCGAGGTGCCGATCGCCAACGGTACGCCGCAAATCCATGAAGCCGACTTGCCCGCGGGCGTGCGTCTGGACCGCGCCGACGGCACGCTGCGGTTCTATGCGGAACAAATCGATCTGCTCAAAAGCGTGGTCGAGAGGCTCTCCGGCAAGCAGTACTACATCCGGCAATCGACCCTCGAAGACGTGTTCCTCAAGGCGACCGGGAGGGCCCTCAATGAGAAACAGTAGTCGCATGGCGTACCCGTCGCTCTCGCAGCGACTGTTCAGCGTGTGGTATCGCCACATGCGAGTGTACACGAAGAACCTGCTGAGCAACGGTTTGCCGCCGTTCCTGGAGCCGTTGCTGTTCCTGATGGGCGTGGGCCTGGGCCTGGGCAAGCGGGTCATGGGAACCATGGACGGCATGCCGTATATCGACTTTCTGGGGACGGGCCTGCTGGTCACCGCCGCGATGTTCACTGCCGCCTACGAGTGTACGTTCGGCACCTTCATCCGCCTGGAGTTCGAGAAGGTCTACGACGGGATGCTGGCAGCCCCGATCACCGTCCACGATTTGATCGTGGGCGAGATTATCTGGGCCGGCACGAAGGGACTGTTCTTCACGTTCGCCGTGCTATGCGTACTGATGGCGTTCGGGATCATCGAGCTTCCGGCGGGTCTGCTGACGCCGCTGGTCGGTTTCCTCACGGGCATGATGTTCGCGACCCTGTCGCTCTGGGTGACGTCGTTCGTCAAGACGATCAACCACTTCAATTTCTATCTGACCGGGATTATCTCGCCGATGTTCTTCTTTTCCGGCGTGGTCTTCCCGGTGAGCGATCTGCCGTCATACGTCCGGTTCGTCGCGGAGATCGTGCCCTTGACGCACGCGGTTCGCCTCTCGCGGGCGGTCTGCGCGAGCGACTATACGCCCGCGCTTCTGCTGAGCGTCGCCTATATCGTCCTTTTCACGGCGATCTTCGGCGCGATGGCTATCCGACGGCTCCGACGGCGCCTGGTCAGCTAGGGCGACGCGGTTCCTCTTCTGTGAATAACCGGTCGCCTCGATGGCAGGCCGGACGAGGTGTGTGAATATGGCACGGGTCATTCTGTCGGGCGAGGAGCTGATATGCATTCTGAAGGCCAACGGCGTGGTGCCCGATGAGGTGATGGATCTCCACACCGAGGGCGAGGAGATCAAGGTCCGTGTCAGAACGCCCTGGCCGGTTCTCAAGTCGATTCGGGTGGGAATGCGGTTCGCCGGCTTCGAGCGGGGAGAAGCGGTCTTGCAGATCGCGACGAACCGGCTCCTGGACCGCTTCGACTGGCTGATCGACAAGATGCTGGCCTCGTTTCCCTTGGCGGACCACTGTGCCCGCTGGGAATACCCGAGGCTCCACATCGACGTGAACACCCTATTGCAGCGTCAGGTCCGCGGCGTTCAGATCACCGACGTCGTGTTCGAGGATGGGCACTACTATATCACGACGTCGCACGCGCGGCAGGAACCCTTGGCGGACGAGCAGACCCCTGAAGAGGCGAACACGCCGCCATCATGCCCGGACTCGATAGGGAACTCAGGGCGCAGCCCAAGGCCGGAGTAGAAGGGTGGATGGCAGGCACCCACCCTTCGCCGGCTGTGGTTCGCTTGTCGGGGGCCGACGCCCCCTGTTCCTGAGCACTGCCGATGACGGAGTCTACAGCGCCCGCGGCACAACCCACAGGGTGACTGTCGCGACCTGCACGTTCGTCAGCCCGCCGGGCTGCTTGGTCAGATTCGGGTCTTTCAGCTTGGCGCAGACTGTGACGGTCCCGCCGGGCATGTCGAGGTTGGCGCCCTTGGTGATGAAAGTCGAATACGTGCCCGGCACCGCCCCGGTGGACCGGATCGTGGAACTCAGTGTCAGGGCGGCGTTGCATCGGACCTTCAGATTCGTGCATCCTTCATATGTGTTGATGGTCTTCTGCTGGAGTTTGATGAAGGCGTCCTGGTTGGTGATTTCGATCCAGTAGCCGACGTCCATGAGGACAGGGATCGACGCGATTTCCAGGGGTACGAGCTCGCACGGCCAGCAGTGGGTCTTGATTTCCCCTGCGGGCACTGCGGCGGCCCACAAGACGGCGAGCAATCCCGCGATGAATACGATCCTCCTTGACATAGTCACTCCTTTCCTGTTCCAAGGCCCATCCTGTGGGCCCCGGCGCGGCCGAGGCCGGCTCTGGCCGCATCCCTGATATCTTGCCGGGAACCCGTGAGGGCCCCGTCGGTCGGACCGGCGACCCCGACAGTCGCGTGCCTCCATGGCAACGCGGATTACCGATGTCTGTGTTTGCCAGTACCAGTCGTCTGCTCAGTGAGTTGAATGTCTCCTTCCCTGTCCTGGGCGTTCGATGACGAGTTGCCGCCAGGGGAGCGGGGTCCCCTGGCGACAATCCTGCGGATCGATGGGTCCTCCCTGACCCATCGACCCACGACAATGCGAGCGATTCGGAGCGTAGAAGACACCGGCTGCCTTAGGGGAATGAAAATCGCAGGTCGCAGTCGCAGGCAAGCACGGGCTCATCGTGCTTGCAGTCTCTCCAGTCTCTGGCTCGCACGTCCCAAGGTCGCATCCATGCAGATCCAGGAACTCTGCCTTCTGTCGCTCTTGGGTATTTCATGATGAGACCGGGTCTCCTCGCAGGTGCGATCGGACCGGGCTCAAGATACTCGCGATAATGGGGGCGCTGCCTTCCGAGGGTTCGTTTGGCGAGATACCAGAAAGTGCCCGCTGCGGACAGTGAACGATGAGAGGGCTGGATAAATAACCTGCGTGAAGCGGCCCCCGCCGCATACAACCAACGCCAAGCCGGCAACCTGCAAAACAGCGGTCTCCTGCCGGTCGGCAGAGACGTTCCCCCGAACCGTATCACTCCATGCCTCCTTGCCACAGTGCCCGTACTTCTTGTACGCGGACAACCGTCCTTTGGCGCATTACCCTTCGCGCCATCATCCTTGGGAAGCACACCATTCCCTGGTGGCTTTCGGCTGGCCCTCCTCCATTGAGGGACCGCCATTGGGGACGCATTTTCTGCCCCTGGACCTCTCATGTCAAGGCAAAAATCACAGATCGGCAAGATTTTTCGGACGTAACAGGCCAAGCCAGTCATTCGAATGCGGTGGACTCGTGTGTCAAGAAGCGGACGAGGCTGTGAACCCACGCGGTTTTCACGATTCTCTTTTTGATTTTTCCTGAACCGGTCCATGAGTAGGACTGTAATACTCCTATATAAGACGTGCTCAGGCCCGGTTGCGTGTGGCTTGGGCCGGTGGAGTGAGTTACCGAGTGAGTCATGGACATCTTGAGGCGTAATACGGATCATGCCTTGCGGCTGATGGTCGGTCTGGCCTCGCGGGGCGACGAGGTCGCGGTCGCGACGCGGGTCTTGGCCGGCGAGCAGGATGTCCCATACCAGCTTGCCTGCAAGCTGATGCAGCAACTCCGTGCGGCCAAACTGGTGAGCAGCCGCATGGGGCCCAAGGGCGGATTCCGACTCGAGCAGGCCGCCGACAGCATCAGTCTTCTCGATGTGGTCGGGGCTGTCCAGGGGCCGCTGAGCCTCAATCGATGTCTGCTCAATGATGCCTGTTGTTCTCGCAGGGACGTATGTCCCGTGCGGGCTCGCATGGGCGAGTTGCAGAGCCGGATGGAAGAGTATCTGGGCAGTGTTACGCTGGCCGACCTAGTCCGGACGCACGAGGGCCGCGATGGAAAGAAAGACGAATCTGTCGGGAGAATGGAATGACCGAGAAACAAACAAAGACAGGTGTCCTCGATGCGTGTGTTGCCCGTCCGCAAGGGCTGGACGGTCTGATCGACTATGCCGCGGACTCCATTGTGAGCAAAACGATCATAGACAAGCCTGTGGGCACGATTACGCTGTTTGCGTTCGATGCCGGCCAGAAGCTCAGCGAGCACACGGCCCCCTATGATGCGGTCGTGCAGGTCATCGACGGCCACGGCCGGCTCACCATCGGCGGTGCGCCGGTGACCGTGTCGGCGGGCCAGATCGTCATCATGCCGGGCAATGTCCCGCATGCGGTGGCCGCCGAGGAGCGATTCAAAATGTTGTTGACCATGATTCGGGCATAGTTGGCGGCGTCGCGCCCCGCGGGTCGCGGGATCGATGTGGCCGGCCAAAGAAAAATGAACGTCGACTGAATGGGAATGGAGATTCTGGTATGGAGATGTACTGCATCCAGTGTGAACAGACCGCCAAGGGAACGGGGTGTACGGCGCGGGGCGTGTGTGGGAAGGACGCGGAGACCGCGGCGCTGCAGGACCTGCTGGTGTACGCGGTGAAGGACATCGCCCGGTATGCCCACCGGGCGGGCGAACTGGGAGCTCGCGATCGCGATGTGGATGTGTTCGTCGTCAAGGCGCTCTTCACCACGCTGACGAACGTCAATTTCGATCCGCAGCGGTTCCAGGGGTATCTCGGGCAAGCCGCGGCGGTGCGGAGCAAGGCCAAGGGGCTGTACGAGTCCGCGGCGAAGAAGGCCGGCAGGACCGCGGAGAAGCTAGACTGTCCCGTCGCCTGGTGGGAGGGCACGAACGACCTGGCCGGGCTGATTCGCAAGGGGGCCGAGGTCTCCATCGACAAGCGGATCGCGAAGTTGGGCGCCACCGTCGCGGGCGTGCAGGAGTTGATCGTGTACGGTCTCAAGGGAGTCGCGGCCTATGCCGACCACGCCGAAATCCTGGGCAAGGTGGACGAACCGCTCTATGCGGCGATCCATGAGATGCTCGACTACCTGACCCGCAAGCCGACCGACGCCAACGAACTGCTGGGCCGGGCCCTCAAAACCGGCGAGATCAACCTCAAGGCCATGGAACTGCTCGACGCTGCCAATACCGGCGCCTACGGGCATCCCGAGCCGACGCAGGTCCGCATCACCCCGATCAAGGGCAAGTGCATCCTCGTCTCGGGCCACGACCTGAAGGACCTCGATTTGCTGCTCAAGCAGACGGAAGGCAAGGGCATCAACGTCTACACGCACGGCGAGATGCTGCCCTGCAACGCGTATCCCGCCCTCAAGAAGCACAAACACCTTGTCGGCAACTACGGCGGCGCCTGGCAGGTTCAGCGGACCGAGTTTGATGCCTTCCCCGGCGCCATCCTGATGACCACGAACTGCATCCAGATGCCCAAGGACAGTTACAAGGGCCGGATCTTCACATCGGGTCTTGTGGGCTGGCCCGGCGTGACGCACATCGCCAACGGGGACTTCACGCCGGTTATCGAAGCGGCGCTGGCGGCGTCGGGATTCGCCGTGGACGAGCCCGCCAAGTACCTCACCGTCGGTTTCGGCCATAATACGGTTATGAGCGTCGCAGGCAAGGTGATCGACCTCGTCAAGCAAGGCAAGATCCGTCACTTCTACCTGATCGGCGGGTGTGACGGTGCCAAGGCCGGCCGCAACTACTACACCGAGTTCGCCGAGCAGGTCCCGAACGACTGCGTGATCCTGACTCTCGCCTGCGGCAAGTACCGCTTCAACAAGCTCGACTTTGGCACGATCGACGGCATCCCGCGCCTGCTGGACGTCGGACAGTGCAACGACGCCTACTCCGCGGTCCAGATCGCGGTGGCCCTGGCCGGCGCCTTCAACTGTGGAGTCAATGACCTGCCGCTGTCGCTGATCCTGTCCTGGTTCGAGCAGAAGGCGGTGGCGATCCTGCTGACCCTGCTGCACCTGGGCATCAAGAACATCCGCCTGGGACCGAGCCTGCCGGCGTTCATTACGCCGGACGTCCTCGCGATCCTCGTTGAGAAGTTCGGCATCAAACCGATCAGCACGGTCCAAGAGGATCTCGCGGCGACCCTGGCTGCGTAATGCGGGACGGTACAGGCTCGCGGTACTCGCAGGGTAGGTCCTTGACCCACGCGCCAAAACGCCGACCGGGTGAACGCGTGGGTTGAGAACCCACCCCACGATGCCACTATCAACAGAATCGTTGGGGATGATCTATGGTAGTGCGAAACATCGTCAAGATCGATGAGAGCAAGTGCAACGGGTGCGGGCTCTGCGCGGTCGCCTGTGCCGAGGGGGCGATCCGGATCATCGATGGCAAGGCGAAGCTCGTCAGCGACTCCTATTGCGACGGTCTTGGCGCCTGTCTGGGCCACTGCCCCCAGGGCGCCATCACGATCGAGCCGCGGGAGGCCTCCGAGTTCGACGAACAGGCGGTCAAGGCCCATCTGGGCCACGAAGCGAAGAAGCCTGAGCCGGTGTTCGCCTGTCCCGGCCTGGCGGCGCACCAGTTCCGACCCGAGCCCGCAGCTCCGCAGAGCGACGTGCAGGCCGTCCCTTCGCAACTGGGCCATTGGCCGGTCCAGTTGAAGCTGGTCTCGCCGACCGCGCCGTACTTTGCGAATGCGGACGTGTTGCTGGCTGCGGACTGCGTGCCCTTCGCGATGGGGGACTTCCACCAGCGGTTCCTTAAGGGTCGCAGCGTCGCGGTGGGTTGCCCCAAGCTGGATGATGGTCGTTACTACGTCGAGAAGCTGGCCCAGATCCTGCAATCGAACGAGATTCGCAGCCTGACCGTAGTGCATATGGAGGTCCCGTGCTGCTCCGGCCTGACCCGCACCGCACGCGAGGCGATTGCCCTGAGCGGCCGCCCGATGTGCTTCGACGATGTCACGATCTCGCTGCGCGGCGAGGTCCTGCGAAGCGAACGCCTGACAGTCGGGCAGACAGCGGATGTTGGACCATAGACAATGCTTGATTTTCTGCGACAGATCGTTGTGGGGTTCTGGGCGACGTTGGCGGAAATGTCGCCGTACTTGCTGTTCGGCTTCTTTGTCGCGGGCGTGATGGCCATGTTCGTGTCCCGGCGGATGGTCGAGCGGCACCTGGGCGGCGCCGGCGTGATGCCGATCTTCAAGGCATCGCTTTTTGGCGTCCCGCTGCCTCTGTGTTCGTGCGGCGTGATCCCGGTCGCCATGTCCCTGCACAAACACGGCGCCGGTCGGGGGGCGACGGTCGCCTTCCTGCTCTCCACGCCGCAGACGGGGGCGGACAGCATCCTCGTGACCTACAGCCTCCTGGGACCGGTCTTCGCGATCTTCCGACCTGTCGCAGCTCTGGTAACCGGCCTGGTCGGCGGGGTCCTCGTGAATCTCTTCGGACAGAAGAACGGATCGCCGGCGCAGGCCGCTGCGGACGCGCCTCGGGAGCCCGAGCCCGTCGTGACGCTCGCCCGGAGAATCCGCGACGGTCTCAAGCATGGCTTCGTGACCCTGCCTCGGAATATCGGCAAACCACTGCTGATCGGTCTGGTCGTGGCAGGGGTCATCTCGGCCCTTGTGCCCGCCAACTTCTTCGCCGACCGCCTGGGCAAGGGTCTGCCCGCGATGCTGGTGATGATGCTGATCGGCATCCCGATCTACGTGTGCGCCTCGGCATCCGTTCCGGTGGCCGCAGCGCTGATTGCCGCCGGACTGAGTCCGGGCGCCGCCTTCGTCTTTCTCATGACAGGCCCGGCGACGAACGCAGCGGGCCTGACGACAATCTGGAACACCCTGGGCCGGCGCACCGCGATCCTCTACCTCGTCACCGTGGCCTCGTGCGCCCTGGCAGGGGGCCTCATCCTCGACGCCCTCGTCGAACAGGTCGATATCGCCGCCGGAACGCACGTCCACGACATGGGAACGGGCTGGATCCAGCACGCCTCCGCCATCATCCTGCTGGCGATCCTTGGCTACGCCCTATTCACGCCGAAACGTGACTGACCGAATCCGTGAAACCACGAAGCACACGAAGGGAAACGAATCGGCTCAGGCGGGGACGTCGAGATCGCAGAGGAAATGGAACTCCCGGTCCGCGCCGGTGTCTATCAGAATAGGCACGCCTCGATCTTCGCTGATCGCGTGCAAGCCAGGATGATGAAAGCCAGGATTGTCTTGGAGCGGACTTCGATGAGAATGGCAGCTATGTCTCTGTCGTTGGTGATGTGTTGGATGCCCTTGGACAGCGAGAAGCACGTCAGGACAGAGGCGAATATGCGACTCATGGCGACGGGGGTAAGAGCTTTCGTGGAAGCGTCGGGGCGACTACCCACGGCTGAGGAAGGGCTGAGCGTCCTCGTCATGAAGCCCGCGGATTGGCCCGGTGGTCTTTTCTGGGCTGCCTTTCTGGAGACCTCTGACCTGCCGTGCGATGGGTGGATGCGTGAGTTCGTGTATGTCCTGGATGCGAATCTGCCGCATGGTTTTGGCATCTACTCCTGTGGCGAGGATGGCAAGACGATCTCCAACGGCAACGACCGCGATGATCTGAACACGTGGAACACCTTAGCACCCTGGAGAAGCTACTATGGAGGCGGGTCCGTGAGGCATGTGGTGAAGCGATGGATAGTGTTGCTCTTGGCCGCCGTTCTTGCCGTCACGGCGACACTCACCTTATTGCGGCGGCTACCATTCGCCAAGCAACAGTAGCGGTTGTCCCCCACACGGTCTTGTCCGTTCGTAGTGACGCCGTGAGGTGTTATCTTCCGGTGATCCGTGCCCCGTGACTGGTGGCCCGAGCCACGAAGCACAGGACACGAGCCGCAAGCCAGCTATGCCCCTTCGGCAGGCTCAGGCAGGCTCTCATGGGCAGACTACGAACGGCCTGTTCATCACTCACCATCTTGCACTATCCGATACGGCATGCCATCATGATCCTGACGGGCGAAAAGGAAACCGGATATCGGGAGTACATAGAGCGTAGAGATAGAAAACGCACGGGAGGTCGAGGAAGCATGTCATTCTGGCTGGATACGCGAGGCAAAGGCGGCAAAGGCCATCTGTGGCAGATCGATACCGACCCTTTTGCGGTGATAGGCGCGCTGGCATTCGCAGCCGTGGTCGTCGGCATGGGACTGATCGTGCATCCGGTGTTGACAGGGTGGCTATCGGTCGTCCTGCTCCTGAGCGGTCTCGCCTGTTTGACGGCTGCGAAGATCTCGCTATACAGGCAGGGAACCTGGCTCTCCTTCGGTCCTGCCTTGATGTCCCGAGGGTGCGCGAGCCTCTACAAGGTCGCCTATGTCCTCATGGGTATGGGCGTCCTGCTTGCGCTTCTGCTGCTGAGTGCACTGCAGTGCCTCGCATGACGTGGACACAGGAATCGAGACCTTAACACGCCATAACCTGTCCGTAAGAAGATGCGATGTGAGGTATTTGCATGGCAGACGACGGGAATCCCGTTAGACTAACCTCAATAATAGAGGCCCTCCGAGTGTTCACTGAACTGCAAGGGAGGGTGGTTGTGCCGTGGTCAATCGAGACGTTATGGGGGACTCGTGCCTTCGATCGACCGGGAACCTCGGCAGAACTTGTCGCGTCTTGAGAAGCTCAGTTTGGAGCGTCAGAGTGTAGATCTGTTCCGGTCCACGGCGAGGTTCTTCACCGACACCGGCGAACAAGGCGCTTTGACCAACGATATCACCGCCTTGATGGTACTGCGCCACTATGGTGTACCAACACGTCTTCTGGACTGGTCTATGTCTCCTTGGGTCGCAGCATACTTTGCCATTTGCCATCACGATGGTGAGGACGGCGAGATATGGAGTTTCGACGAGCATCACTATGAATTGGAGGGAGGGAAGCAATGGAAACAGTGGCCGGAAACAACCGCTGATGGTAGTGGAAACGGGGCGAAATGGGATCCACGGTTGACTGCATTTTCACTCAGTGAGCCGCCGGACTGGTTCGTCTGTGGCTTCTATGACGTCGGCTTTCCTCGGCAGAATGCCCAACACGGTGTTTACAGCATGACGGCACGTTTCGGATGTGACCACAGATCTGCAATCGCGGGGCTTCTGAGAGAACCTTCGCGTTACCAACTCTATATCGTTGATGCCGTGCTCAAGCCCATACTGCGGGATTTCCTTCGCGAGAAACATGGTATCTGGAGAGGAACGCTCTATCCCGATTCGGCCGGAGCTGCTGACACAGCGCGCGCCGTGTTTTGCGAAGACACTGTGCGACGAGTATAGCCGTACGCATACGAGCAGTGGTGCCCCCCCCCCTTGACGCCCTCACAGGCGACCATTCCCGTCACTTCGCGGGACGTCCGGTTGTCTGTAATGCCAAATCGGAATACCAATTGGCAGGGTGGGCGGCGCCCCCGACAAAGATACTGGTCGGTAAGGAACTGGTTGAGCATACACTCTGGTTGCGCCGAGCGAAGCAAGGCTTCGCTGTGTCCGTCCTGCGCTTCGTGGTAGGATTTCCCTTCGGGCGGCTTCGTTAGTCCTTGCCGGGCAGGGGTTTACGAAATGCACAACTCCGGAGATATTGTGGTCCATTCCATTGACAGCAAATACTGGTGGATGTACCATAGCTGTGTGTAGTTGAGAGTCCATCATACACTTGGAAAGGCACGTCCATGAAGAAGCGACTGCGACGCGCGGGGGGGCAGCAGGCAGAGTGGGGGGGGGGGCACGTGGGCCTGGGAAACGACGAGTCCTGAGACGGTTGCCTCGGGTACAGCCGCCACTCTCGGCCGCGACGTAGAACCCGCGTGCGGGATGGTCGAGTGCCGCCCGAACGCCGCGAAGACGAAGGGATCGAGTCACGAGCGGCGATTTCCCCACCGCGAAAGAGGCGAACCATGCGAAATCAACGCTCCTTCATCCATCATCAATGGTTTCACGTCTTCGCTTTCTTTTTCCTCAGCAGGACGGTCGTAACGAGGATCCCGGTCACCAAGCCCAGGGCGAAGGTCAGCATCAGCAGCAGGGCCCTGGACATCTGCACGTGCAAGAGGAGAATTCGGGCCTCCGCCGGCTCGCTGTTCTGCAGGAAAATGATGATCGTGAAGACCAGCAGCACGACGATGGCGACCAGCTTGACCTTTCGCATGGCTCGTTCCTTCCACAGACCCTGTCCATTTCATAACTCCCGGCTCGCGTTGCCCACCGGCGTGCGCATCAGGATAATGCACCTGGCGGAGGATTTCAAACCCGAATGCCTCCCCGGCCACGAGTCGCGAACCACGGCATTGAAACCTCTGGTGAACGCATGCCCGACGCAGTCATTCCGGCGAAAGCGGGAATCCAGTCTCTCGGTCGCGCGGTCAGCGGAAGTCCGTCAGTTCCCGATGGCGTCGCGGAGTTCGAGCTTCTCGATGGGCGGCGCGATGAAGAGACGCTCGGGGAACTTCCGGCGGGCGATCAGGTCGTCGTAGATCCGCTGGCCTTCGGAGACGTTCAATCCCAGGCCCGCCAGGTACTGGAGACGCAGGTTGCGATCCGTGTTGATCTGGGCGTCCGCGAGCCAGGGCGCGAGGTCGGGACCCCGGCCCGCGTAGGTCGCGAGCAGGTCCATCGCGGTGTGGAACTCCACCTCGCGCAGGGACTCGACCACCCGGGCGTGGTCCTCGCGGTCTAGGCGGTCCTGCAGGGCGGGCACGTCGATCCGCAGGGGCTCGACCCGTCCGAGCAGGACGACGTCGTAACCTTCTCCGTGGATGTCGTTGCTCCAGAGTGTCCCTTCCGGAAAGACGGTGAAGAAGGTGGCGATCTCGCTCTGGACCACGTCCTCGGCGCTCTCGTAGAGGGGCACCCACTGCGTGACGAGCCCGCCGGGGTTCAGGTGACGCTTGCAGAGGTCGAAGTACTCGCGCGTGTAAAGGGCGGCGGAGCCTTTCACCCACGGATGGATCGGATCCGAGGTGATCACGTCGAACTTCTGCGAGGTCGTGAGGATGTAGTGGCGGGCATCGTCGTAGACGATCTCGACGCGCGGGTCGTCCACCACGCCGTGATTCTCTTTCGCGAAGTACCGCGACGCGACCTTCGGGATCAGCGGCTCGATCTCGCACAGGACGATCCGCTCAACCTCGGGGTGCAGCACGAAGCATCCCGCGGTGACTCCCGCGCCGCAGCCGACGACCAGGACCTTCCGCGGCTTCGGGTGCAGCAGGGCGGACAGGTGCCCGAGCATCCGCTGGAGTCGCATGTCCGTGGGCTCGGTCGAGGCCTCCACCTTGCCGCAGACGTGGAAGCTCGTGACGTCCCCGTCGAGACGGGTCACCGCGACCGCGGAGTTCCTCCCTTCACCGACGTAGAGGACCTCGGCGGTTCCCGTCCGCGTCGGGAGGTAACGGCCGCAAGCGACCAGCGCGGGCGGGATCGGTGCAGTCCGCCAGATCAGGACCGTCGCGAGGGCCGAGATGCCGGCCACGACTGCGACTGCTGCCACGAGGATAGAAGGTGAGAAGGTACGAAGGTCAGAAGGTCGGACAGTCCGGCCTTGCTCCACGCTCAGCTTGTCCCAGGGGACCAGCGTCAGTGCCGCCGCCAGCGCCGCCAGGGCGATCATAATCCGCTCGCTGTTCTGTGTTCCGAGGCAGGGGATCAGGACCATGCTGAAGGCGAGCGAGCCGACGATGGCGCCGACCGTATTGGCTGCGTAGATGCTTGCGACGATCCGCCCGGGATCTTGGCCTCGCGATCCCGCCCAGGCCAGTGCCAGCGGGAAACTCGCGCCCCAGAGGATCGCGCCGGGCAGGACCACCCAGAGGCAGCGGACCAGGTCGATCTGGAAGTTGAGCCAGGGGCTCTTCGCCAGCGACGGATCGATTGGCCAGTAGGGGACCGATTCGCCCAGAGCGTAGGCGGCCCAGGCGACCGCGAGCGTCAGGAGCAGTTGGCAGACGCCCAGGGCGCGTCGCGGCCGACGGCTCTCCCTCGCGATTGCCGACCCCACGCTGCTGCCGATGCCCAGTCCGACGAGAAAGGCCGCGAGGATGAGGGAGAACGTGTAGACCGTGCCGCCCAGGAGCAGGGACAGGACGTGGGTCCAGACGACCTCGGCGCCGAGGGCACACAAGCCGGAAAGCCCGATGACGACGTAAGCCGCACCATGGCGGGAACCCAACGCCTGGGATTCGAGCGGGCGGGCCCATTCGAGAGAGCCTGTCGGCGGCTGATAGGCCGAGCGTCCCGCCAGGAGCAGCGCGATGGACGCCACGGCCAGATTCAAGGCCCCTGCGACGCAGGTCGCGACCACCATGTCGTAGACCCTGAGCAGGTAGAAGCCTGCGAGCAGACAGCCCAGGACCGCGCCGGCGATATTGCTCGCATAGAAGAAGCCGAGCCAGGCGATTCCTCGCGGCGTGGCCTGCACCCTGCGGGCAATGGCGGGCAACGTCGCGCCCATCAGCATGGTGGGTGTCAGCAGGCACAAGGCACAGACCCCGGCCCGCACGACGATGCTGCCCAGGCCGTGGCCGATATGCGCCGCGTAGAGCCGATGGATGTGAGGAAGCCCGACGAGCAGGATCAGGCCGAAAGCACCGATGCCCAGCTCGATCAGGGCGTAGACCCGCAAGGGGTGCCGTCGGGGAGAGACGAGCCGGGGGAACAGCAGGCTGCCCAGGCACATGCCGCCCATGAAGGTGCCCAGCAGGACGCCCAGAGACGCTGCGGACGACCCGATGACCAACTGCAGCGACTGGAGCCAGACGATCTCGTAGATCAGAGCGGAGCACCCGCTGCCGACGAACAGAACCGCGAGCAATGGCAGAGGCGCCGACCCCGGTCTGTCCAGTCCGCGATCGTCCCCGAGAGCCGGCCCAGGCAATGGATTCTCCGATGCGCCCATAGCACCTGTCGTCATGATACCCTGATAGTGGCTTGTGAGGAATCAGCGGTTGCGAATTCCTGGGAGAATCCGCGTGGGCGTCCGGAGCGAAGGGGCTACTCCAGGTGGATGACGCCGCGTTTTTTGTCGGCCTTGAGACCTGCTTCCTTCAGCGTGTCATACAAGTACCGGCATTGGCGGACCTTGACGAACTCGAACTCGGGGTCCGAGTCGTCCTTGGTGATCAGCACGACCGTCCCGATCCCCAGGATGCACTCGAGCAGCGAGCGGCGGAGCTTCAGGTCGATGACGCGGAACATGTCGATATTGTCCACGTGGCGGTCGAAGATGCCTCGCGACCACTCGATGCGGTCCGGCGTCACCTCGTAGGCGATGCTCTTGATCACCGCGATCTTCCAGGCGAGAACCATCATCGCGACGACCGTCAGTCCGAGAGCCCCGAGGTCGATCCAGCGTTCGACCTGCATGAGTCGTGCTGGCGGAACGTTGACCTTCGGGATATACGAGAGCACCCTGGCAACCGGATAGTGATAGACCGCCCAACAGAGTGCGACGAGGCAGGCGACCTTGAGAGCGGCGCCGGCCACCGCGAGCAGACTGGGCCTGCCAAACCAGAGGACATCGCTTTCGGGCTGTCCCTCCGTTCCCTCGGCGGCCTGCTCCTCAGACTGCTCTTCCGCCGGGTCCTCCTGGCCCGCCGCGGCTGCCTTGCGGAGTTCGGGAGTCAGGAACTCGCCGCAGTAACGGCATTTGATCGCCTGAAAGCGGATCGTCTCGGCGCAAAACGGACACGCCTTCGTTCGGTGCCGGGTCCCAGGCGACCTGGGCACAGGCACGGAATCGACCTGCTGCGACGTGGTCTTGTCATCCGAATGGGTTCTCAATTGCCAGTTCGTCATATCCTCTCTGTTTATCGGCCACAAGGACCCAGAAAGGCCAGCGTTGCAAGCGATTCGACAGCAATTCGCCTTATCGGACGTGTGTAGAGCCTGCCCACAGGGGTGTGTCTTCAGGAGGAGGCGGTTGTGGCGACGCTGCGGTCGGAGACCGGCGTGTTGGCGGCGAGACTGGCATATGTGATTCTCTCCACCGTCGAATCAGCCTTGATTGTCACAATCTACGGCCTGAGCCTCTCCGCCCTCGGCGAAGTCCTCCAGCGACGGGAGAAAGAGATCCTGCGGGTCGTCGCACAGGAAGTGGAATAGGACAAGGAGTTCCAATCGTGCGGCGGTGACTACCGCAATGGGGCCTCGTGCTGCGCGCCTGACTGGACCACCCCCAGCAGTTCTTTGGACGGGCCCGCGATCTCGGAGGTATCCAGCAAACAGAACCGCGGCGCCTTTCGACGGCATTGTCTCTTGCCTTCATCGAGCCACGGGCAATCTTTGCACTGTTCTGTCATTCCCAGCCTCTCTATCTCAATCCGGACGGATATCGTCCTTTCTCATCGCGTCGTTTCTGCTTTCGCACCCCAGGAGGTCCGCTTTCCCGTACAGGAAATTCCCTTCGATGCGCCAACGAAATGATGACTGAAGCAATTATAATAAGGTAGCATCAGATGTTCGGCGTGTCAAGCTCTAATTCACCGCGCGGCGATTCTGCGACATCGGTGCTCTATTTCCGGCGGCGGACTGTTGACGATGGAGCCCCGGTAGGGTAACATGAGAAGAGGTCTGTCGTGGAACTCCAGTTCACGTCATTCAACGTTGAGGGCAGGAGTCATGAAACGCAGGCGGGCATTTACGCTGATCGAGCTGCTGGTGGTCATCGCGGTGATCGCGATCCTGATGGCCATTCTGACGCCGGCGCTGGGCAAAGCGAGGGACCAGGCCAAGAAAGTCGTCTGCTCGGGCCATATGAAGGGCCTGGGCGTCGCGATTCGGATGTACGTGGACGACTCCGACGGCAGGACACACAATTCGCCCAACCAGGGGCTCTGGGACAATACCTTCGAGGGGGGCAGCGTCGTCATCAAGTACAAACCCAACGATGGCAACGCCTATTGGGGGATTGCCTACCACCCGTATGCCCCGAACAAGAAGGTGTTCCGATGCCCCAGCACCCGGCGGGTGGACGATTGGCCGGAGAACGGGTGGGGCCTGAAGTACCAGGAGTACTTCCGGTACTGCTCCTACGGCATCAACTCTTATGTCGCCAGCAGGGATACCAATGGCGACGGCCAAGTCGAGTGGACCCGGGTCGACCGCGAATTCAAGAAGCATGACGAGGTGATCGTCTTTCAGGACCACATCGAGCAGAAGCTGGACAGCGCCGACTCCGACATGTTCTGTGTCGGGTCCGGCGGGATCAATCTCTCGCAGTGGCGTCCCGGCAGCAGTCTCGTGAACACCTACTGGCAGGGTTACGACACGGTGGGCGAGTGCTTCCGTCACAAGGGCACGTCCATGACCTGCTGGCTGGATGGGCACGTCAGCGGCATCAAGCAGAGCACCGGCGAGGACGTTCCCCGTCGCTGGTACACGGGCAAAGGGACGCTGTAGCGAGCCCGGATGACGGGGGAAAGGATCACGGACGTGAGCTATCGGCGATGGGTCTTCCTGGCAGTCCTGGCGGCTTTGGCGATGGGTGGATGCAAGCGCGAGGACCCCGACGCCGGCCAAACACCGGTGCAGACGATAAGCGAAACGGAGATTGCCGCGGCTCGAGACGCCATGACGCGAGGAATGACCGCCGTCCCGTTGGACAAGATGACTGCCGCCTATGTGGGTCGTCGCTGCGTCGTGGTGGTCGGTGGGCCGTACGACGATTCTCCGCCGCCGCCGCCGTTGGGGATGGTTCACAGGATGGGCCCGGTGACGATCTACACGGCCCGCGTCCATGAGGTCTCCCCTGACAGCCTCAAGATCCTCGCAACCTACCCGACCTCGGGCAACAAGAAGATCGTCGATATCCCGCGGGCAAGCATCCAATCCGTCCATGTCGGCGACTGACCGGCATTCTTCCATTTGCCTCGCGACCCCCCAATCGGTATAATGAAGTTGGAATGGGGGAGAAGGGGCGTGTCGGCAGTTGGGAGGATCGTGGCCATGATTCGCAGACTATGGACCGCAGCGTGTGTTGTTGTGCTGTGTGCGCATATCGGAGGGGCCGCTCAAGTGTGGGCGTTCACCCCTGAAACGGGATACCGCTTGTCGAGCGGGCTGAGGATCGTCTCGGTCACACCGTCGGCCGAGGACATCGAGAAGGCCGGGCGGATCTCGATCGCAGGCGAGACGACGTGGGAACACCCGGTGCCGCCGATTGCCGGGTTCTCACCGCTGGTGGCGATCACCACGTCAAATCGTGCCAGCTCGGACGACTTCGACTGGGAGCACAAGCTCCAGAACTCGTATGTGGGCAGCCCGTTGAATGCGCCGGCGGACGAGAACTTCGTCATCGGCATTCTGGACACCGGCTCGGTGGTCGATCTGGCCGCGGGCGAGAGCGCCGAGATCCTGGGTTTCAAAGGTTCTCACTTGACGACGAGCCTGTTTCCCATCGGCGGCGTCAGTGGAACCATGGACACGACGATCACCAAGCCGCTCGGGGTCTTCGTAGCAGGTCTGGAGGCGGTCCGGTCGGACGGGCGACTCGATCTGACGAAGGTGATTGGTCACACGAACACGTGTGCCCTTGCGTCGCCGGCAATCGAGTGCGACACCGGCGAGAGCGTCACGGCGATCGTGGGCACGCCGCTCCTGGCCTTCTTCACGACAGCCATCAACGTGGATCGGCCGCGGAGGGTCACCGTTCGTGACCGGACGTTCATCGGGCCGGATATCCAGATCGCCGACTCGTACGATGTCCCAACCTCTGCGTATACCCGCAGGATCCCGATGGAGCTCGGCGGGCTGTCGCCCGTCGCGACGGCCAGTTACTATGCGTTTCCCGACCTGACGGACATCGAGAGTATCCTGGGCGAGTGGCTGCCGTTGACGCCGACCCTGCTGTCGCTGTCCAGCCTGTCGTTGCCCACGGGCGGCTCGTTCTTCGCCGATGTGGGCGTGTTGCAGGGCGAGGCCGGACCGCTCAATTCGCTGCAGACGGCCAGAATGCTCGTGGATACCGGAGCGCAGAGCTCGATCATCAGCTCGAGCATCGCCGCGAAACTGAATCTGCCGTTGAAGCCCGATTTCACCGCGGAGGTCTGCGGCATCGGCGGCACCAGCACCGTGCCCGGCTACTATGTGGACTATGTCCGGATCAATGCCTTGGGCGGAGCGCTCGAGTTCTCGCATGTCCCGTTTGTGGTTGTGGACATGGAGTCCAGCGAAGGCGGTTCGCTCGACGGCATCCTGGGCACGAACTTCTTCTGGAACCGCAACGTGGTCCTGGAGCCGATCACGACCGGCTCGGGCTATCTGCACGTGTCCGATCCCGTGCCCTACGCGTACATCGATCTGAACTTCGATGATGTCGTCGACGTCGCGGATTTCGCGATCCTCGCATCCGCATGGGGCTCGACCCCGTCCGATCCCGAGTGGAACAGGCTGTGCGACTTCTACCTGGACGAGGTGATCGACATTCGCGATCTCGAAGCGTTCGTGGACAGTTGGCTCGCCATGCTGGAGGAGTAGTCCCCGTTTGTCGTCCGTCACGGCGATGGATGCACTGGAGGACATGAGTGTGACCCGCGAGGTCCCGTCCGGTTCCCTTTCGCGCAAAATCTGCGAAATCCCTTGACGATTGCCGCCAGGGCATCGTATGGTAGATGCGCCCTGTTGTCGCTTGTTCGTTGGAGGCGGCGATATGAACAATCTGCGCTTTGCGCGGCAGTTTTTGCTACATCCGAAACAACTGGGAACGGTCGTCCAGAGCGGCCGGGCGTTGGCGAGCAGAATGGCCGACGAGGTGGGTCCCAGTGTCCACGTGGTCGAGTTTGGAGCGGGAACCGGGCCGGTGACGCGAGAGATCCTGCGGCGCCTGCCGGCAAACGCCACGCTGACGTCCTTCGAGATCAATCGGGATTTCTGCCGATGTCTGGAGGAGATCGACGATCCCCGTCTGGAGGTTGTCAACGACGACGCTCTGCGCTGCGATCGATACGTGGATCAGCCCGATTGCATCGTTTCGGGGTTGCCCCTGACGTTGTTCGACGGGCAGGCGCGAGAGGCGATCCTCGCCATTGCCAGACGGGCCGGGCGGTTCGTCCAACTCCAGTACACCACGGCCATCACGCGGGATCTGAGGCGATATTTCTCCGACGTGCGGCTCCAGTTCGTGCCGTTGAACTTCCCGCCGGCGTTCGTGTACGTATGCCGGTGTCCGAGCGAAGTCCGGGTATCGTGATCCGCACAGCGCAGGGGCGGCCATGAGAATGACGAGGATGGCGGTCGAGACAGTCAGGAAACGGGACGGATTGATCGTTGAGTTCGACGCGTCGAAGATCGAGCGAGCGGTCCAACGGGCCGCGATGGAGACGCTGCAGGACCGCGAGCAGGCGGCAGCCGTCGCCCGGCGCGTGACACGCCTCGTGACGAACGATCTCGCAGGGCGATACGCGGGCCGAATCCCTGGCGTCGAGGACATCCAGGACCTCATCGAAGCGGCGCTGATGGCCGAGGGATACAGCGGTATCGCCCGGGGCTACATCCTCTATCGGGAGACCCGCTCGCAGGTCCGGTTCGCCAAGTCCGCCCTTGGGTTGAAGGACGACCTCAAGCTGCCGGTGAACGCCATCGAGGTGCTGCGACGACGGTACCTGCTCAAGGACGAGTCCCGGCGGATCGTCGAGACGCCCAGCGAGATGTTCCGTCGCGTGGCGCACCACGTCGCCCAGGCGGAGGCCGGCTACGGCTCGGGTTCCCGCGTGCAGGAGGCGGAGGAGGTATTCTACCGCATGATGCGAAGCCGCGAGTTCCTGCCCAACTCGCCGACCCTGATGAACGCGGGGACGCCGCTGGGGCAGCTCTGCGCCTGTTTCGTCCTGCCGGTGGAGGACTCGGTCGAGGGGATCTTCAAGGCCCTGGCCGACATGGCGAGGATTCACCAGACCGGCGGGGGCACGGGCTTCAGCTTCTCGCGCCTCCGCCCGCGCGGCGACCTGGTCGGTTCGACGATGGGACGCGCCTCCGGCCCGATCTCGTTCCTCGGCATCTTCGACAAGGCGACGGAGGTGATCGTCCAGGGGGGCCGGCGCCGCGGAGCGAACATGGGGGTTCTCCGCTGCGATCATCCCGACATCGTGGATTTCATCGAGGCCAAGGTCGGTTCCAACGCCCTGCGGAACTTCAACCTGTCGGTCGGCGTGACGGACCCGTTCATGCGGGCGGTCGCAAGGAATCGGCCGTTCGATCTGGTGAATCCTCGAACGGGCAAGAGTGTCGCCCGCGTGGGGGCCCGCTCGCTGTTCGATCTGATTGTCAACGCGGCGTGGAGGACGGGAGACCCCGGCGTGCTGTTCCTCGATCAGGTCAACCGGCGCAACCCGACGCCGGGTCTCGGGCGGATCGAAGCGACCAATCCGTGCGGCGAGGTCCCGTTGCTGCCGCACGAGAGCTGCATCCTGGCGTCGATCAACCTCGACAGGATGACCACGGACGACGACACCGCCGGATGCACGGGCAACGCCGGCGTCGATTGGGCCCGCCTTCGCGACCGGGTCCACTGGGGAGTCCGTTTTCTCGATGACGTAATCGACGTGAACTGTTACCCGCTCGAATCCATTGCCCTCGCGACGCGGGCCAACCGCAAGATCGGCCTGGGCGTCATGGGCTTTGCCGACATGCTCATCCGTCTCGGCATCCCTTATGGCGCCCCGGAGGCGGTGGCCTTTGCCGACAAGCTGATGCGTTTCATTCGCCGGGAGTCCCTTGCTGCATCCGAGAGTCTCGCCAGGCGGCGGGGCGTCTTTCCCCATTTCCGCCGGTCGATCTACGCCGGAACCGGGCGAAGGCTTCGCAACGCCACCGTCAACACGATCGCGCCGACGGGAACGATCAGCATCATCGCGGGCTGCTCCAGCGGGATCGAGCCGTTGTTCGCGGTCAGTTTCGTCCGCAATGTTCTGTCAGGAACGCGGTTGTTCGAGAGTCACCCGCTCTTCGAGAAGGTCGCCAGGGAGCGGGGCTTCTATCGACGCGACCTTGCGGCCGAGGTGGCCCGGCGTCCGTCGCTGGCGAAGGTCCGGGGCGTCCCTCGCGACGTGAAGCGTTTGTTCGCCACCGCGTTCGATGTCACACCTCGCCAGCACCTGGAGATCCAGGCGGCCTTCCAGAGGCACACGGACAACGCGGTGTCCAAGACGATCAACCTGCCCGCCGATGCGACGGTCGAGGATGTCCGCGAGATCTACCTGGCGGCGCATCGACTCCGCTGCAAGGGCATCACGGTCTACCGATACGGCTCCAAGGCCGACCAGGTCCTCTCGGTTGGAGAGGACACGGAGGCATCGCCCAGCGAGGCCCCCGACTTCATCCGGGCCGATCTCGACTATTCCGGCGTCTGTCCCAGCGGCGTCTGCGAGTTCTGACCTGGATGAGGCATGGTCACCTTCTCTTCGGCTGCTGACCCCCGTAATACGGATAGTCGTCGAACTTGGCGCCGCCAAGCACGCGAGGATCGCCTGTGGCTCTCAGTTCTGCCAGAAGCGATGACTCCAGCTTCTTCCTCGTATCCGCATACGCCGGATCGGACGCGACATTCTGAAGCTGATGGGGGTCGCTTCGCAGATCGTATAACTCTTCTGCAGGCCGCTTCTCGAAGGCCAGATCAAACAACGGCTTCACCTGGGCATCGTCCCGGTGTTCCATCATATAGGTCTTCGTCGGGGAGTCATCGATGTCGCCGTAGGCGCGATTGCGATAGTACGGTTCCCCGCCATCCACTGGGTCGCCCGCCGGCCACCGCTGTGGCTCGAAGTTGCAGATGTAGAGGAAGTCGCGAGTGCGGATGGCCCGGCAGGGATAGCCGAGTCCATCCTTACGGACCCAGGCATGGCGCTCCTTGCCCGTGAGGACGTGGTCTCTCGCGGGATCGATCCAGCCCGATCTGTCGGAGACGAGCGTTGCCAGCAGACTGCGACCTGTCATGGCGGCGGGGGGCGTCAGACCGGCCGCCTCCAGGAAGGTCGACGCGAGGTCCTGCAGACTGACGAAGTCCTGGATAACGCGTCCTCCCTTGGCGAGAGCGGGCCATCGCATCGCCAGCGGCACCCTCGTCCCGCCATCGCAGAGAGTGCTCTTGCAGCGGGGGAAGGGCAGGCCGTTGTCGCCTGTGATGACGACCAGCGTGCGGTCGAGTTCGCCTGCCTCCCGCAGCAGGTCAAGCAACTCGCCGACTTCGCGATCGAATCGCTGCACCTCGAAGTAGTAGTCGCAGAGGTCCTTTCGCACGATCTCGTTGTCCGGCAGATACGGCGGGACCACGACATCCTCGAGTCTCATGCCGCTCTTGGCGCCGGACTCCCAGTCGTAGTCGCGATGCGGGTCGTGACTGCCGAACCAGAAGCAGAAGGGGGTCCTCTCTGGGCGGGCCTGCAAGAAGGTCTTGAAGTCCTTGAACGAGGGTCCCGCGGGGTTCCGCGTTCGGCCTCCAGGCTGGTGCTGGCCTGGACCCCAGCCCTTGCGGGTGCAGCCCACGCAGTAGCCCGCACGCTCGAGCAGATCGGGGTAGACGGGGAACTTGGCAGGCAGGGTGCTCCAGAGGTTTCCGCCTTCCTCCAGACGCCAGTGCCATTGCCCGGTGACAATCGAGCCACGCGACGGCGTGCACGACGGCGCCGTGACAAAGGCATTCGAGAACAGCACACCCTCGCGAGCGACCGCGTCGAACGTGGGCGTCTTGACCACTCTGTCGCCCGCAATGCTCGCATGAGGCCAGGACCAGTCGTCTGCGATGCAGAACAGGATGTTGGGCCGCTCGGTTCTCACTGCTTGAGCTGGAAGTCCGGATGATCCGGCCAACGCCATGCCGATCCCACCCAGGCCCACGGCTCTCAGGAACTCCCGACGAGTACGAAGATCGGTTCTCATATGTGCTCTCCTACAAGGGTCAACTCCAGTACACGTTGTGTCCCGCATGTTATCCGGACAGACTCGGCGATGCGAACGGGGCACACCCACAGGATTCGCTCTTGATCGGCGAAGACGAACGTTCGCTCTCGCTGCTCGAGGGGCACCTTCGCCGTCGTGAGGAACTTACCGACCTTCTTGGTTGCCCCCAGGCCGAGCGGCTCGAATCGGTCGCCCGTCTGCCGAGGACGAACGACGATCGGAGGTTTCACCCGGTCCCAATCGAGGCACTCGGTGAAGGGACTCTTGTCCTTTGTAACTTGCCGTATGTCGATCTCGTCTTGCTCGATGATTCTCGCCGTGATTTCCCAGTCGCAGAAGCGGGTCGTTCCCGGAATGTTCAGTGCGGTGGGCGCACCATGCATGTGGGCACTCCCGTCTCCGCTCGCCAGTCGGTGACGTGCGACGAGGAGTGTGCCCGACTCGTATCGGACAGCGAAGCCGCCGGGCAGGGTGATCCGTCCGTGGACCGCACGCTGCTTCGCCAGTCCCAGGATGTTCCCATAGTGGTGTTCGGTGAGGTCCCGCTCACCCGACCCCAGGCTCACCAACGCCCGGCGGATCAGCTCGATTGCCACCTGCTGGGGGAGCAACGCCAACCTCGATGCGTCGAGGCGGACCGAGTGATCTCCCGCCCTCGCCATGGCGGACGATGCTGTCGTGGCTTCCCGCTCGATCCGGTCGTAGAGCCTTGCCGCGGAGAACGCCAGCTCCGACAGTTCCTCGACGAGGGAACTCGACGATTCCCGCTGCAGCGAGGGAAGCAGCCTGTGTCGAATGTAGTTCCGCGTGTAGACGGTGTCGGCGTTCGTGAGGTCCTCTCGCCATGCCAAGCCTTGGTCGCGAAGGTAGCGGACGATCTCGTCGCGCGTCGCGCACAACAGAGGTCTGGCCAGCCATAGACCGTCGCCGAATGGGCGAACAGGACGAATGCCGGCCAGGCCGCGAAAGCCCGTGCCCCGGCGCAGCCGATGGAGGAGCGTCTCAGCGTTGTCGTCCTTCTGGTGGCCTGCAGCCACCCAGGAGCAGTCGTGTTCCCTCGCGATCTCCGCAAGAGCCGCCAGACGCAACTGACGCGCCGCGGTCTCGACAGACAGCCTGTGTTCGCTGGCGTGCCTGCGGACATCGACCGCCCTGGTGACGACGGGAACACCCAGACTGCCTGCGAACTCGACGACGAACCGCTCGTCCGCGTCGCTCGATGGCCCGCGCAGGCAGTGATTGACGTGAGCACAGACCAAGCTGGCCTGGATGGTTCCCCTGTTGCGGAGCTTCGCGAGGAGGTGCACTAGGCAGACTGAGTCGGCGCCCCCGGAGACCGCGACCAGAATCCGGGCCGCTCCTGCGAAGATCCCGTGCAGGCCCAGAAAACCCGCCACCTTCTCTTCCATGCTGTCCGACATGTGACGCGGGGCCCAAATGCAAACGGGTCTGACAACGCGTCAGACCCGTTGGATATTGAATGACATCTCCACCCTTACTTGGGACTCGACGTGCTCAGGTCCTTGATTCGCTGTTCCGCGCGGCGTCGCCAATCACCGAACTGAGCCTCTTTGACGATCGCTTCCTGGTAGAGTTCCAGGGCTTCGGCGCGACGATACAACTTCCGGTCGAGGATGTTGGCCGCCTTGAACCGGGCGGGATACGGCGTGGCGGGGTCCCACTGGTACGCTCGCTGGTAGTACTGCAACGCGAGCTGGAAGTCATTGAAGACCTCGTGAATATCGGCCATCCTGAACGCGGCGTCGTCGATCTTGTCGCTCGTCTGATACTGGCGGATCATGTCGGTGTACTTGCCCAAGGCTTTCCGCAGGACATCCTCGTTCTTCAGGAGATCCGGGACCATGGTTCCGGCCTGCCTGCGCGTCTGCTCGGCCTCCGCAAACAACTGGTCAGCCGCCGGGATGGATTCCGTGGCCTTCAACGTAGCAGGGAATACATCCGCCACTGCGATGTAACGGTACATCGGGATTTGGTCCAGGGCTTTGCGTTCCTGCTGGGCCCACACGGTCTTCTGATGGTTTCCCGTGGAGTCATAATACTGTTCGAGCGACTGCAAACTGCGCCGATAGGCTTCACGATGCGTGGTCAACTGCTCCACGAGGTCGATCTCGTTCGCGGAAGCGGGTGTCGACGTCTGGGTGGTCTGAGAAGAGGAACCGGTTCGCGGCGGCAGCCTCCGGCTGCGCCCGGTATCGCTTTGGCACCCCATGGCGATCGTCACTATGAGAATCGCAGCCGCGGTTGTAACAATCCTTGTCATCCTGATGCCTCCTTAAGCACTGGCAATGCGTTTCTTACCGGGCCGGAACCCTGTACGGATAGTTTCTGCCTCCGCCGCGTGAACTTCTCGGCGGTCCCCCGGCCTACTCAGTGACTCAGTTAAGCCGAAGTCTCTCGGCGCGTCAAGCATAAACGCGCGGAAAAAACTGACGAATCGCCGTATCCTACCACGCGAGACCCGTCGATCCTATCCCAGAATCTCAAAGAAAAACCGGACGACTCATGTATGAGCGACCTGCCGGACGTATCTATATTGGGTAGAACGACATGGGTGACGGACAACACAACGAGTTGACGCTGGTGTGTGCCGCTCGGCAGGGCGACAAAGGGGCCCTGCAGACGCTGCTGAAGCAGAATTGGGGCTGGCTCAAGGGGGTAGTCTACAGTGTGCTGGGCAACGCCCAGGACGTGGATGACGTGATGCAGGAGGTCTGCGTGCGGGTGATAACGAAGGTCCACACGGTCCGCGAGCCGGAGCGATTCCGAGCTTGGCTGGCCATCCTGGCCAAGCGGACGGCGATCCAGCACCACCGTCGATCCAGGCCGGACGTGGTCGCGATGGAAGAGCCTGTTCACGGCGGCGATCCATCGGACGACCTCGAAAGAAGGGAGTTGTACGGGCGGGTGCTGGAGGCGGTCCGAGGATTGCCCCCGAAATACCGCGAGGTCTTCGTACTGGCCCACTCGGGCGAACTGACATACGCCCAGATGGCCGAGGTGTTGAACGTCCCGATAACGACGATGCAAATTCGACTGGTCCGAGCCCGACAGATGGTCCGCGACCAGGTTGCAGGAACAAGACCCAGTTACAGCGAACAGAAGGTGCATGAGATATGAGTGCGACGGACGACAAGGTGGAAGTGCTGATCGGCAAGCTGTTGGATGGCGAGATCTCGCCGCTCGAGCAGCGTCTGCTCGACCGCCAGTTGGAGCAGGATGCTCGGGCCAGGGCGCTCCTGGAGCAGATGCGTGTGCTGCACGAGTGCAGCGGCCAGGTCGTCGCACGAGAGGTCCGCTCGGGGGGGGCGGACCCTCAGGATGTGTTCGAGCGGGCTTGGCGGCAAAGCAAGGGGTCCGCCTGGGGGCGCGTGGTCTGCATTGGTGGACTGCCTCGCTTTGCCGCCGGCCTGGCGGCGGGGTTCATTCTGGGGTTGATTCTCCACTTCGTGCCCGTCGGGGGCTCGAAGGCTCCGATAGACAATGCAGGAGAAATGACAATTGCTGACGCGGGCAATCCGAATCAGGTCCAGCCAGTGCTCGAGCGGCCGGACTCGCCTCGGGTTACCCGCGAGGTCGAATGGTATGGTTTCACGGATCAGGCGGGCAATCAGTGGCTCGTCGAGGGATTCCGTGAGGGGGTGGCCACGCCCGTTTCCTATCGTGGCGGTTTGTGATGAATGCTGAAGTCTAGGAAAGGATATGCCATGAGAAGAAGCGCATTGATGTTCGGTTGTCTAGTAATGTCCTTCCTTGCCTGTGTGTCCTACGCCCAAGGCGAGCGAGGGTACATGGGTATGGAGCTGGACCCATCGCCGTTGCCCGATCTGTTGACCAAGCACCTCGGTCTGGAACCTGGGCAGGGCGTCCGGGTTCGCAACGTTACTGTCGGCAGTCCGGCGGAACGGGCCGGGCTGGAGCGGGACGACCTGGTCATTGTTCTGCAGGGCAAGAAGGTCACGGGTTTCGAGCAGATCGTCGAGACCGTGCGGGCCGCGAAGATCGGCGATGAGGTTTCGCTGGAGATCGTTCACCTGGGCCAGAACAAGAGCGTGCAACTGAAACTCGAGGCCGCCCAGGAAGACGCGAAGCTGAAGTACCCGCCGGAGCCCGAGGCCATGACGACGTGGCGACCGGGAAAGATCTTCAGATTCGGTCCCGACGGTCGCAAGTGGGCGGAGATCCCGTTCGACCAAGTGCCGAAATTCGATGTGGACGTGGACCGGTTCTTCAAGCAGAGCTACACGTTCCATCATACGGCGGACGACGGCGACTACACGATCACCATCCAGGGCGATCCGAAGGATGAGAACTCGGACGTGATCGTGCAGGCCGGCACAGAAGAGCATCGCTCCACGGTCGGCAAGCTGGATGCCATCCCGGAGAAGTACCGCGGCCCGGCTCGTGACGCTATCGAGAGCGCCCGCAAGAACGTGCACATGGACGTGAAGATCGACAAGCGGTTTGCTCTGCCCGATGCGGACTGGCCCGAGATGTACCGGAAACTCCTCGATGTGACGCCCGACCTGGACATGCAGAACCTGGCCGTGCGCAAGGACCGCGTCCTGAGGGATCTCCAGGAGCAGATGGAGCGCATGCAGCAACGGATGCAGTCGCTGGAGGAGCACAATCGAGAGGTTCTGAATCGGCTGCTCGAGAAGAGAAACGAGGAGAAACAACAGGAGCAAGACACGAAGAAATCCACTCCCGCCGAGCCCACGGGCCAGCGCGCGATCTGACAACCGAAAGGACCCTTTACTTCCTGGACCGGCTCACGAAGAAGCCGGTCCTTTTTTTTGAACCTGCCAGGCATGGCACGACGACTTGGAGGCGGAGGTCCTCTGGAGACCTCGACATTTCATGGTTGCACCGATTCTGATTCGAGATAGGATTTTCCAGATGAGTGCCTGAATCGACGTGGGCAGGTTCTGATCTTGGCATTTCCAACTCGAAAGGTGCGATATGAGCGGCGTACGACGAGACCTCAGAATGGGGATCGCGGGGATTGTGTTCGGGCTGTGCATTTCGTCCCCCGGCTGGGCGAAGGTGCGTGCCTGGGAGGGGGCCTTGACGATCCCCACCTACGGCTGGTCCGAGGACGTGAACCCGAAGTTCTGGGCCCTGGAGGACCGGATCAAGCTGTCCACGACGGTTAAAGGGGCGATCGTCTACCCGTATCCGATGCAGGATCATCTCTACCGGGTGAAGGAGGACCGCACGTACAAGGCGCTGTTCCTCGAAAACGAGTATCTGAAGGTGACCTGTCTGCCGGAACTCGGCGGCCGGCTGCACTCGGTCCTCGACAAGACGCAGGGCCAGGAGACCTTCCATCTGAACAACGTGATCAAGCCGAGCATGATCGCCATGCGAGGCGCCTTCATCAGCGGCGGCGTCGAGTGGAACGCCGGACCCCAGGTCCACACGGTCACGATCCTCTCGCCGGTGGATGCCCTGGTCGGGACGAACGCGGATGGCTCTGCGTATCTGGAAGTCAGCAACCTGGAGAAGACGCTGCGGACCCGCTGGACCGTTCGCGTGACTCTCCATCCCGGCAAAGCGTATCTCGACGAACAGATCCGCATCGCCAACCCTGTGGATACGATCAATCCCTACTACTTCTGGAACTGCACTGCATTTCCGTGCCGTCAGGGGACGCGGTTCATCTACCCCATGACGCTCGGGACGGACCATTACGGCGTCAAGGCCTTTTCCTGGCCCATCCACGAGGGCAAGGACCTGTCCTGGCTGAAGAACTATGAGACATGGGCGTCGATTTTCTCTGTGGACTGCGTGTTTGATTTCTTCGGCGGCTACGACGTGGACGCGGATCGCGGCGTCGTGCAGGTGGCGAACCACTACGAATTGAGCGGCAAGAAGGCCTGGACGTGGGGCCAGTGGGATTTCGGCCTGGTCAGCCAGAAGAACCTGACCGACGACGACGGGCCATACATCGAGATCCAGAGCGGGCCGCTGCCGACGCAGTCCGACTACGGGATGCTCATACCGAGACAGGAGGTCGCGTGGCGCGAGTGGTGGTATCCCGTACACGGCCTGGGCGACGGCTTCGAGTTCGCCACGAAGGATATCGCAGTCCAGACCGCCCGCGGCGGCGACGAGCTTCAATTGCGGATACTCACCACGGGCAAGTTCCCCCAAGCATCCTGTGTTCTCTCCCACCAGGGCAGGGAGCTTGTCTCGAAACGGTTGGATCTGTCGCCGAGCGATCCGCAGACAGTGGTGTTGTCGCCCCGTCCGGAAGGGCCGGTCGATGTGATGATCCGGACCAAGCGGGGAGTTGTGCTGGCTTCATTCACGACTCCGCTGCCAATTCCGAAGACGAACGCGCCGACTCGTCCCGCTTGGGAGGAGAAGCCCGAGGAACAGTTGACTATCGAGGAGAAGTTCCTCCAGGCCCGCAAGCTCGACCTGGCGACGAATCGCAAAGGGGCCCGGGCGGCGTATGAGAAGGTCCTGGCCGAGGACCCCGGTCATGCCCCCGCCCTGCGGTCGCTGGCCATTCTCGATCTGGAGGCCGGTCTGTACGACGATGCGAAGGGGCGGCTCACGAAGGTTCTCCAGCGTGATCCCGACGACGGGCTCGCCTGGTACTTTCGCGGTGTCGCCTGCCTGAGGAGCCGTGACGCCGAGGAAGCCCTTCGTTGCGCCCGCAAGGCGGCACTCGGCTCGGGCTCAAGGGCCTTGGCCTTCGATTTGGCGGGACGGGCACACGCAGCTCTCGGCGAGAAACAGGCTGCGGTGGAGGCCTTCCGGAAGGCGGTGGATCTGAATCCGGCGGACTGCGTCGCGAGGGACCACTGGCTGCTGGCGATGTACGCCGCCGGAGACAGCATCGCGGCGTTCAAGCACGCTCAGGAGGCCGTCGCCAAATACCCCACCGATCTGGCACCGCGGGCGATCCTGGCTCTGCGGGGTCCCAAGGAAATGGATGCTTTCGTGGCACAGGTCCGAGGCTTCGTCGGCGAGGACGACTTCGAGATGCTGGAAACGAGCCTGCGGTTCGCCGAAGCAGGCCTTGCGAAGGAGGCGGTCAGGATCGTCGCTGCGGTCTGCGTGAACGCGGTCCTGCCGGGCCGGCGCAGCCCGTTGCCGATGTACTATCTGGCCTGGCTCGAGAAAGGCGCCCCGTTGGCAGGGCTTTGGCTGAGGCAGGCGGCTTCGACAACCGGGGACTTTGTATTCCCTTCGCGTCCCGAGGAGTTGGAGGTGCTGGGCTATGCCCTCCAGGCCAATCCGAGCGATGCCTGGACGCACCTGCACATCGGGAATCTCTATGCCCATCTGGGCCGGCCTGTCGAGGCGGTGGGCCACTGGAAGAAGGCGGTCGAGTTGAACTCATCGCTCAGCGTCGCATGGCGCAACCTCGGCCTCTATGCCTGGGCCGAGGAGAGCGACCTGGAGAAGGCCGCGGGATGCTACCGCAAGGCGATCGAAGCCCGGCCGAAGGACCAGACGCTGTACAGGGACCTTGCGGAGATCCTCATCGCACAGGCCAAGCGTCCCGAGGCCATCACGCTGCTGGAGTCGACGCCGCCCGACAAGCTCCGGCGGGCCGACGTGATCATCCTGTTGGCGCAGGCCTACCTCGACGAGCAATGCTACGATGACACGATCCATCTGCTCGAATCGGCGCCGTATTTCGTCAACTGGGAAGGCCAGACCATCACGTGGGATCTCTTCCATCGGGCGCACATGGCACGCGGACGAATCCGGTATGATGGGAAGGACTTCGCCGGCGCGTTGCAGGATTTCGAAGCGGCGCTGAGCTATCCCGAGAACATCGGCGTAGGCCGTTCGAATCAGCCGCAGGAGGCGGCCGCCCAGTACTGGAGAGGTCGCGCGCTGCAATCCCTCGGGCGACTGGAGGACGCCAAGAGAGCCTGGCGCGAAGGTGCTGCCGGCGTCGAGGGTTCCGACGACCAAAACAAGCATCGGGATCTCTGCCGTGAAGCCCTGCAACAAGGGGGGTGATTCAGGGTCCCTGTGGGGGCGCGCCGCCTTGCCATTGCAGGGGCGGGGTGATATAATCCAAACATATATGGCTGCGGGGGCGAATCGCGAGTGGGTCGGTGGAACCGCGTTTCAGGAGTGGTTTGCCATGCGAATCCGAAGGGCGTTCACGCTGATTGAACTGCTGGTTGTCATCGCGGTGATCGCGGTGCTGATGGCTATTCTCATGCCTGCCCTGATGCGAGCGAAGGAGACAGCGAAGCGGATCGTCTGCAGCAGTCATGTGCGGAGCATGGGGATGGCCAACGCGCTCTACGCGGACGACAACAACGGCTGGTACGTCCCCATCATGGACCGCACACAAGGCAAGGACTGGTACTGGCCGGCCAACCAGCTCTTTCGCAAGCTGCTGGGCTACAAGGACAAGCAGGGACCCGCCGACAGCACCTGGGATGCGCCAAAAGAGTACCAGTGTCCGAGCGATCTGGTGTGTAGTCAGGAGCGGGAGGACTCGCAGTATACATCCTGGATCAGTTACGGCTGCAATGTGACGGACTGGTACTACGGCACGGACTGGTTCGGGGTCAAGTACGCAGGGCACAATACGACGTCGGTCGCTGCACCGGCTGCGGAGCTGGTCTTCACCGAGAGCAACGACTGGTGGCTCCACTGGAAGGGGGCGAACTACACGATTGGGTGGGATGCCCTCGGTCAGGACACGATCATGCCATATAAGAACGTCGGTTGCGACGGCCCAGTCCTGTACCGTCACAGCGAGGGGGTCAACCTCGCGTTCTATGACGGGCACGTCGAGTATATGAAGAAGGACAAGGTCTGGTCGCAGGTCGTCTGGAATGCACGCACGCCGGGCATGTGGTCCGTCTTCCAGTACTACCCTCCGACCGATGCGGAGAAGTCGCGATTGCCTAAGCCGTAGGAAGGACGGCGGTGGCGGTCGTTACGGCCGAGAACGACCCTGCTCGCGGATCTTCTGAAGGCGGTCGGCCATTTCCCTCACCTTCTCAGGGTATCGATCCGCGAGATTCGTCTTCTCGCCGATATCCGCCTTGAGGTCGTATAGCTGTGGTTGGGGATCGTTGCCGAGTTCCGTATTCGTGCTCCTACTGAACCGTGCCCCCTTGCTGGCCTCGATGTACTTCCAGTCGCCCTGGATCAGACTGAGGGTGCCTGCGTGCTCGACGAGATGGTCCCGTGCGATCCGCGAATGGCCGAGCAGGGCGGCTGAGACATCGAGACTGTCCGGCGCATCGTTGCTGCCCAGCGTCTGTCCCGTCATAGCTGCGAAGGATGCCGGCAGGTCGATCTGGCAGAGCAGCGCGTCCGACGTGCCCGGCGTGATCCTGCCAGGCTGGCGAACGATGAACGGGACTCGCGTGCCGGCGTCGAAGGCGCTGTACTTGCCACCGCGAAGCCAGCCGGAGGGTTTGTGCCCGTCGAGCAGCTCCACCGCCTGATCCCGGTAGCCGTCGTCCACGACGGGACCGTTATCGCTCGTGAAGATGACCATCGTGTCTTGCGCGAGGCCCAGCCTGTCGAGGACGCCCAGGATCTCGCCCACGCACCAGTCGAGCTGGACGATCACGTCGCCTCGCGGACCCAGGCCGCTGACGCCTGCGAAGCGGGGATGCGGCACGCGCGGAACGTGAATGTCGTGCGTGGAGAAGTACAGGAAGAAGGGCTCTGTCTTGTTTCGCTCGATGAACTGGACGGCCTTGGCGGTGATCGTGTCGGCCATGTCCTCATCGACCCAGCGGGCGGTCTTGCCCCCGGTCATGTACCCGATCCGACTGATGCCATTGACGATGGTCTGGTCGTGGCCGTGGCTGGGGTGCATCTTCAGCAGTTCCGGGTGCTCCCGCCCGGTGGGTTCGTCGCCGACAGGTTCCCTGTAGCTCACATGGATCGGATCGCTTGGGTCCAGGCCCACGACCCGCCGATCCTCCACATAGACGCACGGCACGCGGTCGCCTGTAGCCGGGATGAGGAAGCAGTGGTCGAATCCGATGTCGAGGGGACCGGGTTTGATGTCTCCGTTCCAGTCGAGGTCGCCGGCGCCGAGGCCGAGGTGCCACTTGCCGATGGCGGCGGTTCTGTAGCCCGCCCGCTGCATGAGCGTGGGTAGCGTCGTCCGACCGGGCTCGACGATGAGTCTCGCGTCGCCGGGAAGAACGCCGGTGCCCTTGCGGCGCCAGGCGTACTCCCCCGTGAGCAGAGCGTATCGCGAAGGCGTACACGTCGCGGACGCGGAGTGGGCGTTGGTGAAGCGGACCCCTTCCTTGGCGAGTCGGTCGATGTTTGGCGTGGCGACGCGGGTCGCGCCATAGCAGCCCACATCGCCGTAGCCGAGGTCGTCGGCGTAGATCAGAACCACATTCGTCCGGCGTGTCCGGGCACCCCATGCTGGGAGGGGGATCGCGGTTGCCAGGGCCATCAGCCCTGCGGACCGCAGGAACGTTCGACGCGATTGCAGCCGTGCCATTTCAGGGTCTCCTGTCATTGCGGTTTGCGTTGCCGGCTGTTCCGACACAGGACGCGCGGAACCACCGTTTCCCATGCTACGCGGCGGATGCCGGTCGTTCAAGGGGGCCGGCGCGTCTTGGACGAATCGTCGCCGTTTTTTCCCCTTGCGGCCATGCCGGGGGTGGCTTACTATCTCGATAAGCGGTTGTGTTGGGTGACTGTGACTTCGCTTGGAAGGAATGCCTCATGACGGTGGACCGATTGCGGATTCTGGGAGAGGCGAATCTGCGGACCCCCCGGCTCTTGATGGGCTTCTCGGGGTGGATGGATGGTGGCGACGTCTCGACCGGGACCGTCAGAGTGCTGGTGGACAAGCTCTATGCCCGTCGGATTGCGGAAATCGACCACACGGGGTTCTACCTCTACAGTTTCCCGGGGGCGATGGAGGTGACCAGCCTGTTTCGCCCGCACTGTCAGATTCGCGAGGGCGTCATTCGCAGACTCGTGTTCCCGGAGAATGCCTTCTTCGTGTCGGAGGAGCAGGACCTGATCCTGTTCTCCGGCAAGGAGCCGAACATGCGGTGGGTCGAGTATGGCGACTGCGTCTTTCGCCTGTGCAAGCACTTCGGCGTGCAGTCGATCAGCTTCGTCGGCAGCGTGGCGGGCCTGGTGCCGCATACGCGGGACCCGCAGTTCTTCTGCTCCGTGTCGGATGAGCGGGCCAAACCGCGGATCGAGAACTATGGCATCAAGTTGAATGACTATGAGGGCCCGGCCAGTATCGTGACCTACCTCACCTCGCGGGCCAAGGAAGAGGGGATCGAGATGGTGGCTCTCGTGGCGACTGTTCCCGCTTACGTGCAGGGCGCCAATCCCAAGTGTGTAGCGGTCGTGACCAAGAGGGTTGCCGGCATCCTCGGGATACGCCTGGACATGGACGACTTGCAGGCGAGCGCCGACGAGTTCGAGCGTCGTCTCACCGAGGTGGTGCAGGAGCAGCCGGAACTGGCGGAGAGCGTCACGAAGCTCGAACAAGACTACGACAACGAGGTCTTCAGCGAGATGGGAGACCTCAAGAACTGGCTTCATGAGAAGGGCATTCGGCTCGATTGAACCGTCAATTCGTGGAGGTTTTGATATGGCACGTTGTGACTGGAATAAGGCTGGGCGGATCGTTGTGCTCGCGAGCACGCTGCTCGCGGGTCTTTGCGGGACCGTGTGGTCGCAGGAGATCATCGGCCGGCCGGGCGAGGCGCCCGAGCAGCGGGATGCCCGCATGAAGTGGTGGCGCGATGCCCGCTTCGGCATGTTCGTTCATTGGGGGGTGTATTCGGTTCCCGCCGGCACCTACAAGGACAAGCAGATTGGTGGCATCGGCGAGTGGATCATGCACAACGCCAAGATCCCGGTCGTGGAATACAAGGCGTATGCCAAGCAGTTCAACCCGGTGCGCTACGACCCGGATGCCTGGGTCCGCCTGGCCAAAGAGGCGGGCATGAAGTACATCGTCATCACGTCTAAGCACCATGACGGCTTCGCTCTGTTCGACTCCAAGGTGACGGACTGGGACGTGGTGGACGCCACGCCGTACGGCAAGGACCTGCTCAAGCCCCTCGCGGATGCCTGCGCCAAGCATGGCATCGTCCTGGGTTTCTACTACTCGCAGGCCCAGGACTGGAATCATCCCGGCGGTGCCGCCGCAGGCGGGCACTGGGACCGAGCCCAGGACGGGAGCATGGACGAGTACATCCGCAAGATCGCGGCCCCCCAGGTGCAAGAGATCCTCTCGAACTACGGCAAGCTGGGCGTCCTGTGGTGGGATACCCCGGTCGATATGACCAAAGGGCGTGCCGACATGCTGCTGCCTCTGGTGAAGATCCAGCCGGACATTATCACGAACAACCGTCTCGGCGGCGGCTACGGCGGCGATCTGAGCACGCCCGAGCAGCACATCCCGGCCACCGGCACCCCGGGCCGCGACTGGGAGACCTGCATGACCATGAACGACACGTGGGGCTTCAAGAGCTACGACCACAATTGGAAGTCCACCCAGACCTTGCTCCGCAACCTGGTGGACATCGCCAGCAAGGGGGGCAACTACCTGCTGAACGTGGGTCCGACATCGCTGGGCGAGATCCCCGAGCCCAGCATCGAGCGCCTCAAGGAGGTCGGCAAGTGGATGAAGGTCAACGGCGAGTCGATCTACGCGACCACCGCCAGCCCGTTCTCCCGTCTGACGTGGGGACGCTGCACCAAGAAGCTGAACGCCTCCGGCGCGACGCTCTATCTGCACGTCTTCAACTGGCCCGAGGAGGGCAAGCTCCTTGTTCCAGGTCTTCGCAACGAGGTCCGCAGCGCCTGGCTGCTGGCTACGGACAAGACGCTCATGGCGACTGCCGGCGAGGCCGGCGTGACGATCGACGTGCCTGCCGCGGCGCTGGACCCGATCGACACGGTGATTGTCGTGGAGGTCAAAGGCGAGCTGGACATCGAGAAGGTCCTGCCCGGCCAGGCCGCGGACGGGATATTCACCCTCCTGGCCGAGGCCGCCGACATTCGCGGGAGTCAGGCCCAGGTCGAATCCATCGAAGGCGAGTCGAATATCGGTTGGTGGACCAACCCTCGCGATTCGGTCGCGTGGGGATTCAAGGTGGACAAAGGCGGACGGTTCAACGTCACCGCGGTCATCGCGACACCCTCCGCGAGCAAGTTCGACGTTGTCGCCGGAGATCAGAAGCTCTCCGCCCAGGTCGCCAGCACCGGCAGCTACCAGACCTTCAAGACGTTCGAGCTTGGGACCATCGAGCTCAAATCGGGTCCGTGCGAGCTGAGCGTCAAGCCGCTGCGCGACGGCTGGCAGGCGATCAACCTTCGTTCGGTTGTCTTGAAGCCTGCGAAGTGACCAGGATGACTGCTGCTGTTGGAGGTGAATGGCATGAACGGTCTCTCATTGCACGTGCGGCGGCTGGGAATCACCGCCGTCGGCGTGGTTCTTGTGGCATCTCTCGCTTTTGTCGCAGTCGCAGGGAGGGCGTCCGGCGTCTGGAAGGCGGGCGTCGCGAGGGCGGTCATCACGCCGGAACAGAACATGTGGATGGCGGGGTACGCCGCCCGCAACAAGCCCTCCGAAGGGAAGGTCCACGATCTGTACGCCAAAGCGTTGGCCCTGGAAGATGCCGAAGGGACCCGCCTGGTGCTTGTGACGATGGACCTGATCGGTATTCCCCGCGAGTTTCGAGATCGCATGGTCAAGGAGGTCGGCGAGCGATACAAGCTGGCCCCCTCCAGCCTGCTGCTCAATGTCTCTCACACGCACTCCGGGCCGGAACTCCGCGACTGGCGAGGCACGCAGGCCTGGGACTTGCCGCCCGAGCAGATCGAGTTGGGCAAGCAATACTCGGATGTCCTTTTCGGCAAGCTCGTGGATCTCGTGGGCGCCTCGTTGGCCGATCTTGCGCCGGCCCAGTTGTCGTATACCCACGGTCGAGCGAGCGTCGCGATGAATCGCCGGGCGCGGACGGACAGCGGCTACGTGATCTCGCCGAACGCGGATGGCCCGGTCGATCACGATGTCCCTGTCCTGCTCGTGAGCGGGGCGGACGGAAAGTCGCGAGCCATCGTCTTCGGCTACGCGTGCCACAACACGACGCTGAGCGACTACGAGTTCTGCGGCGACTACGCCGGATTCGCCCAGCAGTACGTGGAAGAGTCGCACCCAGGGACCGTCGCGATGTTCGTCGAGGGGTGCGGCGGGGACCAGAATCCCACGCCTCGTCGGACGATGGACCTGGCGCGCCAGCACGGGCGAACGCTCGCGGTCGCTGTGGAAGCGGCCCTGGCGGCGAGATCCCGCCTGGTGCGCGGGCCGATGCGGCTGGCCGTGAGCGAAGCGACGCTCGAACTGGAGCCTCCCGCGAGCGTGGAGGAACTCAAACAGCAGACCCAATCGAAGGACAAGTACCAGAAACGCTATGCGGAGGAGATGCTCCGCGAGATCGAAGGTCCAGGCCGGCGATCCAATACGTACCCCTATCTCGTCCAGGTCGTCCAGTTCGGCAAGGACCTGACGCTGATCGCCCTGGCGGGCGAGGTCCTGGTGGATTACTCGCTTCGTCTGAAGAAAGAACTGCCGGACTCGCCGGTCTGGGTGGCCGGGTACAGCAACGACGTCTTCGGCTACGTCCCCTCCGCCCGGGTCTTGCAGGAGGGGGGCTACGAGGCTCGAGGCGCCGTCCTCTACTACGGCACGACGATGACGCCCTTCGCGCCGTCGGTCGAGGAATCCATCGTGAGCAAGGTACACGAACTGGTGAGCCAGGTGAGAACTGAAAAGTAGGGTGCGTATTACGCACCGTCTCCTTTGGGATGGGAGTGTCGCAACATGAAACGAGTGCGTTGCCTTTTGTCTCTTGCCCTTTGCCTTCTGTTTGTTGTCGCTCCGGCCGAAGCGGGATTGGTCGCGCGAATCCACGATTCGGGTTTCGCTGAGGCGCACGACACGTACAACGGGATGGGCGCCGCCAGCGACGGCCGCATCTTCTACGTCCTGTCCTCCGAGCGTTTCGACATCGGCGCGCAGATGTACTGCTACGACCCGAAGACCGACAAGATTGAGCACATCGGCGACGTCACGGAAGCCTGCGGCGAGAAGGGCGCCAAGACCGTCGTCCAGGGCAAGTCCCACGTGACCTTCGCCGAGCGAGAGGGCAAGCTGTACTTCGCGACGCACGTGGGCTGGTACAGCATCATCGACGGGATGGAGAAGATCGGCATCCCGCCGGAAGGCTGGAAACCCTATCCCGGCGGCCACTTCCTCGCCTATGACATGGCGACGAAGAAGTTCGAGGATCTCGGCAAGGCCCCGCGAGGCGAGGGCATCCTGACCATGACGATGGACACCCGGCGCGGGCGGCTCTACGGCCTGACCTGGCCGGCCGGCCATTTCCTGCGCTACGACTTGGCGAAGAAGGAACTCAAGGACCTCGGCCCGATCTCCCGCGAGGGCGAGAACGGCAAAGGCGAGCAGTACCGCACCCTGTGCCGCTCGTTCGTCGTCGATCCGCATGACGGCAGCGTCTACTACACCGTCGGCGACGGCGAGATCTTCCGGTACCTCTACGACCGCGACGCCATCGAGGTCGTGACCGGCGACGACATGCGCAAGGACTATCTCGGCCTGTACGACCCGACCTCAGCGGGGCACATGGCGTACAACTGGCGTCAGACGGTCTGGTACGAGCCGGAGAGGGCAGTCTACGGCGTGCACGGCAACTCGGGCTACCTGTTCCGCTTCGATCCCAAGGTGCCCGAGGTGCAGATCGTGGATCGGATCACGTCGCTGCCCTCGCAGCGAAGCGGGATGTTCGACCAGTTCAGTTACGGCTATCTCGGCTTCACCCTCGGACCCGACGGCAAGACCCTGTACTACCTGGCCGGCGGGCCGATCTACGTCGATGGCAAGCGGCTCGCGGGCAAGTCGAAGACCGCGATGGGCGAGTCCAAGGGGCTCGAGAACCTCCACCTGATCACCTACGACATTCCCGCTCGCAGATACACCGACCACGGCCCGATCTTCTACGAAGATGGCCGGCGACCCTACTACGTCAACTCGATGGCGGTCGGCAAGGACGGCACGGTTTACTGCCTGGCCAGGGTCACAGAGACCAAGCCCCCGAAGACCGATCTGATCAGCATCCGCGTCCCGCAATGAAGACTGTCGCGTCCCGGCGCGGATGATAGACATGTAGTACGCCGTCCACGTTCATTCGGTGGGCAGCCTATCGGCGTATGGCCTGTTCGGAGTTCCGCGTTTACGCGGTCTTCACCCGCCTGAAGGCGGAACTCCAAACGGTCTCCGCGACTCTTGCCCACTACTTTGGGATGGACGGTGTACTACATAGCGCGACAGGGTCGGGTTTGAGATCTGCCGTTATGGCTCCGGCGCTGCGATCTCTTTCTCCCACTCGGCGGTGAAGACCTTCAAATCCTCGATGTCCACCACACCGTCGCCCCAGGGCATCGGACCGATGTCACACACCGTGTCGCTCATACCCCACTTCTCGATCAGCATTACCAGATCCAAGAGGTCCACCTTGCCGTCGGTGTTGAAGTCAACGACCGGGAAGACTGGGACCTGCCAGAGATCTCCGTCGCCGCCAAAGCCTCCAGGCCGACTGGAGATGAAATAGAGGGTGCGACCATCCGCCGAAATGCACGGTCCCGAATCGTGGGATGTGCTGTTGACGGGATACCCAAGATGGGTAGGTGGTCTCCACGGATTGTCTCGTGTTGTACGTCTTGTCATCCAGAGATCCAGATTGCCCGCTGAACCCGGCGGTCGCGCCGAAGCGAAGAACAGGGCCAGCCCATCCGCAGAGGTATTCGGACCCCACTCTCCGTAAAGAGCGTCCCCATAGGACGTGTTGATTGTCGGGCCCAGGTTCACCGGGGCACCCCAGGGATCGGACTTGGACGCACGTGTTGTCACATATAGGTCCATCCCACCATAGCCACCCGATCGCGTCGAGCAGAAGAAGAGCTCCAACTCATCCGTCGAGATGCTCGGTCCCGCTTCCCAGCCTGCGCTGTTGACTACTGAACCCAGGCTTTCCGGCACACCCCAGGGCTCGGTGAGCCCATTCCGTCGAACGACCCAGAGGTCGCCATTCCACCAGCCCTTGCTGAAGTAGAGAGACAGGCCATCGGCCGAAAGGCTGGGCGTCCATTCGTTTTGCCCTGGATTGAAGTCACCGCCCAGTTCCAAGGGCACGGGAGTCCCCCAATTCTCGCCCTTCGTCTGCCTGGTGGCCAGCCAGAGATGAAAGACCTGGTATCCGCCCGGAGGACGGTTGGACGAGAGAAACAGGGACAACTCATCGGCCGAAACGCACGAGGCGAACTCTGTATTGACGGAATTGACCGCCGGGCCGAGGTTCACGGGATCACCAAACCCGAACTCCGCTTGCGAGGACGTCGCATCGATGCCTGATAGCAGGCCAAGCCCAAGAAGCGATGCTGCGAACAGCGGAACCTGAAGCACTTTCATCTCACACCTTCCTTTCTGTCCAGAAACAACAGTGAAGACAGCAATCCCATGCTCCCGCTCTCCAACAGAGAAAGCGAGTTGATATCCAAACGGGCCATTGATGATGCCCCTGAGTCTTGCAGTCGCGCCCAACGGAGAACCTGATGACTTGTCCCTGCCGAGAATGGCGGAAGACCGCTCCATATCTGCTTCCATCCTCTCCCGATCATGCAGACGCTCGTAGTACGTCGCGCGACTGGCGTAGGAGAATGCGTCCTCGGGATCGGTCTTCACGCGTCGTGTGTAGAACGCAACCATCTCTCGGATGTGTTCCTCCGGCGTTCGGGCGGGGCCCAGCGTTTTGCTGGTCCGGGCTCTGGGATCCAGAGGGCAAGTCCAAATCTCGTAGTATGGCGGTCCCAGGCAGAAGGCCAAGTCCGTTCCCACAGGAGACCAGGAGGCGTTCGCGATCTGGCCGTTGAGGACGCTCGCAAGCTCTTTCCCGTCGAGATCGTATATCCACAGGCCGGTGTTCTCGCCCTCGGGGGTGCTGGTACCCAAGCAGAGTTCACGGCCGCTCGGGGACCAGCCCGTCACACCCCAGGTCATGGTTGCTGCAGGGCATTCCAGAACGCGCATCTGTGACCCCGGGTCGAGCATCTTCGTGGATGTTCCTCGGAGGCACGCCACATGCTGGTTGTCGGGCGACACCAATGGGAACGAATCGGAACACGCCATGATCGGGTTGGGCTTGGCATCCCAGTTCTTGACTGAGATCGAGCACAGAGTCTTGTCCGCACGCGAATGATAGTAGACGGTCGTCGAATCGCGCCCCCAGGAAGGCCATCCGCCCTTGGCCAGACATCTGGGCTCCGTGCCATCGGATTCCATGACCCAGACCTCTTCATCGACTAACACACGATGTTGATTCCTGCGTTCTGCGCCGGTGAATTCCGCGACACGCAGGAACTGGCAATCCCGGACAAAGGCGATGTAATGGCCATCCGGCGACCACCGTGGGTCCTTGCCGGGGACAATCAACAGGTCGATTTCCTTTGTAGCGGGATCAAAGACCGCGACGCCGCTGTAGCCGTGAATGCCCACGCTGAAGGCCAGCCTCCTTCCGTCTGGTGACCAACTCGCGGTGAAACCATCTGTGGTTAGGCGGTGGCCCTTGGCTGAGAGGCTGCGATAGGTCTCTTCGGCCTCTATCATTGGCAGGAAGGCCGCACCCGCAGGTTCGCGGTCGGGTGGATGCCAAGGCTGTCCCGCCTCCAGCGTATCGAAGACATATTTGGCGCACCAGTCGCGAAACGGTCGGCGTGCCTCAGGACCACGACTGATGATCTCGCGGAAGAGAGTCGTTGCGCTGTCGTACTCGCCCAATGCGGTCAGGGCGGCGAATTCGTGATACTGCAGGGGCGAACGATCTTCTGTGTCGAGGGCGTCCCGCCCTCGAATCGCGGGCAAGATGCCCGCGACACGGGGAACAGCTTGCCCTTCCGCCGTCGCCTCTGCAATGACGCGTTCATATTCGCCCATTCGCAGGAAGACCGCGCTTCGTTGGACGATCAGATCGATGTACTGCGAATCCGCACGCGGCGTGAGCGCCAGCGCCAGTTCGTAGTCCGCAATCGCCTCTGGGTAGCGTCCCAACTCCCGTCCGGCAACGGCCCGCAGCGAGTATCCCAGCGGATCACGCGGCCGCAGGATCGTCATGACCAGGGCGTCATCCCGCAAGCGGTCGTACTTCCGCGAGGCGTAATATGTATAGGCGCGGAGGCGTCGGGATTCGTAATGGCCCGAATCAAGCTCCAAGGCCTTGTCGAGGGAAGCCAGTTGCTCTTTGACGGTGAGCGCAGTCATGGCTCGCAGGAAATACGCTTCGGCGTTTGGAGTCCCGCGTTCACGCGGGTCGGACTGGTCTTTCCCGCCTGAAGGCGGAACTCCGAACAACAGCGCTTCGGCCTGCTTGCGGTGTTCTTCGATCTCCTGGAGTTTCTCCGCGTCCGGCGAGCCGCTCTCCCAGAGGATACGAGCCAGGAGCGAATGGGCCGCCCCGGCGACCTCAGGCCGTTTGTCGAGCAGATTGTTCAGGATAGCCACCGCCTCATCTGACCGCCGATTATCCCCGAGGATGGTGGCCTGCAGGAGTCGGGCGTCGGGTCCCACGTGCTTGCTACCGAGCACGGGCTTGATCGTCTCCAAAGCCGCTTCGCGTTCGGCCTTGGCATATTGCTCGCGGGCCTGCGACAGGATGCCCCGGTGTTTGAAGCCTTCCGCCTCGGCCAAGTGGGCCCGGTCCCGGTTCCACAGGGAGAAGACGACGGCGGCCGCAACTGCGACAATCGCTATGACCAAGGCCAGAACAACCTGCGAACGGTGCCTGCGAAGGAATCTCTCCGCGCGATACGTGACGCTCGGGCCTCGGGCCAGGACGGGCTCATGTTCGAGATGACGCAGGATGTCTGAGGCCAGGCTGTTCGGCGTCTCGTACCGCCGGGCGCGGTCCTTCTCCAGGGCCTTCATGACGATCCAATCGAGGTCGCCCCGGACCTGCTGGTAGGGTATGCTATGCACACGTGTGGCACCCCCGCCCTCGGGGGTGGTCCCAGTCCCCCCAGCCGAGGGCGGCTGGGCTACATAACCGGTCCGAATCCGGGTGGACGGTTTCACCGGTTGCTGTTCCCGGATCACCCGCTGCATCTCGATATAGCCCGCCTTGCGAAGCTCCTCCTCGCTGAAGGGCGTCGTGCCCGTTAGGAGTTCATAGAGCAGGACCCCCAGCGAGTAGATGTCGGTTCGGGTGTCGATGTCGAGATCGCTCAGCTCCGCCTGCTCGGGACTCATATAGGCGGGCGTGCCGATGAGATGAGCGTAACGGGTGAAGAGGGTCTTTTCGGTCAGACGCTGGTTGGTGGCCTTGGCGATGCCGAAATCGATCACCTTGGGGATCGGCTTGCCGTCGTGGTGTGTGACCATGACGTTGGAGGGCTTGATATCCCGATGGATGATGCCCTTCTGATGGGCGTGTTGCACAGCGTTACAGACCTGAACAAACAAAGCCAATCGGTCCTTGGTGCTCAGGCTATTCCTATCGCAGCACTCGGTTATCGAGGCGCCCTGGACGAGTTCCATGACGAAGTACGGCCGCCCGGTCTCGGTGGCCCCGGCGTCGAGGACCTTGGCAATGCTGGGGTGGTCCATGAGAGCCAGAGCCTGCCTCTCGGCTTCGAAACGGGCGATCACCTGGTGCGTATCCATCCCCAGCTTGATGATCTTGAGGGCGACCTTGCGGCGGATGGTTCCTTCGCTATCGCTCAGGACGCCTGTGCTCGCAGGCCCGAACAGCGCGGACCGCGTGCTCGGCGCCGGCTCGGCCATATAGACGACCGCCATGCCCCCCTCGCCGATCCTCTCCAGCAGCTTGTAGGGACCGATCATGGACCCCGGACCTTCTGTCACCAGAGAGCGGCCGAGCGTCGCCTCCCCCTCGAAGGCGGGAGACTCCAGGAAATCGCCGGCCTCCTCATCCGCCTTGAGGAGACTTTCGATCCGTGTGCGAAGGTCCGAATCCTGCCCACAGGCCGTGTCCAGGTAGGATGCACGTTCCGGCCCGGCTTGCCGTCGCAGGGCCTCGTAGTAGAGTTCTTCGACTTGGCTGTTTCCTTCGACCACGGGTCTGCCCCTGAACCATCGATTCTGCAATACAATGCGCCGTTTCGAGGCGAAACGCCTCACACGGGAGACGAAATTCCGAGAAGAGACTCGCGCGGTGGTTACGACTTGTTGATTTCGTGGAATAGCCAGGCCCGTGCGTACGACCAATATCGCTCCGCGGTGGCCTTCGAGATGCCCAGGGCTTCAGCCGTTTGCGGGATGGTCAGACCCGCAAAGTACCGCAGTTTGACCAACTCGGCCTTTGCCGGATCCTCCTGGGCGAATCGCGTCAGAGCTTCGTCAAGCGTCAGGAGGGTTTCAGGCGGCTCTTCCTGGGCCAGGTCACTGCCCTCCATGGCCACCCGCCGGAGGTTGCCGCCTCGCTTGAGACGGAGTCTGGCGCGTGCCCGCTCGACGAGAATCCGGCGCATGGCCTCCGCGGCAGCGGCGAAGAAATGCCCGCGGTTCTGCCAGCTTCGCGGTTCACCTCCGACCAGGCGGAGGTATGCTTCATGCACCAGAGCCGTCGCCTGGAGGGTCTGGCCCGGTGGCTCGTGGGAGAGTCTCTGCGCCGCCAGAAGCCGGAGTTCTTCATAGACCAACGGCAGCAGCTCGTCTGTGGCTCGCGCGTCCCCCCGTTCGATGGCGTTCAGAATGCGAGTGACTTCACTCATACCGACTCTCCACCGTCCCGAATCTTGGAATACCATTCTCCGAGACAGGAAGCCAGATTTCAAGCAATTTCGCGTGATTTGACCTGGACTCGGGGTTAGAATGCATCTTCAAACGCATCGGGTCTCAGATTACTGAAAGGGCGGAACATGAATACACATCGCATGAGTAGACGACAATTTGTGGGTGCTGCTTCGGCCGGGACTTTTGCCGCGTTTGCCTCGCGAGGCATTCCCGCCTTCGCCAATGCCGGAAGAAGCGCCGGCAAGCTGGCCATCCTGGGCGGCACCCCCGTCCGAGCGAAACCGTGGCCCGCCTGGCCGGTCTGGGACCGATCCGCCGAGGAATCGGTCGTGGAGATCCTTCGCAGCGGGAACTGGTTCCGCGGCCAGGGCACGACCGTCACGCAGTTCGAGAAGGCATACGCCGACCTGCTGGGCGTCAAACGTTGCGTGGCTATGGTGAACGGGACGAACTCCCTGCTGACGGCCCTGTTCATGCTCGACATCGGCGTGGGGGACGAAGTGATCGTCTCGCCGTACACGTTCATTGCGACGTACAACGTGGTCATCAATTCCTGTGCGCTGCCCGTGTTCGCGGACACGGATCCCGAGACGTTCCAGATCAATCCGGACACGATCGAGAAGCGAATCACCGAGAACACGCGGGCCATTCTGCCCGTGCACATCCTGGGTATTCCCGCGAACATGGACCGGATCAACGAGATCGCCAAGAAGCACAACCTCAGGGTGATCGAGGACGCCTGCCAGGCGTGGCTCGCCCAGTGGCGGGGCAAGAGCTGCGGCACGCTCGGCGACCTGGGCTGCTTCAGCTTCCAGAACTCCAAGCACCTGCCGTGCGGCGAGGGCGGCGCCGTGGTGGGCAACGACGAGGAACTGATGGACAGGGTCCACGCGTACCACAACTGTGGCCGGGCCTTTGGCAATATGCCGAAGACGGGCCCCAACTCGATGATTGGGACGAACCGTCGCATGACCGAATACCAGGCGGCGATTCTGCTCAACCAGATGAAACGCCTGGAGGCCGACACTGAGCTGCGATGGGCGAATGGGCAGTACCTGACCTCGAAGATCAAGGACATCCCCGGCGTCGTCCCGCACAAGCTCTATGAGGGCGTGACAAGGGCCGTGTACCACCTGTATCCGTTCCGCTACCTGAAGGAGCACTTCAACAACGCGCCACGGGAGAAGTTCCTCGCGGCTCTCAGCGCCGAAGGCATTCCGTGCAGCGGCGGATACGGTCCCCAGTACAACGACGGCCTGATCGAGGCCGCCCTGAACTCGAAGAACTTCAAGCGGGCTTTCTCCAAAGCCCGGCTCGACCGTTACCGCGACGAACTGCACTATCCAGGCAACGACCAGCTCTGCAAGGAAGCGGTGTGGATCGGCCAAAACATGCTCCTGACGGGCAAGCAGGACATGGACGACATCGCCAACGCGATCGCCAAGATCTACGAGAACCGCGACAAGCTGGCCTAGGGTGCGTACCACGCACCGTCTGTTTGCCAGATGATCGAGAGCGACTGGAAAGGACTATCGTCTATGAAGCCACAGCAATCAAAGTCTATCCTCGTATTGGGTCTCTTGATGGTTCTTGCCGCCCGCGTGGACGCTGCGACCGAACCGCCTGCGACGTGTTCCCCCACGCTCGACGCTGCGGCGAAAGCCCTTGCTGACGGGCAATTCGACGCGGCTGCCAATAGCTTCGAGACCGTTGCGAAAGACGCGGCGGTCCTGCCCTTCGTGCGGGGTCTGGCTCTGCTCGGTCTGGCCGACACCGCTGTTGCTCGGAGGGATTCCGCCGGCGCTGTCGCGGCGTGGCGACGCGCTGCCGCCGACGCGACAGTGCCCCCGTTCTTCCGGGACACCGCCCAGAGGTGCCTCGCGGAAGCGGAGCGTCGAAAACGGGGCTTGCCCGGTCGAGATCCTGCCGCCTACCGCGTGCAGTTGCCGATGCTACCGGAGCCTGCGGTCGTGTTCCATGTCGCCCCGGCGGGCACCGATGACGGGGACGGCTCCAAGACCAGGCCATTCGGCAGTGTCGAGAAGGCACGGGACGCCGTGCGGGCGTTGAGGGAATCCCAGGGAGGCAAACTTCCCAGAGGCGGTGTGAAGATCGTGATTGCCGGCGGCTCCTATCTTGTCGAGCGTCCGCTGGCGCTTGCTTCCGGAGACTCGGGGACGAAGGACTCGCCTGTAGTCTACATGGCCGAAACCGGCCAGACGCCCGTCTTCCATGGCGCCGTGCGAGTCACCGGCTGGAAACCTGTCGCCGACTCGAAACAGCGGGACAGGCTCGATCCCTCCGTTCGCGGCCGCGTTCTGGAGGCCGATCTGAAGGCACTCGGCGTTACAGATCTTGGCGACGCGACGGCGCTGCGTCGTCGGCCGGAACTGTTCGTCGGTGGCGTCCCGCAGACACTCGCCCGCTGGCCGAACGAGGGCTTCGTCAAGACCGGCGAGATCCTGGGCACGGACACCTTCACCCAGTGGGGCTCGATCCAGGGCTGCAAGGACGGCAAGTTCCACTATGTCGAAGACCGGCCCAGTCGCTGGCTGGACGAGCAGGACGTTCGCCTGTACGGCTATTGGTTCTGGGACTGGTACGAGGAGTACCAGAAGGTGGCTTCGATCGATGCGAACCAGAAGGTCTTCACGTTGTCCCCTCCGTACTCGAACTACGGGTATCGCAAGGACCAGCGATACCATGCGGTCAACGTGTTCCGCGAGATCGACGCGCCGGGCGAGTGGTATCTGGACCGCGCCACGAGCAAGGTCTACTGGCTGCCGCCGGAAGGTGTCGATCTGTCGAAGGCCGACACGGTTCTGAGTGTGTTCGACCGGCCCTTCGTGACGATGGACAACGTCGAGCATGTGACGCTGCTCGGATTGACGTTCCAGGATGGGCGGGGCGATGCGATCCACATTCGCGGCGGGTCCGATTGCCTGGTGGCGGGCTGCATGATGCGGCGATTCGGCGGCGACGCGATCGTCGTCGAAGGCGGGCAGCGTCACGGTATCTTCGGCTGCACGATGCACACCCTCGGATGCGGCGGGGCCCAGGTCGCCGGCGGCGACCGCAAGACCCTGACGCGAGGGGAGAACTTCGTCGAGAACTGCACGGTCTTCGACATCTCTCGCATCAAGCGGACGTACACGCCCGCCGTCCATTTCGACGGGTGCGGCAATCGGATCGCCCACAACCTCTTCGAGCGAATGCCGTCTTCCGCCATGCGGATCGAGGGCAACGATCACCTCATCGAGCTGAACGTCATCCGCAACGTGGTCCAGGAATCCGACGACCAGGGCGGCATCGACATGTTCGGCAATCCGCTCTATCGCGGCGTCTTGATTCGCTGGAACCGATGGAGCGACATCGTCGGCGGGACGCACTGCGGCGCCGCAGGCATCCGCCTGGACGACATGATCTCGGGCATCGTTCTGCACGGCAATTTCTTCGAATGCTGCGGCGCGGCGCTCTTCGGCGGCGTCCAAATCCACGGCGGCAAGGAGAATCTCGTGGACGGCAACGTCTTCGTCGATTGTCACGCGGGGATCAGCTTCTCCCGCTGGGGCGAGAAACGCTGGCTCGAATCCATCGAGCGATTCCTGCAGCAGGCGGGCGAGCCTCCCTATTCGACCCGTTATCCGGCCCTCGCCAACCTCAAGACCGATGCCGACGTGAACTTCATCAGCCGCAACGTGTTTGCCCATTGTGACGCGATCTTCCTGCGCGACGGCGGCGTCCAGAAGTCGGTTCTCAACACAGTGACGGACCGGTCCATCGATCCTCGCGGCGATCCGCAGATGAGTGCGATTCTCGCATCGCCCCTCCCGCTCGATGAAGTGGGACCCTACGAGCATCCGTGGCGATGTGCCGACGTCCGATAGACAGACTACGACAAGGGGCAATTGTCTGTAGTGCCGGCGGGAAGCGCGTCTTTCCACCGGCTGGAGGGCCTGCCCCGGGCCCAGTGCCTTTGCCCGTCCGCGTGAGAGGTTCCCCTCTTCGTCCTACTCAGTTCGAGCATCCCCGACTACGCCTATCGGGACGTGCACTGTCAACAATGTCTCGCGAGACAGTTTCCTTTCCAGTTCCGTGACGATGGTCTCCAGTTCCACCTTCGTATTCGCTTGGAGCCCCAGACATCTCGCCACGCCCGCGGCATCTGTGCTCAGACGCGTGTGAAGGTGAAGCGTGAACTCTGGTCCGGACTCCTCCATCGTGTACGAATGGATGTGCATCGAGTCACCGATCCACACGTCCTTGATGTGGCCGAAATCGAACTGGTCGCGAAGGTAGTCCAGTAGGCAATCCTGAATCACCAGGACACACCGTTTGCCGAGGTGTTCAAGCGTATCTACTTTGTGGTGCAGTTGAACGAGGATTGTCTTGGCTGTCATCTTCCAATTCATGCCAAACGATTTCGAGGAGGTCTTGTCCCTCGGAGATACCGAAAGACCCAATATGTCCAGGAGCCGCTGGCGTTCCGGCCACACTGTTCCGGTGGTATCCAACGTCTGGAACTCGATCGCTGCGAAGTCCTTCACTTTTCCCCTCTTGGCGGACACGAGAAAGTAATCGACACTGCCGCCGGGAATCGAGACCTCGGGGATGACATGTAGCTCGTTCCCGGGATCGTGCAGGGTCAGGAGGTGGAGGCAATCCGTGAAGACTTGGCGGCGTTCAAGCAGCCGATTGGGGCATATTATGATGTTCCAATTGTCTGTGCCATACCGAACGGAGCATGTCCCAATCGACACGCCCGGCCTGCTTTTTCGAACCTTGAAGCACTTCCTGTCCGAGAACGGATACCGCTGATGGGTGACAATGTCTCTCCAGTCATGGCGCACACGTACGGATCTGCCAAAGAGTTCAAGGACTTTGTTGGTCTCGATGTCTATCATGCGTCTGATCCCTGGGGTTACAGAAGGAAGTTGGCGCAGCGTTCCTCTGCTGTCTTGATGTACTCCTCGGCGACGTCAATGCCTATGGATTTGCGTCCGGCGTGGAATGCCACGAGGTTTGTAGTGCCGGTCCCGCAGAACGGATCGAGGACGATCCCTCGCTCTGGACACGTAGTGTGCAGCGGAATCTTGCAGAGGTCTTCAGGATACGGTGCAAAGTGAGACTCCCGGTTCTGGGTGTCTTCCGGGAGGATGTCCCAGACATCACTTGGCTTACTCCCATTCGGATGGTACTTAAGGAAATAGAAGCCTCGATCTCGCAGTTCCTTGGCTCTGCCGGATACACGCTCGGAGTCGGAATGCGTTGTTCGCTGCTGGCCTCGAATAATCATGCGGAAGTCTGCCAGTCTTCCTTCAACGACCTCCTGAAGCATGGCCTCCAATGCCACAAATGCGCGTTGTTTTTCGTCGTCTGACAGGTGGGTCGAAAGCTCAATCTGGCGCTTGTAGCGGACGCCACTGACGCCAGTGGCCGAAACGACCGCCCCATTGACAATCTTGCTGGTCTTCGGATTCGATCGAACGGCGTCTGCGTTGTAGAAGTACTCCCGCTGTTTGACGAGGTGAAACACGTACTCGTGGACATTCCGCAGTTTGTCCTTGCTGTTGTCCGGCGCGCCTTTCACCTTGTTCCAGATCACATCGTTGCGGATGAGCCATCCTTGACGGTCGGCGAGTTCCAGGGCCACGCGCCACGGTATACCCAACAAACGTTTCTCTTCATAAGTGTCGCCGATGTTCAGCCAGAAGGAGCCAGTGTTCTTCAGGACACGTTGCACCTCTGCACAGATCGTCGCTAGGTTTGTCACATACTCTCGGAAGTCATCCTCCAGACCAATCCCCGTCACCGCATATTGCCGTTGCCTCCAATAAGGCGGGCTCGTCATACAGCAGTCAATACAGGACGACGGGAACTCGCGGAGAACGTGGATCGCATCGCCGCAGAGAAAGAGAGGCCGACAGTGCCTGCCTTCAAGATAGCCTTGAATCTCGTCACGCACAGATTGACCGCAAACAGATTCGGTCATCGTTTCTCCTCGTGTTCACGCATACGCCGATGCACACTTACTCGCGCTGCCATCGCAAATCATCAGTATACTCCTGTCTGCCTTGGTTATCAAGAGGCACAGACTCAAGGGGTGTATGGACGCAATCAGTCAATCCTACTGAGACCGCGGAAGAACTCGTGCCAATACACAGAGTCCCGCACCTTGTCTGCGTCGGTGTAGCCCTTGTTCTCGACGGCGAAGACACCGAGCACGTTATGACCGCGAACCGATTATCTCCCGTCCGCCCATGTAGGGTCGCAGGACCTGCGGGATCGTGATTGAGCCGTCGGCGTTCTGGTACATCTCCATCAGGGGGATCAGGACCCGCGGCGAGGCGATCACCGTGTTGTTCAGCGTGTGGCAGTAGAGGTTCTTCTTGGTCTTGGCGTCCTTGTAGCGGAGGTTCATCCGCCGGGCCTGGAACTCGTGGAACTTGCTGGCGCTGTGCGTCTCCGAGTAGCTCTTTCGCGAGGGCATCCAGGCTTCGATGTCGTACTTCTTGGCTTGGCCGCGACCGAGGTCGCCCGTGCAGACGACCACGACGCGGTAGGGCAGCCCGAGGGCCTTCATCACGCCCTCCGAGTTGGCCAGGATCTCCGCGTGGTACTTGTTGCTCTCTTCGACGTCGTTGCGGCAAACCACGACCTGCTCGACCTTGTCGAACTGGTGAATGCGATACAGTCCGTAGGTGTCCTTGCCGGCGGCTCCGGCCTCCCGCCGGAAGCAGCTCGACAGGCCCACGGTCTTCAGCGGCAGCTCCTCCTCCTGGAGGATCTCGCCCATCCGGTAGGCGGTCAGCGGGACCTCCGCGGTCCCGACCAGGTTCAGCTCGTCCCGTTCCATGCGGTAGGTCTGCTCTTCGGAACCGGGGTAGTAACCGGTGCCTCGCATGGCTTCGTCTCGCATCAGGAGCGGGACCGCCATGGGGGTGTACCCTCGCTGGACCATGAAATCGACCGCGAACCGCAGGACGGCCCAGTGCAGCAGGGCGCCGTCGCCCTTGAGGAAGTAGTTGCGAGTGCCCGCCAGGCGGACGCCTCGCTCAATGTCGATCATGTTCAACGCGGCGCCCAGTTGGACATGGTCCTTGGGCTCGAAGCCAAAGGATCGGACCTCGCCTTCCCGGCGGACCTCGACGTTCTCGGTGTCGTCCTTGCCGACGGGGACGTCGGGATCGGCCGGCTGAGGCACCTCCAGCAGCAAGGCGTCAAACTGAGGCTGCAGCGTCTTGACTTCCTGTTCCAGTTGATCCTCTTGTGGTTTCAGACCCGCCAGAAGCCCCAGGGCGGCCTCCTTCTCCGAGCCCGACAGCTTCGCGATCGATTTGCCCACCCGGTTCTTCTCGGTCGCGATGTCCTGCAGACGGGTCTTGATGTCCCTGAGCCGGCCGTCGATTTCGAGAAGCCTGGGGATGTCGGCGTCGATTCGCTTGTTCCTGGCTGCCTGGATGTAGAGATCGGGGTTGTCTCGGATTTGCTTGATGTCGATCATAACCGCTGCCTCGCAAAGGAAGGACGCGCAGGACCGACTGGACCTGCGGACGCTATCTCGAACCCTCAGTGTATCGTTTCAGGATCACGACGTTGTTCTGCCCGCCGAAGCCGAAGGATTCCTTCATCACGACGTTGACGGGCATCTTCCGCGGCGTGTTGGGCACGTAATCCAGGTCCAGCTTGGGATCAGGATCGTGCAGGTTGATCGTTGCCGGCACGATTCCGTCCCGGATCGCCAGGACGCACGTAATCAGCTCCGCGGCGCCCGCGGCCCCGATCAGGTGGCCCATCATGCTCTTGACGCTGCTGGCGGGGACCTGCCTGGCCCGCTCCTGGAACACCGTCTTGATGGCCAGTGTCTCGATGGCGTCGTTCTCCGACGTGCTGGTCCCGTGGGTGCTGATGTAGTCGATGTCCCCAGGCGTTAGCTTGGCATCCACCAGTGCCGCACGCATCGCCTGGACCGCGCCACGACCCTCTTCGTGCATGTCGGTGACGCGGAAGGCGTCGGAACTACTGCCATAGCCGACCAGCTCCGCGAGAATCGGGATTCCGCGTTTCCGGGCGCTGGCGAGCGACTCGAGGATCAAGATGGCGGCGCCTTCGCCAATGACGAATCCGTCCCGGCTGGCGGTGAAGGGACGCGACGCGGTCTCGGGACTGTCGTTTCGACGCGACAGGGCGGTCAACAAATTGAACCCGGCCAGCCCGAGCGGGTGAATCATCGAATGAGCGCCACCGGCGATCACGATGTCCGCGCCGCCATGGCGAATGAGCATCATGGCTTCGCCGACTGCCTGGGTACTGGCGGCGCAGGCGGTCAGACAGCTTCGGACCGGCCCGCGAGCCCCCGTGAGCACGGCGACGTGGGAAACCGCCATATTGGGTTCCTGTTCGAGTTCCCGCGTGGCGCTCATGTTGGCGAGGGCGAATCGCGCCGTCTGCGGCCACTCGATCTGCTGTCGCTCCGCGTCCCACCCGGCGACGATGCACCCGAAGAACGCATCGTTGTCGAATGAGCCTTCGCCTGCGCCGAGATAGACCCCCAGGCGGGTGCGGTCGATGCCATCGGCAGGCTGGGAGGTCTCGACGTCGATGCCCGCCTGCCTGCATGCCTGCACCGCGGCGCCGACGGCGAATCCCGAGCCTCGACTGCACCCGGCGTGCGGTTCCGGATGGCGGAGGCAGTCGCGGAGATCGTAACCTCGGACTTCCGCGTCGAACGTCGTGGGGAACGTCGAAGCGTCGAAGATCGTCGTCTTGCCGGCGCCGCTGCGTCCGGTCAGAACGCCGGCCCACATGGCGTCCACATCGTTCCCCAGCGGGCAAACGATGCCCATTCCCGTAATGACGACGCGTTCTTGTGTCTCCATGGTCTTCATTCAGCTCGTCGCGTCTCCCTGGACAGCCGTGAGCACGACCGCGGCTGTCTGCCCACCGGGCGTGTAGCTGCAACACAGGACGTTGCGAAGTCTGCCTTCCCGTCGTTGTGTCGAAATGTTCAGATGGCAGCCGGTCGCGGGTTTTGTGAAGTTCCTTGCCGGCGGGACGATGCCGCACTCCATGGCCCGGACCGCCGCGATGATGTCCAGGGCGCCCGCCGCAGCCCCGGCGGTGCCCATCATGCTCTTCGTGGGCCAGGCCGGGATGCGATGGATCGCCGATCCCAGGGCCGCATCGAGCCCCCTGGCTTCGGCCAGATCGTCGTGCAGGACGCCCGTTCCGTGGGGAACGATCAGGTCCAGATCGTTCGGGCCGATGCCTGCGTCGGCCATGGCCTTCTCGACCGCGACGCGAATCCCTTGGCCGTCCGGCTCCAGGCTCTTGTACTCCGGATGGAGACTGTGGCTCTGACCGATGCCTGCGATCTCGCCCAGGACCTTGGTGCCTCGCGCACGGGCATGGTCAAGCGTCTCCAGGACGAGGATTCCCGCCCCTTCACCGACAACCAGGCCGGCGGCGTCGGCGTCGAAAGGCCGGCACGCCCGCTCCGGCGCGTCGTTGCTGTTGGTCACCGCTCGTTTGAGCAGTTCCTGGCGGACGAGCATCATAAGGTTGACCTTGGCCTCCGCAGCGCCCGCCAGGGCGATGTCGGCGCCGCCGCGAGCGAGGATCTGGGCGGCCTCTCCGATGGCCAGGGCGGCCGCGGCCTCCGCGCAGGTGATCGTATTGCTCGGACCCTGAATGTCGTGGATGATCCCGATGTGGCAGGCGAGCATGTTGGGCAGATACTTGAGCAGCCACAGCGGAGTGATGTGCGAGAGTCCGTCCTTGCCCCACTTGCGGACATCGAAACGCCCGTCGGTCGTACTGACAGCGATGGCCGGTCCCAGCTCCGCGAGGTCGCAACTGATCATCCCGGCGCCCAGAGTGATCGCGACCCGGGTGGGATCGACGTTCACGCGTTCCGGGTCGATCCCCTTGGTGACCAGTCCGCTGGAGGCGACTGCCTCCCGGGCGGCCACGACGGCCAGCTCGATGTCCCGGCACATGAGCTTGACGGCCTTTCGGATGGCCTTGGGGACATGGTCCTGGACACGGTAGGGGGGAACCTCGCCGGCGATCTGACACGCGAACCCTGTCGGGTCGATGGCTTTGATTCGAGCGATGCCGCACCGTCCTGTCGACAGCCCGGCCCACATCTCCTCGACGGTCAGTCCCAGGGGACCGACCGTTCCGAGCCCCGTGATGACAACGCGCGCTGCGGTCATGCTCCGGACTCCGTGGGCCGCGGTTCGGTGCTGGCGTGATTCGACGCCACATCCTGGAGCAGCGCGGTGAACAGCCCGGTGAATACGAAGTTGTCCTTGGGGAACTTCTTGCCGGCCAGGTTCTGATCCACGTGGCTGAACATCAGGTCGATCTCGGCGATCAGTTGCTCCGACCGCGTGATCCGTCCCGTCGTGCCGGCCGCTTCCGGAGCGATGGTCTCCATCCGCGCCTCGATGCGGATGCTGTCGCCGGGCAGGACGCAGTCATGGAAGACCGCCTTGCTGATCTTCGCCAGGACGACCTTCTCCTGGAAGTTGCGGGCCTGCCCCACGAGGATGCCTGCGGTCTGCGCCATCGCTTCGATCATCAGGCACTCCGGCATGACAGGGTGGCCGGGGAAATGGTCGTGCAGGTGTTCTTCCGCCAGGGAAACGTTCTTGACGGACACCGCCCGCCGACCGCTTTCGAATTCAACGAACTTGTCGATCCAGATCCAACGCATGGGAATTCGCATGAAGGTCAATGGCAGGACAGACACGATCCTGCCTCGCGGCATCGGCGGTCTGTGCCTGGGGTTACGCCGGGTTCAGACGGCCGTCCACGTAGTTGACGATGGCGTTGACCGTGAACAGGTCCGCCAGCTTGTTGATGTCGGGATTCTTCTCGAACTCGGTCAGGTCCGTGTGCGGCACTTTCGCCCGGAGCTCGGCCAGTCCTTGCGCCGTCAACTTCCCGTTGCTGACCAGTTCCGGATTGTTCAACAGGCTCTCGACCGGAAACAGCTCCTCTCGCGGCACCTTGATGCCGAATGCCTTCTCCAGGCGAAACACGATGTCCAGGAAGTCGATGCTCTCGGCGCCGAGATCGCCCATCAGCGTCGCATCCGCTGTAACTTCTTCTTCGTCCGCCCCGAGGGCGTCGACGAGAACCTCCTGCACCTTCTGGAATATCACATCCCGACTCATGGCCATGGTTGCTGCTACCTCCTTGGAAACTCTTCGTTCAGGTCTGTTGCGCCAACAGACCGTATCGATTCTTCATTGCCTGGATCACCTGCGCGTCCGTGGCGGCCAGCGTGGGATGCCGATCCGACAGATTGAAGTGCCTCAGGCCGAAGCGTCCCTCGACGATCTTCTCGCCGTCGGCGACGCCGCACCCGCTGAAACTGCTCACGTTCTCCTCGATGGTCCGGGCCTGCACGGTGTACTCGATTCGCGATCCCGGCGCCAGGAAGCTCTTGTACTTGATGTTCCGCGCCTCCTGCAACAGGATCATGCTGTGGGCGAACTTCTCCGTCGTGCGAACCAGCCAGCTTGCCGATTCCACGAGTCCCTGCAACAGGAGCACGCCTGGCAGCACGGGGAACGTGGGGAAATGATCCCCCAGGTACTCCTCGGCCAGCGATACGCACTTCACTGCAGTCAGCGTCTTGCCTTCTTCCAGCGAAACGATCTTGTCTATCAGTATGAACTTCATGTATGCCGGAGCCATCCTATGTAAACGGGGGTCATTGTAGTGGCTCCGAACTGTTTTTCCACTGTTTTTTCGTTTTTTGCACGGTGCGACCGTCTCCGGGGAGCGCACGCGGTTGAAAACGGGCCTCTGGCCGCTATACTGACGCCCATGAAGATCCGCAGTGCACGAATCCCGGATGCCAAGGCCATTTGCTCGCTCATCAACTACTATGCCGAGCATGACAAGATGCTCTTTCGCTCTCTGGCGGAGGTCTATGAGAACCTCCAGACCTTTCTTGTGGCCGAGAAGGGTGGCAAGCTGGTCGGCTGTTGCGCCCTGGAGGTGGTCTGGTCGGACCTGGCTGAAGTCAAGTCGCTCGCGGTCGGGCCCGAGAGTCGAGGCTCGGGCGTCGGTACGGCGCTGGTCTCTGCGGCTGTCGAGCAGGCGCGTCAACTTGGGGTGCCCAGGGCCTTTGCGCTGACCTTGGAGCCGAAGTTCTTCGAGCGAGTGGGGTTCCGCGTCGTGAAGAAGGAGGAACTGCCCATGAAGGTCTGGAGCGACTGCGCACGGTGTCCAAAACAGGATGAGTGTGACGAGATCGCCATGGTCCAGGACTTGAATGTCCCTGCGTCCCCTGGGGAGATCTAACAGACAGGCAGTGAGATCCTGCGGTCCCCGCTCAGGCGATTTGTCTGCGCTGGAACAGCGCCACGGCCACAGCGAGAATCCCGACCGTGTAGCACAGGGCATACGATGCGCCGATCAGAAGATATCGGAAGGGCACTGCATTGCCTTCGTAGATGGCGTCGCTGATCCAGAACACCTGGAGGTTGGGAATGAGGAACCGGCCCGCTTGTGCCCACAGATGGGTATCGGCGAACCGCCCGAATGCGTAGTCGCTGATCAGGCCCAGCAGGAACACGCCGATGCAGGCGGAGAGGGTCACGATGGCGTTGAACCGGGCGGAGATGGCCACGGCGATCGCCGCGATGACCACGGCGGCCAGGAACAGCAGGATGGCAGCGTAGATATCGAATCGCTGGATGCCGTTTTTGGCCGGGTCGAACTGCCAGTCCCTGTCGATGAGAGCCAGGAACACCATGGCCAGCGAAGCGAGGATCGCCGCGACCACCACGGCGGTGGAGGAGAACTTCCAGTCGTAGGCGTAGTTGAAGAATGCACTGAGCAGGATGGTCACGACCGCCACGATGCCCGCCGATGCGATCACGGTCCAGTCGTGAGTGTCCGAGGCGGTCTCCAGGACGCCGTGTCGGATCGTCATCAGCAAGGCGATCGTACACAGGTAGTGTGCCAGTGCGACAGCTCCGATCACACCCAGGAACTTGGCCAGGACGAAGATCGGACGTTGGACGGGTTTGGTCAGCACCGTCAGGATGGTCTTGTTCTCCATCTCGATGGAGACAGCCCCTGAGGCCGAGAAGATTGCTACGAACAAGCTTGTCAGAAAGAGCGTAGAAAGCCCGATTTCACGCAGCAGTTTGTTGTCATCGTCCATTGTGTACATGGCCAGCGACGGGCTGATGACGAACAACAGCACAGCGGCTGCCAGGATGACGGCGTATACGGGTTGTCGCAGGGTTTCTACGAAGGTGTTTTTCGCGATTGTCATCAGTTTGTACATCATTCACCCGAGATTCTGCCGGCCTCTGGACCGTTGCCGCTGACGCAAGACTGCGATGGACGGATTTTTCACGATTGTCACTACACGAAAGTCCTGTTGGGTGTTATAGTGCCGGGCTTCCTGTTTGTAAAGGATCTGGGCCCGTAGTGGTTAATACTGGATGTGCGGGTTTTTAGTTCGCAGCTTGGAGCTTGATCACCAATGACAGTATCGTCGAAACGCCCCGAGCAGGTCGCCTGGGTGGCCTTGGTTCTGAGCTTGGTCTTCTTCGGCATCGCGTTCTTCCTGGGGCGCTGGAGCGGGTTCCACGCCGTGTCCGCCGTGGGCTGGCAATCGCTCGCCGCGGGGTTCATCTGGCTGGTCCTGGCCATCCAGTTCCATCAGCGGAGTCTGGCCGAGCAGGAAAAGCTCGACATGGCGCAGTTGGCCAGGGAGAAGAGCACCGCAACGATCTTTCAGAAGGGGGAGACCGCGGCGCTGCTGGCGGCCGCCCAGCGACGCGTGGACGTCCTCGAGAAGTGGTTCATCCCCATCTTCGCCGCCCTGATCGCAGTTTATGAAGTCGGGATAGGGATCTACCTGTTCAAGAGTATTCCGTCCGGCGCGAATGTGCAGACCCAGCAACCCCTGGTTTGCGCCATCGTCGCGACAGGGATTGCCTTCGTCAGTTTCCTCCTGTCGCGGTATGCAACGGGGATGTCCGCCGAACCTCGGTGGAAGCCGCTGCGGGCGGGGGGGAGCTTCTTCCTCAGCGTGGCCGTGATGTGCTTCGCCCTGGCGATCGCGCTGGCCGTGGTGCATTTTCACATCTGGTCGTTGGTGACGGTCATCAATTACGTGATTCCCATCCTTCTGGTCGTGCAGGGCATCGAGACGGCCCTGAACATCGTCCTGGATGTCTATCGGCCGCGGCTTCAGGGCCAGTACAGCCGGGCGGCATTCGACAGCCGGCTGCTGGGCATCATCAACGAGCCCGGCGGGATCTTCCGCAGCGTTGCAGCCGCCGTGGATTACCAGTTCGGGTTCCAGATCTCGCAGACCTGGTTCTACAAGCTTCTGGAGAAGGCGATCGTGCCGTTGATTCTCTTTTCCGCTGCGACCCTCTACCTGGCCAGTTCCATCGTGGTGGTCGGTCCCAATGAAGAAGGGATCGTCGAGCGATTCGGCAAGCCGACGACGGTGGATGGGCAGGTTCGTCACATCGGTCCCGGCCTGCACCTCAAGCTGCCCTGGCCCATGGACATCGCCTATATGCATCCGACGAAGCAGGTCATGGATCTGCATATCGGATACGTGCCCAGGGTCGATCCCAACGGCACGGTTATCCAGGAGATGAGACTCCTGTGGGGGCAGACGCACTACGAGAAGGAGCACGATCTGCTGGTGGCCGCCGACTACACGCCTGCGGATGTCGGCGAGACCCTGGCGGAAGGGGCCGTGCCGGTCAGTTTGGTCAAGACGAACATGCCGGTGCAGTACCGGATCAAGGACCTCCGCGCCTACATATACAACCACAGCGATCCGCCCAAGCTCCTGGAGGACATCTGCTATCGCGAACTGGTCCGCTTGGCCTCCAGCGCCAACGTGGAGGTCGGGGGCGCCCACGGCGACAGTGCCGACAACCTCTTCGGCGCCGGGCGGGCCACGGCCAAGGACATACTCACGCGCCGGATTCAGCAGGCTGCCGATGAGCAAGGCCTGGGCATCGAGGTGGTGTTCGTCGGATTGCAGGGCATCCATCCGCCGCCGGAGGTGGCCCCGGACTACCAGGCGGTCGTTGGGGCCGTCCAGGCCAAGCAGGCCAAGGTGCTGGATGCCGAGGCGGAGCGCAACAGGACCCTCAGCACGCTGGCGGGTTCCGTATCGCGAGCGTCGAAGCTCGCTGAACTGGCCACCCGGTATCAGGAGGCGCAGCGAAGAGGGGCCTCGGACGAGATCAAGCAACTGGGCGAGCAGTTCGACACCGCGTTGCTCAACGAGGCCCGGGGCGACATTTTCCGCCGTCTGAGCGAGGCCCAGAGTTACCGGTTCGGGAAAGCCACCCTGGCGGAAGCTACGGGCAGGCAGTTTGCCGGCCAGCTTCAGGCCTACCGGGCGGCGCCCGAGATCTACAAGTGCGAGCAACGCGCCGTGGCCATGGAGGAGGCCCTGAAGGGTATCCGCAAGTACATCATGGCCACCGACGCGAACGATCGTCAAGTCATTATCATGGACCTGCAGGAGAAGCTCGATACAGATCTGTTGAGGCGCCTTTCCAGTGGACAGGAGAGCAGTGGACAATGAAGAACGTAGCGATTCCGATACTGATTGCCATAATTGCCATCGTGATGATCGTGTATCTCGTGACCTTCCAGGTCCGCGAGACCGAGTCAGGCTTTGTGACGCTGTTCGGCAAGCCGGTCCGTGAGGTCACGAAGCCCGGCCTGTACCTCAAATGGCCCACGCCGATCGAGCAGGTCCACAAGTTCGATTCGCGTCTGAGGGTCCTGGAGGCTGCGCAACTGGCGGAGACCACCACGCGGGGCAATGTCCCGATCATCGTCAACACCTATGTGGTCTGGCGGGTGGCCGAGCCCTTGAAATTCCTCAACGCGGTCAAGACGGAAGATAACGCGCAGAGCAAGCTCCGCAACCACATCAACGACACGCAGAACCGGATCATCGGGCAGCACTCGTTCGGCGAGTTCGTCAACAGCGATCCGACGAAGATCCAATTCGACAAGATCCAGCAGGAGATGCTCGATGACCTCAAGGGGCCGGTCCAGGCGGAGTACGGCATCGAGATCAAGACCCTGGGCATCAAGCAGCTCAAGGTCAGCGAGGACGTCACCAAGAAGGTGTTCGAGCGGATGAAAGCCGAGCGGCAGGGTCGTACGGACGCCATCACGTCGGAGGGCGAGGGAATGGCCATTCAGATCAGGGCGGACGCCAACCGGATGCGAGACGTGCTGCTGAACGCCGCAGAGGGCCGGGCCAAGGAGATTCGCGGACAGGGCGATGCCGATGCCGCCAGGTACTATGAGATGCTCGAGGCGGATCCGAGCCTGGCGATCTTCCTGGCGAATCTGGAAACGCTCAAAGTCATCTCCCCCCGTTCCACGGTCGTTATCCCGATGGATTCGGACCCCTACAGGCTGCTGAAGGAGATGCCGTCGCTGGGGACGGAAGGGTCGGCAAAATAGTCGCAAGATACGAATAGACTGGGCAAACAGCCATGGGACACGGACATCAGCACGGACATGATCACGGACACGACCATGCCGCCGAGCAGGGGCAAGGGGCACCCATCGAGCAGCTCGACGCGGCGGGCAAATCGCTTTCGGACGCGCTGCGGATCAGCTTCACGATTCTGAAGATCATCATGATCGTGCTGGTCGTGGCGTTCCTGGCGTCGGGTTTTCGGACGGTCGGTCCGGACGAGCGGGCGCTGGTCCTGCGGTTCGGAAAGATCCGCGGGATCGGCGACGAAGCGATCCTCGGGCCCGGGGCGCACTGGGTCTTCCCCTATCCGATCGACGAGATGGTGAAGATCCCCGCCGGGAAGAACATCAACCTGCCCGTGAACACGTTCTGGTTCAAGGAGACGCGAGAGGACGTCATGGGACAGGGTGTCAAGCCGCGGAATGTCCGGGCGGAGAAGCTCGATCCGCTGGTCGAAGGGTATTGCCTGACGCGGAACCAGGCGGCCGCCGGCTCAGCGCAGACCCCCGAGGCGCAGCTCGCCAGGGACACCGAGGGCAGCGACTACAACATCGTCCACACGAAGTGGCAGATCAACTACCAGATCAACAACGTGGATCAGTTCTTCCGCAACGTCCACGTGCGGGATGTCAAGCCGGGCGAGGTCTACTCGGACATCATGGTCGCGAGCATCACGCCGCTGCTTCGCAGCGTGGTGGACGATGCGATCGTGACGACGATGGTCCACTACACGATTGACGAGGCGATCCAGAGCGTCGATACGATCCCCCGCCGGGTTCAGCAGCTTGTCCAGGAGAAGCTGGACGCCTTGGAAAGCGGGATTCGCGTCGTGCAGATGCAGTTGGTCAGCACCACGTGGCCCATGCAGGTGGACGAGGCGTTCCAGGCGTTTGTCGAGGCTAGTCAGAAGAGTTCGCAGACGGTCACGCAGGCCAGGACGTATGCGGAGACGACCTTAAACAAGACCGCCGGCCATGTGGCGGAACCGCTGTGCAAGGCCCTGTTGGACCCCAACAGCGACCGGCAGCAGCGGGAGTTGCTGTGGGCCCAGGTCACCGGCGATGCCCAGGCGGCGATCTCCGAGGCCCAGGCCTATCAGACCAAGGTCGTTGAGGGCGCCCGGGCCAGCGCCAATTACCTGATGAGCATCCTGCCCGAGTACCGCAAGCGTCCTGCGCTGGTCGCACGCGAGCTGTACCTTGCGGCCATCCAGGAAGTCTTGACGAATGCCGACGAGAAGTTCATCTTCGACGCCTCGGAGAAGGCCGGGGATCGTGAATTCCGGATTCTGTTGAACCGGGACACGCGGTTGAAACCCAAGAGCAATCCGTAAAACGCATCGGGAGTTGACAGGCCGGGCGACGAGACCGAGGTCCGCCGTCACGATTCGCTGAGAGAACCGCACTATGGCGCATGAACATCTGCACTTGAAAGATCAGTTCGGAACCGAGCAGACCCGCGAGAAACAGTTCCGCGTGAGCCTGGCCCTGCTGGGCACACTGGCGGGCGGCGTTCTGCTCATCAACAGTTGGATCGGGAAGGCCTTCTACGCACCCGAGAGCTTCAATACGCAGTTGTTCGCGATGCTTGGCGCGCTGCTGCTCGGGGCCCCGATCGTCATCCACGCGATCGTGAGCCTGATCCACGGCGAGTCGCACATGGACGAGCTGGCGGCATTGGGCATCGTCGCGGCGTTCGCCGTCAGCGAGTATGTGGCCGCCGGTCTGATCGGCTTCTTCATGCTGCTCAGCGAGCTGGTCGAGACGCGGACCGCCCTCGGGGCGCGGGCCTCGATTGAATCACTCATCCGTCTGACGCCCACGAAGGCCAACCTGCTCGAACAGGACGGTAAGGAGCGGGAGGTCAAAGTCAGCGAGTTGCGCCCGGGCGACCGGATTCGCGTGCGCCCGGGCGACAACGTCCCGGCCGACGGCGAGGTCTACGACGGCTTGAGCTCCGTGAACGAAGCGACGATCACCGGCGAGTCCCTGCCGGTGGACAAGGTGCCGGGCATGCAGGTCTTCGCCGGCACGAACAATCTCACAGGTGTTCTCGACATCCGTGTGACCAAGGCGGGCAAGGACACGACGCTGGGGAAGGTCCAGACCCTGATCATGCAGGCGGAACACACCAAGATCCCGGCTATGCGGATCATCGACCGCTATATCTCCTGGTACGTGCCGACGATTCTGATGATCGCGTTCATTGCCTGGGTCTTCACGCGGAACATCAACCAGGCGATTACGATCCTCGTCATTTCCTGTCCCTGTGCGATCATTCTGGCGACCCCGACGGCCATGGTGGCCGCCATTTCGGCGGCGGCCCGTCTGGGCATCCTGGTGAAGAACGTCGCCTATCTCGAAGTAGCCGGGAAGATGACAGCCCTGGTGTTCGACAAGACAGGCACCGTGACGACCGGACGGCTCTACGTGACGAAGCTGACGCCCGCTGAGGGGGTCGAGCCGGGTGATCTGCTCGCGGAGGCGGCGGCCGCTGAGCAGATGAGCAAGCACCCCGCGGCCCGGGCCCTGCAGGAAGTGGCCAAAGAAGCGGGTCTGACCTTGCCTGCATCCGAGGGTTTCAGGGAAACACCGGGTAAGGGCGTCTCCGCGAAGATCAACTCGGCCCGCATTCTGGTGGGGCGCGATACGTTCCTGGCTGAGAACGGGATCGACACGAAGGGGGTGGCGGACCCCCGGCTGCACGAGGAGCAGGGGTTCAGCACGCTGTACGTCGCCAAGGACAACCGATGCATCGGCTGGATCGGCCTGCAGGACAAGACCCGACCCGAGGCGCAGCGAGCCATCGCGGAGCTGGTCGACATGGGCGTCAAACGCGTCACCATGCTCACCGGCGACCGCAGCGAGGTCGCCAACCGCGTCGCGGGCGAACTCGGCTGCACGGACTACAAGGCCCAGTGCCTGCCGCAGGACAAGCTGGCCGTCGTCGAGCAGATCAAGAAGGAGGGACATACCGTCGTCGTGGTCGGCGACGGGATCAACGACGCTCCGGCTCTGGCGGCCGGCGATCTGGGCATCGCGATGGGGGCCGCCGGCAGCGACGTCGCGATCAACTCCGCGTCCATCGCCCTGATGAACAACGATCTGCGGCGGATTCCGTTCCTCGTCGATGTGTCCCGCAAGACCCGTCGGGTGATCGCCCAGAATCTGGTTTTCGGGATTGTGTTCATCGTCCTGGGCATTTCCCTCTCGAAGTTCGTGCCGCCGGCGGTGGCGGCCTTCCTGCACTTCGCCAGTTCGCTGGTCGTCGTGTTCAACAGCGCGCGTCTCTTCCGCCAGGGTGAACAACTGGACGGGCCGCCGGTCGCGGCGCATCGCGAAGGGGAACCGCAATACGAACCGCAGATGGCATAAGGTTGTGACATGGATTACGCCATAGAGACCGTTGCACTGACGAAAGTCTTCTCCGACTGGTGGGGACGGGCCAAGGTCTATGCAGTGGACGACCTTAATCTGCAGATCCGTCCCAATGAGGTCTTCGGCCTGCTCGGCCCGAATGGCTCCGGCAAGACCACCACGATCAAGATGCTCCTGGGCCTGCTGCACCCGACGAGGGGGCACGCCCTGATCCTGGGCGGCGACGGGACTCATCCGAAGATCAGCGCCCGCGTCGGGTTTCTGCCCGAGGAGTCGTATCTGTACCGCTTTCTGAACGCCCGCGAGACGCTGGACTTCTACGGCCGGCTCTTCGGCCTCGATTCCAGGACGCGGGAAATGCGGACGGAGGCCCTGCTGGAGATGGTCGGTCTCAAGGCGGTGGCGAGCCGGCCCGTCGGGACGTATTCCAAGGGCATGGCCCGCCGGATCGGGCTGGCCCAGGCGCTCATCAACGATCCGGACCTGCTGATCCTCGACGAGCCGACGACGGGTCTCGACCCCATCGGCACGCGGCAGATCAAGGACCTGATTATGAAGCTGGCCGAGCGGGGCAAGACCGTCCTGCTGTGCAGCCACCTGCTGGCCGACGTCGAGGACGTCTGCGACCGGATCGCGATCCTCTACGGCGGCAAGGTCCAGGCGCACGGTCGCGTCAAGGACCTCCTCCAGAAGACGAACAAGCGACAGATCCTCACCAGCGCCATCAGCGACGGAACCGCCGACCGCATCCGCAGGATCCTCCAGGAGGAGCACGCGGACTGTGAGATCTCCTCGCCCATGGAGAGGCTCGAGACGTTCTTCATCAACACGGTCGTGGAGGCGCAACAGCAGGCGACGCCCACGAGCGGCGCGGTCAGCACGACGCAGATCGGCGAATTTCTCACTGCAGGGGCGCGGCAGGGCGACATTCTGGACAAGCTGGTCGCGGCCCCGGTGGTGGAGAGGGCGGAGGCCGGTCCGGTTCGGACGGAGAGGCCGCAGCCGCATGAAGCCGTCGTGCCCGAACCCAACAAGGATCTGCTCGCGAAGCTGACGCGATCGGCATCAAGTTCCAAAGTCGAGCCCGTTGGGCCGGGCAGGACGCAGCCGGCCGTGCCGACGCCCGAAACGACGGTCCATCAGGAACAGGTCAGGAAGAACATCCTCGACGAGCTGACCGGCAAGAAACACCCCGACGGCTCGACCGTCAAACCGTCCGAGGGGCCCGGGGAGGACGGCGGCCATGCGTAGGGTCTGGGCCGTTGCGACCAACACGATCCGGCAGGCGTTGCGCATGAAGGTGGCCGCCATCTTCATCGTGCTGCTGCTGGTGCTGCTGCCGGTCATGGGGTATACCGCCTCGGGCGACGGCACGCTCAAGGGCCGGCTCCAGACTTTCATCAGTTATGGCCTGTCGCTCACGGGCCTGCTGTTGAGCCTGCTGACCATCATTGCGTCGATCTACTCGGTCACGAGCGACATCGAGCACCGTCAGATCTACACCGTCGTGACCAAACCGATCCGTCGATACCAGTTGATTCTGGGCAAGCTCCTGGGCGTGATCGTGCTCAACGTCGCCTTGTTGACGCTTTTCTCGGGGATCATCTATGGCGTCGTCGTCCTCCTTCCGCGATTCGCCGGGGCGTCCGCGGAGGAACGGGTCCAGATCGACAACGAGTTCTTCACCGCGCGGGCGAGTCTCGTGCCGCCCCAGATCGATGTGAGTAAGGAAGTGAGGGAACTGTACGCGAAGCTCGAGGCCAACGATCAACTGGAGGCTGCGTATCCCAGGAGCAGTCGGGAGGAGATCCTGAAGTACCTGACGCAGCGGCTCCGCCTCGAAAGACGAGCTGCGACGATCGGGCAGGTGTTGATCTGGGAATTCAAGAACGTCCGCCCGAGCGATCCGAACAATCAGAGTCTGTTCATTCGCTTCAAGTACGATGTGTCGGTCACTCCGCCGGATGAGCAGGTGTACGGGAGCTGGCGCATCGGAGATCTGCGCGGCTGGCAGACCGGCACGTCGGTCGACACGCCGGTTTGGCCGGTGCTGCGCAAGGACCCTGTGCGGAAGTTCCGCGAGATCGAAGTCCCCGCCACCGCCGTTGCCAAGGACGGGTATCTGGCGGTCGGCTTCATGAACCCGACTCTGAACAACACGGTGGTCCTGTTCCCCGTCGATGACGGCCTGGAGGTGCTGTACAAGGCCGACTCCTTCCTGGCCAACTATGTCCGGGCGGTCTTGTTGATCTTGTTTCGACTCGTGTTCCTGGCATGCTTGGGCGTGATGGCGGCGAGCTTCCTGTCGTTTCCCGTGGCGATTCTATTTTGTCTGGCGGTCTTCGTCACGGGCGCCGCGAGCGGAGGAATCATCGAGTCCTTCGGGTACATGAGCAGGAACGTCGGGCTGGTCTACCAGTACACGATCCAGGCTGTGATTCAGCTTCTGCCACAGTTTGACAAGATGAACCCGGCGCAGTTCCTGGTGCCCGCGCGTCTGATCTCGTGGGGGCTCCTCGGGCGGGTGGCGCTAGGACTGCTGTGTCTAAGGGCGGCCCTCGTGCTGGTTCTGGGTCTGATCATATTCAGCTTCCGGGAATTGGCGAAGGTCGTGATATAAGAACGATGGATGGGAGCCCGGCCTCTGGCGGGGCTCGACAATGGATAATGCGTACGCGTGATCTCCTCATCTTGTTGGTTTGTGCCCTGGTAGCGGCGGCTTCGCTGTTTGCGGCGGGGTCGCAGCTCGACTTCATCAACGGCCAGCGGGAGAAGATGAAGCTCACCATCAATCCCGCGCTGGAGAATGCGCCGCCGTCCCTGGCGTTCGCCACGGTGGCGATGGGGGCCTTCCGCGGCCTGATCGTGGACATCCTCTGGATGCGGGCCGACAAACTCAAGGAGGAAGGGCAGTTCTTCGATGCCCTGCAGCTCGCCAAATGGATCACGACGCTACAGCCGCGATTCGGGGCCGTGTGGGAGTTCCACGCCTGGAACATGGCCTACAACATCTCCGTGACGATCCCGGCGACGCAGCCCGAACAGCGGTGGCGGTGGGTCAAGAACGGGTATGAGCTGTTACGGGACGAGGGCATCCCGCTCAATCCCAAGTCCATTCGACTGTACCGCGAGTTGGGTCGGATCTTCCAGCACAAGCTCGGCGGCATCTCCGACGATGCGCACGAGTACTACAAGCTTCAGTTCGCCGAGGAAATCGGGCCTCTGCTGGACTCCGCGGACAATGGTCTGGGCGCGAACGACAACAAGTATCTGGAAGCCTTGATCGCGGCGCCGAAAGAGTGGTCTAAGATCCGCAGCGATCCGAACCTGGCGTCGTTCCTCCAGGCGTTGCAGGCGGCCGATGAGGGTTTTGTCAGCGAGGCGACCTTCGTGTCGAGCTACCTCTCCTTGCGTCAGAATCCATCGCGGTTCAAGCTGGCGGCCGGGGAGGTCATCGAAGCGTATCGCGACACCATCGCTCTCAGAAAGTTCGATCTGTTCGCCAAGGCCTACCAGTTGCGGCACGTGTGGAAGATGGACCCGGCGCTGATGCTCCGGGTCGGCCTCCTGCACGGCCCCGTCGACTACAGCGATTCGAACGTGCGTCTTCCCATGGATTGGCGCCATCCGGACAGTCATGCCATCTACTGGGCCGTTAAGGCGCTGGACGTGGCGATCCAGGAAAAAGACCGCGAAATCTCGACGCACGAGGCCAATACGGACATGATCGTGCTGCACAGTCTCCAGAACCTCTTTCGCTATGGCAGGATTGTGATTACGCAGCGTCCGCCAGACCCGAACACGGGGGCCCCGGGCGGCAGGGATCTCTTCGTGAGTCCAGACCTGAGGTTCTTCGATTCCTACAATAGAACGACCCTGGCGGTGCTGGACAAGTACACGGATGACCGCGGGCGGCTCGAAGCACGGAGGAACGGCCATCGGAACATGCTCAAGAACGCCGCGTTGTCCTTCTATCAAGCGGGTCTGAGGGCCAAAGCCGAGAACATCCTGGAGCAACTGAGGGCGGGTTACCCCGACTACCCGGAATTCCAGGTCCCGCTCGATGAGTTTGCCATGAATCGGATCAGAGAGGAACTCGAAAGCATTGGCGTCCACGACGCGACCGAGCAGATCATGACGCTTCTGGTCAATGCCTACCGTCTGTTGGCCCTGCACGATGACAACGGGGCCGCAGGCAATGAGCAACTGGCCGAAGGGGTCTGGCAGATGTATTACAAAGAGTTCGGCGACACGGACAGGATTGCGTTGCCGGCCATGGAGAGGTTAAGATACCTCGCGCTGGGCCAGTTCCTTCAGAGCAATGCGTATCCGTTGTACATCCGCGAGGCCCTCTGGGAACGCATCCAGAGGGAACAGCCGGATCTTGTCCGGCAACTGGAGCAGGCCGCGAAGCAGTTGCAGCAGGAACTGGAACAACAGCAGAAGACAAAGACGGGAAAGTAAGCACGAACACCGAAGCTCGAAGCCCATTCGAGAATCCGAGTCGGTCGAGGCATCGTGGAGCAGGGTGGTTTCGGATTCGCCCGGTTCGGCTGTTCGTGCTTGTTTCATATTTCGATATTCGAGTTTTGAGCTTTTTCGAGCATGGATGAGGCACTTCTACAGCGTTTAACGCCGTCGCAGAGGCAGGCCGTATGCCATCGGGAGGGACCCCTGTTGGTTCTCGCGGGTCCCGGCAGCGGCAAGACCCGCGTCATTACCCATCGGATCGCGGCCCTGATCGACTCGGGCGTCAAGCCGTACAACATCTGCGCGATCACCTTCACGAACAAGGCGGCCGAGGAGATGCGCCAGCGGGCCGTTTCGCTCGGCGCTTCCGGCGGGGCCTGCATCAGCACGTTCCACTCCCTGTGCGTGCGGATTCTGCATCGCTATGCCGATGCGGCGGGCATCGGACGCAACTTCAGCATCTACGACGACGCCGACCAGACTCGCTGCGTGAAGCAGGCCCTCGCCGACTGCAGTCTCGATACGGCCGCGTTCCCCGCCGGGCGGATGCTCGAAGCGATCTCGACGCTCAAGAACAAGCTCGTCGATCCCGAGACCTTCAAGGAGCAGGCGGTCGATTACTTCACGCAAGCGCTGCTGAAGGTGTATACCCGGTATCAGAAGCTGCTGGCGGACCGCAACGGACTCGATTTCGACGACCTGCTGATGAAGGTGGCCCTGCTGCTGGAGAGGGATGCGACGGTCTGCGGGGAACTGGCGGACCGCTTCCGGTACCTGTTGATCGACGAGTATCAGGACACGAACCATGCCCAGTATCGGCTCGCCAAGGCGATTGCCGTACACCATCGGAATATCTGCGCCACCGGAGATCCGGACCAGTCGATCTATCGCTGGCGGGGCGCGGACATCCGCAACATCCTCGCGTTCGAGAAGGACTGGCCCGAGGCGGTGACCATCCGTCTGGAGGAGAACTTCCGCAGTGCGGCGTGCATTCTGCAGGCTGCCGACCGACTCATCGCCTGCAACAGGAACCGCAAACAGAAGAGCCTGATCCCGACTCGCACGCACAAGGGCGAGTTCTCCGTCCAGTGTCATCCGGACGAAGCGGCCGAGGCGGACGCGGTGGGACGCAAGGTCCGGCAGCTTCTCGCCTCCGGCGTCTCCGGACGCGACATTGCGGTTTTCTACCGAGTCAACTCGCTGAGCCGGGCCCTGGAGGAGGCGTTCATCCGTCATAAGACGCCGTACCAGGTCGTCCGGGGTGTCGAGTTCTACAATCGCAAGGAAATCCGCGACGTGCTCGCCTACCTGAAGGTCCTGGTGAACCCGGCCGACGAGATCTCGCTGCTGCGGATCATCAATACGCCCGCCCGCGGGATCGGCAAGGTCACCGTCGAGAAGGCACAGGACTACGCGGTTCGCAACGGAATCCCGCTGTTCGACGCCCTCAGAAACGCCGGCGGGATCGAGGGCCTGGGCGATGCCGTCAAGACCAAGCTGCTCGATTTCGTGCGGATGATGGAAGGCTTGGCGGCGCAGGTGGAGGGCAAGGTGGCTCCGCTGATGGAGGCGGTGTTCGACAAGTCGGGCCTGGAGCGGTCGTGCAAGGCCGCCGGCCCGGACGGCCAAACGGAAATCGAGAACATCGAGGAGCTGATCAGCACCGCCGCGGTCTACGACAAGCAGACGGAGAGCCCCTCGCTGGTGGACTACCTCCAGCAGATCGCGCTTTTCAGCGACGCCGACGCCTACGACAGTTCCGGCGAACGGGTCGCCCTGATGACCATGCACGCGGCCAAGGGGCTGGAATTCGAGCACGTCTTCATCATCGCCCTCGAACACGGCATCCTCCCCCACGAGCGGGCCAACGGCAGCCACGAGGACCTGGAGGAGGAGCGCCGGCTCTTCTTCGTGGGCATGACCCGGGCCAAGACGAATCTCTACGTCAGCTACGCCCAGTACCGAACGTTCCGAGGCCAGTACCTCCGGACGATCCCCTCCAAGTTCCTCTATGAGTTGGGCGCCGGCCTGATTCCCGAGCCGCTCGACCTGGATGACCCGCTCCCCCAACGGCAGCCGGAGCCGGTCCGCCGCGCCGCGCCCGCGTTGCGGAGCGAGAGCAAGCCGGCCCCCTATGTGCCGGGCGAGCTCGTCAAGCACAAGACCTTCGGCCTCGGTCGTGTCAAGAAGTTTGTGGATATGGGCGCCAACAGTGTGGTGACGATCAATTTCAATAGTGGACAGACGAAGTCGCTGCTGCTACAATACGCCGACCTCACGAAGATGTAGATCGAGGTCTATATCTGGGCCACTATTGAAGGGGATGGTCATGTCCGGACAGGTCAATCGCAGGGAATTCTTGCAGATCACAACAGGCGGCGTGGCGTATCTCGCGGGCGCAGGCGCTTTTGCGACGGGCGCGCGAGCGGCCGGGTCCCCGCTCGTCAGCCCCGGCTGCAGGAGAAGCAAAGTCAAGGTCGCCCGGGTCTACATGGGCACGAGCCAGGGACTGTGGCCCACGCCCAAGCTAAGCTTCCAGGACGAGATCCGCGTCTATGAGGCCCAGTTCGCCAAGTTGGGCGCCGAGATGGCGGACGTCGATTTCGTCGTCGATGAGATCGTGACCTCCGCGGAGGCGGTCGGTCGGATCAAGGCGAGACTTCAGGATGTGGACGGGATTCTCGTCATTCACCTGAGCATGGGGACCGGCGCCATCCTCAGCGAGATCCTGGGCGTCGGCAAGCCGACCGCGGTGTTTGCGCTGCCCTATTCCGGGCATGAGTGGGTGGGCTTCGGAGGCCTTCAGAAGCAGCCGATTGGAGCGAAGCTGGAGTGCTTCCTGACGAGCGACTACTCCCAGCTTGCCGCCGCGATCCGTCCTTTCCGGGCGATTCACCACGCTCGGGAGGCCAAGATCCTCAACGTGACGACCCGGTCCTTCCAGGACTACGCGGACCTGATGAAGGCCAAGTTCGGCACGGAAATGAAACAGGTCGATCTGGACACCGTGGTCAGAGCGTACGAGGCCATCGACAACACGGACGCGGAAGCGGAGACCGAGCGGTGGATGAAGGGCGCCCGGGAGGTGGTCGAGCCGTCTCGCAAGGAGGTGTTCAAGTCGTGCAAGCTGGCGCTGGCCTTCGAGAACATGCTGGCGGAGGAGAACGCCACGGTGTTGACGGTCGATTGTTACGGCACGATGTGGGACAAGACGATCAAGCTGCCGGCCTATCCGTGCATTGGGTTCTGCCGGCTCAACGACATGGGCCTGGGCGGAATCTGCGAATCGGACCTGCGATCGGCCATGACGCACATCATTCTGCAAGGTCTGACGGGCCGGCCCGGCTTCATCAGCGATCCGACGGTCGATGAATCGAAGGGCAGCATCATCCTGGCGCACTGCCTGGGTTCGAGCAGGATGGACGGGCCCAACGGCCCGCAGGCGCCGTACAAGATCCGCACGGTGATGGAGCGTCAGGAGGGGGTCACGCCGCAGATCGAGATGCGGGTCGGACAGCCGGTCACCCAGGCGATTCTCGTCGGCGCCGATACGATGCTTTGCTTCACCGGTCAGATCATCGATGCCCCGGTCGGGGTTGAGCATGACAGAGGCTGTCGGACCAAGATCACCGTAAAGGTGGATGGCGATATCACCACGCTCTGGAAGAACTGGTCGCAGGGTCTGCACCGCCAGACTGTCTATGGCGATATCCGCAAGGAACTGGGCCAGTTCTGCCGGTATACCGGGATCAAGCTGATCGACGAGGCGGCCCCGGCGCAGGCCTGAGTGCCCCTTTGTGGACGGTTTGTAGTGACGCCGTGAGGCGTTCTCTTCCAGGTCTTTGAAAGCCTGCCCTCATGGGCTCGCTACGAACAGGCTCGCGATTGCGAAGGAGGAAACATGGACGTGAACAGACGGAGTCTCCTCAAGACCGCGGTCGTCGGAGCGGCGTGGGCGGTGAGCGCTCCCGATGTCGCGTTTGCCCAGTGGCCTCCCTTAACGCCAGGCAGCGACGACGTTCTGGGGCGGGCCGAAGAGCGGATCGAGAAGCACAGAAAGGGCACGACCTTGCTGCGGCTGCTTGTTCCCGACGGGCAAGCGCTGCCGGCCGGGGTGGATCTGCGGATTCGCCAGACCAAACACCAGTTCCTCTTCGGCTGCAACATCTTCAAGCTGGGCCGGTGCCGCACGCCGGCGGACAGCGGCGCGTATGCGGGGGGATTCGCCAGGCTGCTGAATTTCGCGACGCTTCCGTTCTACTGGTGGTCCTACGAGCGTCAAAAAGGTCGCCCGATGGACGACCGCACGGAAGAGATCGTCCGCTGGTGCAAGGACCACGATGTGACGACGAAGGGACACCCGCTGGCCTGGAATTATGTCGATCCGCCATGGCTGAACGGGACGCCCGAGGAAGTCATGCGACTCCAGATCGAGCGCATCGCCCGCTGTGTGGAGCGATTCGAAGGCGACATCGCGATCTGGGACGTGGTCAACGAGGCGACCCACTACGACCGCGAGCAGCTCAAACGGGATGCGCCGAAGCTGACCGAAGCCATCGCCCGGATGGGTGTGGGCGAGTACGTCCGCACCGCTTTCAGAACGGCCCGCCAAGCCAACCCCAAGGCTCGGCTCATCATCAACGACTACCGCACGGACGCCGCGTTCGCAGACAACGTGATCTCGCAGCTCGTGGACACCGAGGGCAAGCCGCTCTACGACATCATCGGTATTCAGTCCCACATGCACGGCGGGTATTGGGGCGCTGCGAAAGCGTGGAGCATCTGCGAGCGTTTCGCCCGGTTCGGCAAGCCGCTCCATTTCACCGAGACCACCGTCCTTTCAGGGCAGAAGAGAGGTTCTGACTGGCCGACGACCCCCGAGGGCGAGCAGCAGCAGGCGCAGCAGGCGGCCGAGTTCTACACGGTGCTGTTCTCCCACCCGGCGGTCGAGGCCATCACGTGGTGGGATTTCACCGACCAGGATGCGTGGCAGCAGGCGCCAGCGGGTCTGGTCCGCAGCGATATGAGCCCGAAACCCGCCTACGAACGGCTTCGCGAACTGATCAAAGGCAAGTGGTGGACGGATGTCGAGGTCCGGACGGGAGAACAGGCGGCGCTCCGATTCCAGGGATTCCTGGGACACTACGAGGTCCAAGCCAGCCTGGCGGCCCGGCGGCTCGCCGGCAGGTTCGTCCTTGACAGAGGGCCCGAGACGACCATAGATGTACGTTTGGCTTGATAAGGGAATCGACAATGAACTACGCCGTGATCATGGCAGGGGGGACCGGCAAGCGGCTCTGGCCTTTGAGTCGCCAGAAACGTCCGAAGCAGGTTCTGAAGCTGTTGGATGGGCAGACGCTCCTGAGCCGGTGCTTCGAGCGGCTCTGCCCGCTCTTCGATACGCGCAACATCCTCGTGCTGACGAATGCCGGGTACGTCGATGTGGTCCGCGAGAATCTGCACGGCCTGCCCGGCAACAACGTGATCGCCGAACCGGTGGTCCGCGACACGGCCAGTGCGATCGGTCTGGCGGCCGCGGTGCTGGCCAAGTACGATCCGCAAGCGACAATGGCGGTCGTGACCGCCGACCAGCTCCTGGAGCCGCCCGAACAACTCCAACAGGCGATGACCGATGCCTTCGAGTTTCTCGCAGCAAAGCCCGATGCCCTGATCACGTTCGGAATCAAGCCCGCCTTTGCCAGCACCCAACTGGGGTATATCAAATGCTCCGATCCGCGGGAGTGTCCGCGGTGCAGGAACACCATCTACTCGGTGGAGGCCTTCAAAGAGAAACCCGACGCGGAGACCGCGGCCCGGTACGTCGAGAGCGGGGAGTACTCCTGGAACTCGGGCATGTTCGTCTGGAGGGCCAGGACCATTCTGGCGAATCTGGAGCGATTCCTTCCCGCGTCGGTCGAGCCGTTGCGTCGGATCGCGGCTGCCTGGGACACGCCGGCACAGGACAAGGCCCTCATGGAGTGGTTCCCCAAGCTGCCCAAGATCAGCATTGACTATGCGGTCATGGAGAAGGCCGAGCATGTCCACGCCATTCAGCTCGACTGCAAATGGCTCGACATGGGTTCCTTCGCCGCCCTCGCGGATATCGTCGAATCGGACGAGAACAACAATATCGTTATCGCCGAGACCAGCGAGTTGGTGGACTGCCGGGACAACATCATTGTAACGGAGGACAAGAACCACCTCATCGCCGCCATTGGACTGGAGAACGTTGTCATCGCCCATACGCCGGATGCGACGCTCATCTGCCATGTCGGTCGGACCGAGCAGATCAAGAGCCTGCTCGACCGGATCGAGCAGCATGGTCGCACCAGATTCCTGTAGTTCGAGGGCACGATGAGGTACCTGGCTGTTGACTACGGGACGAAGAGGACGGGACTGGCCGTGTGCGATGCTCGCGAGACCATTGCCTCCCCCTTGACCGTGGTCCAGGGATGCAAGGACTTGATCGGGAGGATCAGGCAGATCGTGGCGGCCGAGGAGATCGGCGCGGTCGTGGTGGGCCTGCCCCTGAACATGGATGGTACGGAAGGCCCCCAAGCCAAGCTGGTGCTTGCTTTCGCCAGGGAGCTTGGCCGGCAGGTTCTCGTCCCGATACACCTCCAGGACGAGCGTCTCAGCAGCTTCGAGGCGGAGCAGAAACTGGACGAGATCGGCCTGACGAGAGGCAAGAAACGCGAGCGGCTGGACGCCTTGGCCGCCGCCGACATCTTACAGACCTTCCTCGATCGGAGGAACCTCAACGCTGGCGGCGAGACCGGCGTTCTCTGAGTGCGGAGATCCAGGGGGGGCGTTGCCGACGGGACCGCGTCCTTTTTGGGCTCATCCGGTTCTTGCGTACTTTCGTGATCCAGGCACGCCCGAAGCGGTCGTGCAAGGGAGATTTTCCGCTTACCGCCAATAGCATGGCGGGAAGGCGGCACGACACGCCCGTGCGGATGTCTTGGGCCCTTCTGGATCGGCCGGCGGAAACCCCGGTGAGCCCCCTTCGTGCTCGCTTGCACAGAGTATGCCGGCTCTGACTGTATGGGGCGTCGCCCTCTTATCCATACCATGCTATTGGCCCAAAGCGATAGATCTCAGGGGTTTGGGGACAGGTCCCCAAGAACCACCGAAGTACGCGAAAACCGGATGAGCCCCTTTTTTTCCGTCTGGGAGGAAAAAACTTGCCAACACCACCGAGAATCGTTTAGAGTACACAATTCTTAAATTTGTGTATTGACAAGCTCAAGTAGGGCCAAGACAAGAAGGGTTGATCGACAGTATGCTGACACAAGAGGAAAAAGGGACCATTGTAGCAGACTACAAGGTGCATGAAGGGGATACGGGATCGCCGGAGGTGCAGATTGCCTTGTTGACCAAGCGGGTCAACGATCTCACCGAGCACCTGAAGGAGCACCCCAAGGATCATTCCTCCCGTCGCGGTCTGCTCAAGATGGTCGGTACCCGCTCGGCACTGCTCAAGTATGTCCGGGATCGGGATCTCAAGCGCTATCAGACGATCATTTCCCGCCTCGGACTTCGCAAGTGACCGAGTGTCGTTTCGCCGGCACTCGGCGCCGGGGCTCTATTGCGGCGGTGCGCCCGCGGGTGTGGCGACCCCAACCGCACCTCAGGACGCATTTGTTTCTAAGCCATTGAAGGAATTGAAGTTATGGCAGGTGTGTACACCGTATCCAGGGATATTGGCGGCCGAACGCTAAAGATTGAAACCGGCAAGGTGGCCAAACAGGCCGATGGCGCCGTTTTGGTCACCTACGGGGAGACCATGGTGCTCGTCGCGGCCGTCGTCGCGCCGCCCAGGAGAGACGACGTGGACTTCTTCCCGCTGAGCGTCGATTACCGCGAGAGGACCAGCGCCGCGGGCAAGTTCCCCGGCGGGTTCATCAAACGCGAGGGCAGGCCCAGCACGAAGGAGATTCTGACCGCGCGCAACATCGACAGGCCGTTGCGCCCGCTGTTTCCGGATGGGTATTTCCACGAAGTCCAGATCATGGCCACCGTGCTCAGCGCCGACCGCGAAAACGATCCCGACGTCCCGGCGATGATCGGCGCCAGCGCAGCGCTGTGCATCAGTAAGATCCCCTTCCAGGGTCCGCTCGGCGCGTGTCGGATCGGTCGGGTGGATGGCCAGTTCGTGGTTAATCCGACCTGCAAGCAACTCGAAACCAGTGATCTGAACATGCTGATCGGCGGCCGCAAAGAAGCGATCAACATGATCGAAGTCGGCGCCAGGGAATTGCCCGAGGACGTGATCGCCGAGGGCGTCAAGAAGGCGCACGAGACCATCCAGGAAGTCATCGCGATGATCGCGGAGCTTCAGGGCGCGGTGGGAGTGGAGAAAGAAACCCCGATCGTCGAGCTCGATGCGGATCTCTACGCCAAGGTCAAGGCCCAGATCCTCGACAAGCTGATCGAGATGAAGAGGATTCACGGCAAGCAGGAGCGCAACAACAGCGTCAATGCCCTCTTCGAGGAGGTCCGCACGCAATACAAGGAGGCGGCCGAGGCTGCCGGTCCGAACGGGCCGAAGGCGGATATGACCATGCTCAACCGCATCCTGATGACGCTGGAAGAGCAGGTCGTCCGCAAGATGATTCTGGAGGGATCGCGTCCGGACGGTCGGACCGACACGGAGATTCGTCCGATCTCGTGCGAGGTCGGAGTTCTGCCTCGCACGCACGGCTCGGCTCTGTTCACTCGCGGCGAGACCCAGGCGATGGTCACGGTCACGCTGGGCACGATCCGCGATGCGCAAATCATCGATGGCCTGCTGGACGAATACGCCCAGAGCTTCACGTATCACTACAACTTCCCGCCTTTCGCTGTGGGCGAGGTCAAGCCGATTCGCGGTCCGGGCCGAAGGGAAATCGGACACGGGGCCCTGGCCGAGCGATCTCTGGAGTATGTCCGACCCGCGGAAGAGGATTTCGCCTATACGATCCGCATCGTGTCCGATATCACGGAATCGAACGGTTCCAGTTCGATGGCCTCCGTCTGCGGCGGCTCGCTGGCCCTGATGGACGCGGGTGTCCCCATCGTCGGCGCCGTGGCGGGCATTTCGGTCGGCCTCGTGACCGGAGAGAGCGGGCAGTACAAGCTGATCACCGATATCATCGGCGAAGAAGATCACTTCGGCGACATGGATTTCAAGATTGCCGGCACGACGAAGGGGATCACAGGCATCCAGTTGGACATCAAGGCGATGGGCCTTCCGCACAGCATCATGGTCGAAGCGCTGGAGCGGGCGCGAGTCGCCCGTCTGCAGATCCTCGACACGATGAACAAGGTGATCAGCACGCCGCGTGAGACGCTGAGCAAGTACGCGCCCAAGCTGATTACGATGGAGATCGATCCGGAATTCATCGGCAAGGTCATCGGGCCGGCCGGAAAGATGATCAAGAGCCTCCAGGAACAGACGGACACCACGATCGAGATCGAAGAGGACGGCACGATCTACATCAGTTGTGTCGATGGCGACGGCCACCTCAAGGCCAAGGAGATGATCGAGGCCATGACGCAGCCGCCGCAGGTCGGCCGACTCTACAAAGAGGCCAAGGTGGTCTCGGTGAAGGACTTTGGCTGCTTCGTGGAGATCGTCCCCGGGGTCGAGGGCCTCTGCCATGTCAGCGAGCTGAGTGAAGGGTACATCAAGCACGTGGAAGAGGTCTGCAAGGTCGGCGACATCATCCCGGTCAAGCTGATCCTGATCGACGATCAGGGCCGTTTGAAGCTTTCCCGCAAGGCCGCTCTGGCGGAATTGGGCATCAAAGAAGAGATCAAGCCCAGGCCGGAAGGAGAAGAGCGGGGCAGGGATCGGGACCGGGACAGAAGACCGAAGCCATCGGGCAGGGATCGGCGAGGAGATCGTCGGGGGCGGTCCGATCGATAACACGACGAGAACGACAAAGCCGAAACCCATGAGGCCCGACTCGCACAGAACGAGTCGGACCTCGTAGTTTCGGCTCTGTCTTTGGGTGGACGCGAACGCCAGGGGAGTGCGTGACGTGTGCAAGGGGTTCTTCCGCAGAGCATGTTCGACATTGCGGCCGGCAGGCGCCGCCCTTGTCGCGAGAATCTGCGGAGGCGGACACCGCGACGCGGACCCCGGCCAGAAGAACGCGGATCACGTCGAGGAGTTGACCAGACTGACCGGGGAACTGGCCCATGAGATCAAGAACCCGCTGTCCACGATCAAGGTCAATCTCAAGCTCGCAGAGGAGGCTTTGCGCGACGTCGACCTGAGCGATCCGGGACGCGTGCTCTGGGACTCGTGCCGGCGCAATCTCACCGGGGCGGCGCGCAAGATCGGCATCGTTCAGAAGGAAACGGACCGACTCGAACAGATTCTGGAGGGCTTCCTGAAGTATGTCCGTCGTCCCGACCTGCAACTGGAAACCGTGGATCTGAACGAGCTGGTCGGGGACATGATCGACTTCTACTCGCCCCAGGCGTACAGCTACTCGCTGACTGTTCGCCAGAGTCTCATCAACGAACCGCTGGTGTGTCGAGTGGACGCGGGGGCCTTGAAGCAGGTGCTGCTGAACCTGTTCATCAACGCGCAACAGGCGATGAGCGGCGGCGGCGATCTGATGATTCACACCTCCCGGCAGGGGAAGCTCGCGGTCGTCGTGGTGAACGACACCGGTCGTGGCATCGCTCCGGAACGCCTGGCCACCCTGTTTCAGCCGTATCAATCGTCCCGGTCGGGCGGGATGGGACTGGGCCTGGCCACCGCCAAGAAGATCATCGAGGCGCACGAGGGGCACATTCAGGTTCACAGCGAGTTGGGCAAAGGGACCTCGTTCACGATCTCGCTGCCCCTGGCCCAGGTCGATGCGTCGTCCACGGAACGAATTGGATAGTCCGAGAATAAATGGCTTGCGGAAAGCCGATGCAGCGATACGATGACGGGACGTGTCGGTTACGGGTGACACGCTGGTTGTTGGCTGGATGATTACTCACGGCAAGGAAGGGAACGAGCAATGGCGAATATCGAACGAAGCATTGTCGGCGATTTGATCAATTTCCGTGGGATGGTGTACGCTCCGCTGAACGAGAGCGGCGTGGTCTTCCTCTTCGCGAAGATGGCCGAGGACCTGAACATGTACATCGAGGAGATCCGGCCGGAGGCTCCGGACGGGATCGCACGGCGCTTCACGGGCAAGGGGTGGGAACGACTCCGCGTGGAATTCGAGTACCGCTCCAGCGATTTCAAGCAACACAGCGGCGATGCGGATCGCTGCGACTTGATCATCTGCTGGGACCACGACTGGGCGGGCTGCCCGGTGGAAGTGATCGAGCTGCGCGATCGCATCAAGGAGATGGAGAACTGGCCCATTCGCAGGCCGGACGAGCCGGTCGGCGGCGAAGAAGGCGAAGACCTGGATGTCTGGTTCGATGAGCACGGCGTCCAGGATCGGGTCAGGGGTCTGTTTCAGTCGCTGGCCGACCACGTCAAGTCCGTCGACGAGCAGTGCTTCTACCGGGTCGGCAAGGCGGCCATCACTTTCTACAGCCCGGAGCGGACGTTCATCCACGTGCAACCCCGTCAGAACAAACTCCGTCTGGTGCTCTTCACGGGCGGCGATGTATTGGAGGGCGTCGAGCCGATCGGTCGGAAGAACTCCGGCCAGAAGTGGGGTTCCGTCTCCGTCGCCGATCAGGATCAGTTGCTGGAGATCCTGGCGTCGGTCGAGGAGTCCTACAAACGCATCAATGCCGCGATCAAGAGGAACGAGCGCACGAGCTGGCACGCCAAGACGGAAGAGACGGAAGAAGAACCGGAGTCGTAGCAGGATACGCCTTCGAGCTGGCGGATGATGAAGACGGGATGAGCCGTCTTTGCTCTTGCAGCGGACCCGATTGTGTGATAAACTGCGCGATGTCAGGGAGGACATCGCGAGGCCTCTCGGCAGGACTCGCTGGCGCAGGAGAGCCCACGGTGTGGCCGAGTTATCGGACTGTATTGCCGCACGTCTACGGGAATCGTGCTCGGAGGCGATATCATGAAGACGTATGAAGTCACAGGGATCGTTCTTTTGCTGCTTGTGGGAGTCTCTCAGGCGGTCAACACGGTTTCTATGCTGACAGACAAAGAGGTGGCCGAGAGTCAAGAAGGCTTGGTCCATCCCTTGGAATCGCGGGACGTGAGTCGGGCCGTCGCGCCGGAAGAAGCCCTCCGAACTCTCGATCAACTCGATGAAACCCTGGTACGCTCGGCGCCGGATTTCGGTCCGGACATGTGGGTTGCCGGAGTCGGCGAAGCCACCCCCTCCGGGAGTCGGGCGGTCGAGGAAGCCCCGGCGACCAGGGTGGCCGATCTGATCGGGCGTCCAGATCCCAACGCAAGTTGGAGGTGTGACCGTTGCTGGAGGGTCGATCCCGCGAAGTCCTCCGGCCCAGGTCTGGCCGGCGTCGGGCGGGGTGTTCAACCTGTGAGTCTCGATGAACTCGATCGCGTCCCCGGGTCGTCACCGACCACACGAGCTGCCTTCGTCATGGAGATCATCGTATTCCCGGCGCTTGCCGCCGTGGTGCTGGTTCTCGCGTGCAGACTTCTCGTCCTGCGCATTCACGACCGCCGCTCGATTCGTCGGTTCGAGCGGCTCTTGCATGCGTAGAGGTCAGTTCGCCGGCTGTGCCGCCAGAAACGCGGCGATGGCTGCGTGGCCTGCCTGGGCGGCGGCTTCCTGTGCCGTCTCGTTGCGTCGCGTGTTCCTCGCGCGGACTTTCGCGCCGCGGGCCACGAGCAGTTCCACCGCTTCCCTGCGTCCTTTCTCCGCTGCGTAGTAGAGCGGTCTCGCATCGGCCCGGTCCTTGGCATTGATGTTGGCGCCCTCGTCCAGGAGGGCTCTGATGCGTTTGGTGTCCCCTGCGGCGGCGGCCTGGTGCAGCGCGGTGGCCCCGGTCTTGAGAAGGGACGCGATCGCGTGGTCCGAGGAGGCGCTGTGGGCGACGAGATACTCGACCACATCCCTGTGGCCCCGCCGTGCCGCCTCGTGGATGGGGTCGTCTCCATCGTTGTCGCGCACCGACACGTCGGCCCCGGCGTTGACGAGCAGTTCCACTACGCCGCGACGCCCCTCCAACGCCGCCCCGTGCAGAGCCGTGGCGCCAACGGTGCTCTTGATATTCGAGTCCGCACCCGAACCGATCAGCAGGATCACTGTTCCCTCCTCGCCGTTGGCTGCTGCGCGGTGCAAGGGGGTCTGGCCCTCTTCGTCCCTGGCATTCGCGTCGGCGCCGTTGGCCAGGAGCAGCTCGACCACATCCTTGAATCTTCCCTTCGGCAGTTCCCGACGGCCCCGGTTGGCCGCCTCATGAAGCGGCCTCGTGCCGTAGGCGTCCGCGCAGTTCACATTGGCGCCCGCGGAGACGAGGATCTTGACGATCTCGTACACTCCGCCCGCGGCGGCGATTTGCAGCGGACTCTGGCCCTGCCATTCGGTGTCGGGTCTGCCTCGTTCTCCGATCCTGATGCTCGCGTTGACGTCGGCGCCGCTGGCGATCAGCATGCTCACGAGGTTCGCGTCGCCCAGTCGGACCGCGTGGTGAAGCGGCGTCGAACCGGTGACGGTCTGGCCCATGCCCCGCGCGCCCGACGAAAGCAGCAGGCAGGCTGTCTCCTGCTGGTAGTACTGGAAAGCCTCCAGCAGGGGGGTTGCGCCGGATTGATTCGTCGTGTCCAGGTCGGCACCGCCCGCGATCAGGCGTCGGACAACGTCCAGATTGCCCCGCGGCGCCGCCAAGTGCAGCGGGGTATCCCCCTCGTCTGTCGTCGCGTTGACATTGGCCCCTTTGACGAGGAGCAGGTCTACAATACGGACATCGCCCGGGGTGAATACATCGCGGGGACGCGCCCCGGCCGCTGCCTCGTGCAGGGGGGTCCAGCCGGAATCGTTCCGTGCGTCCACATCGGCACCCCCTTTGACGAGGACCTGCACGACCTCGAGGTGCTGTCCGCTGGCGATGGCTTCGTGCAGCGGGGTGGCCCGGTGGTCGTCTAGCGAGTTGACCTCGGCGCCTCGCGCAAGGAGCATCTCGACTGCTTCGACGCTGCCCGTGCGAGCGGCGACGTGCAATGGCGTCGAAGACGAGTTGCCGCGGGCGTTGGGGTCGGCGCCGTGGTCCAGCAGGGCTTTGGCGATACCGCTCTGACGCTGCTCGATCGCATAGCACAACAGCGCCTGGACGCCGGCGGGATCCATTCTGTGCAGGTCGGTCCCCTTTTCGAGAAGCAGGTCGACGACGCGACCACGTCCCTGGGCGACGGCGCCCGACAACGGCGTGTGGCCTTCGCGGGTCTGAGCGTTGACATCCGCGCCGTGCGCGATCAGGAACTCCACGGATGCCGGGTCACCGAGGGCCGCAGCGTTGTGCAACGGGGTGGAACCGTGTATGTCCCGAGCGCCGATATCGGCGCCGCTCTCGACGAGGATCTGCACGACAGCCTTCTTCCTCCGAGACGCGGCAAGATGCAATGGCGTCGAGGAAACCATGTTTCTCGCGTTGACATCTGCGCCGTTGCGCAGGAGCAGGGGGATGATCTCAACGCGCTTGTTGTTCGCGACGGCGTACATCAGCAGCGGTATGTCGTTGCTGGACGTTCTGAGATTGGCGTCAGCCCCGGCGGCCAGGAGGACCTCTGCCGCATCGAGTTGGTTTCCATCGACCGCCGAGAACAACGCGGTGCGACCGCCCGAGTCTCTCTGATTGATGTCGATTCCCCGCGCGAGGAGCGAACGAATCTGCTCGATATCGCCGTTCTTGGCAGCCTCGTGCAGCGGCGGCGCACCGGGCTTCCCTTGCCGCTCGCAGCCCGTCGTCGCGAGAAGCACGATCGCCAGAGCCAGACCTATATGCCGGGCCGACTTCACTCCCCGTTTCCTCAGCAAGAACGCCGCATGGGAGCCCAACAGGCACCTCGGTTGGGCGCAGCGGCCGGCGGCGGCGGACACCGCACTTAGATTACCACAGGGACGCCGCGTTGTCTCTATCTTCCTGAATGCCGCGTCCGGCGCGACGATGCGTCCAGTTCCTGGCTGGGTCAGGAGCCGGACGCCAGGGCGGCTACCTTCTTGAGGTCAATCTGACCGAGGGCCTTCCTGAGGGCATCCATCGGGATGCCGTTGCCGTTCAGCTCCACGACGAACCGATCCGCGACGAAGACCCGGATCGTGCCGCGCTGGCCCTCGTTCTCGAATTCCTCCACGCCCTTGAAGCTGCCGAAGGTGGTGGTCTTCTCGTAGCCGGAATCCTTCTGGCGGTCGTATTGGGCCAGGGTCCAGGCCGTCATGCCCATTCGCATCGCACCGGTCATGTTGCCGAGATCGGTGATCGTCAGGTCGATCGAGGTATCGTTCTCCCCCTGGTATTGGGACTCGGCAATCGTCATGTCCACGCCCATGGCCTGATTCCGCTCTGCTGATGCGTCCGTCCTTTTCATGCCGGCCAGGGTCTCGGGCAGCAGACCTTTGAGAGTGTCGGCCGTGACGGCCGCGATCTGCTTGCCTTGGTTCAACTGGGTCAGAGTCTCCCGGTTCTTCTCTGCCGCGGCGGCCATCTCGGCGGCGGAGGGCACTACGCCGCCTGTGGGGGCCTGCGGCGCCGGTGCAGCCTGTTGTGCGCTCTGCGACGGGGAGCCCTGGCCCGGCGTCGAAGGTTGCTTATCCTCCGGACCCTTCTTCCCGCATCCGCAGATCAACATAGCCATCGCAACAGCGACCGTGAGCACTGTGTGTCTTCCGTACCTCATATCTGAACCCCTTTCCCAAAGACCATGACAGGATTTCATTCTTGATGAGCCGCCCAGAGTACGCCAAAGGGAGCCAGGAATCAAGTCTATATCGCGTCCAATTACCGCCGCTTCCAGGAGGCGCACGTGGCGACTTCGATTTCGTGGAGCGTTGTTGAAGAACCGGCCTTGACGATAGTCCCATAAGGGCCTATGATTACTGAACGTGTATTGGATCTGTACCCTGTCTGTTTGGCGGTATCCTGCTATGAGAGATCTTGGTTGGAAGATCCTGTTCTGGTCGGGCCTGATCGCAGCTCTGGCGATAGTCGGCTGCCACGGAGAACGGAAGACGGCCGGTGGCGCGGATGCCCCATCGGTGGCTTCCCTCGATCTGGGGGCCACCGTGGGTTCTCTGGCCGCTATGCCCAAGAGCGATGCGATGGCGGTTGAGGGAGTCGGCCTCGTGGTCGGCCTGCGAGGCACAGGCTCGGCGTATTGCCCGCCGCGGCTCCGGGCTTACCTCAAGCAGTACATCCTGACGCAACTGCCCACGGAGAAGGCGGATCTCGACAAGCTGCTGGAGAGCAAGAACACGGCGGTCGTCCTTCTCCGCGGGGTGCTCCCGGCGGTTCCCTCGGTCGGCGACCATTTCGACGTCCAGGTCTCTCTGATCGAGGGTTCGGAGGCGACTTCGATTCGCGGCGGCTGGCTGAACCGGGCCGAACTCGTGTCCGAGGGCACCTTCGGCGCGGATACGAAACCGTTGGCGACCGTCAGCGGGGCCGTGTTCATCGACTCCCTCTCCTCCGGCGACGTCGATCCCAGGCGCGGCAACATTCTCGGCGGCGGTCGGACCCTCTATGAGTACAGCACGCTGTTGCGGCTGCGCCGCGCCGACTATCGTGTGGCCAGCGCGATTCGTAATCGCCTGAGCGAACGCTACGGTCCCAACGTCGCCAGGGCGATCTCAAATCGGGACATCCACCTGCAGATTCCAGCGGAGTACCTGTGGCGCAAGGAACGCTTCCTCGCGATGGTTCGCGCGACTTATGTGGAAGTCACGCAGGAACTGTCCAACGCCAGAATCGACGCGCTCGTTCGTCTGCTGACCGTCGGTGGAGACAGGGAGAATGCGGAGATCGCTCTCGAGGCGCTCGGGCGGGAGAGCCTGGACAAGCTCGCGATGCTTCTGACCTCGCCCGAGGCGGAGGTCCGTCTGCGGGCCGGACGGTGTGTCCTCGGGCTGGGGGATGACCGCGGGTACGCGACGCTCCGGGAACTGGTTGTAGACGCGAAGTCCCCGTTCCGCATCGAGGCGTTCGATGCGATCATGGCTTCGGCCAAACGAAACGACGCTCTGGCTCTCGCGAGGCGACTGCTGCGAGATGAGGATGCGGCCATGGTGCTGGCCGCCTACGAGCACCTGCGTCGCCTCGACGATCCCGCGGTCAGCAAGGAAGTCGTGGGTCGCAGTTTCCACCTCGAACAGGTCGTCCAAACGGATCGGCGAGCGATCTTCGTGTCGCGCAGCGGCGATCCGCGGATCGTTCTGTTCGGCGCTCCCTTGAAATGTAGTAACAGCCTTTTTGTGGAATCCCAGGATCAATCGATCGTGGTCAATGCCCGCCCGGAGCAGGACCACGTGTCCATTGCGCGCAAGCATCCGACTCGTCCCGGCATTGTGGGTCCGGTCCGGGCCGGCTTCGACGTCGCCGAGATCGTCCGCACGCTCGGGGGGGAGATAACCGCGGGAGGCGGCGGCGAGCTCCGCGGCGTGGGGGCCTCTTACGAGGAAGTCATGGTGATTCTGGAACGATTGGCGGCCAAGGGAGGCGTGGCCGCCGAGTTCTGGCCGGGACCCCCTGGGAAAATGGCTCTTCCTGTGAAGAAATGACGGCGGTAAGGCCGATAACAAAGACATGCCGTGCTGAGCCGGCGGCGCGAAGGATGGGTGTCCACGTGGTAGTCAGGATGATTTGGGTAGGCCATGCGACTTGAGAAGATCATACTCGACGGATTCAAGAGTTTTGCGGATAAGACGGAGTTCGATTTTGATGCCAGGATCACCGGGATCGTGGGGCCCAACGGTTGCGGCAAGAGCAACGTGGTCGATGCGGTCAAATGGGTGCTCGGCGAGCAGAAGCTCAAGAGCCTCCGCAGCGACCAGATGGCCGATGTGATCTTCAGCGGCAGCGGCAGTCGGAAGCCTCTGGGCTCCGCCGAGGTGACGCTGGTGCTTTCGAATCCCCCGGGCAGCGCGGGCGGCCGGTTGCCCATCGACACCGAGCAAGTCCAGATCTCCCGGCGGATCTATCGCAGCGGCGACTGTGAGTACCGCATCAACGGCAAGCTGTCCCGTCTCAAGGACGTCCGCGAGCTGTTCATGGACACCGGCGTCGCCACGCGGGCCTACTCGATCATCGAGCAGGGACAGGTCGATCAACTGGTCAGCGCCTCCAAGCAGGACCGCCGGCTCGTCTTCGAGGAAGCCGCGGGCATCAGCAAGTACAAGGCCCACAAGAAGGAGGCGCTCCGCAAGCTCGAACGGACCGAGCAGAACCTGCTTCGCCTGGCGGATATCCTGTCCGAAGTGGGCAAGCGGCTCCGCAGCGTCAAGCTCCAGGCGGGCAAGGCTCGCAACTACCTGGAGTACAGCCAGCGTCTGAAAGAGCTTCAGGTGAACTTCTCGCTCGTCGAATACGGGAAGAACAAGGAGCAGCTCGACGCGAGGTCGGCGACTCTGTGCGAGCAGGAGGAGCTGCTGTCCGCCGTGGTGGCTCAGGAGGCGGGCGCCGAGGCCGAACTGAGCCGGCTCGGCAACGAGATCCTGGACCGCGAGCACCGTCTCAGCGAGACCGGCAACTCGCTCGTGGCCATCCAGAGCAGGATCGATCAGAAACTCCAACGGATCGAGTTCCTGCGATCTCGCATCGTCGAGCTGGAGCAACGCAAGAACACCGCCTCGCAGGAAATCGAGCGGCTGCGAGCCCAGGGCGAGGCCTTGAAGCGAGACCTGGAGAGCCACCGGGAGGGTCTGGCCGCCAGCGACCGAACGGTTGCGCAGAAGAACGACGCCATCGCCGGCATTCAGAAGATCGTGCAGGAGGTGGAGATCCAATTGCGGTCGTTGCAGGCGGAACTGGAGGATGAGAAGTCGGGCATCATCGATATTGTCCGCCGGACGGCACAGCTTCACAACGAGATTCAGAGCCTCTCGAACTACCGGAGCAACCTGTCGAACCAGCGAGAACGTCTGGCCGGGCGGGCCCAAACCGCCAAGGCGGAGGTCGAGCGGCTGCTGACCGAGAAGGCGCAGCACAACGCCCGTCTTGCTGACATTGCCAGGGTTCTGGAAGAACTGGAACGCAATCTGGAAGCCAAGCGGCAGAACATCGAGGAAACCGAAAGACAGATTTCGGAAGGCGGCAGGCGTCTGTCCGCCGACAAGGAGGCCCGCAGCGCGCTGAGCAGTGAGCTGGCGGTGCTGGCGGATATGGAACGCCGCTACGAGGGGTTGGGCAACGCGGTCAAGAACATCGTCCGGTCGCAGAAGGATGAGAGCACTCGGCGGGAGGATATCGACGGGATCCTCGCGGAGAAGATCGGCACCGATGTCCAGTACGCAGCCGCCGTCGAGGCGGCGCTGGAGGGACTCACGGATGTCTTGCTGGTCAAGGACACGGCCAGACTGCTGGGCGAATGGCCTGGTCTGTCGAGTCTCGAAGGTCGCGTGCATTTCCGCGGCCTCGACCGGGTCGAGCCATTCGTGGACGACCTGGACCTGGCGAAGTACCCGTCCATTCGAGGACGGCTCGTCGAGTTCGTCCGATGTGACGGTCGTTACGCGAGACTGGCCTGGAGCCTGCTGGGCAAGACCCTTCTCGTGGATTCGCTGGATGCGGCCCTGCCGCTTTCGTGTCTGGCGCGGGACGGCTACAGCTTCGTGACGCTCAACGGCGAATGCCTCGGCGCCGATGGCGTGCTTCGGCTCGGGCCCCTGGGCAAGGCGACCGGCCTGATCTCCCGCCGAAGTCGGATCGAGCAGTTGGAGGCGAGCATCGCGACTCTCAACGACCAGATTGCCCGCCAGGAAGAGCAAATCCGGCACAACAGCCAGAACAAGACCCATCTCGAGAAGCTGTGCAAGGAACTGCGCACCGCGATCTACGAGGCCAGCACGGAGAAGACGCAGGTCCACTCGAAGCTGGGCGTGTACGAGCGGGACATCAAACGCCTCAAAGAGGAGGAACCGCTCATCGTTGGCGAGATCGATTCCCTCGAGGCTCAGATCGCCCAGTCGGTGCAGAGGGAGTATGACTCCAAGCAGCGTCTCACAGAGCTGGAGACCGTCAACAACGAGCGAAAGGCGAGAATTGCCGTTCTGGAGGACCGCTACGGAGAGCTTCGCGGCCAGCAACAGGACCGGATGCAGGATCTGACCGACCTGAAGGTGCAACTCGGCCAGGCGATCGAGCAGCAGAAAGGCCTGCGCCAGATCATGGAACGTCTCCAGAGCCAGATGCAGGCGAGTCTCCGGAGTCTGGCGGGCGTTGAAGAGGCGGTTCGCGTCGGCGCCGACCAGTTCCTCGAGGCCCAGAGGGACATCCTGAGCTGTGAAGCCGCGGTGTCCGAAGCGTACGTCGAGAAGGAAGCCGCCCAGCAGAGCAATCGAACGCTGCGAGAGCAACTGGAGACGCTGGTGGCCGAGCAGAAGCGCAAGGAGGACGTCGTTCGCGCGACGCGGGTCCGCAGGGCCGAGGTCGAGAACAGGATCAACGAGCTGCGAGTCGAGCTCGGGCAACTGCAGGTCCGCCAACAGGATCTGACCGACCGCGTGAAAGAGGAGCTTCAGATCGACCTCGCCCAGACGTTCGGGACTCATGCGGTCGGCGACGTGAACTGGGAACAGGTCAAGAACGAGATCGCCGAGCTTCGCGGCAAGATCGAGCGCCTGGGCAACGTGAACCTCGACGCGATCGCCGAGCAGGACACCCTGGAGGAACGTCACAACTTCCTGGCCAATCAGGTCCAGGATCTCACCGAGAGCAAGGACCAGCTCCAGCAGCTCATCGCGAAGCTCAACAAGCAGAGCCGCGAGCGATTCGTCGAGACCTTCGAGCAGATCCGGACGAACTTCCAACAGATCTTCCGCAAGCTCTTCGGCGGCGGCAAGGCCGATATCGTCCTGGAGGAGTCCGACGACGTGCTCGAAGCGGGCATCGAAGTGATCGCCAAGCCGCCGGGCAAGGAGACGAGGAGCATCTCACTGCTCAGCGGAGGCGAGAAATCAATGACCGCGATGGCCCTGTTGTTCGCGGTCTTCCGGGCCAAACCCTCGCCGTTCCTGTTCCTCGACGAGGTGGACGCGGCCCTGGACGAGGCGAACAACGAGCGATTCACCATGCTCCTGCGGGACTTCGGCATCGACAGCCAGTTCATCGTGGTTACGCACTCCAAACGGACGATGAGCGTCGCGCAGACGCTCTTCGGAGTCACGATGCAGCAGCAGGGCGTCAGCAAGAAGATCGCGGTCCGTTTCGACGAATACAGCAGCGAAACCGCGGCGGCGTAGGACTGACGCGGGGAGCATCCACGAAGAAAGCGTGGGCGGGAGTCCCTTCCACTCTGTGCAGGATGTCTATGGAGCAACGGATCGATACCTATGTGATGTCCAACGGCCTGGTCCTGCTGGGCGAGCCGATGGCGGGAGTGGAGTCGGTGTCGTTCGACTTCATGCTGCCCGCGGGAGTGGCCTGGATGCCGTCGGGCTGCTGCGGTGCGTCCAACGTCCTATCGGAGTGGATCTTCCGTGGGGCCGGATCGTTGGACAGTCGCCAGTTGGGGGACGCCCTGGATGGGCTCGGCGTGCAGCGTTCCACCTCCATCGGCAGTTCGCACCTCTATCTCGGCGGCGCCTTGGAGGCGAGCAACCTGGCGGAGGCCCTGGCGATCTATGCGGACGTCATACTCCATCCCCATCTGAGCGACGAGCAGTTCGAGCCGGCCCGACAACTGATCGCGGAGGAGCTGGCTTCGCTGGACGACGAACCCCGCCAGCGGGTCACGATCGAACTGCGGAAGCGATTCTACGGCGATCCGTTTGGGCGCAGCACGATGGGGGAGGTCGAAGACCTGGCGAAGCTGACCGCCCAGAAAGGTCGGCGCATCGCGAAGGACTACCTGAATGTCCCGAGGACCATCTTCAGCGTCGCGGGCAAATACGATTTCGACGCTGTCTGTCGGCAGCTCGAAGGGGCCTTCGGCGCCAGCGACGGCAAGAAGCTGGGGCCTCGCAGAACCAGGTCGCGGGGGCCTCGTTATACGCACATTCCGCACGACGGAGCACAAGTCCACATCGGCCTGATGACCGACACGGCCCGGTTCGTCGATGACGACTACTACAACGCCCGTATGGCGGTTTCCGTGCTCTCGGGCAGTATGAGCTCCCGCCTGTTCACCGAGGTCCGCGAGAAGCGCGGGCTGTGCTACGCCATCGGGGCCAAGTACCATTCGCTCAAGGAGGCCGCGGGAATCCTCTGCTATGCGGGCACGACGCCCGACAAGGCCCAGGAGACGCTCGACGTGATCGTCGGCGAGTTCCAGCGGCTTGCCGAGGGGATCGGCGAGGAGGAACTGGCCCGGGCCAAGATCGGCCTGAAGTCCAGCGTGATTCTCCAGAGCGAATCGTCGGGCAGCCGGGCCGGCTCGATCGGCGGCGATTACTACATGCTCGGCCGGGTCCGTCCGCTGGATGAGATCAAGGAACGCATCGAAGCCACGTCGGTCGAGTCGGTGCTGGGATTCCTCCGGAGCCGGCCCTTCGAAGAGTACACGGTCGTCACCATCGGTCCCAAAGAGGTTCGTGTCGGATAGCGCCATGCAATTCAAGCAGAAGATACTATCGAACGGTCTGGTCCTGATCGGCGAGATCAACCCCTCGGCCAAATCCGCGGCGGTCGGGTACTTCGTCCGGACGGGGGCGAGAGACGAGACGCCGCAGATCAACGGCGTGTCCCACTTCCTCGAGCACATGCTGTTCAAGGGCACCGACCGGCTCAGCGCGTTGGATGTGAACGAGGCCTTCGACCGCCGGGGAGCCCAGTTCAACGCCTTCACCAGCGAGGAGCAGACGGTCTTCTATGCCGCGGTGCTTCCGGAGTACCTGATCGAGATCACGGGGCTCTGGGGCGAGCTGATGCGTCCGGCGCTGCGCGACGACGATTTCGCGATCGAGAAGAACGTCATCAAAGAAGAGATCGCGATGTACCAGGATACGCCGACGTTCGACGTGATGGACCGCTGTCGGAGCCTGCACTTCGGGGATCACCCGTGCGGGTACAGCGTTCTGGGGACGGTCGAGAGCGTGGAGGCCCTGACGGCCGGGCAGATGCGCGAGTACTTCGCGCGTCGCTACGTGCCGAACAACATGGTCGTGGCCTGCACGGGCAATTTCGACTGGGACCGCTTTTGCGAGACCGTGGAAGCAGCCTCCCGCCGATGGACGACCCAGCCGGCGGAACGCCCGCTGGCCCATTGCGACGGCACCAGGCAATCGACGCGAGCCGAGAAGGCGAACCTCAAACGCGAGCACATCTGCCTGATGCACGCGGGTGTTTCCGCCCAGGATCCGCGCCGCTTCGCCGCGTCGCTGCTGAGCATGATCGTCGGCGACGACTACGGGTCCCGGTTCTATTGGGACCTGGTCGACAAAGCCCTGACGGAAGAGGCGTCGATGCACTTCAGCCCGATGGATGGGACCGGGGTGTTTTGCAGCTATTTCCGCTGCGGCACACCCAACGTCGGGAAGATCCTGGGCATTGTGGAGGGCATCTTCAGCGACCTGGTTTCTCACGGCGTGCGCGAGGAGGAGCTGGTGAAGGCCCGAAACAAGGTCCTCAGCGCCCTGGTGCTCAAGAACGAGCTGCCGATGGGCCGGCTGGTGGACCTGGGTTTCAACTGGATGTACCTGGGCGAGTACCGTCCCATCGAGCAGGATGTCGAGGCGATCAAGGCCGTCCGCGTCGAGGACGTCAATCGCCTCATCGGGGAGATCGATCTTTGCAGTCACACGCAGTATGTCCTCGGTCCGGTAGCCGCGGCTTGACCAACTTCCACGTGTCGCCGACGTGCATCCTCGGCAAAAACGGCGCCTCGCGAGGAGCATACTGTCTGCGTGTATGTCCGCGCAGGCCGATAGGAATCTCTGGCGAAGTCGTGCCACATCGGGTATCATGCCAGGGCATGCGAACGGTAGAGAGTTGTGGTCGTCCACGTTCGCGTGCGGGTATTCAGAGGAGGTTGGTTTCATCGTGGACGAGAAAGACAACAGTGCAAGGCCCAAACGCACGAGGGTACTGCGTGCGGCCGATGTGATGCCGCCGTTCGACAAACTGCCCGAGGCGAAGGCTGCCGAGGGAATCGAGGGTGGGCCATCGGAGCGAGCGGTCCAGCAGTCAGGGGATGGCGACAGCCGCGCGGAACAGGATGCTGCGGCCAAGCCGTTCGCCGGTTCCCCATCCGCCCCGGATATGGGACGGTCCCCGGCCGCGGGCGGGGAGATACCCAAGTACGACTTGGCGGAGAATATCCTGGCCGAGCAGAGGCGGGTTGCGTCGAGACGACGGCGCTCGCCCGGTCAGGCACAGGAGGGACCCGTTGCCGTGTCCGCGCCGCGCGAGCCGACGACTCCTGTAGACGAGGAGCTTGCTGAGGATCTGCCCGAACTCCAGCGAATCGTGGCAGAGATCGTGGCCAAGGATATTGACCGCCTGTGTCGCAGGGCGCAGCGTTAGCCGTTCGAGCCGGGAAAGATGGATGCCCCGATGAGTCGGAACGTGGAGATCAAGGCCCGAGTGGCCGATCTGACCGCAGTCGAAAAACGGGTGGCGCCTTTGGCTCAGGACGGTCCCATCGTCATTGAGCAGGAGGACGCCTTCTTTCATTGCCCTCACGGTCGTCTGAAGCTCCGGCGGGTGGCCGATGCCCGGTCGGGCGAACTGATCGCCTACGACCGCCCGGACGCCGCGGGGCCGAAAGAGTCGCAGTACGTTGTGCACCGAACGAGCGATCCCGACGGGCTCCGCGAGGCGCTGGCCAGGGCCTTGGGCCTTCGCGGCATCATCCGAAAGCGCCGGACACTCTACCTGATCGGCCCAACGAGGGTACACCTGGACCGCGTGGAAGGCCTGGGCGACTTCGTCGAGCTGGAGGTCGTGTTGGAGGAGGGACAAGACGCCCAGGAGGGAGCCGTGATTGCCCGCCAGTTGATGCACACGATCGGTATCCTCGAGGACAACCTCCTGCAGATGGCCTACATGGACATGATCGAGCAGCGAAGAAAGGAGTGCATGTGAAGAAACGCGGGTCCTCTCGTCTTGTGTTGCTCGGGGTTGGTGCTCTTCTGGTCTTCTTGGGTCTGCGGGTCGTCGCGGTCAGAGTTGCGGGGACTGTGACCCAGGGCGTCGTCACGGACGTCAGACAGATTGTGAGCGACACCTCCGACAAGATGGACCACAACTACCGGATCAGCTATCGGTTCGCGGTCAACGGCAAGGACTACGCGGGCAACCTGGATCGTAAGAAGGTGTACAACACCTCGACGCTTCCCGCTGTGGGTTCTGCCGTCGCGGTTCGGTACATCCCGACCGCCCCATTCCTCAATGGAGCGGCGGATGCGAATCCCCTGATGGGAATCGCCCTGGGTGCGCTCGGGCTCTTGGTTGGGATCGCGGGTCTGAGGACGGGCCGTCGTTCTGCTTCGGAGCCGGTCAGCGAGCCAAACGCGCCCGTCGCGTGAAGAGCCGTCGCGCTTCGTCCGACGACAGGGTGTCGAGGCCCTCCCGGCGTCTTCCCACGCGAAGCCTTACTCGCCCTCCATCTCCTGGTACAGGTTGGTGAGTGCGTCGCGCCGGATCTGGCGGATTCGCTCGCGCGTCAGGCCCAGTTTCTTGCCGATCTCCTTGAGACTGAGAGGCCGCTTTTCGCCCAGGCCATAGTGCAAGCGGAGCACCTGGGCCTCTCGCGGGTCCAGCGCGTCGAGCAGCCGGACCGCCTTGGCCTTCTCCTCGTTTTCGACGAGGCAGTCCTCCGGCCGGCCGGCGTTGCCGTCTTCGAGCGTCGATTCCAGGGTCGCCGCGTCGTCCTGGTCGTCCGCGCACAGGCTCTCGCTCGTGCTGCCCAGGACCTCGACGATCCGGTGGATCACCTTGGCCTTCCGCACGGGCAGGTGCATCAGGTTCGCCATCTCATCGAGGGTCAGCTTCCTCCCGACCCGACTCTCGACCTCGGAGGCCGTGTGGCGCCACTGGTTGATCAGTGCCACCATGTACGTCGGGACGTGCACAGGCTGGATGTTCTCCAGCAGGGCTCGCTTGATGCTCTGCTTGATCCACCAGGCAGCGTATGTGCTGAATCGCGTCCCGCGGTCCGGGTCGAAGTAATCGACCGCCTTGATCAGGCCGAGATTGCCCTCCTCGATCAGGTCGCCCAGGCTCATGCCCCGTCCGCCGTATTTCTTCGCGATATTCACCACGAGACGCAGATTGCTCCGCACGAGCTTCTCGCGGGCCTCCGGGTCGTTCGCCTCCGCGATCCGCTTGCCGTATTCGTATTCCTGCTCGGCGGTAAGCAGGGACGCCTCGTCGATTTCCTTGAGGTAGTCTTTGAGTGTGACATCGAATACTATGATATGCTCCTCCCGCCCGACTGCGAGCCTCTCGGCCCTCAGCTCTTCGGGCTATGTCGTCATTGCTCGTTGGTCACCACCCTGAGGTGTGCCACACCCCATCTCCAGATCGGTATTGGTGTGTACGCCACACCTTGCATCTGTGCCCTTTATCGACGAATGGCGGAGGGCGGTTTAACGGCAAGGCCGTCGAATCTCGCGGCACACGGACAAAAGCCGCAAAAAGCACACGACAGCCTGGACGGCGGCCCTGCTGACGCTCTTCCAGGGCAGCCAGCCGCCAGGTACTCGGACGTGCCTTCCCGGGGGCTTCTGCACTTCCATTCATGGCGAAAGGCCAACGAACCCGAGTCTCTTCGTGCGGGTTGTGGCGACGATTGCTTCGCATGTCATGCCACTCGCATGGACGATCGACGTGCCGGCGTTTCGTCTCCGTCCGGAGGGAGCATCGGCCGGCGTCCCTTAGCTGAGTTCTCTGCACATCGCAACGTCTTCTTCACGACTTGGGATTGCCCGCAGGTATGGTCTTGCGGGCAGCGGATCGGTCGTTTACCATGCCTGCGGCTCGAACATTGACAAGGAATAGACATGAAACGACTTGGGCTGTTGGGTGGTTTGATGATGACGATGGTGATCTCTTTGTCGGCGCGAGGGGGGTGGGGACAGACGTTGCAGCGGGCGGAGATCCCCGCCGCACATCAGTGGAAGCTCGAAGACCTGTATCCCTCCGATGAGGCATGGAGGCAGGCGAAGACCGATCTGGCGGGCCGGCTGGACGAGGTCTTGGAGTACAGGGGCAAGCTCACGGGTTCGCCAGTCCAGTTGCTGGCGTGCCTGACGCTCAACAGCGAAATGGCCAAGACCTTCGGACGCCTGAACAGCTACGCGCACATGAAGTCCGACCAGGACACGCGGAACGCGACGTACCTGGCCATGAAGCAGGAGATCGAGCAACTCGCGACGGAGTACAGCACACGGGCGTCGTTCATCGAGCCTGAGCTGGTGGCGCTCGACGCCGGGACCATCGAGAGATTCATCGTCGCCGAGTCGGGCTTGAAGGTCTATCGGATGTACTTGTTGGACGTGCTCCGCGGCAAGCCGCACACCCTCTCGCAGCAGGAGGAGAAGATCCTGGCCCGCGCCGGGCAGATCGCCGACGGTCCCGGCTCGACCTACACGGTCTTCAGCAACGCGGAGATGCCGTACCCCGAGATCACGCTGAGCGACGGGACGGTCGCGACGCTGAACAAGTCGGGCTACGCGCTGCACCGGGCCTCGACCAATCGACAGGACCGCGAGGCGGTGTTCCAGGCCTTCTGGTCCGCGATGAACCAGTTCCGCCAGACCTTCGGCGTCCAGCTCTACTCGCACCTCCAGACGCACATCTTCTACGCGCGGTCGCGGAACTACGAGTCGTGCCTGCACCTCGCCCTGGACCGCAACAACATCCCGGTCGAGGTCTATCACAGCCTGATTCGGAATGTCCGCAGCAATCTCGATACGTTCCATCGGTATCTTCGTCTCCGTCGCCGGATGCTCGGCGTGGAGGTGCTGAAGTACTCCGACTTGTACGCACCGGTGGTCAAGGGGATCGACTTGAAGTACACGTTTGACCAGGGTCGGGACCTGTACCTCGATTGCCTCGGCCCGCTCGGCGAGGATTACCGCAAGGCGGCCCAGGCGGCCTTCAGTCAGCGCTGGATCGACGTCTATCCCGCGCCGGGCAAGCGGTCCGGCGCCTACTCCAACGGCAGCGTCTACGACGTGCATCCCTACATCCTGCTGAACTTCAACGGCCAGTACGACGATGTCAGCACGCTGGCGCATGAGATGGGCCATGCTCTGCACAGTTACTACTCGAACAAGAGCCAGCCGTTCCCGCTGGCGAACTACGCGACCTTCGTGGCGGAGGTGGCCTCGACGTTCAATGAGACGCTGCTGATCCACAAGATGCTCAGGGAGATTGAAAACGACGAGGTCCGGCTGTCCCTGCTGATGACCCACCTCGACGAGATCCGCGGAACGGTCTTCCGCCAGACGCAGTTCGCGGAGTTCGAGCTGAGGATGCACGAGGCGGCCGAGCGGGGCGAGCCCCTCACGGGCGACGCCTTCACGAAGCTCTACGCTCGGATCGTTCGCGACTACTACGGTCACGACCAAGGGGTCTGCCTCGTCGATGACCTGTACACGGTGGAGTGGGCCTATATCCCGCACTTCTACTATAACTTCTATGTCTACCAGTACTCGACGTCGTTTACCGCCGCAACGGCTCTGGCCGAGGAGACGCTCAGCGGGAGCGAGGACGCCGCCAGGAGATACCTGCGCTTGATCTCGGCCGGTGGTTCGGATTATCCCATCGCGATCCTGAAGGAGGCCGGGGTGGACATGACGACGCCGGAACCGTTCCAGAAGACCATGGCGGTGATGAACCGGACCATGGACCAGATCGAGGAAATCCTGGCTCGCCGCAAGTGATCCCGTGGACGGGGTCGGCTGCGGGGGGCATCCGCAAGGCCAAAAGCTCGGGCGACAGCATGACCAGGGGGATTGAATGAACAAGGTCACGCGGACGATCGTTGGCGTGATTCTGATCGTCCTGGGGTTCCTGGCGCTGGTCACTCCGTTTTCGCCGGGGTCGTGGCTGATCCTGATCGGGCTGGAGTTCCTGGGGCTGCGGATTCTCCTGGAGAATCGGCTCTGGGCCTGGACCGCGGCCAAGCCGACCAGCCGGCCGCGACGTGCGATTCGCAGAATCCTGTGCCTGCGGAGGCGCGAGGCTCTGGGACGGGCGAGACGTCGAAAGGAAAAGGGGGGTGCGCCATGATCGAGCGACCGGCATCGGTCAGGGGTTCTTGAGGTCCTCTGCGTCGCCGTCTAGATCATCGAGGTTGATGAAGCTGTCGGATACGTCGAGGTCGTCCAACTCGTCGCTTAACTTCTCATCCAGATCATCGACGGCCTTTCCGTCCAGTTCCTTGTCGAGTTCCTTGCCCAGTTCCTCCGGGGATGGACCGGCAGGCTTCTGGGGCTTGGCCTTGGCTCCGTGAGGAGCGGACTTCTTGGCCTTGGCCGGCGGCGCGATCTTGGCGGGCTGGCCGTCGATCTGGCAGACGAAGGTCAGTGGGCCGATGCGGAGGTAGTCGCCCGGCTTGATGGGGATATCCTTCTCCGCGTCCACCTTCTTGCCGTTGATGAAGGTGCCGCCGCGCGACCCTAGATCACGGAGTTTGATCGAATCGCTGTTCTGGGTCAGTTGACAATGCTGTCGCGACACCATGGGCAGCGGTATCCGCAGGGTGCAGTCATGCCTTCGGCCGAGAACCGTCACCGGCTTCGACAGGGCGAAAGTCTTGTACGATCCATTGTCGCTGAGAAGCACCAAATTTGCGTTCATTGGCTTCCCTTCACGCGTACGATGCACACGCACTCCAACCTCTATATCATACCATAAAATCCGTCCCATAACAACAGTCAAGGCAGACAAAGTGACTCGTACAGCGGTCTCTGGCCGCCGCGGCGTCGTAAGTGCCTTGGAGACAATTGGTTAGAGTATTCGTTCATCATTTGGTCCTGCCTGGAGCCCGCAGCGGCGGCCTCTGTGAAATGTAGCATCGGTCTGTGATTCGGACGATACTTGACTTTGGAGGCGGGTCCAGTATATTCGGACAAGCGCAGGACTGACGCGCAGTTTTTGGAAGGACGTATGGCAAGGATTACACTACCGGACGGCAGTGCTCTCGAAGTTGCCGAGGGCGCCACGGCAAAGCAAGTCGCCGAGAAGATCGGCCCGGGCTTGGCCAAGGCCGCCGTGGCTGCGAAGATCGATGGGAAGCTGGTGGATTTGAACACGCCGATCGCGGGTAGTCCGCGCGTCCAGATCGTCACGCCAAAGGACAAGGAAGGCGTCGAGGTGATGCGCCACAGTTGCGCTCACGTTATGGCAGAGGCCATCTGCAGCCTCTGGCCGCAGACGAAACTCGTTTACGGCCCGACCGTGCAGGACGGGTTCTATTACGACATTGATCTCGATGAGCCGATCCGGCCGGACGATTTCTCGCGGATCGAGGCGCGAATGCAGGAGATCGTGCAGGCGGACAAGCCGTTCACGCGCAGGGAGATGTCCCGTCAGGAGGCCTTGGAGAAGCTCCAGGGCGACAAGTACAAGACGGACAACATTGAGCGGGTTGACAGTCAGGTCATCAGCTTCTACTCGCATGGCGACAACGGTTTCCAGGATCTGTGCCGGGGGCCGCACGTGCCCAGCACGGGCAGAATCGGCAGCTTCAAGATCATGTCGGTCGCCGGCGCGTACTGGCATGGCGACGCCAAGCAGAAGATGCTCCAGCGCGTCTACGGCACCTCCTGGCCCACGAGAAAGGACCTCGACGAGTACATCAACCGGCTGGAAGAGGCCAAGAAGCGAGACCATCGCGTGCTGGGCAAGCAGCTCGAGCTGTTCAGTTTCAGCGAGATGGGGCCGGGGTTCGCCTTCATGCACCCGAAGGGGATGCTCGTCTGGAACGAGATGCTGGACTTCATGCGGCAGATGAATCGCAAGTACGGCTACAAGGAGGTCCGCACCCCGATCATTCTGAACGAGGAGCTCTGGCATCGCAGCGGGCACTGGGACAACTACAAACAGAACATGTACTTCACGAAGATCGATGAGATCACCTACGCGGTCAAGCCGATGAACTGCCCCGGCGGTTGCCTGCTGTTCAATACGACCCGGCACTCTTACCGCGAGCTTCCGCTTCGCGTGGCCGAGTTCGGCATGGTGCATCGTCACGAGGCCAGCGGGGTGTTGCACGGCCTGTTCCGCGTCCGCCAGTTCACCCAGGACGACGCGCACATCTACTGTATGCCGTCGCAGATCGAGTCGGAGATCATCGGGGTCATCGACCTGATCTTCGAGACGTACAAATCCTTCGGATTCAGCGATTTCGCGATCGAACTCTCGACCAAGCCGGAGAAGCACATCGGCTCCGACGAGATCTGGGAAACCGCGACCAATGCCCTGAAGGCGGCCCTGGACCACAAGAAAATCACCTTCCGGATCAACGAGGGCGACGGCGCCTTCTACGGCCCGAAGATCGATTTCCACGTCAAGGACTGCATCGGCCGGTCGTGGCAGGTCGGCACGATCCAGCTCGACTTCTCGATGCCGCAGCGGTTCGGGCTGACCTACGTGGATGAGGACAATACGGAGAAGACCCCGGTTATGATCCATCGAGCCGTTCTGGGTTCGCTCGAGCGGTTCATGGGGATCGTGATCGAGCAGTACGCCGGAGCGCTGCCGCTGTGGCTGTCTCCCGAGCAGGTCCGCGTCATGACGATCAGCGAGAAGAGCAACGAGTACGCATCGAAGGTCCAGGGGAGGCTCTGCGGAGCCGATCTCCGCTGCGGTGTCGATCTGTCCGACGAGAAGATCGGGGCCAAGATCGCCAAAGCCCACGGCGAGAAAATCCCCTACATGCTCGTGGTCGGGCCCAAGGAGGCCGAGGCGAACATGGTCAACGTGAGAATCCGCGGCAGCCAGGAGACGCGGACCGTCTCTGCCGATCAGTTCCTGGCGGCAGCGAAGCAGAAAATCGCCGATAAAGCGGTGGATGTGGCGTTTTGATATGCCCAAACCGCCGGTCGATATGGTAGACTGGCGCATGTATCGGATGTGACGGAACTTGGAACTCGAGTTCCGTGACCGGATCGGCTCGCGGGAGTCGACGGATCAGGCTGTTTTGAGGAAGGCAAGGTGGTCGACAACAGTGAAACGAGGTTTGCGTGTAAACGGGGGGATCAGGGCCGACAAGATTCGGCTGGTCGATGCAGAAAACAACCAGGTCGGGATCGTCTCGAAAGAGGAGGCGATGAGCAAGGCCCAGGAGGCCGGTCTGGACCTTGTCGAAGTCGCTCCGAACAGCGAGCCGCCGGTGTGTCGCATCATGGACTACGGCAAGTGGCTCTACCAGCAGAAGCGCCGCGTCCGCGATGCCCACAAGAAGACGGCGCATCCCGTGGCGACGCTCAAGGAGATCCGGCTTCGCCCGGAGACTGACAAGCACGATCTGGAGATCAAGGTGGGCCATGCCCGTGAGTTCCTGCAGAAGGGACACAGGGTCCAGCTCTCGCTCCTGTTCCGCGGGCGTCAGATGCTGCACAAGGAACATGGCTACGAGATGCTCAACCAGATCATGGGGACTCTGGAGGATCTCGCCAAGGTGGAGCGGCCTTCCATGCTGACCGGGCGGCGAATGACCCTGCTGCTGGTTCCCAAATAGTGGTTCGACGAACGCCTTGGGGCGGCATGGCCTCTGGGGAAGCTGGGACAGACCGGGGACCTCCAACGGCCCTCGGAAAATGGCGCCCACGGTTTCGCGAATTTTTTCAATACCGGTTGACCACACCGGGTGCGGAGAGTATACTTTCCCCTTTGTCCATAGCAGGCAAGGTGTACAGGCTGTTTGAGGAACTATATGCCGAAACAGAAACTGAAGACTCACAAGGGGTTGGCCAAGCGGGTCAAATTGACGGCCCGCGGCAAGATCAAGCATCGCAAGGCCGGCACCGGTCACTTGATGAGTGTGAAGAGCGCCAAGCACTTGCGGCGGCTCCGGAATCCGGGCGTCGTTACCAGCAAGGCCTTGACGAAGAAGATGGTTGCCGCACTGCACAGTTGAGCGTTCGCTCCGTTGCAGACAGGCAGAACAGTGATTGCTTGCTTCCCGGCGTCTCAGCTGCCGTAGCAAGCGGGATTTTCATACGTTAGGGGAAAGCTGACATGCCGAGAACAACGAAGGGCCATGCCGTCCGCAAGGCCAAGAAGCGGGAACTCAAGCGCGCGCGAGGGCATCGCGGGATGCCGCGGAATACTTGGCGATTGGCGACGGAGGCCGTGCGACGCGCCGAAATCTACGCTCATCGCGACCGCCGGGCCAAAAAACGGGATTTCCGGGGTTTGTGGATCGTGCGTCTGAACGCCGCCTGTCGTGAACGGGGCGTCCGTTACAGCGAGTTCATCAACGGCCTCAAGAAGGCCAAGATTGCGGTCAACCGAAAGATGCTCAGTGAGATCGCCATCGGCGACCCGCAGGGCTTCGACGCGATCCTCCAGGAGGCCAAGGCTGCCCTGGCCTGACGATGCTCGATCAGTTCGAACAGATCGGTGCGCAGGCTCTTGCGGAGCTGGAGAACGTCCGGGACCTGAAGTCCCTTGAGGACTTCCGTATCAAGTACCTGGGACGCAAAGGTCTGATCATGGGCCTGCTCAGCGAGGTGGGCAAGCTTCCCCGGGAGGAGAAGCCGCGTGGCGGGCAGCTCGCCAACAAGGCGAAGAACGACGTCACCGCGGCTTTCGAGGAGCGCAGGAAGGCCCTGGAAGCGTCGCAGAAGCCCCAGCGGGAGCTGGTTGACGTGACGTTGCCTGGGGTGCCGTTTGCCATCGGCAAGCGCCATGTGATCATGCAGACGATCTCCGAGCTGCTGGACATCTTCGGCCGAATGGGTTTCGGCGTCGCCTATGGTCCCGAGGTCGAAGACGAACGGCATAACTTCGTCGCGCTGAACATCCCGCCGGAGCATCCGGCCAGGGACCCGCTGGACAACTTCTACATCGAGGACAACGTCCTGCTGCGCAGCCAGACCTCGACCATCCAGATCCGCGTGATGGAGAAGACCAAACCACCGATCCGCGTGGTTGCGCCGGGGAGGGTCTATCGTCCCGACACGGTCGATGCGACGCACATGTACATGTTTCATCAGCTCGAGGCCCTCGTCGTCGATGAGGGGGTCACCATGGTCGATATGAAGACTACGATCGAGCAGTTCATTCACGTCTTCTTCGGGCCGGACACCCAGTGGCGGTTCCGCCCGAGCTTCTTCCCCTTCACCGAGCCCAGCGCCGAGGTGGATCTGCTCCTGGTGGACAAGGCAGGGCAGGAAAGATGGGTCGAGATGGGCGGGTGCGGCATGGTGGACCCGAACGTCTTCGACGCTGTCGGGATCGACAGCGAGAAGTACACCGGCTGGGCCTTTGGCTTCGGCATCGAGCGTCTGGCCATGCGAAAGTACGAGATCTCGGACATTCGCTGGCTCACCGAGAACGATCTGCGATTCCTCAAGCAGTTCTGATCCCCGCGGATAGCCCGGCGTGCATGGAAGCGCCGGGATATCCGTGTGTGGGCGACCACACCTGCCTTGCACTTCCGAAAAAAGCCGCCTCTCTTGTCACCCACGTCGAGATCTTACCACTATCGTGGTGGATGTGTGCCTGATGTGGCGGGGACGATGTGATGCAGTTTCGTGCGAGTCTGGCGTTCTGTTGGGGTCTGCTGGCCGTTGCGATCCAGGTGTTGCTCATGCGAGAGGTCGGCATGGCCCTCGCAGGCGGCGATCTGTGGGTCGGCGCGTTCCTGGGAACGTGGTTCCTCGGCGGGGCCCTGGGTGCCTTCCTCTTCCGCGGAATCCGCGATAGACTCGTGCGTCTGGGACCGGCGGCCGAGCTGTTCCTCCTCGCGCCCGTTCCTGTTTCATACCTTCAGTACCTTGCCGTTGTCCTGCTGGCCAGCGTGGGCCCGGAACCGGGTTCGGTCCCTTCGGTGCAGGAGGTCCTGGGGTGGTCCCTGCTGATCTTCTCGCCGGGCGGAGTTGCGACCGGTCTGTTCTTTCCGACCCTCTGTGCCCGACGGGCCGAGAAGGAACAGTCGTTTCTTATCGCCGTTTGCATCTGGGGAGTGGCCGGCGGGGTGTTCGGTGGTCTGGCTGCGGCATTCCTTCCGTTCATGGGGATGAACACGATCCAGATCCTGATGACTCTGGCGGTCCTCCTTTGCGCCGTTTCTGCGTGGCACATGTGCGTCCGTCGGCCGTCGGAGGCCAAGTGGATTCGCGTCGCTGCGGGCGCGTGTCTGCTTGTCGTCCTTGCTGTCGCGGTTCTGCGTGCGGATATCCCTCTGACGAGAGCCTTGCAGGAGCAACGCTGGAGCCGGAGCCTGTCGGGCGGGACCCTCGACGGCAGCTTTCGCACCCAACGAGGTCTGTATCTCTACGGCGCCGACGGCCGGCGGTGGGGGGTCGTCGGTCCCAGCGGGACGTGCGAGGTTGTCGGGGATACCATGCAGGCCGGCAAGGTCGCGGCCCTTGCCCTCTCTCAGAACTTCAACGCCGAGCGGGTCCTGGTGGTTGGCGACGGACTGGCCGTCTGCGAGCGATTCCTGCTGTCAGGGAGCGTCAAGGGAGTGGATTGGTTCTGCCCGGATCGCGAGTACATCCAGGCGATGACCGCCCGTCTGCCCGAGCGATTTCGCGTATCCGATCCGCGTCTGCACTATGTGACGGATGACATTCGGACGACACTGGCTGCGTCGCCGCGGACGTACGATGTGGTAATCGTCAATCTGCCGTCCGTGGTGGATGCCTCGCTTCACCATCTTGCGTCTACGGAGTTCCTCGAGCAGGTCAAGCAGTCCCTGCGTCCACTCGGCGTGCTGGTCATGGGAATCGCAGGCGACAGGAATCTGTCCGGCGGCGAGCCGGCGTACCAGGGCGCCTGGGCTGGACACACCCTGGATGCCGTGTTCTCTCGGTCGCTGCTCGTGCCTCTCGCGGAACGGACCTTCTTTGTTTGTTCGGCCGGCGGCTCTGTCGAGGTTTCACCCATCGGCTTGGAGACCCGGTTTGGCCTCGTGGAGAACGCGGGCGAGATCTTCCCGGTTGAGCTGTTGTGCGGCGTGTATCGGCCGGAACAGTCGCTGAAGATGCTGAGCCGTTACGACGCCGTGGAACTTCCGGCGGCCAGGCTCGTCAATTCCGATGCCAAGCCAAGCTATGGCCTGTGCAGCCTTCTGCAGGCGATGGATCGATCAGGTCTTCCGCTTGTCAAACCCGTCCGGCTCCTCTTTCGCGGCGGGCTGACCGTCGTGATTGTCCCGATCCTGCTATTTGCTGTCATGCGCCTCGTCTACATCGTCCGTACGGCGCCGCGAGCCAGAGAACGGACCGATCATCAGGACAGCGAAGCGTTGCGATCCGATTCGCTGCTTCTGTGTGGCTGCGCCGCCGCAGTCGGTGCCATCGTTCTGGTTTTGCTGGTGCGTGCGTGGCTGTTGGGCTGCGGTGCGCTGCCCCAGTGCGTAGGATTGGCCTTCTCCCTGTTTCTGGGCGGATCGGCCTTTGGCGCTCTGTGTGCACAATGGGCGGTCTCACGTTTGCCTCCGAAGGGGCCCGCCCCAGCGCGATCCATGCTGCTCGCGCTGGGGGCTCTGCTGGCGATCCACGTAGTGTGTCTTGTGGCTTCCGGTCTCGTCCTCGACCATCCGGCGCCGTGGGCGGTTTTCTCAGTGCTGTTGTTCGTGTACGGGTTCTTCAGCGGCGCGACCATGGTTCTCGGGGGCAAAGTCCTGGAGGGATGCGGCGAGGAGGCGACCCTGTCCGCGACCTGTCTGGGCGGTGCGAGCTATCTGGGAGGGGCTTTAGGCGGTTTGGCGGGCTTGTTCCTGATTGGGCTGATGGGTTTCCACGCAGTGTTGTGGGTTGCGGCTGCCCTTGCACTGGGTGAGGTCTTCCTCGCGGGAACTGCCCGCCATGACTTGCTGCATCCCGGCAAGCGCGTGGTCACCCATCCGGTGCTCACCCCGGCCGGCTACGGTCTGCTCGCGGTGGCCTTGTCTCTTATCATCTGTTCGCATGTCCTCGGTTACAGGGAACGCGCCGAAACGAGATCGCAGGCGACGGTGGCCGTTCAGGACTGGATTCAAGGGCGTCGCCTGTCCGCCGGGAAGGTCGTCTCCACTGTTACGTCGAAGGAAGCGACGTATCACGAGGTCCGCGAGAACTCGCAGCTCAAGGGCTACATCTTCCGATCCGAGGATTTCTCCAGCACCGTCTATGGCTACGGCGGGCCCATGTCCGTGATCGTGTTCGCCGATCCCTGCGGGACGCTGATCGACTTTCGGATCACGCGATCCCGCGAGACGCCGAGATACATCAGCCGCATCCGCGACTGGATGGCCTCGCTCAAGGGAAGAAACGTGTTCGGGCCGACGCCTGTGCAGGGTGTCAACGCGGTCAGCGGCGCGACGCTGAGCTGCAACGCGATCCTGCGATTGCTGCGGACCTCGGGCCCTCAGTTCGACGCCTCGGCGCTCAGCGGCGCCCGGGTTGCCGACGCTGTAGACCAGGGTTGGTTGCAGCGGGTGAACTGGCTGGTTGTCTACTGGGCGGCAGGCATCCTGCTGGCGCTGGTCGCGATCCACCACGGCCGGCTGTGGAGCCGCCTGGCGGTGCTGGCGTTCACGGCCGGCGTCGGCGGCTTCTGGCTCAACCGCCAGTACTCCACCGATCACGTGATCCGCCTGCTGAGCGGACAGGGACTGCTGGACAGTCCGATTGTGGCCGCCTGCTTGCTGCTGGGTGTGCCCCTGATCGTTCTGCTCCTTGGGAACATCTACTGTGGATACCTCTGCCCGTTCGGAGCGGTCCAAGAACTGCTCAGCCTCGTCCTTCCGAGGCGGTTCAAGGCGCGTCCGTGCCTCTCGATGATGACCGCGGCGCGGTTCCTCAAGTACGCCGTGTTGTTCGTGGTTGTCGTTGCCTTCTTCTGGACAGGCAGCACGCACTTCCCCGAAATGGACCCGCTGACACTCGTCTTCAACCGGCAGTTCTGGTCGGACGGGTTCTTCGCCTCGCCGGGCCTGATTACGGTGGTGGTGGTCTTGCTCGGCGCCCTGATCGTGACGCGGATGTGGTGCCGATACCTGTGCCCCACCGGCGCTTTCTTGTCGCTGTTCAACGCCGCCGGCTGGCTCGGGCGGTTCCTGCCCGCCAAGAAGTTCGGGCGATGCGAGTTCGGCCTGAGCGGCCGGGACCGCCTGGACTGCATCCACTGCGACCGCTGTCGCTACGAAAGCCGGCTCATCCCTACCCGCGACGACGTCGTGGCGAAGACTCGCCCGAGTCTCGGTTCGTGGGCATTCTTGTCGGTCGTCTTGTGTCTGGCCGGGTGGACGCTGGCGCCGGTGTTCCGCAGGCCGCCGACAGCGGCAGCCTCCCTGCCCGCCGCCCTGGCGGAGAGCAAACAAGGTCAAACACAGAATCCCTTCCCCATGCGACTGCGATCCAGATAGGTTCACAGTATCCAGTGCGGATTTTCATGTGATTTGCAGGACCCACACGGTACAATGGATACGCTGGGCCGGGCGACCCGGCCGATCTGCTGGGACGCGGAACCGATGAGGAATGCGTTGGGAAGTGGTGGGATCATGGGTATCACGTTCTTGAGAGTGAAGGTCATCAATCCGCAGCGACCGAAAAACTCGCAGATATGCGAGTTTCTCGTGGATTCCGGCGCGGTGTACTCCGTAGTGCCGCAGAAGATCCTGAAGAAGCTGGGCATCAAAGCCACCTCTTCCCAGGAGTTCATCCTGGCCAACGGGGAGGTTGTCAAGAGGGCCGTCGGCAACGCCTACTTCGAATACCGGGACAACATCCGAGCCGCTCCGGTTGTCTTTGGGGACGAAGGGGTGTTCCTGCTCGGCGCGACAACGATTGAAGCGCTCGGCATGATTCTAGATCCTATCAGGAGAGAACTCAAGCCGCTGCCCATGCTCCTCATGTAGTGGATGTTGCCAGTCATTCGGGTGGCAACCATGGATCTGCTTGAAGTTTGGGCCAACTGGGAACCTCACTCGCCACCTTCTGTATTCGACGGCGACGGTGCTATTTGACGGAGTCGTCCTCGGGCAGGCCAAGCTGCTTGTAGAGGTTGCGACGGCCGGCTTTGTCGCCCTTCATCGTGGCCTGGGCGTATTCGGCGACCTCCCGGGCCTTCTCTCGCGGGACGACGATGACACCGTCGCCGTCGGCGACGATCACATCACCAGGTCTGACGAGAACCCCGCCGCACTCGATGGGCCGGTTCACCGACTCGATCTGGTTGCGACCCGGGCGGATGCCTCGACCGACCGTGCGGAAGTACAGAGGCATCTGCTCCGTGGCGATCTCATCCGTGTCGCGTGCGGTGGCATCGGTGACCACGCCTACGCAGCCGCGCAGCTTCCAGCCCATGATGTTGTTCGAGCCGATGGAGCCGACGTCGGAGTCCGGGGCATCGTCGAACACCACGACGGTTCCCTGGCGGATCAGTGGGACAAACGGCTCGGGCGTCATCTCCCTGTACGTCCTGGCGACCCATGCATCGAACGCTGTAGTTTCCATAGGGCCTGCAGGGGGCTGGTTCGTCGGAACGTACCGCACCGTTACGGCGATGCCGATGAAACGGTGCTTGTAGTGTTTCGTATCCTTCCACGCCGCGTGAATCTCCGGCGACATCAGACCCACGTTGGCCAATCCGATTTTGTCCATTCCGTCCGAAACGTCGGCTACCCGCAGCCCATCGAAAAGCTGGAGAACGTCCAGGTCCTCCTGGTGAGAGTACGTCTTCGTCTCGATGAAACCCCGGCCTGCCCGCAGTTCGTCCGGGTCTGGCCTGGTCGTCTGCTGGGCGGCTGGGAGAGAAGTCGCAATGGCGCCGACTGCCGCGATGCCCACGAGGGCGGACGCCACGATCACGGATATCGCTTGTGCAGTGGTTCGGTTTGGCCTTGCCATGTGTTGCCTCCTGTGAGTGGAAGAACCCCGTATTCGTCGAGCGGCCCACGGTCCAGCCAACTACTATAGACGCTTCTCCCGGGGGCGCGAAGTGCGCAGAAAAAAAGCCCCTGCGGAGCTGAAGCGAGGACATTCCCGTAAGCCAGTATAAGGATGCGTTGTTTGAAATACCCGCTCAATGCTCAGCCAGGGGCGACGGTCGGAAATTCTCCTCTTTTCTCTTACCCTCTCTCGGTTCTCGGCACCTCCACAGTAAAACAGGACTATTGATACTGATAATTCCTTTAATGCCTTTTTCGTTGACCCTGGGGTTACGTATCGGCGATCTGTGTTCGACCTCTTTAGGGTTTTTGCCGGTTCGCCAACGGGCGTCCCCACGGAGTTGTCTGTAGGAGAGAACAGGCCCCTGGAGGGGTCCGGCCGCGGATGCCCAAACTGCCTGCGCTCACCGGGCGGCTGCTCAGGTGGGCTTTTCTGATTTGATCGGTTTGCCTGGTTTAGCCCCGATAACCCGCGGGGCGGGGTGATGAAATTTTCTCGCGAACTTGTGAAAAACTGTCTTTCAGACGGCCTCGCGGTTTCGCATGGCCCGCCTTGTGATTCCATCCCGCAGGCGGTAGGATACCCTGCTGGTGCGTGCGGGGTTTCGTAAGGCAGGTTCATACATGATCGAGATCGCAGACAACGTGTTCATCGGCGAAGAGGAGTTGACGTTCAAGGCCTCTCGCAGCGGCGGGCCGGGCGGCCAGAACGTCAACAAGCTGAACACGCGCGTTACGGTCTTGTTCGATGTCGGCAATTCGCCAGGCCTGTGCGACGAACACAAGCAGCGGATTCGCAGCGCCCTGTCGAACCGGTTGGACAAGCATGGCGTTCTCCGCATCATCTCGCAGAAACATCGAAGCCAGGAAGCCAATCGTCAGGCGGCGGTGGAGCGGTTGCAGGTGCTCTTGTGCGAGGCGTTGAAGCCGCAGCCGATTCGAAGGAAGACCAAGACGCCTGCGGCCGCGAGGGAGAGCCGTCTGAGGAGCAAGAAGCACCGAAGCCGGGTCAAACAGCAAAGGCAGATTGACCCCGACGACTGGACGTAATCGCGATACGCGTTGCGGCGGGCTTCACTTGATCCTTCGCCTGCACACGGCGACGAACACGATGATCGCCGTGAGGACGACGAGCACGAGCACTTCGCCCGGACCCATCAGAACGGTAGCCAGCATTCCACTGTATCTCCTTGCCAGATGCCTGCCGTGGCAGGCTGTTCATTGATTTCGCTGAATCCTGATTTACCACAAACCACCTCAGAACACAAGGCCACAGGGGGAGCCGCCTGCGGAGAAGCGGGCTGTCCAGGGCAATCGCGTGAAATCCGTCATGTAGCGGCCGCGTCGTTGTCGCGTCGGAAGCCCAGGACGGTCAAGAGATAGTCTCTGTCGTAGGCCGCTTTGGCTCGTTTGCTTTGGATGCCCAGCTTGCAGGTCTTTTCCTGCTTCAACAACAGTAGGCTGATCCGCCGGATGCGGGCGAGGTTCTCCG